>Ga0335072_10007345_pt1 | contig 16054 bp, 16 predicted proteins | sample Lox_Sample_21_FD_206725 | JGI IMG/M metagenome (GOLD analysis project Ga0335072, IMG submission 206725) | Soil microbial communities from Loxahatchee National Wildlife Refuge, Florida, United States - Lox_Sample_2.1 | ecosystem: Environmental > Terrestrial > Soil > Wetlands | place: USA...
GCCGCCGACCTCGCGATGGACGAGCCACGCCCCTTGCCCTAGAAAAGCGAGCAGCAACACTCCCGCCAGCAGGCGTGCACGTGTCAGATAAGAACGCATAAAAGCCAAGCCGAGTGTTTTACCATGGTGGAGGCTGTTAGAGCGAACTCCTGCGCTTTTCGACGATGAGCGATCACGAGACTAAGAGGGACTTGGAGGGAGCTAATGCTCCCTTGCCCGCGCCCGCGTTTGCCGCCGCGAATGCTCCTTCCTACACGCACACGCTTTTCTTCGGGCCCGATGGCTTGCGTCCCGGCTGGGGACTGGCGTTTTACATGATCCTCTTCGTCGCGCTTGACCGCGCGTTTCTGGCATTGGCGTGGGCGCATAATTTCGGATTTAGCGGGCTTTGGTCGATGCTGCTCGAAGAACTGGGGAACTTTATTGCGGCAGTGATTCCGGCCGTCATTCTGGCGCGCGTCGAACACCGCGCGTGGAGCAGCTACGGACTTCCGGGACGTGGCGCATTCGGCCGCCTGTTCTGGATCGGCGGGCTCTGGGGATTCGCGGGCATCAGCCTGCTGATGGTCGGGCTCTACGAACTTCGCGTTTTTTCTTTCGGCCATTTCGCGCTCCACGGCGTGCGCCTGCTGCGCTTTGCGTTGTTCTGGGCGGTCATGTTTCTGCTGGTGGGACTTTTCGAAGAATTTCTGTTGCGCGGATACATGCAATTCACCCTCGGGCGCGGCATTGGATTTTGGCCGGCGGCCATCACCCTGTCGTGCGTGTTCGGCCTGAGCCATCTGGGAAACGAAGGCGAGCACTTTACCGGCCTGCTGGCGGCAGCGGCGATTGGATTCTTTTTGTGCCTCACTTTGCGGCGTACGGGCACGCTCTGGTTTGCGGTCGGATTTCATACCGCATGGGATTGGGGGGAAAGTTATTTTTATTCCGTCCCGGACAGCGGCCTGATTTCGCCGGGCCATCTGCTGAGATCGTCACTGCATGGGTCGGCATGGCTTACGGGTGGATCGGTCGGCCCGGAAGGCAGCGTGCTTTGCTTTCTGGTGATCGCGGCGGCTTGGATCGCGTTCAGCAAAACGCATCCGTCGCTAATGGCATCGGGCGATTGATGGTCGATTCGTGTATGTACATTTATATACGTATGGGACTGTACATATATATAACGTGTTTGTATTATAAGGACGCGGGCGGGCGGATTAGCAGACCCCGAAACCCTGGCTCGTGCCCACACCAGAATGGCTATTACGACGCGAGAATTGGTCCAGGAACGATGATCGCTCCTGCGGACGAGGATTATGTCATCCCAAGGAGATTTGGCGCCCTAGCAGCTTCTAATTGCGCTCTGCGACATTTCAACAACTTACACGAAGGCTCAATCACTTACGGAGAATCGGGCGTCGCAACATTTTTTCTAAACTTGCATAAACGGACATTTCGCAAAGCGAGACTATCCCTACTGCCGCTCACGTACGATTTGCAAAGGAGAACATTGCGATGACGACCGACGACGTCCGCTTGCTTTTTGAATTTGACCGCTGGGCGAACCACGGAATGTTGCAACTAGTCGAACCACTCACTGCCGAGCAGTTTACCCGCGATCTGGGCGGCAGCTATCACTCCGTGCGAGACGTGCTGTGTCACATCGTTGGAGGCAAGTGGAGTTGGCTGACCTACTGGAACGAGCCGTCTCCGAGCGATCCAATTCTGGACGAAATATTCGCGCGCTCTGCGGCGCGGTTTGCGGCAACAAGCTTTCCGACTCTCGCCGCCGTCCGGGCAACGTGGATCGAGGTCGAGAAAGAACAGATCGAGTTCGTGAATCGAGCGACGGACGAACATCTGCGCCGGAAGCTTCCCGTTCGCCATACTTCGATCAGTTTGGCGCACTTGATGCAACATGTGGTGAATCACTCCACCTACCATCGTGGCCAGGTCGCGATGATGCTGCGGCAACTCGGCGCCACGGCCGAGGGCACAGATTTTTGCGAGTTTTTTCTGGCGACCAGCAAGCGGTCGTAGGCAGGGGATTTCAGGATTTCATCAGCGCTTCCGCCGCATCTCGTCCCGTGCGCACGCAATCCGGTACGCCGATGCCGCGATATCCATTGCCGGCGAGCGTGAGTCCGGGCAGTTGCTGACGCAAGCGCTCGATGCGTTCCAGCCGCTCGAGATGTCCCATTCCGTACTGCGCCATGGCCGACTTCCACTTGTAGACGCGAGCGAACGTCGGTTCGTCACGCAAGCCGCTGATGTGGCACCCAAGAATCTGTTGCAGTTCGGTGCGGACGATTTCAACGATCTGTTCATCAGAAAATGGCCAGACGTTTTCTGCGTTCGATCCGGCAAAAAAACAGCGCAGCAGCGCACGATCTTCGGGAGCGCGATGCGGAAACTTGTTGTGCACGAAAGTTGCCGCGAGCAGCCGCTTACCTTCGCTGCGCGGCACCAGGAATCCGAAGCCGGGTGGCAACGTCTTACGCACGTCGCCTCCATAAGCCATCACCACCGTGATCGAGGAACTGTAAGCGACTCCGTCGAGTTCAGCGGAAAGTTCTGGGTTTGCGTGCCGCAACAGTTCTGCGGCGGCTCGTGACGGCAGCGCCACAACAACGCCATCGAAGGAATCTGATTGCATGCCGGCGGAAACTGTCCAGCCATCGGCCTCGCGTTGAATCGCCTGCACGGGAGCGTTGGTGAGCAGGGCTTTCGGATTCAGCCGCGCGGCCACCGTTTCCGCCAACGACTGCATGCCATTTTTCATGGAGGTGAATAGCGGCATGGGCGCGCGCCTGGGACCGGAGCGCATTTTCCTGCGCGCGGCCAGCATGGCTTTTCCCAGGCTGCCGTACGTGCGCTCCATCTCAGCGAAGCGCGGCAAAACTGCGCGCACGCTCAGATATGCCGATTCGCCTCCGTACACACCCGAGAGCAACGGATCGGCGAGCCGGTCGACCATCTCCGCGCCGTAATGGCGCGCAACGAACTGCGCCACCGATTCATCGTGATCGACGGCGCGCGGCGGATGCAGCAACTCCTGCGCCATGCGCAGCTTCGTCTTCCACGAAAACAGCTGAGACAATCCCGTGGGCAGAATTTTCGTCGGAACCATGAACATCAGCCCGTCCGGCATTTCGACGAGCCGCCCGCGCGTGAGAATGTAGGTTTTGCGGTCGGCGTCGTTTGAGCCGATCAATTGATCGCCAATACCCAGCGTGCGCGCGAGATCCGCCGCCCACGGTTTTTCCGTGACGAAGGAATCCGGGCCGGCTTCGACTACGCATCCGGCAATGTTTTCGGTGCGCAGCACGCCGCCCAGACGAGGAGAAGATTCGTACAGGATATATTCGACGTTGGCGCCCGAGCGGCGGGCTTCTTCAAGCGTGAACGCGGCGGAGAGTCCGGAAATGCCTCCGCCGATGATGGCGATGCGCTTCATGAATGTGACTTAGTGTAGTCCTGCACGAAGCGCGCCAGGTCTTTCACATTCTGCACCGGAGTCTCCGGCAGGATGCCGTGGCCGAGATTGAAGATGTGTCCGGGGCCTCCACCGGCGCGGCGCAAAATTTCTGCCGCCCGCGCTTTTAGTTCTTTCCAGTCGGCGAAGAGTAATACGGGATCGAGATTCCCTTGCACGGCGCATTTGTGCCCGAGACGCTGCCAGCCTTCATCGAGCGGAATGCGCCAATCGAGGCCAATCACTTCCGCGCCGGTTTCTTTCATCGCGGGCAGAAGCGTGGCGCTGTCCGTTCCGAAATAAATGATCGGCACGCCGGTTTTCTGCAGCTGTTTCACCATCCCGGTGACGTGCGGCAAAACGTAACGGCGATAATCCTCGACGCTCAGGCATCCCACCCAGCTATCGAAAATCTGAATGGCGTCAGCGCCGGCGCGCACCTGGTCGGCAGAATAGGCCGTCGTTACTGCGACCAGCTTGCTCATCAACGCATCCCAATCGGCGGGCACGTTGTACATCATTTTTTTCGCGTGCACGTAATTGCGCGATCCGCCACCTTCGATCATGTAGCTGGCCAGCGTGAAGGGAGCACCACAGAATCCGATGACTGGAATTTTGTCTTTGAAGTGCCTGGCGACCAAACTGACAGCTTCGGAAACATAGCCCAGTTCGGCAGCGCCGTCGGTGCGCAGGCGCGCAATGTCTGCTCCGCTGCGCACCGGCTTTTCGATCACCGGCCCTTCGCCCGCTGAAAAATGAAAGGGCAGGCCCATGACTTCCAGAGGCAGAAGAAGGTCGGCAAAGATGATGGCGGCATCGACGCCGAGGATTTCGGCGGCCTCGATCGTCACCTGCGCGGCCAGCGCGGGCTTCTTGCAAATTTCGAGCAGAGAGTGCTGCTTGCGAATGGCGCGATACTCCTGCATGTAGCGTCCCGCCTGGCGCATGAACCAGACGGGCGTGCGCTCGGCCGCTTGCGATTTGCAGGCGCGAACGAAGATGGAATCAGGCGCAGACATAAACCAATGAATTTAACATTTTTGGCCGTTTTGTGCGGAGTGGACGCCAGACGACGCGCGCTTGTGCGAGACTGAGGAGCGGGGGCGTGGACTTTCATCGCTGGAGCCGAAGGAGCGCAGGCGGATGAGCGCAATCGTAAAAGAGAAGATTGAATTGAAGGTGACCGGCAGCAACGCCATGCAGGCCTATGTCGCGCGCCCCGAAGGTAAGGGAACGCATCCCGGGCTGCTGGTGTTTCAGGAAGCTTTCGGTGTGAATCACCACATTCGCAACGTGGCTGAGCGCTTCGCCGCGCAAGGCTACGTCGCCATCGCGCCGGAATTATTTCATCGCACCGCCCCTCCGGGATTTGAAGGCAGCTACGGAGACTTTCCGGCGATCGCGCCGCACTATCAGGCAGTCACGCCGGAAGCCGCCGAGGCGGATGCGCGCGCGGCATATGAATGGCTGAACGCGAATCCGCAAGTGGAAAAGGGCAACATCGCATGCGTGGGATTCTGTATGGGCGGACGCGTCTCATTCATCGCCAACAGCGTTCTTCCGTTGCGCGCCGCGGTTTCGTTTTATGGTGGAGGCATCGCGCCCGCTCTGCTCGATCGCGCAGCGAAGCTGCATGCGCCCATGTTGTTTTTCTGGGGAGGGATGGATAAACACATCACTCCGGAAGTGCGGGAAGCAGTGATTGATGCAGTCAGCGCCGCGAAGAAAAGTTTCGTGAACGTCGAATTCTCTGATGCCGACCACGGATTTTTCTGCGATGAACGTCCTTCGTATAACCCCACTGCCGCACGACAGGCGTGGCCGCTGACGCTGGAGTTTCTGCGGTCGTGAGACTTGCCGGAATTGCGGTGCTGACCTTGTGTGCGCTAGGGGTCTTTCGTTCTGGACCGTATTCCGAACTCGAGAAAAATCCCCACTTCTGGCAACTGCGGCCAGAAATGGGGCACCCGCAATATTCCCAGGTTTTGCAAAACCAGCGAAACCCTTCGACAGGCCCAGGGCAGGCTCCGGGGCATCCCACTTCTTCTCCCAACACGGCTTCTTCCAACACAGCTTCAGAGAAACCCGCGCCGACGTTTTACAAAGACGTCCTGCCGATTCTTCAAGATCACTGCGAGAGTTGCCATCGCGAGGGCGAAGTGGCGCCCATGCCGCTGGTCAGTTACGAGCAGACGAAGCCATGGGCGGAACAAATCTCGCACGCGGTCGAAATGAAAATGATGCCGCCGTGGTTTGCCGATCAGCGATATGGAAAGTTTGCCAACGATCCATCGCTGAGTGATCAGCAGGTCGCTGCGATCGAGGCATGGGCCGAAAACGGTGCACCCGCCGGCAATCCGCAGGACGCGCCTCCGCCGCGCCATTGGGCGGAGGGATGGAATATCCCACAGCCCGACGTCGTCGTGAAGTTGCCGAAGCCGGTGGCGATTCCCGCACGCGGCCAAGTCGAATACACGTACGAGATCGTCCCGACGCACTTCACGGAAGATCGCTGGGTGCAGATGTCGGAGTTCCATCCGGGAAGCGCGTCGCACGTGCACCACGCGGTCGTCTATATTCGTCCGCCGAACTCGGATTGGCTGCGGCACGCGCCGGTGGGCGAGCCGTTTACCGCGTCGACGCTGAGCGATCCCGTGGAGCGGAGGCAGGCGCACGAGACCACGAGCGATTTGCTGCTGGTCTACGCGCCGGGAAGTTCACCGGACGAATGGCCGGATGGCATGGCGAAATTCGTGCCGGCGGGATCGGATCTGGTTTTCCAGATGCATTACACGACCAATGGAACTGCGGCTGAGGATCAGACGAGTATCGGAATTGTCTTTGCAAAATCGCCGCCGAAGCAGCGCGTGATTACTCTGCAATTAAACAATCATGCGCTGATTATTCCGCCGGGCGCCGATGACTTCCGCGTGGAGGTGCAGGGCACGCTGCCCAACGATTGCACGCTGCTCAGCTTTTTTCCGCACATGCATCTGCGCGGCAAGCGCTTTGAATATGACATTGTGCATGATGACGGCAGCGCGGAAGTGCTGCTGCGGGTGAATTATCACTTTCATTGGCAATTGAGTTATAAGCTGGCCGAGCCGCGAGTACTCAAAGCGGGAACGAAGCTGCGCGCGATCGCCTGGTATGACAATTCGAAAAATAATCCGCACAATCCGGATCCAGAGAAAACAGTGACGTGGGGCGATCAGACGTCAGATGAAATGATGGTCGGCTTTTTCGACGTGGCGATCCCCGCGGGGATGGATAAGTGGAGGTTCTTCGAGCGGCATGGATCGGCGCGCTGATTGAGCCGTGTCATGCTGAGCGGAGAACCCGGCCGCCAGAGCGAGCGGGTTCAGGGTCGAAGCATCCCTATTCAAAAGTAGATCTTGAAGGTAGGGATTCCTCGCTGCGCTCGGAATGACAAACCCTCCGGGAATTGCAGAGATGTAGGCGATCCCTCAGATTTCCCGCGGATCAAGTCTAAGGCTTGGTCTATCGGTGCTGATCCGCGCGAATCCGTGGCTCGGTGAATCTGTAGTTACGCTCTGCCTTTTTTTGCCGCGGCTGCTTTTCCTGCAACTTCCCACGGACGCTTCTGGCGCTCCGTGGCCGGCTTGTCGCGATCGACAATGCGGTCGTATTGATAGGCTTCGCTGACCGTCCCCAGCGATTCGTTGTAAAGACTGGGCAGGCCAAGCGCCAGCTTCAGCTCTTCGGCGAAGGAGTGCAGCGCCTTCAATTGTTCCGCGGTCGCCGGAACTTCGGTCTTCGAAGTCTTCAGGAATTGCTGATATCCGCGATTGACCAGCTTGGAAATTTCGCTGCCCACCAGGTAACCGGGATAGGCGAAGATCTGGACGCTGTCGTCGGGTTTCTTCTGGATGGCGGCGGAGACGTTATACTTGCGCAGGAATACGCGGCCATTGGTTCCGGGCGCGTCAGTCACGTCGAACCCATGATCGCGCAGCCAGCCCAGCGCTTCTTCGTAGGTTCGTGCTTCAATCGTTTTAGCCATTGCGGTGAACTTTCAACCTTTCTTCATCGTTGCCGGCGTCGGCTCGTTCAAGCGAGGAATTGGATGCAGATTCTATGAATACCGGGCGTAACTTTACACGAGCTGCATCGCCGGGTGAATCTAGTTCATCCAAACAAAATACTACATACCGCGTTTCCATCGGCAGAGCACATTACGTAAGTCATAGGACCTAAATTCAGACATGGCGCAGCGCGACCACAATTTGCCGGAGTTGAACCCGCCGCATGAGGGCGGGCCGCACGCGGTAGAGACGCCGCTAGGCGAGACGCTCGGCCACAGCCTGATCGACCGCATTGGCAACACCCCGATGCTTCGGCTGGATGCGGTGACGGCTGATCTACCGGGCGTGATTCTCGTCGGTAAAGCGGAGTGGTACAACCCGGGCGGCTCAGTGAAGGACCGGGCAGCGGCCAACATTGTCGCGGAGGCACGGCGGCGCGGGCTACTGACTCCGGGCAAAATTCTTCTGGATGCGACCAGCGGAAATACCGGTATTGCCTATGCCATGCTGGGCGCGGCCGAAGGATTTCCGGTGACGTTGTGCATGCCGGAAAACGTGTCGCGCGAGCGCAAGCAGATTCTGCAGGGCTATGGCGCAAACATTCTCTATACGAATCCGGGAGACGGATCGGATGGCGCCATCCGCATGGCGCGCGAACTGGCGGCGAAACATCCGGATCAGTATTACTACGCCGATCAATATTCGAACGAGGCCAACTGGAAGGCGCACTACTACACCACGGCGAATGAAATCTGGCAGCAGACGCAGGGGCGCGTCACGCATTTTGTCGCCATGCTGGGAACGAGCGGAACTTTCATGGGCACGGCGCGACGGCTGAAGGAATTGAATCCGCAAATCGAGTGCGTTTCGCTGCAGCCGGATTCGTCGTTTCACGGCATTGAGGGCGCAAAGCACATGGCCAGCGCGATTGTGCCCAAGATTTACGATCCGGCAGTGGCGGATGAGAATCTCGAAATCGCGACCGAAGATGCTTACGCGATGGCGCGGCGGCTTTCTCGCACGGCAGGATTACTGGTTGGGATTTCTGCCGCGGCAGCGGTGGTGGGATCGCTCAAGATCGCGGGCGACTTGCGGCTGAAACGAGGCAGCGAGGCCGTGATAGTGACGATTCTGTGCGACTCCGGTGACAAGTATTTGAGCGAGAGATTCTGGACGGAGGGATAGCTAGAATCCCACCGCGGAGGCGCGGAGGCACGATTTTTTCCCACAATGCATATCAGCGGGAGATCCCTCGCGCCGATGGTTACAGCTCGGCGCTTCGGGATGACGCATCGAGAGATTCATCGACTGAAGAATACATGCTGAAGATCACGCCGAAAGATTACGAGGCCATTCGCGGGCATGGCGAAGAGACGTATCCGCACGAGTGCTGTGGAGTACTGCTGGGGCGCTTTGAAGATGATGGCAGCAAGCTTGTGACGTCAACGGCGCGCTGCGGCAACACGCGCACCGACTCCGCGCACAACCGCTACAACATCGATCCGCGCGAACTGGTAAAGATTCAGCGCGAGGGACGCGAGCGCGGCGAGGATATCGTCGGCTTCTACCATTCGCATCCTGATCATCCCGCGCAGTGGTCGAAAACGGATTTTGAAGAAGCGCACTGGCTGGGCTGCTCCTACGTGATTACCAGCGTGGAAAAAGGCAGGGCTGCGATCACGAATTCATTCGAGCTGGCGGGAAACGGCGAGAATGACAAGCAACTGGTGAATGAAGCTGTTGAAATAAAGTAGAGCCGACAGTAAAAGTCCAATCCTCAAAATTTCACTTCTCAAATCCCCACTTCTGGCAAAAGCGGCCAGAAATGGGACACCCGGCCAAATCTCCACTTTTGCCGTAAAAAGGCGCGGCAGAAATGTGGCACCCGTCGGGAGATCGGGCTGGCACGCCGCCAAACCCCTGATTTGGCGCGGCTTTTCAGGTAATGTCCTTCCGCACACGGACGCGAAAAAGTACAGCCTCTATTCCACTTTCGCGCCATGGTCCTTGGGAACTTTCGTCGCTCGTCCCTCAACTGCACAATAGCTTTCGAAAGTGATTCACAAGTGATCCCCCTCGAACTACCGGATTTGAGCTTCTTGATGTTGGACACACTGTAAAGCAAGCGACCTCAGGAACAGGAATCGAGTTTCGAACTTATGGATAAAGCTTTCGCGCCGTTCGTTCACATGACTTCAAAATCTGGCCTTGGCACCCTCCCCACCCCCGTTCATCGCACGGCAGCGCCGAGTTCGCTGCACGCGCCCATCCCCGGCTCATTCGTTTCGAATGCATTCGCTCCGGCATCGCTCAACACCACGCCTTCTTCGCGAAAAGTGGTGGCGCGGGCGGCGCTGGTCGAACTGAATGAGTCGACTCGCAACCTGCTCGCGGAATGTTTCCGCCAGTTTGCGATTGAGACGGTCGTAATGTCCGGGCATGCGGCGGAACGGCTGCACAGGGAAAAGTTCGAAGCCTGCGTGCTCAACCTGCACAGCGAAGTCGGACATCTGATGGAGGCGGCAAGAATGTCTCCTTCGAACTCGCGTTGCGTCATTTACGGCGTGGGCGGGAACGCGCAAGAAGCCATGCGGTATTCGAAGTACGGCATCAATGCCATGTTCCAGGAACCGCTGGAGCGTCCGGCGGCGCTGAAACTGGTACGCGCCACGCAGAATCTGGTGTCGCACGAGTTCCGGCGCTACGTACGCATTCCGGTCATGACCGAAGTCTCGATCGTGGGCGACAGCAAGCGTTTCAGCGCGTCGAGCATTGAAATGAGTTGCGGCGGAATGTCGTTGAAAGGCCCGGAAGATATTAGCAAGGGGGCGAGCGTAGAAATTTCGTTCTCCCTCCTGACGCTGCCGCGGATCGCAGTACGCGGGACGGTCAGTTGGAAAAAAGGGAAGTCATTCGGGGTGAAGTTCGATCCAACGGACGAGCGGCGGGCGAAAGTGAAAATCTGGATCGATTCCTACCTGGAAAACTAGCCACGGATTTACACGGATTTTCACGGATAAGACATTGACAGATCGATCCGCGGTGATGCTTGAAGACCCGTGGCTTGCCATAGAATAGCTGCGTGGTGGTGGAAGTCGGCACGCGCGTTCCTCCTGCCCCGGCCATGGCGGCGATCGATCCGCAGCGTTACACGTTGCGGCAGCGCATCGTTCTGCGCATCATCATCTTCCTGGGATATTGGTTGATTAGGCTGATCGGGCCGACGCTGCGCATCGCAGTATCCTATGAAGAGGGCGGACAGAAAACGCTCGATGAGCGCCCGTGCATTGCGTCCTTCTGGCATTCGTGCCTCATTCCTTCCACATACATTTTCCGCGACATGGGCATTCGCGTAATGAGCAGCAACAGCTACGACGGAGAGTACATGGGGCGGATCATCCACAAATTTGGATTTCTGGCGGTGAAGGGATCGTCGAGCCGCAATGCGGTGCGGGCGCTGCTGGGATTGCGGCGCGCGCTCGAAGAAGGATGGACGGTAGCGTTTACGCTGGATGGCCCGCGAGGGCCGAGGCACAAGGTTAAACCGGGGCCAGTGGCGCTGGCTAGATCGTCGGGATTTCCGATGACCATGTATCACGCGGCTGTCGATAAAGCGTGGGTGCTGAACACCTGGGATCGGCTGATGATTCCCGTGCCGTTTTCGCGCGTGCTGGTGCGGTTTGGGAAGTTGGTCGCGGTTCCCGCCGATACGAGCGATGAGGAAATGGAACGATATTCGGCGGAGTTGCAGGCATCGCTGGATCGCGTGGTTGCATTTTCCGAAGAGAATGTGAGCAAGGTGGGAACCAGCGAATTTCCTGTGCAAAGAGTTTGATGGAATCCTACTGACCCGCGGCCTATCGAAAAAACTTCATTTTGATGAGCAGCGCGGCCGTGATAGCTAATGCTCCGAGCAGGGCGTTATATTCGCGATGCTTCCGATACAGATCGAAGGAAAATTCTCCTGACGAGCTGTCCGCATTCGGACGGTAAGACGTGATGCGCGGGAACATGCGCGGGACGGCGCGGGCATAATCCTCAAACTCGGGAAATGTTCCGCGCAGGAATGCTTCCTCGCTCCGAATCACGGGCAGGTAGATCGCGAAGAACATGGCGAGGAGGACAATGGCGATCCAGATGCTACGAGCTGCCACGCAAAAGCCTATGCCCATCAACAGCGATCCGAGATAGAGCGGATTTCGGGTATAGGCGTAAGGCCCAGAAACTGCCAGCGCTTCGTTTTTCCGGACGTGTCCGGAAGCCAGGGCGCGAAGCAGCAATCCGGGAAGAATCAAGATGAAACCGAAAGCGATAAACGCCCACGAAGGGTGAGCCAGCCAGAGATAGAGGATCGCGAAGGCAAAGCCCAGCGGCACGCGGATTCGGCGGGCAATGCGCGACCACTCAGCCATGATGGACCTTCGCAGGCGCGCTCGCGAGAAGACGGCGGGCGGCATCGATGACAGAGGCGGTAGTGATTTCCAGCAAACCGCGATCAGGCTGAGAACGGCGAGCGTGAGTGGTAACGCTTTCGGGACTGCGCAGAACAACGCTGCGAGTTCCAAAAGGGCCGTTGCGCGCGGGGTTGGTCGGACCGAAGATCGCCACGACGGGAACTTGCAGAGCGGCGGCAAGGTGCATTGGCCCGGTATCGCCTCCGACAAACAGGCTTGCGCGGCGAGTGAGCGCGATCAATTCGCTTAAGGTGGATTCGAATGGGATGGCCATCCCTTCGCTGGTCGATGCAACGGCTTGCGCCAATTCTTCTTCGCCCGGACCGTAATTCAAAATCGAACGAACTCCGTCGGACGCGAGAGCTTGGGCGACCTGCGCATAACGATCCGCGGGCCAGCGCTTCGCGCCCCATCCGGCTCCGGGATTGAGAATGGCGAAGCGATCGCCGGCATTCGCGAATCGCTGGGCGAGCCACTGGGCAATACGATTTTCGGCGGCTCGGCTGCGAGGAAAGTTGACGAGGGGCAAAGGCAATCGCATTTTAGCCACAGCTTCGGCAATGGACAAATTCTGCTCAATCACATGCAGTCCGCGGGGCAGAGCCTCGCGCGTGTAAAAAATGCTGGCGGGAGACTCCCTGGGCTCCGCCGAACCATACACCACCGGCGCCCCGGAGCATTGTGCGAGAAGCGCGGAACGGATCGCGCCCTGCAAGTCGATCGCAACCTGATAATGCACGCTGCGAACATCATTCCATGCTTTAGCGATCTCCTGAATAGTGGTGAGAGTCGCCAGCGATTTTCCCCACGAACGTAGTCTGACAGTGTGAACCCAATCGGCCAACGGCCGCTCCGGCGCTCGCGACCCACGCAACGGAAAGCCGGGAGCACAAAGCAATTCAGACCAGCGCTCTTCGATCAGCCATCCGATCATGCAATCCGGAGACGTGTTGCGTAAGGCCTGGACGGCGGGCAAAGTGTGAATCACGTCGCCCATGGCGCTCAAGCGCACGATGAGCAGGCGGTCGATGCGGTCCGCAGCAGGCGGGATCATCCGGAGGTCCTCGGCGGATTTGGCTTTTGCCGCCGCGATTGGATGATCTCGCTGGTGGAATGCGCTTTCGCGTCCCCGACAATTTCTACGCGGCCGCCGCACTCGACGACGGTGTCGCGCTCGGGAACGGAGTCGCGGGTGTAGTCAGTGCCTTTGGCGTGAATGTCGGGGCGAATTTCGCGAATGATGGCGCGAACGTCCGACTCGGGAAAGATGACGACGGCGTCGACGTCGGCAATGGCCGAGACGATTTCTGCACGTTCGTCTTCCGGCACGACCGGACGTCCCTCGCCTTTCAAGGTGCGCACGGATTGATCAGAGTTGATGGCGACGACAAGCCTGCCGCCCAGCGCCTTGGCAGCGCGCAGATAACGCACGTGCCCGACATGCAGCAGGTCGAAGGCGCCATTGGTCAGGATGATCCGTTCGCCGGCGCGGCGCCACTGCCGCGCGCGCTCGCGGAGTTGGTCGCGATTCAGGATTTTGCTTTCTTTGTCCAATCCGCTTCCGTTAATGCACTTCACTTCTGCGGTTGAGGCTCAGTTCCGTGGCGATCAATGCGGTCGTGTCACGGGCGGTGACTGCTCGAGCGCGTGCAGCAATTCGGTGCTCGACACCGTCGCGGTCCCGCGCTTCATCACTACGATGCCGCCGGCGTAATTGGCCAGTTGAGCCGCTTCTTCCGTCGTCGCTCCGGCAGCCAGAGCTGCGGCGAACGTAGCCATGACGGTATCGCCGGCGCCGGTCACGTCGGCGACCTGATCCGAGCCAAAAATCGGAATGTCCGCCGGTTTGTGCTTCTGGCTGAAGGCGACCATGCCATCGCGGCCGCGGGTGATGACCAGCGACTCGAGTTTCATGCGCTGCATCAGCTGATCGCCGGCAGCCAGCAACCGATTCCAGTCCTGACCGATTTTCATGCCGAGAGCCGCTTCCACCTCCGGTTCGTTGGGAGTGGCCGCGGTGATACCCGAATATTCGAGCAAGCGATAACGCGAGTCGAGGATGACGGGAAGCGCTCCCAGCTTGCCTTTGGTGCGAAGCGCGTCGACGATGGCGGGCGTGGCCGCGCCGTATCCATAATCGGAGATCAGGAGAGCATCGGAAGCGTGCGCGTAATTGCGGGCGGCAAGATAGAGTTCGCGCGTCGCATGGATGCTGGGGGCCTCGACCGGCTCGCGATCGATGCGTACCACCTGCTGCCGGGCAGTGTGCGTCATGCCGGCGAGAATGCGAGTTTTAGTGACGGTTGCGTAGTTCTTATCTTTCAGGACGCCGCTGACGGCAATGTGCTTGCGTCGGAAATACTGCAGAAGCAGTCGGCCAGGCTCGTCGTTTCCTACAATGCCGACGGGAAGCACATTCACACCCAGATCGGCGAGATTATTGGCGGCATTGGCCCCGCCGCCCGGGACGACGCTGCGCTCGCGATGCTTCAGAATCAGCACCGGCGCTTCGCGCGAAACCCGCGAAATCTCGCCGAAAACGAACTCGTCGGCCACCAGGTCTCCGAGCACCGTGATGGTAATCTTCGGAAAGGCCTCGACGATTTTTCTAAGGCGCTCGGTCTCTTTCGGATGCTTGATCATCGCAGGCTAAACCTGAAAGCAAGCTGATTTTCTCACGCTGATGGTTCTCTTTCGCCAATCACGCGCAACATGGTATCCAGAGCGTTAGCTGCCTCGGCGAGTTCCATCTTTACGGGCACGACGGCGATGGGCTGAAGCGCCGAGAAATGGCTGCCCAGATTTACCATGTCCTTCTCAGTGGTGACGAAGCCGTCGGCTTCGCTTTTCGTGCGAAGTTCGAGCAATTCGCGGATATCGTTTTCCGAGTAGCGGTGATGGTCGTGGTAAAAAGCCTCGGCCGCCGGCTCGACGTTGGCCGTGCGCAACTGCAACGCGAAATTCTGCGGACGGGCGATGCCACAGAAAACGACCGGCCGCTTGGGAACATTTGCGGGAAGAATGCCTCGGCGGAGTTTCCATACCGTTTTCCCTTCGATGGGGAACGAGTCCGCGAAAGCGCCGCCAGCCAGCACGATGGCATTGGCGCGCCGCAGATTGCGCAGCGGCTCGCGCAGACGGCCGGCGGGGAGCAGGCGATCGCTCGCATCCTGCGGCGTCACCAGAACGATATCGAAATCGCGCGCCAGCGAGCGATGCTGAAAGCCGTCGTCAAGCAGATGGATTTGCGGTCCAAATTTCTTCTCTGCGAAAAGACCGGCTTCGTACCGGTCCTCACCTACGATGACCGGCACGCGAAGCTTGCGCGCGATCAGAATCGGTTCATCACCGAATTGTTCGGGATCGCCGGCAGGATCGACGAGCAGCACACCGTAAGTTGCGCGTCCGTAGCCGCGGGAAAGAACGTCAAAGCTCAGCCCGCGCGCCTTGAGCAGTTCGCCGAGCAGAATGACGAAAGGAGTCTTTCCCGAACCGCCGGCGGAAAGATTGCCGATGCTGATCACGGGGCCGCGCAGGCGTCGTGGACGCAGGATTCCGCGATCGTAGAACGCATTACGCGTCCCGACGATGCCGCCATAGATTGATGAGAGCAGGTTCAAGTTTTCGTTTGCGATGCGTTCGGAAATCCCGTCTCAGCGCGCGTTGCAAGCAGGTTCTCAAGTGCGTGCAGCGTTCTGGCGGTCGCGCCCATCTGGGAGCGGAGAGTTTCCTGCGCCCGGCGTCCTAATCCCTTGCGCTCGGAGTCGTTCGCCAGCAGATCCATGAGAACCAGCGGCAACTCCGCCATACCGACCACGCGCACCGCATCGTGGCTTTGAAACAGCGCGAGCATGTCGCGAAAATTTTCCATGTGATTTCCTACCACAATGGCGACACCATGCTGGGCTGGTTCAATGATATTGTGGCCGCCGCGAGGCACCAGGCTTCCGCCCACAAAGGCCAGATCCGCCAGTCCGTACAAGGACGAGAGTTCGCCGATGGTATCGAGGAGCAGCACACCACCGTTCAGGCGCTCGCCCGCCCAGGTGGAACGGCGATAGTGCGGGATCTGCAAACTCGCGAGCAATGCGGCGACT
>Ga0335072_10007346_pt1 | contig 16054 bp, 20 predicted proteins | sample Lox_Sample_21_FD_206725 | JGI IMG/M metagenome (GOLD analysis project Ga0335072, IMG submission 206725) | Soil microbial communities from Loxahatchee National Wildlife Refuge, Florida, United States - Lox_Sample_2.1 | ecosystem: Environmental > Terrestrial > Soil > Wetlands | place: USA...
AACGTCGTGACCCCGACGTGCGTCCAGTGGGCGAGCGTCGTGATCGCCGAGCTCCACGCCCCGATCTGCCCGGTGCTCCAGTTCTGGTACTTGGCCAGTGAGAAGATCGTGAGCAGCCCGGTGATCAGGATCCAGAGGATCGGCCCCGGGAAGTAGAACAGCTTCGTCGCCCGGGTCTCCTCGAGGAGGTACTCCTGGTCCCCGAGGTACGTCGCCTTCAGCAGCCGGGGCATCGGCCGGGGCGCGCTCGTCACGGCGGGGGCCGGCGCAGGGGTCGACATCGCCCCCGGACGACCGTTCCGAAGGGATAAACTCTCGTTCAGAGGGGCGCCCGGTGGGCCGGGGCTTATATCGCGCCGCTCGTCCGGGCGGGCGATGGGCGTCACCGACTGCCACGTCCACATCAACCCGCTCGGGGAGATGCGACCGGACGCGCGGCGGATGCTGACGCATCTCGATCCCGCGACCGCGCAGTACCTCGAGGAGCCGCGTCGCTTCCTGGAGTACCTCGACGCGAGCGGCGTCGAGCGGGCGGTGCTGATCAACTACGTGGCGCCCGAGGTGATCGGCTACACCGAGAAGGCGAACGACTTCGTGAGCCGGTACGCGGCGGCGGATCCGGCGCGCCTCGTCGCCGTCGGCGGCATCCGGCCCGACCACCCCGACCCGGAGCGCGAGATCCGGCGGCTGGCCCGCGAGCTTAGGATCCGGGGCCTCAAGCTCCACCCTCCGCACCAGGGGTTCCGCCCCGACGGCTACGTGACGGGCGACCACCCCCAGCTCCGGCGGATCTACGCCGCCTGCCAGGAGGAGCGGCTCCCCGTGATCTTCCACACCGGCACCTCCGTCTTCCCGCGCGCCCGGAACCGGTTCAGCGACCCGCTCTTCGTCGAGGACGTCGCGCTGGACTTCCCCGACCTCACCATCGTGCTCGCGCACGGCGGGCGACCGATCTGGATGACCACGGCCGTCTTCCTCGCGCGCCGCTGCCCGAACGTGTGGCTCGAGGTGTCGGGGGTGCCGCCCGCGCGACTGCTCGAGTACTTCCCGCATCTCGCCCGCGACGCCGGGAAGACGCTGTTCGGCACGGACTGGCCGGGCCCCGGAGTGAAGGACATCCGCCGGAACCTCGAGGAGTTCCGGGCGCTCGACCTTCCGACGGACGCGCGGACGCAGATTCTCGAGACGAATCCTCGCCGGGTCTTTCCTCCGGGCACCCCGTCTTGAAATACTACGCTCGGCTCGCTACTGACGTGCCGGCGCTCCCCGACCCCCCGCGCGACCCGCCTCCGACCGCGGACGCGCCCGAGGCGGCGCCGCCCGCCGAGGTCGTGGAAGGCGGCGAGGAGGTCGGGCGACTTCCGCTGCCGCGCCGCAGCCGCGGCGAGGTGTTCGGGATCGCGAACCAGCTGCTCGGCGCCGCCCGGATCCGGGTGATGTGCGAGGACAACACCTCGCGGATGGGCCGGATCACGGGGAAGATGAAGAAGAAGATGTGGATCCGCGAGGGCGACCTCCTGATCCTTCGGCCGTGGGGGTTCCAGGAAGGGAAGGCGGACATCCTGTTCCGCTACAGCCGCACCCAGGCGCAGTACCTCGCCCGAAGGAACCTCCTGCCGCCGTCGATGAACATCTTCTCGACGCCGGACGCTCCCACGGACGGCGCGGCCGCCGCGTAGGGCCGCTCGCATGTGGGCCGCCTCCGCCCGGCCGCTCTCGGCGGCGGAGATGGGCGTCGTCGAGCAGAACGCGGTCGCCCTCGGGGTCACCGTGGACACCCTGATGGAGAACGCCGGGCGGGCGATCGCCGAGGAAGCGACGCGGCACCTGCCCGCGGCCCCCGCGCGGGTCGCCGTCGTGGCCGGGACCGGCAACAACGGCGGCGACGGGACCTGCGCCGCCTTCTACCTCCACCAGTGGGGCTACCAGCCCGAGATCTGGCTCGTGCGCCCCGCCGGCGAGATCCGCTCCCGGAGCGCCCACCGGTGCTACGACCGGATCCACCGACTCGTCCCCGTGCACGCCGGGGTCCCGTCGGCCGACGAGCTCCGCGCCTTCCCGCTCGTCCTCGACGCCGTCCTGGGCTCCGGCCAGTCGGGACCCCTGCGCTCGCCGGCCCGGGAGGCCGTCGACGCGATGAACGCGAGCGGCGCTCCCGCCCTCGCGATCGATCTGCCGACGGGGACGACCGATCCGAACGGACTCCGCCCGCGCTGGACGGTCGCGCTCCAGGTCGTGAAGTCCGAGATGGACGCCGCTCGCGCAGGCGAGGTCGTCGTGCGGGACATCGGGGTCCCGGCCGACGCCTGGCGGCGGACCGGCCCCGGGGAGTTCCTCTTCTATCCCGATCGGACCGCCGACCCCGACCGGGGCCGTCGGGGCCGGGTGGTCCTCGTCGGCGGCGGACCGTACGCGGGCGCCCCGGCGCTCGCGGCGCTCGCCGCGCTGCGCTCCGGCGCCGAGCGGGCGACGGTGCTCGCCCCGGGCGGGGCGGCGGAGCGGATCCAGGCGTTCAGCCCGAACCTGATCGTCCACGCGTTCGGCCAGGACCGGTTCCGCACGACCGACGTCGACGAGATCCTGGGGTTCGTGCGGTCGGCGCGGCCGTCCGCCGTCCTCGTCGGCATGGGGGCGGGGGCGCATCCGGAGACGGTCGCCGCGCTGCGCCAGCTCGAGCGGGAGCTCGTCGGCGAGCGGCCGCTCGTCGTCGACGCCGACGGGCTCGCCGGGCTCCCGACCCCGGCCGAGATGGTCGCCCGGGCGGCGGCCCCGGTGCTGATCGCGACGCCCAACTCGGGGGAGTTCGTGCACTACTTCGGGGCGCGGCCCGACGCCGAGACGGCGGAACGGGCCGCCACGGCCCGCGCGGCCGCCCGCGACCGGCACCTTCAGCTCGTCGTGAAGGGCGCCGTGGACCTGATCACCGACGGGACGGATCTGTTCGAGAATCGCCATCACCACGTCGCCATGACGGTCGGCGGGATGGGCGACGTGCTCGGAGGGGTGCTCGCCAGCCTGCTCGCCCAGGGTCTCGCCCCGATGCCGGCGGCCCGGCTCGCGACCCGGTGGGTCGGCGAGGCCGGACTGCGCGCCGCCGGACGGCGGGGGATGGGGCTCGTCGCCACCGACGTGATCGACCGGCTCCCCCGGGCGCTGGTCGAGGGCCTCGAGCGGGTGCGCGGCCCGACCTGACCGCTCAGGCGTACCGGACCCGTCCGCGGATCACTTTCGCGCGGGCGCGGACGTCCTTCTGCCCGTGCGGGTTCCCCTCGGAGTACCCCTCGTAGAAAGCGCGCAGCAACGCCTCCGCCTTCGGGTGGATCGCCTTCAGGTCCTCCTCGACCAGGTGGAGGTCGATGCCGAGCTCCTCGACGCCGGGGCTGCGCGAGCCCATGGAGAGGTCCAAGAAGGCGGGGGCGCCGGTCGCCCCGTCCGGATAGAGGACGTTCGAGCTCGTGAGGTCGCCGTGCGAGATCCCGCCCGCGTGGAGGCGGCCGAGGGCCTGCCCGAGGCTCCGGACGGCGGTCAGGAGCTCCTCGGGCGGGAGGGACGCCTCGTCGACCAGCTGCTTCAGCGTGGGTCCCGGCAGCTCCTCGAGGATCAGGCGGTGCTTCGCGAGGTCGATGTCGTAGAGGATCGGCGTGCGCACGCCGGCGCGCCGCGCGTCGACGAGGAGGCGAGCCTCCGTCCGCGTCCGTTCGCGCCGCAGTCGCTCGTCGAGCGCCTTCGGGCGGTACGACTTCGCGTCGCGCTCCTTGAGGAGCGCCGGGAACCCCCACCAGTCGACCCGACGGAGCGCCGCTTCGGCTCCGCGCGAGACGGGCGTGCCGGTCGGTTCCTCCTCGGCGTCCGGACGGGCGGGCACGGGGCGCGGACGCGGGCTCGGTATTTGACGGCGCCCGCGCCTCGACCGCGGACCCCGCGTCCGTTAAGAGGGAAGTCGACCGTCGTCGGCCCGCAGGCCGAGACGATGCCCGACACCGAGTTCGTGGGCCGGAAGAGCGAGGACGACGGCGTCGAGATCCTGCTGCTGAAGAACCCGCCCGTGAACGCGCTGTCGACCGCGCTCCTCGGCGCGCTCGATCAGCGCGTGACGGAGCTCGCCGCCGACCCCAAGGTCCGGTCGGTGATCCTGACGGGCGACGGGCAGTACTTCAGCGCCGGCGCCGACCTCAAGGAGATGGCGACTCTCGACCTCGCCACCGCGCCGCAGCTCGTCCGGCGGGGCCACGCGCTGTTCGCCCGCATCGCCGAGTTCAAGACCCCCGTGGTGGCCGCGATCAACGGCCTGGCGCTCGGCGGAGGGCTCGAGCTCGCGCTCGCCTGCGACCTGCGCATCGCGGGCGAGTCCGCGAAGCTGGGCGCTCCCGAGGTCAACTACGGCCTGATGCCCGCCTACGGCGGCACCCAGCGGCTCCCGCGCACCGTCGGCCTCGCGAAGGCGAAGGAGCTCATCTTCACGGGCGCGATGATCTCGGCCGCCGAGGCGCTCAAGATCGGGCTCGTCAACAAGATGGTCCCGGCGGGCCAGGAGCTCCGGGCGGCCCGCGACCTCGCGCACACCATCGCCCAGCGGGCCCCGAAGGCCGTCCAGGCGGCGAAGCGGGCGATCGGCCAGGGGTTCTCCCTGCCGCTCGCCGACGGGATCGAGGCCGAGACGAAGCTGTTCGAAACCGAGGTTCTGCCGAGCCAGGATCTCGCCGAGGGGATCGTCGCCTTCGCGGAGCGGCGCCCGCCGAAGTTCCAGGGGGCGTAGGCCGTGCCGATCGACTTCTCGTTCACCGCGGACCAGGAGGCGTTCCGGGACGCCGCCCGCGCGTTCCTCCAGCGGGAGGTGGCGCCGATCGTCGCCGACATGGACGAGAAGGAGGAGTTCCCGCGGGCGACCGTCCGTCGCATGCAGGAGGAGGGGTACTTCGGGATCCCGATCCCCGAGGAGTACGGCGGGCTCGGCCTCGGCAAGGTCGGCTACTGCCTCTTCCTGGAGGAGCTCGGGAAGATCGACGCCTCGCACGGCGTGATCGTCGGGGCGCACACCTCCCTCGGCACGACGCCGCTCCTCTACTACGGCACGGAGGCCCAGAAGCAGCGCTGGCTCGTCCCGGCGGCCAAGGGCGAGAAGCTGCTCGCGTTCAGCCTGACCGAACCCGGGTCCGGGAGCGACTCCGGGGCGGTCCACACGACGGCGGAGAAGGTCGGGGACCGCTGGGTCCTCAACGGGACCAAGATCTACGTGTCGAACGGGCGGGAGGCGGACACGATCATCGTGATGGCCGGGAACGACGTGAAACTCGGCGCGAACGGCGGCGTCACCGCGTTCGTCGTCGACGCCGACCTGCCCGGCTTCTCGGTCGGCCGCTCGGAGAAGAAGATGGGGCTCCACGGCACCTCGACCGCCGAGCTGATCCTCGACCACGTCGAGGTCGGACCCGAGCGGGTGCTCGGCGAGGTCGGGAAGGGGTTCCACTGCGCCATGACCGCGCTCGACGTCGGCCGCGTCTCGCTCGGCGCCGCCAGCTTGGGCGGCATGGAGGCGGCCTGCGAGGAGGCGCTCTCCTTCGCGAAGAACCGGACGCAGTTCGGGCTGCCGATCAGCGAGTACGAGGTGATCCAGTTCAAGCTCGCCGACATGGCGATGCTCATCCACGCGCTCCGGCTCATGGTCTACCAGGCGGCGCAGCACCAGGACCGCCTCGGGCCGGACCCGAAGCAGTGGTCGCATCTGGAGCGGCTCAACAAGACCCGGGAGGCCGCGACCGTGAAGTGCCTCGCCTCCGAGTGGGCCTCCGCCGTGATCGACGAGGCGCTCCAGATCCACGGCGGTCTCGGCTACATCCGCGGCACGCCGATCGAACGGGCGTACCGGGACGCACGGATCAGCGAGATCTTCGAGGGGACCAACGAGATCCAGCGGGTCGTCGTCTCGCGCGACCTCATCGGGCGGGGGCTGTAGGCGCCGCCGTCGCGAGCTCCTCGTCCCGCAGCACCCGGCGCAGGACCTTCTGGACGCCGCTCCGCGGCAGCGCGTCGCGGAACTCGATCGTCCGGGGCGCCTTGTAGTGGGCGATCCGGTCGCGGACGAAGGCGATCAGCTGGTCGGCGGTGACCGTCGCGCCGGGCTTCCGGACGACGAACGCCTTGATGACCTCCCCGTGGCCGGGCTCGGGGACACCGATCGCGGCCGCGTCGGCGACGTCGGGGTGCTGGAAGAGGACCTCCTCCACCTCGCGCGGGTAGACCTTGAAGCCGCCCACGTCCACCATGTCCTTCTTCCGGTCGACGATGTACGCGTAGCCGTCCGCGTCGAGACGGGCGAGGTCGCCCGTGCGGAACCAGCCGTTCTCGAGCACCGCCGCGGTCTCCGCCGGCTGGCCGAAGTACCCGAGCATCACCTGGGGGCCCCGCACCGCGAGCTCGCCGACCTCCCCGACCGGCAGCGCCTTCGTCCCGGTCTCGGCGTCGACGACCCGCTGGTCCGTGTTCGGCAGCGGCAGCCCGATCGACCCGGGGCGGCGCTCGCCGGCGACCGGGTTCGCGTGGGTCGCCGGGGAGGTCTCGCTGAGCCCGTACCCCTCGATGATCGCCCCGCCGGTCAGCGCCTCGAACCGCTTCGCGACCTCCACCGGGAGCGGCGCCGACCCGCTGAGGCAGAACTGGATCGAGTGGATCCGGTGCCGGGCGATGTCCGGCTGCTGGTTGAACGCCTGGTAGAGGGCCGGGACCCCCGGGAACTGGGTCGGCTGGTACCGGTCGATCAGCTTGAGGAGCTCGCGGATCTCGGGCCGCGTCTGCATCACGACGGCCCCGCCCTGGCGCAGGGCGAGCAGGAGCGCCACCGTGAGCCCGTAGATGTGGAAGAACGGGATCGCCGCGATCGCCACCTCCTGGCCCGGGTGCTGCACCGTGTCCCAGGCGCTGAGCTGCTCCACGTTCGCGACGAGGTTCCGGTGCGTGAGCATCGCCGCCTTCGGCTTCCCGGTCGTGCCCCCGGTGTACTGGTACACGGCGACCGTCGTGGCGGGGTCCCGATGCACGATCGGCGCCGTGCCGGGGGTGCGGAGCGCGTCCCGGAACGGTCGGACCTCGGCGTCGGTCGGAAACTCCGTCGCCTGATGCTGCCGGCGCAGGACGCTGTTCACGAACGGCCGGAGGTACCAGGGATACAGTTCGCGCAACCGCGCGACGAACACCCGGCCCACCGGGGCGTCGGCCCGCACCTTCCGGAGGTTCGGGTACAGGATCTCGAGGGTGACGAGCGCCTTCGGCTTCGCGTTGGTGAGCAGGCGCGTCAGGTCCTGCCCGATGTAGAGCGGGCTCACCTGGACGGCGATCGCCCCGCGCCGAAGGATGCCGAACAGCGCGATCGGATACGCCGGGCAGTTCGGGAGGTAGAGCGCGACCGGGTCCCCCGGGCCGATCCCCTCGCGCTCCAGGGCGGCCGCGAACCGCTCGCTCGCCTGCCAGAACTGCGAGTACGTCCACTTCGCGCCGTAGTAGATGAGCGCGGTGCGGTCCCCGTACTGGCGCACGCTGCGGTCGATGAGCTCGGGGAGGGTGAGCTCGGGGATCTCGACCTCGGCCGGAACGGCCGCGGGGTACTTCTTCCGCCAGACCCGGTCGATATCGTTCGGAGGGGCCGCCATCCGTTTCAGCTCGGCGACGCGGGCGCGTCCTTCACGAACTGCACGCCCGGCTTATAGCTGGGGGCGAAGCGGACCCGGTCCCCGATCGCCACCTCGGCGGGGCTCCGTACCGCCGGCATCCAGCCCGTGATCCGGCCGCCCCCGTCGAGCTCGACCACGACGTACGCGTACGGGGCGTCGTTCAGGAACTCGTCGCCGGGAACGCTGAGGACGGTGAAGGCGACCACCTTCCCGGTCGTGCCGAGCTGGGTCTCCTGGAACGCCGACGCGCCGCACCGCGGGCAGGCGAGCGCCCACGTCGCGGTCACGAGCTGGCAGTTCGTGCAGCGGAATCCGCGGAGCACGTGCCCGTCCTCGTAGCCGCGGTACCAGTCGTCGATCGTGTGCGGGGCGGTGGGGAGGTCGGGGTCGGCCATCGGTCCCCCGAATCAACGGCGCGAGAAGATGTGCACGGAGCACGACCCGCCCGTGGCCCCTACGTTGTGGGCCAGGGCGGTGTTCGTCTTCGGGACCTCGCGCCCCGGCGCGAGCCCGTTCACCTGCTCGAAGATCTCGACGACCTGGGAGGCGCCGGTCGCGCTCACCGGGTGGCCCTTCGCCTTGAGCCCGCCGGACGAGTTCACCGGGAGCTTGCCGTCCCGGGCCGTCGACCCCTCGAACTCCTCCTTCGCCGCCGTCCCCTTCGGGAAGAAGCCGAGGTCCTCGAGCGCCAGCACCTCGGCCGTGGTGAAGCAGTCGTGCACCTCGAGAAAGTCGATGTCCTTCGGCTCCAGGTGGGCCTGCCGGAACGCCGCGGCGGCCGCCGACCGCGTCGCCGGCAGCCCGAGGAGGTCCGGGCGGTCCTGCATCTCGGTGACCGACCCCGAGCGCGCCGACGCGCGGATCACCAGCGGCTCGGTGACCGGGGCCTTCACGAACTCCTTGGCCGCCACCACCACGGCCGCGGCGCCGTCGGAGAACGGACAGCAGTCGTAGAGGCGCAGCGGCGACGCGATCATCGGCGAGTTGAGGTACGTCTCCATCGAGATCTCGCGCTGGAACTGCGCGTGCGGGTTCCGCGCGGCGTTCGCGTGGTTCTTGATGGCGACCGCGCCGAACATCTCGGGCTTGGTCGGGAAGGCGTGCTGGTAGGCGTTCGCGAGCGTCGCGTAGAGCCCGGGGAAGGTGGCGCCGTTCCGCGTCTCGAACGGATAGTCGGCGGCGATCGCGAAGTAGCTCGTCGCTGCGAGCGTGTCGAGGTGCGACAGCTTCTCCGCGCCGACGACCAGGACCGCGTCGTGGAACCCGCCGGCCACATGGACGAACGCCTCGTGGAGGCCGGCGCTCGAGGAGGAGCAGGCCGACTCGATCGTGGCGGAAGGGACGTCGGGGATGCCCAGTCCGCCGTTGATGAGGGGCCCCACGTGGGCCTGGTGCTCGGAGATCCCGAACGCGTTCGAGACGAACGTGTAGCCGATGTCCTGGGGCGTGAGCCCCGCCTGGCGGATCGCTTCCATCGAGACCCGGGTGGCCGCTTCGCGGGCGGTCTCCTTCATCTTCCCGAAGCGGTTCGACGCCGCTCCCACGACCCACGTCTCGCGCATCGGTGCGACTCTGTCGGTCCTAGTCCGGTCGGAGGGATAACCTGCGCCCCTCGGGCCGGTGGCGTTGAGGTTACTTCGCCGCCGGAAGCTCGAGCAGCGTCCGCAGCCGATCGAAGGCGCGGCCCGCGGCCGCCGCGTCGCGGGTCTTGATCAGGATCCGGCCGTTGCGGCTCAAGGTGACGTCCGGGTCCATCGCGGCGATGAGCATGACCCGCGCATCGACGACCGCGATCCCCGCCGACTCGAGGGTCGCCCGGGCCCGGGCGAGGTCGAGCGGCCGGGGCGGATCCGGGAGCGCCTCGTAGCCTCCGCTCCCGGAGCAGAGCTTGAGCGTGCGGTACATCGCTCCGGGGAGCGCGGCCGGGGTTCAGGTGAGCGCGGCGCCGCAGTGGGCGCAGAACGTCGCCGCGGGGGCGTTCGCGGAACCGCAGTGGGCGCAGAACTTCTGCGCCGTCGCCGGCGGCGGCGAGGAGGCGATCGGCGGGGCGCCGCCGGAGCTCGCTCCCCACCCGGTCATCGACGGGTTGGCGTTCCAGGACGGGGCGCTCGTCATCGGCGCCTTCCACGTGTAGGCCAGGATACCGCCGATGAGCGCGAGGAGAAAGCCGATGAAGAACCCGCTCGCGGTGAACAGGCTGACGATCGACAGGACGATGATCAGGAGCCCCCAGGTCTTGGCGCCGGCGGGCTTGATCCGGATCTGGGTCGAGCCGTAGAGGATCAGGAACCCGATGATGAGTCCGACGACCGCGATGCCGATGAGGACGGCCGCCAACGCTCCGCCGAAGACCGAGACCGACCCGAGCGCCCCCGCGAAGGCGACGGTCACCAGGGCATCGATGATGATCAGGATCCCGCCGATCAGGGTCAGAATGTGCGCCGTGCTCGGATAACTATCGGCCACGAGCGACCTACGGAAACGGTCCTATTTGAAGCGTCGCCGAGTCCGGCGGAAGTGCCGGCTCACAACAGGACGGCCTTGCGCACGCACTCGTCGATCATCTGATCGACGTCGATCCGCTCCTCCTCCTGGAGGATCTGGATGAGGTTCGAGCGGGTCGCGGGCTTGTCCGGAACCGCCTGGCAGCACACGCCGGGCCGGGTCGAGATCGCGTAGGTCCCGATCGCCTTCGCCCGCGCTTCGATCTCGTGCTTGTCGAAGCCGATCAGGGGTCGAACGATCGGCAGGGCGACCGAGGCGGTAGCGCTGCGCATGTTGGAGAGGGTCTGCGACGCGACCTGACCGAGGGCCTCCCCGGTCGCGAGGAACGTGGCGCCCTCCCGCTGGGCGATCCGTTCGGCCGATCGCCACATGAACCGGCGGCACAGCACGCAGCCGACGTGGCGGTCGGTGTTGCGCATCAGGGCGATCTGCGTGGGACCGTGGGGCATCAGGTAGAGCGGGATCGGCTGGGCGTACCGTTCCCGGAGCACCTGCAGGTGATCGACGACCTTCTCGAGCGGGGAGTCGTCGGTGAACGGGCGGTTGTCCATGTGCACCGCCACCAGTTCGTGCCGCTGCCGCAGGAGGTAGTCGAGGGCGACGGGCGAGTCGATGCCCCCGCTCATCAGCATCACGCCCCGCGCCATCGGCGGCACTACCTCGACCGAGCTATTTAGGCCCGCGCTCGGCGGGCCCTCCCGACGGGGCGGCGGTAAATACCGCGTCGCGGTCGAAGCGGCGATGCCCGAACCGCCGCAGCCCCCGATCGAGCTCCACGCGCGCGACGAGGGCCAGGGACCCCCGGTCGTGCTCCTCCACGGCGCCGGAGGGAGCCACACGGTCTGGAACTCGGTCGTGCCGCTGCTCGTGCCGGAGCTGCGGGTCATCGCTCCCGACCTGCGGGGCCACGGGCAGACGCCGGCGCCCGCCGGCTCGACGTACTCGTTCGACGAGCTGGCCGGCGACGTGCTGCATCTGCTCGACGGGAAGTCGATCCCGGCGGCGCACTGGGTCGGGTTGAGCGGCGGCGCCCTGCTCGCCCTGCGGCTCACGCTGGACGCCGAGAGCCGGGCGCGCAGTCTGACGATGATCTCCGGGGCCGCCTACACGGACCGGCACACCCGGGCGATCGCGGAACGGTGGGCCGAGACGCTCGAGCAGGAGGGGGCCGACGCGTTCGCCCTGCGCCTGCTGAAGGACCTGTACTACCCCGACTGGATCGAGGAGCACCTCGACCTCGCGGACGCGCTGCGCGAGGACGTGACGCACCGGGACTACGGACCGGCGATCGCCTGGGGACGCGCGATGGCGAACTTCGACGAGAAGAACCGCATCGCCACCGTCCGGGTGCCGACGCTGATCGTGCAGGGGATGGACGACCAGGTGGTCGACGCGTCGCACGGGCGGATCCTGCGCCAGTCGATCCTGCACGCCCAGATCCGGATCCTCGCGCAGACGGGGCACCTCGTGCCGGTCGAACGGCCGAAGGAGACCGCCGAGGCGATCCTCGCGCTCGTGCGCGCCGCCGAGGCGTCCCCGGCGGCCACGCGGGCGTAGGCGCCGGCGGACGAGTTTATCTTCCCGCTCCGGGTTCCGGTGGCGATGGACGACCCGGCCAGCCCCGACCTCCCCGCCCGGATCCAGCAGCTCGAGAAGGAGCTGCGGGAGCTCCGCCTTCGGCTCGCCGAGCTCGAGCGCCGCCTCGATCCGCGGTCGGAGCACCCGCAGGACCGGTCCACCGTGCGCGAGAAGGTCGCCTACGACTGGCAGGCCTGACCGTGGCCGCGCCGGCCGTGGGTTCCGCGCCCCTCGCGCTGGGGGAGCTGCTCGCGCGGTACCCCGCCGAGGTTCCGCCCGTGTCCGTGGCCGGGGCGGCCGTGAACGTGCTCCTGCGGCCGGGCCGGGACGAGGTCGAAACGCTGCTCATCGAGCGGACCGAACGGGCGACCGACCCGGCCTCGGGCCAGGTCGCCTTCCCCGGTGGGCGGGTGGACGACGGGGACGGGTCGTTGCAGCACACCGCCCTGCGGGAACTCGAGGAAGAGGTGGGGCTCACGGCGGCCGACCTCGCGGGCCCGCCCCGCTTCGTGGGGGCGTTCGCGGCGCCCCGGTTCCATCTCACCGTCGGCGTCTTCGCCGCCGCGCTCGGCGACGAGAGCCGCCCGCCCAGCGCCCGCAGCGCCGACGAGGTGGCGCATGTCTTCTGGCTACCCCGGTCGGCCCTCGGCCGCACGACGCGGGTGCACCGGGAGACCGGCTACGGTCTGCTCGAGGTGAACGCTACCGTCTACGAGGGGCACGTGCTGTGGGGGTTCACCCGCCGCGTGCTCCGCGACTTCTTCGGGCTCCCGGTCGAGGACATCGTCGCGGGTCGTCTGTTCACGGGGAGCGCCGAACCCACCGGCTGAGCGGCCAACGACCCTCAAATACCGCGCCGAGCTGGTCGCGGCATGCCGACGGTCCGGCTCACCTGCCCGAAGTGCGGGCAGACCTTCGACTACGAGTACGTCCCGGGCGCCTCCCTGACCGCGCTTCGTTTCGGCGGCTCGCGATATATGCGATGCCCGGTCTGCCACCGGTTCGCGATGTTCCCGATCCGCCACGCGCCGTCGCCCGAACCCCCGGCGCCGACGAATCTCCCGTGAGCGACCCGGGCGTCGTCCCCGGCGCCGCGGTCCCGACATACAGCGACCGCCGCCACCTGAAGCGCTGGGGCGTCGGGGTCTGCGCGCCGATCGCGGTGCTCGCCGCCGTGGTGCCCGTACTGGTCGTGGTCGACGGAGGGTCCGCGCGCTTAGCCCTCGGGATCGGCCTCGGACTCGCCGCCCTCCTGGGGGTCGTGGTCGCGGCCATCCTCCTCGGAACCCGGCTCCCGCGCGCCGGATAGGCCGTTCCGTGCGCTCGGGCATGCTTTAAATACCACCTTAAATACTCCCGCGCCCGGGGATACCCTTGGTGAAGATCCGCATCGAGAACGTGGTCGCCTCCACCTCGCTGGGCGACGAGCTCGACCTGCAGTCGATCGCCCTCGGCCTGGACGGCGCGGAGTACGAGCCCGAACAGTTCCCGGGCCTCATCTACCGCCTGAAGCAGCCGAAGACCGCCATCCTGCTGTTCCGCTCGGGCAAGGTCGTCTGCACCGGCGCGAAGAGCATGCATGAGGTCGAGGAGTCGATCCGCACCGTGGCGGCCCAGATCAAGAAGGGCGGGCAGAAGATCAACATGCACCCGAAGATCGAGGTGCAGAACATCGTCGCGAGCTCGGACCTCGAGAGCGAGATCAATCTGAATGCCATCGCGGTCACCCTCGGCCTCGACCGGGTCGAGTACGAGCCCGAGCAGTTCCCCGGGCTCGTCTGCCGCATCGACGACCCGAAGGTCGTCGTGCTGCTGTTCGGGAGCGGCAAGCTCGTCTGCACGGGGGCCCGCAAACCCTCGGACGTCGAGGTCGCCGTCAAGAAGATCACGAAGGAGCTCCAGGGCGCGGGGCTGCTCCGGTAGACCCGCGCTCGGGTCGGCCGTGCCGCTGCCGCGCGGGCTCCCCGTCGTGGACCATCACTGCCACCTGTCGCCGCGAGGCGAAGGGGTGGCGGCGGCCCGCCGGTTCCGCGCCGCCGGCGGGACGCATCTCTTCTTGGCCACGCAGAACTACGGCGCCCGGGTGCCCCGCACGCTCGACGACTACGCGCGCCAGTTCGAGCAGACCGAGGCGCTCGGGCGCGCGGTCGCCGCCGAGACCGGGGCAACCGTCTACACGGTGCTCGCGCCGTACCCCATCGACCTGGTCCACGTCGCGCCCGAGATCGGGGTCCCGGCGGCGGAGGCGCTCCAGCGCGCCGCACTCGAGCTCGCCGCGCGACGGGTGCGCGAACGCGCCGCGGTGGCGCTCGGCGAGGTCGGTCGGGCGCACTTCCCCGTCCCGGCGGAGGTCGGAGAGGCGGTCGAACGGGTGTTCGCGTTCGCCGCCGAGGTGGCCCGAGAGACCGACTGCCCCCTCGTGGTGCACTCCGAGGACCTCGACGCGGCCGGTTACGGCCGCTTGGCCGCGCTCGCCCGGGCGCACGGCCTGGACCCGGGCAGGGTGGTGAAGCACTACGCCCGGGAGCGGGTCGCGCCGGAGGACCGCGACGGCGTGGCCGCGTCCTTCCTGGCGAAGCGCGACCTGGTCCGGTCGGTGCTCACCGACGGAGCGCCGTGGTTCCTCGAGACCGACTTCCTCGACGACCCGAACCGCCCCGGCGCCGTGCTCGACCTCGGCACCGTGCCCCGCCGGGCCGCGCAGGTCGCGGAGCGCGGCGCGGCCGACGCGGACCGGCTGTGGGTCCCGTTCTCGGAATCGATCGAGCGGGTCTATGGGTTCCGCCCTGCCCCGCCGGAACCTGGAGGAGCGTGACCGCGCGACGCCGGCCGGGCCGCCTCGTGGCCCTCGAGGGGATCGACGGCGCCGGGAAATCCACGCTCGTGCGCGCCCTCGCCCGGCGGCTCCGTTCCGAGGGGCGGACGGTCGCGGTGCGACGGGAACCGGCCGACCCCCGGCTCGGTCGGCTGGCGCAGCGGGCCAGCGTCCGCGACCCATGGACGGGAGCGGTCTACTTCACGCTCGACCGGTGGCTGGCCCGACGGGCGCTCGAGGACGCCCTCCGGCGCCACGCGATCGTGCTGACCGACCGATCGTTCTACTCGACGCTCGCCTACCAGGGCAGCGCCCTCGGTCCGGCGGCGCGCCGCCGCCTGCGCCGGCTCCAGTCGGCCGCGACGGTGCGTCCCGACCTGGTGCTGTGGATCGACGTCCCGCCCGCCGACGCGCTCCGCCGGCTCGGCCGTCGCGGCGGCCCGCGATCGCCGCTCGAGCGGCGCCGGGTCCTCGGGCGCGTGGCGGCGGAGTACCGCCGGCTCGCGCGGGCGCCCGACTGGCGGCGGCTCGACGGGACCGCGCCCCCCGCCGAGCTGCTCGCCGCGGCCGGGGCCGCGATCGCACGACGGACGCGGACGCGAACCTAAAATGACCGTCCCGGGTGCCGGGCCCGCACGATGACGACGGACCGCGTCCTGACGCACGAGGAGACGCTCGACCCCTCCTTCCTACCGCAGCGCCTGCCGCACCGCGAGGCGGAGCTCGACCTGCTCGGGCGGCGCTTCCGCGAGGCGCTCCCGAAAGGGCTGCCGTTCCACCTCCTGCTCACCGGGGGCGTGGGGAGCGGGAAGACCGCGCTGGTCCGCCGGCTCGGCGAGGAGCTGCGGCGCACCTCCCGGGTCGGCGCCTTCCCGGTCCGGGTCGCCTACGTCAACTGCTGGCGGCGCGCCAGCGACCGTACCGTGATGCTCGACCTCCTGCGGCACGTCGAGGTCTCGTTGCCGGACCGCGGCTACAGCCTCTCCGAGATGCTCGACGTCTTCGAGCAGGGACTCCGGAAGAACCCGCAGCATCTGCTCGTCCTCCTCGACGAGGCGTCCGCGCTCGTGAAGCAGGAGACGAAGCTCGTCTACCTGCTCTCGCGCTCCCGGGAGGTCGAGCTCGGGTCGATCTCGCTCGTGCTCATCGCCGCCGAGGACCTGCTGCCGTTCCTCGACCCGGCGAGCCGATCGAGCTTCGGGGTCACCCACCGCGTCGCGCTCGCCCCCTACGACCGCGCCGCGCTCGCCGACATCCTCGAGATGCGCGCGGGGCTCGCGCTCCGCCCGGGGAGCTTCGACCGGGACGTGCTCGACCAGATCGCCCGCGTCGCGGCCCCGAACGGGGACGCGCGGTTCGCCCTCGAACTGCTGTCGGGAGCCGCCCATGCCGCCGAGGAGGCCGGGCGGAACGAGATCTCCGCCGAGGACGTCCGGCGGTCCAAGGGGTCGATCCTGCCGACCGTCGGGGAGACGCAGCTCGAAGCGCTCTC
>Ga0335072_10007347_pt1 | contig 16053 bp, 2 predicted proteins | sample Lox_Sample_21_FD_206725 | JGI IMG/M metagenome (GOLD analysis project Ga0335072, IMG submission 206725) | Soil microbial communities from Loxahatchee National Wildlife Refuge, Florida, United States - Lox_Sample_2.1 | ecosystem: Environmental > Terrestrial > Soil > Wetlands | place: USA: Florida...
CCTCATGCATCTACAGGGGTCAACAGGACCCGTGCAACTGACTCCAAACAAAGCAGTTGCAGACAGCAAATAGCAACAGCTTTCAACAGGCCCTGGAAAGCGGTTCGGGACCAGGTTCTCTACCCAATTCTCCTCCAATAGAATCAGTGGTTTGGCCTAGACCACCTGGTGAAAGTTGTGGACCTTGATTGTTTCTGACAGCTACAAAATCGACGACAATCGGCTCACCAGCGGATTCGGCGCGTCGCGATCTGATTGATTCGGGGGAGTTTTTCTTAGAGGGAGCGGCCCGCGACCACCTGGTGTTGAGCCAGGTGATTGGCTGACACCGCGCCGGAACATCACCTACTCGGTGCTGAACAGTCCGGCGAGGGTGGCTTCATCTTTCGATACCGTTCATTCGTTGGCCCCATCAGGCGGTCATCGAAGCGCGGACCGCTTGGTTCTGCCGATTGCCGACTGAGCCAGCGATCGCGCACACGGTGCAGCGACTGCGTCTCCAACTAGTCATCGGTATTGATGGGAACAAACCGCATGGGCTGCGACCGACGAAGTGGGATCCTCCACAGCGCCTCCATTTCGACGACTTCTTCGTGGAGACCACCTCGCACTATCTCCCAGCTAAGACTATCCATCTGGTGATGGATAACCTGAGATCGCATATCCGTAAGGCGCTCACTGATCCTTCGAAGAGAAAGTCGGCAGCTGGATCTGGAACCGGTTCACCCACATTACACACCCAAGCACGGCAGGTGGCTGAATCAGGCCGAAATCGAGATCACCCTGTTCAGCCGCCAGTGCCTGGGATTTCGCAGAATCACCGCCCTTGCCGACTTCGAGAGAGAAAGGTCGCCGGGAACCCACAAGATGAATCGCGACCGGTTCTCACCGACCGGCGTTTCACACGCACAAGGACCCCTTGGAAGTCCGCTACACACGGCACCACATCATGCGAGCACCACCTAACTAACTTAGTAGGTAAGTTACTGCAGTCATCCCCGGAGAAGAGATATGTTTCCACCTTTTTATCTTGACTTCTGGTGCCGCCCTAGATATATGTTAGGCCACATAATTTATTGAGCTACTTCGGCTGAGCCTTCAGACGATCAGCCATTGCCGCACTTTACCCCATCCCGTTGCATCGAAGTGGAACCGACTTGTCTATCGACGAGATATGCGGATGTCAATGGTGCCGATGCGATTCGATCATCAGAAAGCAAGGCACATGGCGTGAGTCCGTTTGTGGGGTCCGGGGAGGCAATGGCAATGTTCGAGCACATGGATGCCAGAACGTGGGAGATCTGCGAGCAGGAGCATCAGGTTTCGCTGCGCCGTATAGGTATGTGGCCTGGCCTGATCATAGGCTGGGTTTTATGCGCGACGTTCTCGACCCCGCTTCTTGCGCAGATGACACTGCCCGGCCCCGGGATTATCAACACGGTAGCCGGTGACGGATTCTACGGGTACACAGGGGACGGCGGTCCAGCGACCAGTGCACAGCTGTCGCATCCGACCGGCGTGGCGGTGGACGCAGCGGGCAACATTTACTTCGCAGATCATGATTATTGTGTAATCAGGAAAGTGACCGCTTCAACTGGTGTCATCTCTACAGTGGCCGGTAACGGAACGTACGGCTATTCGGGGGATGGCGGTCCGGCAACCGGCGCGGAGCTGGCTTCTCCTCAGGGTATAGCAGTCGATTCCGCGGGGAATATCTACATCGCCGACACCGGGAACGACGTCATCCGAAAAGTGACGGCTGCCTCGGGGATCATCAGCACCGTTGCCGGAAACTCAAGGTGGGCATACTCGGGGGATGGGGGGGCGGCGACGAGCGCATCGCTTAACGTCCCCGTGGATGTGCGGCTGGATTCAGCCGGTAATCTCTACATCGCAGACCAAAATAATGACGTCGTACGGAAGGTGTCTTCTGCGACAGGCATTATTACAACCGTAGCCGGGACCGGAACCGGAGGATATCTCGGCGATGGCGGCCCGGCCACAGGCGCCGAATTGGATTATCCGGACGGAATCGCAGTGGATCCGGCGGGGGATCTCTATATCGCGGATTCCGGCAATAACGTCGTGCGCGAAATTGCAGCTTCGTCGGGCACAATCACGACCATTGCCGGGAATGGAAGCGCCGGTTACAGCGGTGACGGGGGACCGGCCACGAGCGCGGAGCTGGATGGGCCGGGGGGTGTGGCCCTGGACGGGGACGGCAATCTATACATCGTGGATGGTAACCCTGTCATTCGTCAGGTCTCCGCATCGACAGGTAAGATCGCGACCGTTGCCGGGAACGGAACTGCTGGTTATAGTGGCGATGGCGGGCCAGCCACGAGTGCGGAGGTGTCAGAGCCCTACTTTGTAGCGGTCGACTCGACCGGCAATTTTTACATATCCGATTATGCAAGCGACTGCATCCGGGCGGTCGGGTCAAATGTGACGGTCCCAGTCGTTACAACTCCCTCGATCAACTGGACGGCGCCTTCTCCTGTCACCTATGGAACCGCCCTTGGGTCGACGCAGCTCAATGCCACGGCGAGTGTGCCGGGAACCTTCACCTATGAACCCGGCCCAGGGGCAGTATTGACGGCAGGCTTGCAGTCACTCACGGTGGCTTTTACACCGAATGATACGGCCCAATATGGTATTGCCATGGCTACGGTCGCCCTGACCGTGACGCAAGCAACACCGATTGTTACCTGGGCGACGCCTGCGTCGATAGTATATGGCGCCGCACTCAACTCGACGCAGTTGAACGCCACTGCTAATGTAGCGGGGACGTTCAGCTACAACCCTCCCATCGGCACGATTCTGACGCCTGGACAACAAACGCTCTCACTCACTTTTACACCTGCCGATTCGACCGATTACACCACCGTTACAGCCATCGTCACTTTGACTGTAACCACGCAGCCGACTGCCGGAATCATCACCACAATTGCCGGGGACGGTTATTCGGGTTATACGGGGGATGGCGGACCTGCAGTTGGCGCGTCCATGGGGAAAACGGCGGACGTCGCAGTGGATTCGGCGGGCAATGTATACATTGCAGACTCATATGAAATGGTTATCCGCAAAGTGTCTGCTGCAACCGGAATCATCACTACCGTTGCTGGCAACGGCACACAGGGATACGCTGGCGACGGCGGGCTCGCCACAAGTGCAGAACTAAACACTCCGGAAGGAGTCGCCGTCGACGCTGGCGGGAACCTATACATCGCCGATTCCAATAATTCACGGATTCGGATGGTCGCGGCTTCCACCGGAATCATCAGCACGGTCGCAGGAAATGGTACCCCAGGCCTTAGTGGTGACGGCGGACTGGCGACAAACGCGGAACTGAACTGGGCAAATGGTGTGGCGGTAGACTCTGCCGGCGATATTTACATTGCGGATTCAGAAAACCACAGCGTTCGAGAAGTCGCTGCATCGAGCGGAATCATAAATACTATCGCCGGCAATAGCGTCGCGGGATATTCAGGAGATGGTGGACCCGCGACGAGTGCAGAGCTTAATTTGCCTGTCAGCGTAGCAGTAGACGCGCATGGCAATGTATACATCCTGGATACGGGCGCCAATGTTGTCCGAGAAGTCTCGGCATCATCTGGAACGATCGCCACAGTGGCTGGCAATGGCACCGCAGGTTATTCCGGCGACGGCGGACCGGCAATAAGCGCGGAATTCAATGCATATCATGGCATTGCGGTGGATGGGGCTGGCAATCTTTACATCTCGGACTCTTTCAATAACGTCATACGCATGGTGGCGGCCTCGACCGGCCTCATCTCAACAGTGGCAGGAAATGGTGCGGCTGGCTACTCCGGAGATGGCGGTCCGGCGACGAGCGCTGAGATGAACTGTCCGGATGGAGTAGCTGTTGATTCGGCAGGAAACCTCTACATTGCGGATAACTACAACCTTCGCATTCGCGCGGTCGGGTCCCTTGCCTCCTTACCTGTTGTCGTGAGTGTGACGCCCGCGACGGCGACGCTGTATGCCGCCCAAACGCAGCAGTTTGCAGCGAGTGTGACGAATACCTCGAACACATCGGTGACCTGGTCGGCGAGTCCGGCGGGTGTGGGAACAATCAGCAGCACCGGGCTCTACACGGCGCCGGCAGCAGTCTCAATGCAGCAGACGGTCATGCTGACCGCGACGAGTCAGGCGAATTCCGCGGCCACATCGACTGCGACAGTAACCCTGATGCCGCGGCCGGTTGTCAGTGTGTCGCCACCAGAGGCAACGTTGTATGTGGGTCAGGTTCAGCAGTTCACAGCCAGCGTGACAAATGCGAGCAGTACTGCCGTGAGCTGGTCGATCAGCCCTTCCGGGTACGGCACCATAGATGCAGCAGGAGTATACGTTGCCCCCGCAGACGTCACGTCCCAGCAGACGGTCACGGTGACCGCAACTAGTATTGCTGATTCGGCAGGCACCGGGTCCGCGACCATCACACTGGCGCCTGTATGTGTGTCGAACGGGTACAGCTATGAACGCGCCGTCGTCATCGATCACACAAAGGTGCCGAATACCGATCAGACGAATTTCCCGCTGCTCTTCAGCATTACCGACCCTGCCTTCGCTTCAACCACGAATGGCGGCCACGTTACAAGTTCGAGCGGATTCGACATCATTTTCAGTTCCGACCCCAACGGACAAAACAAGCTGGACTACGAAATGGAGGAGTACAACCCGGTTACCGGACAAGTGATTGCCTGGGTGCGTATGCCTACCATCTCGCACTCGACAGACACGGTCTTTTATGTCTTTTACGGAAATCCTTCCATAACCACCTCTCAGCAGAATCCTACCGGAGTATGGGACGCAAACTACAAAGGCGTCTGGCATGTGCCGAACGGCTCGGTGCTCTCTCTGGCCGACAGCACGTCGAATGGGAACAACGCGACAGACGACGGCGCGGTCGCGACCGCAGGTGAAATCGACGGTGGTATGCAGACGAATGGCAGCACCTACGCCACGATCGGTACTCCGTCAAGCCTCGCAAATCTGGCCCAGGGGAACGTGACTTTCTCAGCATGGGTAAATACCGCTTCGGGGTCCGGCGGGAAACTCATGGGAAAGGACGACGACGACGACAATACCGGCTGGTCGATCGGCGTGACATCCAGCAACAATATTGATTTTGCAGCGATCTACAGCATATCGGACCTGCGCCTTATGAGCACCGTTCCGGTCGGCAACGGAACATGGTCCTACGTCGTCGTTACTATGCAGGGCGGAGTGTCGCCTGCTGAGGCCACGGTTTATGTGAATGGGCAGCCAGCGGGGACGACAACCGGAGGCACCGGCTACAGACTGGACGATTCGCCTCAGATTGCCTATCTGGCAAACTCGACATATGGCGATGACGAATCGGCACCGTTGAAAGGGTCCGCCGATGAGTTCAGAATTTCGACCACGATTCGGTCAGCCGACTGGATCGCAACGGAATATAACAACCAGAGTTCGCCGTCGACGTTTTACGCAATTTATCCGGAGAACAGCGGAACAATTGCTGTACCGCAAACCGTTGATCTTTATGGCGGTCAGATTCAGCAATTCAACCTCACCGGAGTCTGCAATCCCGGTACCATCGTGTGGTCGATGCCCGATGGGTCACCAGGGACTCTGACTTCAACAGGCCTGTACACGTCCCCCGCAACAATTGATTCACCGCAGACGGTCACGCTCACCGCAACGACGCTGGGAGCGGCGTCCCAGTCGTATTCAGCGCAGGTCAACCTGCTTCCGCCACTGGCCATCACAGTGGACCCCTCCAGCGCCACCCTGAATGAAAGCCAAACCCAGCAATTTACAGCCACGGTGGCCAATGCCATCGACAGCGGCGTGACATGGAGTATCTCCCCGTCGGGTGCAGGGACGGTGAGTCAAACCGGCCTGTATACGGCGCCCTCCACTATCAGCGCCGCGCAGACGGTCACCATAACGGCTACAAGTGAGCAGGATCCCAGCCAGTCTGCAGCGGTCGATGTCGTGCTGCAGCCACCAACTCCAACTCTGCCGGTTCAGATCAGTCTCACGCCGTCAGGCGCGACGCTCTACGGTGGGCAGACACAGCAGTTCACAGCCACGGTCGCCAACACGACCAACACCGGTGTGACATGGACGAGTGAACCATCGGGGGTCGGCAGCATCAGTTCTTCCGGTCTCTACACTGCGCCAGCGAGCACTTCGAGTCAGCAAACGGTCGATATCATCGCTACAAGCCAGGCAAACACCGCAGAATCAGCGCTCGCCGTTATCAGTCTCTCTCCCGGGGGGTGCCAGGCGAGTGGGTATGCCTACGAACGTGCCATTACCATCGACCACACGAAAGTAGCCAACTCCGATCAGGACAATTTTCCTTTCCTCTTCAGCACAACCGATCCGACTTTCGCGACTACGACGAATGGCGGCCACGTTACCAGCCCAGACGGTTATGACATCATCTTCAGCTCCGATCCGAGCGGCACAACCAAACTCGATCATGAGATAGAGGAATACAACCCAGGTACAGGACAGTTGGTCGCGTGGGTGCGCATACCGGATCTTTCACACACAAGCGATACCACAATCTACATGTTTTATGGCAATCCCGCTGTTACGACTTCGCAGCAGAATGTTGTCGGCGTCTGGGATGCCTATTACAAAGGCGTGTGGCACCTGCCAAACGGAACGACGCTTTCGGCCAATGATTCCACCGCAAACGGCAATAATGGAACCCTCATCGAATCGCCCACGGCGACTTCGGGACAAATCGACGGTGCAGCGGCCTTTAATGGCTCCGATCAGGCCATTGACGTTGGCAACAGCGCGAGCCTGGACGTCGATGGAACATTCACCATCAGCGCATGGATCTACCCCACAAACGGTACGGCAAGGAATGGGATCTTCAGCACCCGCAGCACGAACGCTGCCGGAAGCTGGCAGCTGGAAGAGGGAAATTCCGACGGATATAATAACAGCATTTCTGTTACAGGTGTAGACACATACATGGCGAGCACTGGAACTAATTCAGTTACTTTGAACGCCTGGAACTATGTAGTGGCTGTTAAGAGTGCAGGCAGCGCGCCAACAATATACGTCAATGGCGTCGAGCAACCGTTAGCTGTTTCGACGCCCTCTTATAGCGTCTCCGACAACACCGCCGACAAATACATAGGGGAAGGCACAAGCGCCAATCAGTTTTTCCCCGGAAGTCTCGACGAGGTGCGATTCTCGGCTACGGACCGATCGGCCGACTGGATCGCGACTGACTACAATAATCAAAGTTCCCCCTCGACGTTCTATACGTTGAGCGCGGAAAATCCCTCGCAGATCGTTCCTGCTGCCGTCACGCTCTTTCCGGGGCAAAGCCAGCAGTTTGAGGCAGCCTCGTCGTGCGGTTCATCGATTTCCTGGTCTCTGCCGGAAGGCGATCAAGGAACCCTGACTGCAACTGGACTCTACACGGCCCCAGCGTCGATTCCCGCCGAAGAGACGGTTACGGTAACCGCAACCAGTCAGGCCAATCCGACCAATCCATTTACGGCCACGGTCACGCTGCTACCAGCGATTACCGTGAGCGTCTCGCCCGCCAGCTCCACCCTGACAGCCAACCAAACGCAGCAGTTCACCGCGAGTGTGGCCGATGCGAGCAACTCGGGTGTTGCTTGGTCCGTGACCCCTGCAGGGGTGGGAACAATGAGCCCGGATGGGATATACCAAGCCCCATCGTCGATCTCCACGCAGCAGACACTGACCATTACCGCAACGAGCCAGGAAGATCCGACCAAGTCGGCCTCCGCCATGCTGACCCTTTCACCCACGCAATGCGCATCAACAGGCTACGGCTACGAGCGCGAAATTGTCATTGACCACACGAAGGTTCCGAACACAGACCAGAAGAACTTCCCGTTCCTGTTCAATACGACCGATCCGGATTTCGCCACTACGGCGAACGGCGGACATGTCACGAGCACGGACGGCTACGACATCATGTTCAGCACGGATCCGGGCGGGGCTACCAAGCTGGACTTCGAAATCGAGCAGTACAATCCGGTCACCGGTCAGCTGGTCGCTTGGATTCGCATACCCACTCTCTCGCACAGCTCCGACACAATCCTCTACGTCTTCTATGGCAATCCCACGATCACGACTGCGCAGCAGAACCCGGCGGGAGTCTGGGACAGCAGCTATCAGGCGGTCTATCACATGGCTGGCCTGGCGGCAGGGACAGCCTCAGACTCGACCTCGAACGATAACAGCGGCACCGTAACGGGAGTTTCGGACGGCTTGGGGCAGATCGACGGCGCAGCGACCTTCAACGGAACTTCCGGATATGCGCAGATTCCTGCTGCGGATTTTCCATCCTATCCGACCGGTACCTACAGCAACCTCGGTATCTCTTCGGACAACCAGACATCCCCATTTACAGCCACGTTCGGGGTCTGGTTTATGACAGCTACCTCCGGTGGCATCCTCGGTCAGACACCCAGCCTCTTCTGCACCAACTTCTTCTTCGAGTGTATCGGCTATAGTCCGACTGTCCCGGGTGATTATGATCCGTCAGGCTGGTCGTCGATGCTCTATGTGGACGATAACGGCAACCTGGACGCGAGCGATGGGCCGTCGAGTTCGATCCTGAGTTCTCCGAAGGCCTATAACGACAGTCAATGGCATTTCGCCGTAGTTACATATGCTAACGATGGAACCGAGACGCTCTATGTTGACGGCCAGAGTGTGGCATCGGAGCAGCAGCAGATCGCAGTAGGCTACAGTTCGGCCTACGCATATTTTCTGGGCACGGCTTATACGCTCCTCGATCCTCAGGGAAATTCAAACTGGCTGTATTTCAACGGGAACCTCGACGAAGTCACCATTTCAAATGTTGCTCGTTCGAGCGACTGGATCCAGACGGAATACAACAATCAGGCGTCGCCCTCCACCTTCTACACTCTGTATTCGGCGGGCACCGTTGGCGTTACGCCGCCTTCGATCAGCCTGTACGCTTCTCAGACGCAGCAATTCACAGTCACCGGCATGTGCGGGACAAGCGTCGAATGGACGATGCCTTCCGGTTCGTCCGGCACGCTGACGTCGGACGGTTTCTATACGGCTCCCGCTGCGATCTCTTCGCAGCAGGCAATCACAATCAACGCGGTCAATCAGGCGAGCGACTCCCCACTTGGATCCGCGGTCGTGACGCTGTTGCCGCAACCCAATCCGATTACGCTGAGTGCTGCGGCTCAGTCCCCCTATCCGGTTGGAACATCGGAATCTTTCGAGGTTGTCCTGCTTGACTCCAGTGGAACACCTGTTAGCGGGATTCCGGTGACGTTCAACGTGAGCGGAGCAAACAGCAGCATCGGGACAGAAACGACCGATAACAACGGCACGGCGACCTTCGCATATTCCGGAGCGAACAGCGGCAACGATACAGTTGAGGCATCCGCAATAGTGGGCGGTGAGCAGGAGACCTCGAACGCGGTCAATGCGTCATGGGTTCTCCCAGCTGCAAATTCCTCGGGTAGCGTATCCGTCGCTGGTCCGCCCGCATTAGGACGGGGCGGTTTGATCGGCGCCTTTACGAACGGCAGCGGAGCAGTCATTGAACCGGTTGCCATCGGTGCTGAACCGAGGGAATTCGCAGTTCCGGCGGGAGCCACTCAACTCCAGCTTGGAATCAATGACAGCTATTTCCCCGACAACGGCGGCACGGGCTTCGTGGTATCCGTAAACGGCAACCAGGTAACGATCCCACCGACGGCCATGCCCTGGCAGTGGACCGCGGGAGGGCTCAATAACGCTTATCAGTTTGGACTCAATGACGGTACCGCCCCCGTGATTGCGGCGAGCGGGCTGGTATCCGGGCAAATCGTGACGGTTGACTACCAGAGCGGAAGCGTATCGGCCGACTTCCCCCTGCGGCCCGCCACCAATGCCGACGGTGATCCGACCTCAATCACGGGTGCAACGTCCTTTGAAGGAGCCTTTACTCCAACCCTCTATACGACTGCGTCCTCCTATCCGACAGGACAGCCGATCCCCCTTGAGGCAGTAGTCACCAACGGCTCAGGGATGCCCGCCGCCAACGTTCCCGTGACCCTCTCGGTCGCCGGCGCAAACCCAGGCCAATACGAGGCGACGACCGACTCGACAGGTGCCGCGGTCTTCACCTATACCGGCGCATACGTGGGAGTGGACACACTTGGGGCCCAGGCAGTCATTTCTCAGAGCACGACGCTCGATTCAAATCAGACCGGCATCGGCTGGGCAAGTTATGCCGCGCCATTGCCGGCGGCGTCCCTTGAGCTGAAGTTGTTTGGATCAGTCAATACGGAGCAGGAATTCATCGTCGTCGCTACGGATTCTTCAGGAAATCCGATACCCAATCTCGATGTTGGCTTCTACGTATACGGTGCCGACAATTTCCAGACCGACGCGACGACGGATTCCAGCGGGCAGGCTTCTCTGGGCTATTACCACGTGAATTCAGGCACCTACAACGTCGTCGCCGTAGAGTCGCAGAACCGCGATGTGGTCTTCTCGGGGGTTTATACCAACGTCTGGAGCCCGTCGAATTCCGGAAGCAGCGGAGGGAACAGCGACACCATATCCGTGAGCATTTCCGGCCAGACTGCAGTTGCTATGCCCGGCAGCCTGACGCTCACCGGCACAGTAACTGATACCGTTGGAACCAGTCCTGCTCTCGTCTGGTCACAAGTCAGCGGACCCGGCATCGCAACCTTCGCCACTCCGCAGCAGGCCACAACCACGGTTTCCTTTAGCGATCCGGGCACTTATGTGCTGCAGCTGACCGCGAGCGATTCGGGCGACAGTTCGTCCTCGCAATTCACTGTGACCGTCACGCCGATTCCAGTTTCCGCGTCCGATCAGGGGCCAGTCGGCAGTCCGCTCAATGGCTCGACAGTCACTGGGTTGGTCCCCATTACCCTCGCGACCGGGGTGACCCTGCAGAGCGGGACGCTCGTCTATTACCCGGCAAACAACATCAATGACGTGGTGACCCTCAACGCCGACACCACCGGGACGGGCCGGATCGGCGTCCTCGACACGACCATGCTTCCCAATCAGTCGTACTGGGTGCAGCTCAGCGCGACAGACACTTCCGGGAATTCGCAGAACGGCCTCATCTTGGTCACCGCCGCCGGGAATTACAAACCAGGCCGTGTCACCGCGTCTGTCACCGATCTGGTTGTTCCCGCCAACGGCCTGTCTATACAGATCCAGCGGATCTTCGACAGCCTCAATGCAGGGACGGTGGGCGACTTCGGCTATGGGTGGTCGCTCAGCACGGCAGTCAATCTCACGATTGACCCGAAGGGAGACGTGACCCTCACCCTCGGCGGTCAGCGTCGGACCTTCTATCTCACGCCGCAGATGCCGTCCTGTACGGCGGCTGGCTGCCTTTTCCCTTATTACTTCGTTCAGTACACCGCGGAACCGGGTTTCTACGGCACTCTCACCGAAGCTTCTCCATCCTGCCCGCTGGGCATCGTCGTTCCCGATGGCTCCACGTGGTACTGCTACGGCGGCGGCCTCTACAACCCGTCGGCGTTCATCTATGCCGACGCAACTGGCACGCAGTATCTCATCAGCGCCAATGGCAACCTCCAGTCGATTACCGACAAAAACGGCAATTCGCTCACCATCACACCCAACGGCATCACCAGCTCCACAGGCCTCAATGTGCCCTTCGTCCGCGATTCCCAGGGACGCATCACACAGATCACCGATCCCCAGGGCAATCAATATCTCTACAGCTACGACGATAACGGCAATCTGGCCTCGGTCACCTACCCCAACACCTCCCAGCCCAGCACCTACACCTACAACGCCAACCATTACTACACCGGAGGCACGGATTTCCGCAGCAATCCGCTGCCCACCACATCCTATTACGGTTCCACCGATACCGACCCCAACGGTCTCCCGCTCAACGGGCGCCTTGAAAGTACCACCGATGCCCTCGGCGAAACGACGAGCTATGCCTACAACCTCGCTACCAATACCACCATCGTCACCTACCCGCCGGATTCGACCGGCGCCACGGGCACGGCCACCATGGTGTATGACAGCTACGGTGACCTGCTCAATTCGACCGACCCCCTGGGCCACACCACCACCAGTGTCTACGATTCAAACCACGATCTGATTTCAGTCACCGACCCGCTGGGCCACGCGACAACCTACACCTACGACCAGAACGGCAACCAGACGTCCGTAACCTACCCGGCGACTGCCACCAGCACCAACACGACCAGCACCACGATCTACAATCAGTACAGCGAGCCCATTTCGACCACGGACGAGCTGGGCAACGTGCGCACCTTCAACTACGACGCGAACTACAATCCTCAGTCGGTGACCGATTCTCTGGGCAGCCTGGCCACCTTCCAGTTCAATCCCAACGGCACCATGGCGGCCGGAGCGATTGGCTTTGACATCGCGCAGCAGCCGCAAATGGCCAGTCAGTTCACGTACGACGCCAACGGCAACCTGGCCAGCCGGACAGATGCCCTGGGTCGCACCACCTCATACACCTACAACAACCTCGGCCAGAAGCTGACCATGACCATCCCGCTGCCCAACTCCAGCACCAGCGCGGCGGCGGCCACCACGACCTATAGCTACGATCCGCTCGGCGACCTCACCCAGACCGCTGCCCCGCTGGGCCGCACCACCTCGTCCACATATGACGGCAACGGCAACAAGCTAACCGACACCGACGCCAACGGCAACGTCACCAACTACGCATACGACGCGCTCAACCGGCTGACCCTCACCAAGTATCCCGACGGCTCGACCGTCTCCAACACTTACGATTTCCGCAACAACGTGGTTGACTCCATCGACCAGGACGGGCACGATACCCACAACACGTACGATCTGTCGGGGCGGCTCGTCTCCGTCACGAAGGCTTATGGCACCTCCAGCGCCAGCACCTCGTCGTACACCTACGACAATGCCGGGCGCAAGCTCACCATGACCGACTCTCTGGGCAACACCACCAGCTACGCGTACGACAACGCCGGCAACCTGCTCTCCGTCTCCGGCCCCGGCGGCACGTTCCAATACGCGTACGACAATGCCCGCAACCAGATCTCCATCACCGACGGCAACAACCACACCACGCAGTACCAGTACGACGCGCGCAAGCGCCAGACCGTCACAACGTATCCCGACGGCACCACCACCACCAACGCCTACGACGGCCCCGGCAACCTGGCCGGCGTCACCGACCAGGCCGGCAACCAGGTGCAATACACTTACGACGCCGCCAACCAGCTGCACACGGTCGTCCAGCTCGCCAGCCCCAACACCGGCAACAACTCCAATACCTACGGCTACGACAACGACGGCAACCTCATCACGCTCTCGGACGAGAACGGCCATACCACCCAGGACGCCTTCAATCTGCTCTATGAGCAGACTTCGAAGACCCTTCCCGACGGCACGCTGACCGAGACGCGCACCTACGACGCCAACGGCAACCTGGCCACGGTCACGCACTTCAACGGCGTCACCACCACCTACACGTACGACAGCCTGAACCGGCTGCTCAGCCGCTCGACCCCGGGCGAGGCGACGGTAAGCAACACGTACACATCCACCGGCAAGTTCGCCACGACGACGGATGCGAGCGGGACCACAACCTACACCTACGACACCATGGACCGGCTGACGGCCAAGGCGACGCCGGAGGGCACGCTCAGCTACACGTATGATGCGGACGGCCATGTGCTGTCGATCGCGTCGTCGAACGCGAACGGAGCGTCGACGTCGTACACGTACGACAACCTGAACCGGCTGAGCACGGTGACAGACGGCCGGACGGGCGGCGTGACGGCGTACAGCTACGACACGGCCAACAACCTCGTCACGGCCGCGTACCCCAACGGCGTGCAGTCCACTTTCCAGTACGATCAGGAGAATCGGCTGACCTCGATGACGGCCGGTAACGCGGCCTATGGTTACACGCTTGGCCCAACAGGAATCAAAACGGGAGCGACCGAGCTGAGCGGTCGCGCCGTGGCGTGGGGCTTCGACGGCATGTACCGGCTGACGAGCGAGACCGTCAGCAACGATCCGTCGAAGGAGAATGGCAGCGTCAGCTACACTCTCGATCCAGTGGGCAATCGGCTGCAGCAGATCTCTTCGCTGCACAACATCGGATCGGTGGCCTTCAGCTACGGTCCGGACGACACGATCCTGAGCGAGAGTTACGACCCGGATGGCAACACGACGGCGAGCGGCGGGAAGACTTTTGCATACAACTCCCAGAACCAGCTGATGTCGATGAACGGCGGGGCAGTCAGCCTGGTGTACGATGGCTACGGGAATCGGGTGGCCAAGACTGTGAGTGGCGTGACGACGACGTATCTGGTCGAAGACGACGTGAACCCGACGGGGTACCCGCAGGTCTTCGACGAACTGACCAACGGTGTGGTGACGCGAACGTACACGTACGGGCTGCAGCGCATCAGCGAAGACCAGATCGTCAACAACACCTGGACGCCGAGCTTCTATGGCTACGATGGCTTCGGGACAGTTCGCCAGCTGACGAATGCCGCCGGTACAGTAACAGACAGCTACGAATATGACGCCTTCGGCAACGAGCTGAACTCAACAGGCTCTACGCCGAACGAGATGTTGTACCGGGGTGAGCAGTACGATTCCGATCTTGGGTTGTACTACCTCCGCGCCCGCTGGTACAACCCGGCCACCGGCCGGTTCATGTCCAGGGATCCGAATGAAGGACAGAGCATCATCCCCGCAACCCTCCACAAGTACCTCTATGCTGCGGGCGACCCGATCAACCGCGTCGACCCGAGCGGCAAGGACGATTATGAAGAATATGATTTTCTATCGAGCAGGTCAGAAGAGGTCCTGTCGGAACCGGAAGAAGACGATTGTGCCGCATATGAAGCTTACTGGGAGCTGTTGACCCAGCGCGCGCCGGAGCAGTCTTATCCGTACGCCATTGTGAACGTGTACAACGAGCTTGGCGAGATATTGAGCTGGACAACGTACGACGAATTCGGAAACCGTGCATACCAGTATGAGATCGCCCCAGGAACTCGCCATGGTCCCGGTTATCATTTCTTCGATCAGTGCGGAAACATGGGATTCGGCAAGGGACCACGCTCTCCGCATATTCCGTTCTGATGGGTGCGCAATGAGCCAAACCAGAGAAATAGTAAGCCGGGAATCACTTAACGAATTTATCGACGAGGTGGATTATCTTCATGACTCAGTCATCCATGAGGCGACAATTCAAAACACATGTTTTGTGGATGACCGTGGATGGATGCATGGCGATACAGATCTTCCGGATGCCAAGCTGCTGATACAGTCCCAGAGCGCTGACGTTATCGCCGTAGAGGTGACATTGCGCCGGGTATCGGCGTTTAGTCTCCGTTTTGATCTGGCACCAAGGCTCGAGGGAGAGCTATCTGGCGAGAAAATTGTGCTTTATCCGAATGGTAGAGCGAACGCCGCCTCCTCCAAGATAGAGGCCGAAGAGATTAGCTACCGGCTACTGCCCTCGGAGTATAGGGGTAAGCAGTTCGTACTTGCGTCGGATGCGTCCATCGAGTGATGGTAAAGAGCTGAGAACGCCGCAGGCCAGAAAGTGCCTTGAGTGCGGCCGGCTACGATCCAGCCCTGAACACGGTGCGGCAGCCAAGCCGTAATCCTCCGGTCAATGGCCCGACCCTGGCGTCACTGGCGCGTCCAGCGAATCCGAGCGCTGCTTTGCAGCGGATGTACGCTGCGACACGTCATCCCCAGTAGGGCTCGTGTGAAGTGTTTGCCAATCCACAACCGCGCCTGTCAGGATGGAAGGTCGTGCGGCGGTTGCCGGGCGCCACTGTGAGGTGGCAGCGGGATCGGCGATTTGAGTGGGTGACACGGCTTCAGGAGAAGAAGCAATCGATCCGTCATGAATGTAGTCGATTTTGTAGCGGTCAGAGCCTTCAAGAACCTCATGCATCTACAGGGGTCAACAGGACCCGTGCAACTGACTCCAAACAAAGCAGT
>Ga0335072_10007348_pt1 | contig 16051 bp, 13 predicted proteins | sample Lox_Sample_21_FD_206725 | JGI IMG/M metagenome (GOLD analysis project Ga0335072, IMG submission 206725) | Soil microbial communities from Loxahatchee National Wildlife Refuge, Florida, United States - Lox_Sample_2.1 | ecosystem: Environmental > Terrestrial > Soil > Wetlands | place: USA...
CATGAGGACCCGCATTGCGATCGATGACCGGCGTTGAGGTAATGCCAATCTCCGGAGTGATCTGACCGCAGCCGTGATCGTCGCTTGTGGTCTCGTTCGCACCGACCACCGATTTTGTCCAAAGCTGCATGCCTGAGTCTGCATCGAAGGCGTAAACGCTATCGTGCTCGGTGACCGCAAAGACCACGTTGTGGCTGACGTTCCCGATCATGAGGTTCGATAACAGAAGGGGTTGTGCGTCGACAACGCCGTCAAGGTTCAGCATGCGAATGAGCCCGAATTGCTTCGAATTCACGTTGGCCTGGGTGAGAACGCTCTCGGAATAGTTGAGCCCATCGCGCTGGATGTCGTAGTGGTACGTAACCACGTCGCGGAGCTGCGCGGTGGATACGGTGACGGTAATGGTGATGGGTGTGATCTGGCTAAGGGCGCCTGATACGGCGTTGAACTGCGCCTGCGCCGTGGCTGCTGCGGCCGTTCCGGCTGCAGCGAAAGTCACCTGCTGCGGCGTTCCCGGCACGAGCTTCAGAGTTGCGGGAGAAGCGGTGACTCCGGTGGGCAGACCGGTAGCCGTGACCTGAATCACTCCGGAAAATCCATTCACTGCGGTGGCTGTGAGCATGACCATCTGCGTGTTTCCGCCGGCAGTGAGGGCGACCGCCGATACGCTGGCCGAGATCGTAAAGCTGGGTTTGGAAACCGGCGCCAGCGACGATCCGCAGCCGGCCAGAAGAGATGCAAAAGCGAGGACGAGCAGCGAGAGCAGGTCAACCTGACGCAAACGGAACATGGTACCCGAGCCTCCCTCTTCACACGCGCTTACAGAAAAAGGCAGCCAGCGTCGCCCGATCGGCGAAGTACAGCACGAAAATGGATGACCAAGTATAGAACTACGGTCAGGTCCGTGATTTCGGGTGCTTGACACTGTGCGTCGGGTGTTGTGTAGTGAAGGTAATCGGAATGGCGAAGGAGTTCGCCTTTAACCGCTGTCCTCTCCGTAGCCGGACAGATGATGACTCCTGGCAGGGACCCCTGTCGCGGAGTTGGATTCCGGCGCGATCCCTGCAACAAGCGATTGGAAGCCTGCGCGGCAGCACTTGTGTGCCTGCGGTCCCGCGGGATTGCGAGGGATTTGGAGTTGCGTCACGGATTCGGTCGAGAGCGCGCAGAGAGAGCAGCCTTCCCGCAAGCTCGGGAAGGTGCGAAGGGAGCCGTCCTGCAAACGGCGGCCGGCTCTGCAGCGGCGCGTCAGCCAGGTGAGCTGAATGAGCCCCAGAGGCGGCGGCTGAGCGTCACCTGCGAATACATCGACAAGCTGCTGCAGGATGTGGAGCAGGTCCTTTCCTCAGACTCGTCGAAATCCCCCTTTCCCCGCTACGTGTCCGATCTTGGCCCGAAACAAACTGAGGCGCTCGAGGGCTATATCGCAGAACTGCGTGCGGCCCTTTTGCGGGCACTGGCCTGGCAGAAAATGCAGCCGAGACAAGCTGAGATTCCGGCGTCGCGAGCGGTTCTGATCAACCTGGATTACATCGGCATCGCGATCGAGGAACTGAAGCCGCGGTACATGAGGGGCGCCGGCGCAGTGCCGGAGGATGCGGTGGAAGGCCTGCACCGCGTGGTCGGCGACTTACTCGGCGCAGCCGAACGCATGGAACGGTATCTCCATTCAGAATTGGGGATGGTCCCGGAGCGGGAGACTTCGGGAGCGCGCGAACAAAGGACTGAGCAGAAGCGGCCACAGACCGCGGAAGGAAAGTGAGGGAGATCCATTGCAGAAGTATTTGCTGATCGCACTGGGCGGAGCGCTTGGCTCCGTTGCCCGATACTGGGTGGGCGCCGCGGTCATCAACCGCGTGGGAGCGCGGTTTCCGTGGGGCACGCTGGTGATTAACCTGACTGCGTGCGTGGTGATCGGATTCTCCGTCACGTTTCTGGCGCGGCGCGCCGATCTGAGCCCGGCGTGGCGCTATCTGGTGCCTATCGGTTTTGTCGGCGCGTACAGCACCTTTTCCACTTACGAGTGGGAAACTCTGGCGCTGATCCGCGGCGGGACGTTTCCGCTGGCCGCGGTCTATGCTTTGGGCAGCCTCATCCTGGGGCTGGCGGCAACGTGGTGCGGCATGATCGCCGCGGATTATTTGTCGTAAGCAGACCTGCGGGCACGCAACCGGAAAGGGGCATGGAGTGCTGACATCGGGGAAAGCGCTGAAGGTTTCCATCACCATAAGCGAGGGCGCGAAGTATCACGGCGCGTCGGCATACGCGAGCATCCTGGATTTCCTTTTTTATCGCGGCGTGAGCGGTGCAACGGTGCTGAAGGGCGTGGCCGGCTTCGGCGCGGATCATCACCTGCACACGACCGGCGTGGTGGAAGTCTCGGACAAGCTGCCCATCCGGATCGAGTTCATCGAGGCGCACGAAAAAGTAACAGCGCTGATGGGCAAGCTGGAAGAGATGGCGGGAACAGGGCTGATCGAGGTGCAAGAGACTACCGTGGTGAAGGCTGCTCGCGTCTCGAAGACCCAGCAGCCGACGCCGGAGCACATGAAGATGGAAGGCAAGGCGCGGATGATGCGCATCTATGTGGGCGAAAGCGACCGCTGGCAGGATAAGCCGCTACACGAAGCGCTGGTGCAGGCGATGCGCGCCAATGACATTGCCGGGGTCACGGTGTATCGCGGCATCCAGGGCTATGGGGCGCACCGGCGCATGCACAAGGAGAAGCCGCTGCACCTTTCGCATGACGCATCCATTATGCTGTCAGCGATCGATACCAGCGAAAAGCTGGAAGCATTTCTGCCGGTCGTGGATAAGATGGTCGATGAGGGACTGGTGGTATTGTCGGAAGTCGACATTATCAAGTATTCGTGGCGTGCGGCGGAGCTGGACAGAGAATAGGCTGGAGCAGGCGCGGGGCGGGTCATAGCGGGGGCCGGGGAATGAAGGAAGAATTCGAGGCGCGAATGCTGCGCATCCACTTTGGCGAGAGCGATAAGTGGCAGAGCAAGCCCCTGCATGAGGCAATCCTCGCCAAGTGCCAGGAACTGGGCATCGCCGGCGCGACGATCTATCGCGGTATTGAAGGCTACGGATCGAGCACGCGCGTCCGCCATGCGAGCCCGTGGAGGCTGTCGCGCGATGCGCCCATGATGGTCAGCATCATCGATACCGAAGAGCAGATTGCGAAGCTGCTGCCGCATCTGGATGCGATGGTGGGCGAGGGGCTGATTGCTGCGTCGAACGTACGCGCCATTCGTTACACGCGCCCAGACAAGCAGTCGAAGGCTTCCTGAGCGGGTTCGCGTAAATCCCTTCTCCGCTCACTCTGAGCGCAGAGCTTGCATGGGATCGACGGAAGCGGCCCGGCGCGCAGGCAGATAGCCGGCCAATAGCGCCGTGATTGCGAGGACCATCGCGACAGCAAGAAACGTGAGCGGATCCGAGGCCGTGACCCCGTAGAGATAACTCGAGAATGCGCGGCCGACGCAGAGCGCAGCGATGACGCCCGCGCCAATGCCGAGCAGAGCCAGGCTCAGGCTGCGGCGGATAATGGTGCCGAAGACCTGGCGGCGCGGCGCGCCGAGAGCCATGCGGATCCCGATCTCGCGCGTTTGCTGCCCAACCGAATAGGAGATGACGCCGTAGATTCCGACGGCAGCCAGCAGCAAAGCCAGGGATCCTATAAACCCCAGGAGCAGCATGGAGAAGCGCTCCTGTGCCACGGCGTCGGAGGTAAGCGCGGCCAGGGTGGCAACGTGGGTGATCGGAACTGCAGGATCGACGGATCGAATGGCGGCGCGCGCCCCCGGGAGAACGTCGACTCCGGCGCGAGTACGCAGCACCATGTGCATGAGGGTGAGCGAAGGCCAAACGTTCTGGGTATACGGCTCGAACATTTCGGGCGCGGGTTGTTCGCGCGGTGAAAGATGGCGGACGTCCGCTACGACACCGACGATGGTGGCTGGAATCTTCTGCGAAGGGATGAGAAGGCGCTCCCCGACGGGGTCCTGGCCGGGCCAATACTTGCGCGCAAACGAGCGATTGATGATGGCGGCTGGCGGCGCATCGAGCACGTCAGAATCAAGAAAGTCACGGCCGGAGAGAAAGCGCGTGCCGAGAGTAGCGAAGTATTCCGGCGAAACGACCGTGTAGTTGACGATGGGATAGCGGTGATCTTTGAGGGGCTGGCGGCCGACGATGATGGCCACGCCGGATTCGGTGGCGCCGCCCATGGGCACATCTTCGCCGACGGCAGCGGATTCGACGCCGGGGACGGCACGGAGAAGCGGCAAGGTTCGCTGATAAAAACGCGCAATGCGATCGCGGTCGGGATAACTGGTCGTGGGCAATGAGATCTCAAACGTCAGCAAATGCGCCGGGCGGAAGCCCGAATCGGCGGCAAGCAAGCGGTCAAAGGTCCGACCGAGGAGGCCGGCTGCAATGACGAGAACCAGCGCGAGCGCCGTCTGCGAAATCACAAGGGCGCGGCGCAGGCGTGGACGACTGGAGCCGGAGCCGGATTTCTGGCCGCCGTCTTTCAGTGATTCGACAAGATTGACGCGCGCGGCGCCCAGGGCTGGAGCGAGGCCGAACAGCAAGCCGGTGAGCAACGTGACTCCGCTGGCGAAGGCAAAGATGCGGAGATCGGGACCGGTTTCCTGCAGGCGAGGCAGGTTCGCCGGGCCACAATCCTTCACGAGGCTGATGCCTGCCAGGGCCACAACCATGCCGAAAAATCCGCCGGCAACGGCGAGCATCAGATTCTCAGTGAGGAGCTGGCGAAGCATGCGTTCGCGTCCCGCTCCCAGCGCAGCGCGAAGCGTGAATTCGCGCTGGCGCCCGAGCGAGCGAGTGAGCAGCAATCCGGCAACATTGAAGCAGACGATGAGCAGCACGACCCCTGCGGCGGCCAGGATGAGCAGCAGCGGCTTCTCCCTGTCTCCGGCGACCTGGCGCTGCAGGGGCAGGACCTGAGATGCGGACCACCCCTTCATTTCAGGATGCAGGCGGTCGATCGTGGCTGCGTACTGCTTCATGAAGTCCTGCGACTGCTCGAGCGAGACTCCGGGCTGCAGGCGTGCGATGAAAGCGAGTTCCGAGGGAGTGAAGCGCGGCGTGACCGCGGGCAGAGCGATCGGGACCCAAAGCTCGGTCTGGGGCGGAAAATCGAAATCGCCGGGCATTTCGCTCGCGCGCGGGAAGCTGAACCCGCGCGGCATGACTCCGACGACGGTATACGGAATGCCATTCAGCCGTATTGTGCGGTTGACGATGGACCGATCGGCATGGAAGCGACTGCGCCAAATCCCATCGCTGAGGATGACCTCGCGTTCGTGTCCGGGTGTGTCTTCCTCCTGGGTAAAGAATCGGCCAACTGCGGGCTGCACTCCAAGCGCGGGGAAAAATCCCGATGAAACGAGCGCGCCCTGAAGCATGGCGGGGTCGCCGGCCTCGGTGAGATTGAAGTCGCCTGGTTCGAAGGCGCCGATGGACTGGAATGCTTTCGTCTCATGCTCAATCGCGTGGAAATGGACCGGGCTCCACGGAGTGTAGGCAAAGCCGCCAACGTCGACACCGGGCGGTGGAACGTTCCACGGAATGACGAGCCGCGAAGGCTCCGGATACGGCAACGGCTTGAGAAGGATCGTGTCGATGAGGCTGAAGACGGTGGTCACTGATCCGATGCCGAGCGCGAGCAGCGTGACGGCGGCCACCGCGAAGCCGGGCGACCTGCGAATCTGGCGCACAGCAAACTTCAGATCCTGTTTCAGGTTTTCAATCCACGGCAGCGTACTGCGCTCGTGCATCGCCTGCTTCGCTTGTTCAAGGCCGCCGAGACTGATCAACGCCTGGCGGCGCGCTTCCTCTGGCGCCATACCGGCACGGAGGTTGTCGTCGATATGCATCTGCAGATAGCTCTCAAGCTCGGCGCCAATCTCCGCGCCGCCGTGGCGAACGCGAAGCACGCCCAGCAGTCTGGCCCAGAGCGCTCGAAGCTGCCGCATCTCACGCCTCCTCGGAAGAAAGGAAGCGCGCGACAATCGCCGTAGCCTGCTGCCAATCCTGCGTAGCGCGCTCAAGTTGCTTCCGGCCGGCGCGCGTCAGGCGATAGAACTTCGCCTTTCGGTTGTTGTCAGAAACGCCCCACTCCGAGGCGATGGCGCCCTCCTGCTCGAGTTTCAGAAGCATGGGATAGAGCGTCCCGTAGTTGAGCGCAAGCCGGTTGCCGCTGGTCTGCTCGATGCGCCGCGCGATGCCGTAACCGTGCTGCGGGCCCATCGATTCCAGTGTTTTCAGGACCAGCAGCGCCAGGGTTCCCTGCCAAACGTCGGTTTTGTCGGGCATGTCGCTCCTCTTGGGAACCCATATATACCATTTTCTCTTATGGGTATGCAATAGGAGGTTCCGGAGAGCGGCCCCGCGATAGGGTTGTCCATGCAATAATCGGCTGTTTGCGAGAGGTGAAGCACCATGCAGGCGGTTTCCAGAGAATTGTTTTCGCTGCGCGGAAAAAATGCCGTAATCACGGGAGCGGCCAGTGGCATTGGGCTGGCCATCGCGCGCGCGTTTGCGAGGCAGGGCGCGGTGGTCACGATCGTCGATCGGGACGCTGCAGCCGGGCAGCAAGCCGCTGATGAGATCGCAGCGTCGGGGGGCACGGCGTATGCTCTGGGCTGCGACGTGGCCGATGCGGCCAGCGTGGGCACGGCATTCCAGGAAATATACAGGCGCGGACAAGTCGACATTCTCGTGAACAACGCCGGCATTGCGCATGTGGGCAGCCTGGCGACGACATCGGAAGATGACCTGGATCGCATTCTGCGGGTGAATGTGAAGGGTGTGTACCTGTGCATGCGCGCCGTACTGGAGCCGATGCGAGAACGCAGGAGCGGGGTGATCCTGAATATGTGCTCCATTGCCGCAATCACCGGATTGACGGATCGATTTGCGTACTCCACCAGCAAAGGCGCGGTGCTGTCGATGACGCTGTCGGTCGCGCGGGATTATCTGAAGGAGGGGATACGCTGCAATGCGATCTCGCCTGCGCGCGTGCACACGCCGTTTGTCGACGGATTTGTCGCGAAGAACTATCCGGGGCGTGAAGCAGAGATGATGACGAAACTCTCGGCCGCGCAGCCAATTGGACGCATGGCTGAGCCGCAGGAAGTAGCGAATCTGGCGGTCTATCTGTGCTCGGATGAAGCCAGCTTCGTGACGGGCATGAACTATTGTCTCGATGGCGGCTACATGAACCTGCGGGAATAGCCTGATCGCAGGACGAGCGCTACTTCGCAACGGCAGCTTCTTTCTCAGGCCAGACGATCGTGAAGAAGAGCGCGACTCCGATGCCAATGGAGACTTCGGCAAAGCGGTGAAACGCAATCGTCCACGGCGCAGTCGTGCGCGGGATGAGGACCACAATGGTGAGGGCAACCGCGCCGAAGCGGTAGGCGCTGTACTGCGAGCGCGTGAGAGCACAAACAATTCCAAGCAGGAAGATGCAGATGGCGTAGACGAGGATGTGCGGGCCGAAGTATGTGGCTACGATTCCGCCTATGAGGGCTCCGAGAATCGTGCCCACAAACCGCTGCCAGGAAATCGAGAAGGCGCCGCCCAGCGAAGACTGCGTGATGACTACCGTGGTGATCGGAGCCCAATAGCTCTCGGGAAGGCGAAAGAGCCGCGCTACGAGAAGAGAAGTCACCGCAACTACGGCGGTGCGGAGCGAGTGCAACAGCACCGATCCCCAGTCCAGTTTGTCAGGCAAAATCGTCATGCGATTGGGCAACGGCCGTTAAGCCGTCCGGACTTCGTGGCCCTTCTCGAAATACATTTCGATCTCTTCGAGCGATTTGCCTTTGGTCTCCGGCAGAAAGAAGGTTGTGGTAAGGAAATACACGACGGTGCAGGCAGCCCAGAAGAAGAACATGGTTGAATAGCCGTAACTGCCGACGACGGGGAGGAACATGCCGGCGATCAGCGTCGAGATGCCCTGGTTGAGGAGCAGCGCAATACCCATGCCAGTGGAGCGAATGCGCGTGGGCATGAGTTCAGAGAGCGCGAGCCAGACGACCACTCCGGGGCCCACGGCGTAAGACATGATGAACACCCCGAGGCAGAGGGCCATAAACCACCCCGATCGTTCCGGTGGAACAGGCCCGTACCACGCGCGCTGGATCCTCAACGGTTTTGCGGGTGCGCCCTTCTCCGGCGCCAGCGTGAGCACCGGGTTGGGGCTGTCGGTCAGAACGGTCTCCATGCGCTGGCCATCGCCATAGGAGTAGATCACGGTCATGGCCATGCGGCGGCCCTGGGCTGCAGCGGCGAAGGCGCCCCGATCGAGAGGAAGGACAACGCGATTCCCCACTTCGGCGGCCTGCACATCGTTCTTCACATCGGTGTGCGAAGCTTCAGCGCGCAGAAAGAGAAAGCCGCCCGCCAGCAGCGCAAGCACCACGCCGCCTGTGCCCAGTTGCAGAAGAAAGCGGCGGCCTTTGCGGTCGACCAGGAAAACGGCGACCACAGTCATTACGCAGTTGATGACTTTGACAAAGACATCGCCCTGGGTCGCAAGCCGAGCCGTCATTCCGGCCTGACGCAGAATGACTACGAGGAAGCTCAGGACAGAATTGATGCCGGTCGCCTGGTTGCAGCTGAGGATCACGCACGCCAGCACGAAGGGGACGATGTACTTCCTGCGCCAGAGCGAGTCACCACGGGAAGCCCTCGCCGACTCGTGGGCCAGGGATTGCATCTCCGCCAGCTCCGTCTCTGCTTCTTCTGTCGATACGGAACGCAGCAGTGCGTTGCGGGCGGCTTCGAGCCTGCCCTTGCGCAGGAGCCAGCGCGGCGTTTCGCTGAGCAGAAACGATCCGAGAAAGAAGAGCGCGCCGGGATAGACAACTGCCAGGAACATGCTGCGCCAGGCATGATTCTGCGCAGAGCGAATGAGCACGGCGTTGCCCGCGGCTGCTGCCACAGCAGCTTCTGCCTGCCGCGTAAAGTACCAGCCGATCAGCGCCGCCAGAACGATGCCAAAGGTGAGAAAGAACTGGAAGATTGCAGTGCCGCGCCCGCGATTTTGCGCGCTGAGGCACTCGGCCAGATAGAGTGGCACCACGACCGCGATCACGCCTCCGCTCATGCCCTGCAGCAGGCGTCCCAGAAATAACGACACGAACCCCTGGGAGAGAACGATGACCACAACGCTGACCACAAACATCAGACCGCTGACGATCATCATCCTTTTGCGGCCGAACCAGTCGGCGAGCACGCCGGCTGCGAGCGACGACACCATGCTGCCTCCCAATACGGCAGCAACAATGAGAGACGTCTGCTCCAGCGTGAGCTCGATGGTGTGGCCCACGTAGAGCAGCGCCGCGGCGATGATGCCGATATCGGCGCCGTACAGAAGGCCGCCGAGACCGGCAATGATCAGAAGATAGCGACTATAAAAGGTTCCGCTTTTCGACACGAACATCGACCTGAAGCCTGGAGTCAGATTCGCGAAGGTCCGAGGCCCGGCTTCGCCATGGACCCGCGGCGGCCAACTCCCTTCAGAGCTGCAGCAGCCGCAACGCGTTCTCCCGGTAGACCTTCCTGAGCACTTCGTCGGGAAGGTTCAGGCCGTAGATGTTCCAGCGGCCCTGCCTCGAGGCGTGCGACGGGTACTCGAAATACTCGTCGGCCGTCTCAAGGAACCGGAAATACAAACGATACATTCTTTCTTCGGGGAGGAGATCAGTTCCGAAGAGAATTCTATCGGCAAAGCGCAGGAAGAAGGCGCGAGCGCTGTAGGGCTGGCGGCCCAGCTCCGACGCGCGCGCGCTGATGTCCACAAAGACATTGGGATGGTCGACGAGCAGGTTGGTCACACGAGCCAGGTTCTCGCTGCTCTCCGCGACGTGCGCGCAGACAAAGGAAGTGTTCGGATGACGCGCAATGACGCGATCGCGCTGATTGAGGAGTTCCCCTTTCGAGAAATACGATCCGTGGAAACTCCAGTCGGGGTGCGCCGCCAGTTCTTCATAGCGCTCGTTGTACCGATCGATCGGTTCAAAAAAAGCGTCGGGATCGGCCGTATGAAACATCACCGCCATGCGCATTTCGGCGGCCTTGTCGAAAAGCGGAGCGAGCCTTTCGTCGTCAATGCGGAGCAGCTGATTTTGCGCGTCGCGAACGCTGAGGCCGAGATCCTTCCAGAACTTGATGCCTTTAGCACCGTGGTCGGCCAGCCGTTCCAGCCAGTCACAGGTCCTGGCAACAAAGTCCGGACGATCCACGCCAGTCCAGTCCATCCAGCCGATGGTGCTGAAGCGCTGTGGATCGGCACGGCGAAATTTTTCGAGGATCGCGAGCGCCTCGTCGCCGGTTTTCATGGTGATGTTGATGATTTGTTCGATACCGCAGGCGTCCATAGTGCGCAGGACATCTGCGGGTTCAAGCGCGTCGATGTGATTGTGATAGTCGATGGCGGGAAATCGGGGTCGCGCGATCTCGTGCTCGGGTGTCGCCAGCGAAGATTTCGGCTGAAATTCGCTCAGTGGAAGCGTGACTTCAGCTTTCGCCGTTACCATCGCTACAAATTTGTCATTATCCGCCGGTTGCATCGTCATCTGCCCGCATTCGCTGGAGCAAGACCGCCGGCACGAGGACTGGCCACCGGGAAATCGTGATCCTGGAGAAAATGCAAAACGCGGCTTCTGTCGCGATATGCCTCGGTCCCGCCTGGCGCCTGCGTAGACAGCGCGCCGGTGATGTTCCCGGCGCGGGCGCACGCTTCCGGAGGTAATCCCTGCAGCCAGGCGAAGAGAAAGCCTGCATTGAAGCTGTCTCCCGCACCGATGGTGTCGACAGGCGTCACCATCACGGGGGGAGCCGCGAAGCGCTCCCTCCCCTTCTGCACGACGGCGCCCTGTGCGCCGCATTTGACGGCAATCCAGGGAACGCGTCCGGCCAGCGCGGCCAGCGCGTCGTCGAGAGTCTCGCGCCGTGCGATGCGCAAAAGCTCGCCTTCGTTCGGCAGCAGCAGGTCGATGAGATCCAGCAGCTCGTCGAGCACGCCACTCCATTCGCCGGATGGGTCATCGTTGGTGTCGAGCGAGAGCGTCAGGCCGGCGTCTTTGAGGCGCCGGAATAAGTTGGGAAGGCCAGGAGCGAGGCTGGTCTGCAGAAAGAAAGACGACAGGTGGAAGTGACGCGACGATCGAAGGTAGTCGAAATTTAGATCGTCGACCGTCATGTCGCTCATGGTGCCCGGATACGTGAGAATGTGCCGATCTGCGCCATGATGCAGCAGGACCGTTATGCCCGTGGACCGATGGTCTCTGAAAGCAGATTGGCTGAGATCCACGCCACTGTCTTCGAGGCGCTGCAGGGCGATCCTGCCGAGAGGGTCGCGACCCACAAGCGTGACGAATCCCACGCGCGCCCCAAGAATCGCGAGATTGTGAGCAACGATGGCAGAGGAACTGCCCAGCGTCGCCTGGAAGTCCGATGCCAGCAACTCTCGTTCCACCGGCATGGCGGCGGGAAGACCATAGAGGATCAGGTCCAGATTGATTTCGCCGGCGATGGTGACGTCAAACATTGATTCAGTTAGTGAGATCTGTCGTTCCAGTTCTAGTGAAGCCGAAAGTAAACGTCAATCTTCAATCGCTTCCGTAATGATCGAGCGGGATTCACGGCGACCTGCACCTGCGGTCGTGAACAGCCTGTTTCAGACGTGTTGCCTCAGATTCGGCCGGAGTGTGAGCGAGCCGTCCTCGTTCAACTTCTGATGGCAGGCCAACCGCACCGGATACCGCATCCCCTTCACTTCAATCTCTGCTTTCATCCTCAGGCCCCGCCATTTTGTGCCTTTTGGGAGTACAAATTGCGCCTGCCGAATCTTTCCGGGCAGCGGATAGCCAGCATCGAGGCACCCGCTCTTCAGCACCTGCCCATTTTCGTCGACCACACTTACGCGCAGCACGCCGGGCACGCCCGCGATTCCGTCATTGGCGAAGCCCGCGATGATGCCGGCATAACCATCGGCCTCGTAGCTCCAAATAAATGCGGGCCGCACCCGATAACCGATGCGTCGATTGATTTGATCAAACCATTGCGGCGACGCGCGATAAAAGGCCTCAAGTGTCGCAGGATTGATCTGGTGAAAATTCCACAGCGACCAGTAATTGGCCCCAACATCCATCACGTGCGAGATCATGTTCTCTGCAGGTGAGATTCCCTCATCTTTCTCGGCCGGGTCGGGCGCTCTTCCGGAAAGCCCCTGCTCCAGCAGCGCTCCAATCCAGGGCGGACGATTGCTGAGCGCTTCGATCTGCTCATTTTCGATGAAGATCGTGTCGCTGCGAATCCAGTTGTTGCTGCGCACGCTGCGGTCCAGCACTTCGGAGTTACCCACGTGGCTGAAGTCCGGTTGCGTGTTTGTGAGCAGCGGCGTTTTCGTGAAATGCTCCAGTTGCATCTCCAGCATGCGCACCCAGGTTCGCTCCGCTGTCTGGTAATCGGGAAATGGATTGTTGCTGAAGGGCCACGTATGCCCTTCGCCCCAGAATCCATAGAGAAATGTGTCCATGAACTCGATGCCTGGGTTGCCGTTGAATTCCGCAGCCAGCAACCCAACGAGTTCTTCGAATGCCTGTTGAAAGAACGGATCGTCGAAACGGGGCTGATAGCGCGCATACGGATTCGTCAGATAGCGCTGCGCCGCGGCTCGATCTCCGCTGTCACTCGTGCTCAGAATCAAATCCACCTTTGGGACGCGGTCGAGCACAAAATCCGGCAGCGCAGGCGCATTTCTGTAGTCCGGCGCGCTCATCTGAATGCGGAACCCAATCCTCTTGTTGTGCCGCCTGCCTAAATCCAGCGCGAACTTAAAGTGTTCCGGCAGTTCCAGCCGCCCCGGCCTCGGCTGCACCTCTCTCCACGTCGGACGCAGATACAGCAACTGTCCCAGTGGAAACGCAACGAGTTCCTCAATTGTCTTCAGCACGTTGTCGGACCGTATTTCGTCCGTGCCCATGTCGGCGGTGATATAGGTAATCAGCCCTTTGCCGTAATTCGGCACCGGCTCATCCGAGGGCGTCGTTGTCATGACTACGTCGTCCGAGGGAATAACCGCGTCCGGCGGATATTGCGGAAACGGCCCCTGGTTCAGCCTGTCGTTCACTACCGGGCCGGAGCCGAAATCGTAATTCCCCCAGTTGTGCGCGGGCACATAACCCTGCGCGCGGCCGGCGCCCAGGCCTGCAGCCGCGGCGAGGGCGCTGCCCTTCAGAAAATCTCTGCGCCGCATCCGATCATTTCCCTTCCTCTCGTGTCGCGATTCAATGCCGGGCCAATTGTCCTGCGCGGACGCCGTGCCGACTAAACCAAAAGCAGCTCGATCTTCTGATTGCGTAGCGCGTCCGCGACTTCACGCGGCAGGCTTGAGTCAGTGATGACGCAGTGGATCGCCGAGGTCGGAACGATGCGCGACAGGCTGCGTCGGTCAAATTTCGTGGAATCGCAAACCACCACCACGCGCCGCGACGCCTTCACCATCGCCTGATTCACGCGCGACTCGAGAAAATTCGGAGTCGTGATGCCGGTCTCCACGTCAAATCCATCCACGCCGAGAAACAGAACGTCAGCGTGAATCTGCTCCAGCACATCTTCCGCGAGCGGACCCACAAGAGAGAAAGAGTTCTTGCGCAGCGTACCTCCGATCAGAATCACCTCGAAGTTCGTGCTGGCCAGTTCGGCAGCAATATTCACCGCGTTCGTAATCACAGTAAGCTGCGAGAAGCGCTTCAGAGCCTGAGCCACGGCAGTCGTCGTTGTTCCGGAGTCCAGCATCACGCACTGGCCTTCCTGCACCGTACGCGCGGCTTCTTCGGCGATGCGCTGCTTCTCCTCGGAGTGCTGCTTCTGCTTTTCTCGCAGCGAGGGATCGAAGAGCGCGCCCGATTGCAATCGCAGCGCGCCGCCGTGGGTTCGTTGCAGCAGCCCCCGCGACTGCAGATGCTCCAGGTCTTTGCGAATCGTGATCTGTGAGATGCCGAGCGTACGTGACAGTTCGCCCACCAGCACGCGCCCGTCGCTTTGCACCAGCGAGAGGATGTGGCGGCGCCGCTCGTCGATCAGCATCTGGCTGTTTTCGTTCGGCGGTTTATCGTTTTTTGCCCGTTTTCGTATCATCATTCCTTCGGCCACTGCAGATTCATGCCGCATGATATCGGCTCTTGTGCGCGTCTGCCATGCGATCGATGTTCAGGGCAGGCGGCGGATTTCCGCTGGATTGAATTGCGTTGGCATGGTTCCGGTCACCTGGATTTGTGCTTGTTTCTGCGCCTTCAGACCGCTCAGGCTGCGGACGGCCAGTGTTACGGTGTAGTCGCCGGGCTCCGTCCACGTGTGACTCACTTTTTGCCCTCTCTCCGTAACGCCGTCTCCGAAGCTCCACGACCAGCCAACCACCGGGTCGCCGCTGACCGCCGTAGCGGACAGACGCAGCGTGTCGCCCGAGGCCCCATGCTCCGGCACATCGATTTGAATCTCCGGCGCCGTGGCCTCAGCGCTTCGATCGATCAGCTTCACCATCCGCACCGATTCAGCCGGAATCGCCAGGCGCACCTCTCCATGTTCGGGCTCGGGAAGGTCCTCCTTCTCCAGGACGTCAGTTACGGAATAAGCCGCGGAGGGCAGGCCTGTCTGCTCGAGAGGAATCAGGCGCTCGACCGGCTGCTTCGTCCAGTTGAAGACGGTCAACACGCTTTGCCGTCGCGACTCTCTCAACAAGAAAATCGTCGGTTGCTGTTCCTCCTCCGTGTAGTCCATCAGATCCACCGGCGTCGACGAGCGCCCGAGCTGCACCATATCGATCAGATCCTGATTCTCGATCAGGGCAAGCCGGTCAGATTCCCTTTCCAAAGTCGGCAGGTTGTCGCCAACTTCGAACATGCCGCCCGTAACTGCCGCCAGCGCGATCGCCGCGCGCGCGTCGTCGAGTGTTGCCGGCTTGCCCTCGTGCCAACTCTGATCGGCGATCGTTTGCGTTGAAACTGCATAGGCATCCGGATCGGCAACGAAATAGTTCCGGTTCATGTAGTAGCGCGCAGCGATGCCCGGCTCAGCCTCCTTTGTCGCGTCGAAGGTGTGTCCGGTGTCCTGCGAGATGCGCCCGTAATCCACGTATCCCACGGGGTTCAGCATCACGCTGCCGTCCTTGTCGAGATAGACATCTTCGCCCACCGCCTTGCGAATGATGCCGAGACCGATGCGTTGCGCCTCCATCGCGGTCGTTCCCGGCTTGTGGTAGCAGCCCTCGATCGCGCTGTCATCCATGAAGTCGAGCTTGATGTAGTGAATGCCCCACTCGTGAACGAGCGTGGTGTAGGTTTGCCGCAGGTATTCAGCGGCGCCAGGGTTCGTCACATCCAGCATGTACAGCTTGTCTTTTCCATCGACGACGTCCCCAGCCGGAATCGGCTCTCCTTTGGCGTTGTGAATCAGCCAGTCCGGATGCTGCTGATGCACCCACGCTCGCTCGCTGACTTCAAACGGAGCGGTCCAGATGCCGGGCGTCAGGCCCAGACCGCGCACCTGATACTCCAGCGGGGACAGTCCCTGCGGAAACAGCTTTGCATTCGGTGACGTGTATTCTCCCCGCGCGTACTGGTAGCCCTCGTCGATATGGAAGACGTTGTAGCCCAGCGCCAGCAGATGCTCCGCCTGCCATTGCGCGTTGGTCAGAGCCGCGCCTTCGTTCAGGCCGAAATAGTAGGCGGTCCAGCTCCACCACCCCATCAACGGCGGCGCTTCGCGCGGATGGTGAATCTGCCGGATGAGCCATCCGTAGGTTTCGAGCTGATGGTGATAGTCGCGGCTCACGCTCAGCAGCAGGCGCTCGGAATCCAGATGGCCGGCCGCCGGCACATCAACGCTCAGCGGAATTTGATCTTCCGCTGGTGAGTCTTGGAGGGAATTCTCTTTTTCCAGCTCCGTCGTTCCCGTCGACTCCACCTCGTACGAATCAATCTTTGGCTCGCTTGCCGCCGCGAGA
>Ga0335072_10007349_pt1 | contig 16050 bp, 12 predicted proteins | sample Lox_Sample_21_FD_206725 | JGI IMG/M metagenome (GOLD analysis project Ga0335072, IMG submission 206725) | Soil microbial communities from Loxahatchee National Wildlife Refuge, Florida, United States - Lox_Sample_2.1 | ecosystem: Environmental > Terrestrial > Soil > Wetlands | place: USA...
TCCCTCCGGTCAATTATGGCCGGCCTGCGCCTGCGAAGTGGGAACTCTTCGAAAGCTCCCACGGCTCTCGCCTGCCACAGGACTACAAGTGGCCCATGACACCGACGACCCAGGAAGCTTCGACAATTTCCTTCACGCCCTTCAGCCGTACTCTGAGTCTGAGCATGTTCCAGGTCTTCCCTGCAGACTTCCCTGGCGATGATCCGCATTCGAATGCGCGCAGACTGCCCTCAGCCAGGCTCATCTCATGATCACGTGTCAAAATGGTCGCTATAGCGACCATTTTGACACGGTAAACGGCAAAGAGGCGGATAGTGTCACACATGCGCGGAAGCTACCCTTGCCGCGTGCCGCCGTGCCAGGGCCTAGCTAGCCGTCGAGGCCGCCGCGCTTGACTAGCTGGGCGGCGATGACGTTGCGCTGGATCTCGTTGGTGCCCTCGCCCACGATCATGAGCGGGGCGTCGCGGAAGTACCGCTCGACGTCGAATTCTGTTGAGTAGCCGTAGCCGCCGTGGATGCGGACGGCATTGAGGGCGATCTGCATCGCGGTCTCTGAGGCGAACAGCTTGGCCATGCCCGCCTCCATGTCCACGCGGCGGCCGGCCTCGTACTCGCGCGCGGCGTACAGGGTCAGCTGGCGGGCGGCGGTCAGTGAGGTGGCCATGTCGGCCAGGTAGTTGCCGATCGACTGGTGGCGCCAGATTGGCTGGCCGAACGCCTGGCGGTCCTGGGCGTAGGCGAGGGAGTCCTCAAGCGCGGCGCGGCCGACCCCGAGCGCCCGGGCGGCTACCTGCAGCCGGCCGGTCTCCAGGCCCTTCATCATCTGGGCGAACCCCTGGCCCTCGACGCCGCCCAGGATCGAGTCGGCTGGCGCCTGATAGTCGCTGAAGGCCAGCTCACAGCTTTCGACGCCCTTGTAGCCGAGCTTGGGCAGGTCGCGGGAGACGGTCAGGCCTGGCCCGTGCTCGGCCAGCAGGACGGAAATGCCGGCGTGGGCGGGGACCGCGTCGGGGTCGGTCTTGCACAGCAGGGCGATGAGCGAGGACCGGCGGGAGTTGGTGATCCAGGTCTTCGACCCGTTGACCACGTAGCCGCCGCCGGGGCTGGCGATGGCGACGGTGCGCATGGCCTGCAGGTCCGAGCCGCCGCCTGGCTCGGTGAGCGCCATGGTGGCGCGGACCTCGCCGGTCGCCATCCGGGGCAGGTAGCGGCGCTTCTGCTCGTCGGTGCCGTACCGGGCCAGGAGCTTGGCGACCACGGTGTGCCCGCCCATCGCGCCGGCCAGGCTCATCCAGCCGCGGGCCAGTTCCTCGGTGATCAGCACGTAGCACGGCATGGAGACGGGGTTGCCGCCCCATTCCTCGCCGATGGCCAGGCCGAAGATCCCGAGCCGCTTCATCGTCTCGATGAGCGCTTCCGGGTAGGTGTTGGCGTGCTCGAGGTCCCTGGCGACCGGCTTGACCTCCTTGTCAACGAAGTCGCGGACGGTCTCGACGACGGCGCGCTCCTCGGCAGCCAGGATGTCAAGCGTGCTCATGGGGGGCGTTCTCCTCGCGTGGACACCGGGCCCGGCCAGGAGGCGGGCGGCCTCCATCATGTCATCACCCGCGCGACGCGGGCAGGCCCCCGGCAGCCGGGTAGCGACGTGGTGTGTAAGGGCCGTTGCCGGTGGTAGCCAGCGGCATGGCCTCGATTGCTCTCAGCCATGTGCTGTTCAGCCTCAGGATGTCGCCATTCCCGCCGCTGGCCGTCGGGTTCATGGGCCTGGGGACCGGTTACCTCATCTATGGCCCCCAGGAACTGTTCGGATACCCGAGGCGGGGCGAGCGGGTGGACGGCGGCACCGGTGTCTGGGGCATCTGGATGCCGGGCTTCATGCAGTTCTTCGCGGGCGTCTACCTGTTCGCGGGCCTGGCTCTGTTCGGCACGTTCCACACGCCCGCGCTGTACATGGCGGCACTCGCGTTCACCGCCTACGGCGTCCACTGGTTCGCCATGGGCTGGAACCGGATCCGGGGTGCCGATGCCCGGATCAACCTGGGCATGTGCGTGGCGTTCCTGCTCATCTCGATCCTCGGCATCATCGCGTTCTTCGGCGCGGCCGACGATCCGGTCGGCGGCCTGTTCATCGGGCTGACCTGCGTCTACGCCGCGGACTTGGTCGCTAGCCTCAAGCCCGACCTGCCCGGGATTGGCGGCCTTGGCGAGCGCGCCCTGGGGTTCTTCCACATCACCGTCGGCTTCTGGCTCATGTACCTGATGTTCGCCTCGGTGCTGAACACCGTCCTGAAGTACAACCTTCCGCTGTGACCGGAGGGCTTTGGCCGGGGCCGCGCCGGGTATTCGTAACCGGCAGCGATAGGATCACTACGCAACGGAGGGCTATATGGGCTTTTCTGTCAAGGTGCGGCATTTGCCGCCCAGGATCGCCACTGGCCTGTTCATCATCAACTCCGGCATCGGCAAGCTGTCGGCCGACGAGCAGGTCGCCGGGCGGCTGCACGGCTTCGCGGCCGGCGCCTACCCGTTCCTGAACAAGCTCAAGCCGCAGGACTTCACCCGGATCCTGGCGGCCACCGAGATCGCGCTCGGCTCGGCGCTGCTGGTGCCGGTGGTCCCGTCCATCCTCGTCGGAGCCGGGCTCACGGCATTCTCCGGCGGGCTTGTCGGCTTGTACGCCCGGACGCCGGGGATGCGCAAGGAGAACAGCATCTTTCCTACCCAGGAGGGCACCCCGCTGTTCAAGGACATGTGGATGACCGGCATCGGCCTCGGCCTCGTCATCGATGAGCTCAGCGATTACGGCGGGTGCAAGCGCTAGGCCTTCCCGCCGGTCCGCAGGGCGCGCGCCGTGCTGGCCGTCATGCCCCGGCGATGGTGGCGACGGCACAGTACTTCATAGGAGACTGAGCCCGCGCGATCGGCCTGGCGGGCCTGCTCCCCGGTGTTGCCCACGACGATGATCTCGCCCTCGGTGACCATGACGCCGTCCTCGACGCGGGCGTTGTGGGTGGCCCGCTTGCCGCACCAGCACAGGGCCTCGACCTGCAGGACCTGGGTGCTGTCGGCCAGCTCGACCAGCCGCGCCGAGCCAGGGAACAGCCTGGTGCGGAAGTCGGTCAGGATGCCGAAGCAGAACACGTCGATCTCCAGCTCATCGACGATCTTGGCCAGCGCGTCGACCTGCCCTTGCGTGTAGAACTGGGCCTCATCGCAGATGTAGTAGTCGATCCGCTCCCCCCGCTTCAGCCGCCCGACCGTGTAGGCCCAGAAGTCGAAGGCGGGCGAGACCTCGATGGCGTCGTGGGTCCGCCCCAGCCGGGACGACACCGTCGCGGTGCCGGCCCGGTCGTGGGCGGTGAAGATCAGGCCGGCCAGCCCGCGGGCCTGGCGGTTGTAGTTGGTCTGCAGGGCGAGGGTGCTCTTGCCGCTGTCCATCGGGCCCGTGTAGAACGTCAGCTCAGCCATAACGGAGCATCTTCCCACGACAAGCGGCCTAGCGCCGCACCCTGGGTCCCGCGGGTGCGGCCGGAGGGGATCGCTGACCCTGGGCGATTTACCGGCTACGCCCGGAACGTACCTTGACCTTGGCAGCGGGTGCGCGTTGACTCGGTATGCCAGGGGAGAACCGCGTGTCTCAAGGGAGAGGTGCGATGCCGGACGACTTTCTGTCCCTCTACGCTCAGAGCCAGCCGGGCAAGCCCGCCGTCATCGACGACCGGCCGGACGGGACCGTCGTCGTGTGGACGTACGCCGAGCTCGAGGCGCGATCGAACCGGCTGGCCAACCTGCTGCTAGGCCTGGGAGCGGGGCCTGGCACCAAGGTCTTGTGGTGCGGCCCGAACTCCCCGCAGGTCGTGGCGGTGATGAGCGCCACGCGAAAGATCGGCGCGGTGGCCGTACCGCTGAACTACCGGCTGACGCCGGCCGAGGCGCTGTACGTCATCAACAACAGCGACGCCGAGATCGCCTACGTGGACTGCGAGCACGCGCCGATGTTCGCCGACCTGGCTGGCCAGATGGAGAAGATGCGGCAGGTCATCGCGGTCGGCGGCACCGCACCGCCGGGGATGCTCGGCGACGCCGATATCGCGGCCGCCCCGGACAGCGTGCCCGATGTCGGCGACGCGGCCGGCACCGGCGGGACGATGATCTACACCTCGGGCACCACCGGCAAGCCGAAGGGGGCGGTCCGGTCGGGCGGCCCGGACCCGGAGACCACCGGGGCGCTGCTGGCGCTGCTCGGCTACCGCGGCGACGACATCTACCTCACCTGCGGGCCGCTGTACCACAGCGGGCCGAGCGCGTTCCTGGGCGCGGGCATGCTGTTCGGCCAGACGGTCATCGTGCAGCGCCGCTTCGACGCCGAGGACTGGCTGCGGCTCGTGGACACCTACAAGGCCTCCTCAACATTCTCCGCGCCGGCCCCGATCCGGATGATCTGCGCGCTGCCCAAGGAGGTCAAGGACCGCTACGACCGGTCGTCGCTGCGCATCATGATCGCCAACGCGGCGCCCTGGAGTTACGCGCTCAAGCAGCAGTACGTGGCGGACTTCCCGCCCGAGTCGCTCTTTGAGGTCTACGGCTCGACCGAGCTTGGCGTCGACACCGTCCTGCTGCCGGGCGACCAGATGCGCAAGCCGGGATCGTGCGGACAGCCGGCCCCCGGGGTGGAGATCACCTTGATCGGCGCGGACGGCCGCGAGGTCACTGGGACCGGCCCCGAGCATCCGGGCGAGGTGTTCATCCGGTCCAAGAGCGTGTTCACCACCTACTACAAGAACGACGCGAGCTACGCGGCCAGCGCCCACGGCGACTCCCACTCCGTCGGCGACATCGCCTACTGGGACGACGAGGGCTACCTGTACATCTGCGACCGCAAGACCGACATGATCATCACCGGGGGCATGAACGTCTACCCGGCCGAGATCGAGGCGGTCCTTGACGCCCATCCGGAGATCTTCGACGTCGCCGTCTTCGGCATCCCGTCGGCCGAGTGGGGTGAGGCCGTGCACGCCACGGTGGTGCGGGCACCGGGATCGTCGCTGACTGGCCCGGAGGTCACGGCGTTCGCCCGCGAGCAGCTGGCTAGCTACAAGGTGCCGCGGTCGGTGGACTTCACCGCCGAGTTGCCGCGCACGGGATCGGGCAAGGTCCTCAAGCGCCAGCTGCGCGCCCGCTGGCGCGGCGACCACGATGACCCGGGGATGAGTGAGGAAAAGCCCAGGTAGGAGGCTCGCATCTGCCAATAGCCTGAGGCCCATGACAGCGACACGGCGGGAGTTCATCGCGGGAGGGGCCGCACTCGGAGCGGCCGGGGCGCTCGGGCTGGGCGGTTGCACATCCGATCAGCACAAGACGCTGGAGCAGGCGACCGCGGCGGGGGCCGCGGGAACCAGCCTGCAAGACATCGGGCACATCGTGATCTTGATGCAGGAGAACCGGTCCTTCGACCAGCACTTCGGGACGCTGTCCGGGGTGCGCGGCTTCTCCGACCCGTCCGCCCTCGACGGGGGCTCGGTCTTCAGCCAGCGTGGCTACCAGGCCGGGGCGGGCGTGAAGGCCTCCGGCCGGCTGCGGCCGTTCCGGCTACGGCAAGACCCGCCCGCGACCAAGGGCCAAACCATCAACGACATCGCCCACACCTGGAAGCTTCAGCACCTCAGCTGGAACAACGGGGCGATGGACACGTTCGTCACCGCCCACATCGACACCGACGGCCCCACGGACGGCCCGCTGACCATGGGCTACTACACCCGTACTGACTTGCCGTTCTATCACGCGCTCGCGGACGCGTTCACGATCTGCGACGGCTACCATTGCTCCGTGCTCGGGCCGACCGACCCCAACCGGGTGATGGCCTGGTCGGGAACCATCGACCCGGCCGGGGCAGCGGGCGGCCCGGTGATCATCACCCGCGGCACGGACCGGGTGAAGCACTTCGGCAAGCTTGAGTGGGAGACCATGCCCGAGCGGCTGCTGGAGGCCGGGGTGAGCTGGAAGGTCTACAGCGACGCGGAAGGGCTGCTCGCCTTCAACCCGCTCGCCTACTTCCGGTCCTACATCCACCCGGCGACGCTGCGCGGTATCGAGCTGGCCGAACTGGCCCTCGCTCAGCGCTACCCGGACACGTTCGCCGAGGACGTGCGGACCGGGAAGCTGCCCGAGGTGTCGTGGATCGTCCCGCCGCTGAACCAGTGCGAGCACCCGGCCTCACCGCCGGAGAACGGGGAGCACCTGGTCAGCCAGATCCTGAAGACGCTCACGTCGAACCCCGACGTGTGGGCGCGCACGGTGCTGGTGGTGACCTACGACGAGAACGGCGGCTTCTTCGACCACGTGCCGCCGGTGACGGCACCGCCCGGGACGGACGGCGAGTACCTGACGGCCAGCCCGCTGCCCGCCGACGCGGGCGGCATCGCGGGGCCGGTGGGCCTGGGGTTCCGGGTGCCAACGCTGGTCATCTCCCCGTTCACCAGGGGCGGCTACCGGTACTCGGGAGTCCTTGACCACACGTCACTGCTACGCCTCATCGAGACGCGCTTCAAGGTCGAGGCGCCTAACATATCCGCCTGGCGCCGTCAGGCCACCGGCGACCTGACCGGGGCGCTGCGGCTCGGTCCTGAATCCGACCAGGCCGTACCGCGACTGCCGCCGACCACGCTGGTCGGCAATTCGGTGACGATCGGACGCGCCGTCATGGACGCCCTTTCCGGGCAGGCGATCGGCGGCAACGCCTACCGCGTCCCGGCGGTCAACCCCCAGCCCGCGCAGGAGAGGCAGCCCGCACGACCACCGGTGCCCGCCGCGCCGTGATATTCACAAAATATTAACATTGACGGTCTATTTACTCCCATTTAACTTCAGGGCAAAGCGAAAAAAGCCATGGAGGGCCGCATGCCGAACAGACCCCGGATGAGAAGACCGCTCATTATCGGGCTTCTCCTGACAACCGCGGCGGCGTCCCTCCTGGCGGTGACCGCTACCCCGAAGGCCGAGGCCGCCTCCACGGCCTGCCCGTGGGTGGGCTCCAGCGCCCCGATCGGGCAGCGGGTCAGCGAGATCATGGCGAAGATGACGCAGGCCCAGGAGATCTCCCTGGTCACCGGGGCTAGCGGATCAAGCTACGTGGGGTTCATCCCGGCGATCGGGTCGCTGTGCATCCCGGCGCTCAACCTGGAGGACGGCCCGGCCGGGGTGGGCGACGGGATGACCGGGGTGACCCAGCTGCCCGCGCCGGTGGACGCCGCGGCCACCTGGGACACCACGGCCGAGCAGACCTACGGGCAGGTGATCGGGGGCGAGCAGGCCGCCAAGGGCACGACGATTGACCTCGGGCCGACGATCAACATCGTGCGCGACCCGCGCTGGGGCCGGGCATTTGAGTCCGTCGGCGAGGACCCGTACCTGAACGGGACAATGGGCGCTGCCGAGATCCAGGGCGTGCAGTCGACCGGCACGATGGCACAGGTCAAGCACTTCGCCGTCTACAACCAGGAGACCAACCGCAACACTTCAGCCGACAACGCCGTGGTCAGCACCCAGGCGGAGCAGGAGATATACCTGCCTGCCTTCCAGGACGCGGTGCAGCAGGGCGCGGCGTCCTCGGTGATGTGCTCGTACTCCTACATCAACGGCACCGCCGCCTGCCAGAACCCGTACCTGTTGTCGACCGTGCTGCGCCAGCAGTTCGGGTTCGGCGGGTTCGTCACCTCCGACTGGGGGGCCACGCACTCGACCGCCCCGTCGGCCAACGCCGGCCTCGACATGGACATGCCCGGCAACGACGGGTACTACGGCAGCGCGCTGCAAAGCGCCATTTCCAGCGGGCAGGTCAGCCAGGCCACGCTCAACTCGATGGTCTCCGACATCCTCACCGAGATGTTCGGCTTCGGGCTGTTCGACAAGCCCACCAGCGGGTCCCCCGCGCAGACCGCGACCACCAGCGCTGACCAGGGCGACGCGCTGGCGATCGCCGAGGAGGGAACGGTGCTGCTGAAGAACAGCAGCGTCCTGCCGCTTGGATCGAAGGACACGTCGATCGCGGTGATCGGCGCGGACGCCTCGACCAGCCCGCTGACGGCGGGCGGCGGCAGCGCGTCGGTCACCTCCAGCGGGACCGTCACGCCGCTGCAGGGCATCCAGGCCGCGGCCCCGGGCGGGGTCACCGTCAGCTACAACGATGGCTCATCTGACAGCTCGGCGGCCTCGCTGGCCGCGTCCTCCAGCGTCGCCGTCGTCTTCGCCAGCCTGGACGAGTCCGAGGGCAGCGACCTGACGAGCATCGACCTGGGCAGCTCCGATGACAACCTCATCGACGCGGTGGCCGCGGCCAACCCGAACACGATCGTCGTGCTCAACACCGGCTCGGCCGTCACGATGCCGTGGCTTTCGCAGGTCAAGGGGGTACTCGAGGCCTGGTACCCCGGCCAGGAGGACGGCAGCTCGATCGCCGCGATCCTGTTCGGGAGCGTCGACCCGTCCGGGCACCTGCCGGTGACGTTCCCGACGTCGCTGTCCCAGGTCCCGGCGTCCACGACCGCGCAGTGGCCCGGCCAGAACGGGACCGTCCAGTACTCCGAGGGCGTCGACGTCGGCTACCGCTGGTACGACTCCCAGGGCCTGACGCCGTTGTTCCCGTTCGGCTACGGGCTGTCATACACCACGTTCTCGTTCGGAAACTTGCAGGTAGGATCGCTTCCTGACGGCGGGGCGGCGACCATTACCGCGACCGTCAAGAACACCGGCTCGGTCGCGGGCGCGGACATCGCCCAACTGTACGTGACCGACCCGGCCGCCTCCGGCCAGCCGCCCCGGCAGCTCGAGGGGTTCGCGCGGGTCAGCCTGCAGCCCGGCGCCAGCCAGACCGTCACCTTCCACCTGACCCAGCGCAACCTGCAGTACTGGAATACCAGCAGCAACAACTGGGCCACGAGCACCGGCGGGTACGGCATCGAGGTCGGCGACTCGGACGCCAGCCTGCCGCTGTCCGGCACGCTGAACGTCACGTCCGCCCAGCTGGGACAGCCGGTGACGATCACGGGCCCGGGTCCGCAGGAGGGGCTGGCCGGCTCGGCCGTGTCGGTCCCCGTCCCGGCCACCGACGCCAATAGCGGCCAGACGCTGACCTACACCGCCTCCGGCCTGCCCGCCGGAACGTCGATCTCCGGCTCGGGCACGATCACCGGGACTCCGACCACGGCCGGGACCTCCACGGTGACGGTGACCGCGCAGGACGCCACCGGCGCCCAGGCCGCCGCCACCTTCACCTGGACGGTCGAGCCGTCGTCCGACGGGATCGCCACCACGCCGCTGGTCGGCTACGACGGCCTGTGCCTGGACATCACCGCCGACAACAACACGCCGGGAACGGCCGTGGACGTGTACACCTGCAACGGCACCAACGGGCAGCAGTGGACCGTGGAGCCGAACGGCACCGTCGTGGCCGACGGCAAGTGCCTGGACGTCGTGGGCGGCGGTACCGCCAACGGGACGCTTGTCGACCTGTACACCTGCAACGGGACCGGCGCGCAGGTATGGCAGCCGCAGCCGGACGGCGCGCTGCTCAACCCGCAGTCCAATGCCTGCCTCGACGACAGCGGCTACTCAACCACACCCGGCACCCAGGTGCAGATCTGGAGCTGCACCGGGAACGCCAACCAGTCCTGGGTGCCGCCGTCGGACGCTTCCGGGGCGGTGACCGGGTACGACGGGCTGTGCCTGGACGTCCGCGGCGCCAACAGCGCCAACGGCACCCCCGTGCAGGTGTACACGTGCAACGGGACCAACGCCCAGGACTGGACGACGGAACCGAACGGCACCCTGCAGGCGCTGGGCAAGTGCCTGGAGGTGACCGGCGGCGGGACCGCCAACGGCACGCTGGTCGACCTCGACGCCTGCAACGGCTCCGGGGCGCAAGCCTGGCAGCCCCAGCCGGGCGGCGCGCTGGTCAACCCCCAGTCCGGGGCCTGCCTTGATGACACCAACTGGTCCACGACCCCCGGCACCCAGGCCCAGATCTGGAGTTGCTCGGGCAACGCCAACCAGGCCTGGACGCTGCCCTAGCCGGCAGCCCGCCCGGGTAGTCCGCTCGCCGGGCCGGCCGCTACCGTGGTCGGCACGGCGAGTACCCGTGCCCGGGCACGGCGGAAGGAGACGGCGCGATGACTGAGGCGAGTAACGGCGACAAGCCGCGGGTGACGGTGACCGTGACGGACGGGATCGCCGATGTGCGGCTGAACCGGCCGGACAAGCGCAACGCGCTCGACGTGGCCATGATCGCCGCCCTGGTGTCCACCGGCGAGCAGCTCAAGACGATGCCCGGGGTGCGGGTGGTGGTGCTGTCCGGGGAGGGCCAGGACTTCTGCGCCGGGCTTGACTTCAGCTTGTTCGAGGCCATGCGGGACGGTAACCGCCTGTCGGCGCTCGCCCAGGTCCCGCCGTCCGACGGCCCGGCCAAGGCGGTCGCGCAGCGGGCCGCCTACATCTGGGCCGAGCTGCCCATGCCAGTGATCGCGGCGATCCGGGGCAACGCGCTCGGCGGCGGCCTGCAGATCGCGCTGGGCGCCGACATCCGGATCGTCGCACCGGACGCACGGCTGGCCGTCCTCGAGCTAGCCTGGGGCATCATCCCCGACATGACCGGTACCCAGCTGCTGCCCGAGCTGGTCGGCCGGGACGTGGCCAAGGAGCTTGTGTACAGCGGCCGCACCGTCAGCGGCGAGGAGGCGGCCCGGATCGGGCTGGCCACCAGGGCCGATCCCGACCCGCTGGCCGCCGCGCTCACCCTCGCGGGCGAGATCGCCGGGCGCAGCCCGCACGCGATCAGGGCGGCCAAGCGGCTGCTCGACCTGGCCGGGCACACCAGCCTGACGGCGGGTTTCGCGCGCGAGCAGCTGGAGATCGCCGCGCTGATCGGCAGCCCGAACCAGCTGGAGGCCATCACGGCCCGCTTCGAGAAGCGTCCGCCCAAGTTCACCGACGTGGAGTAAAGGGGCAGAACGGCCGGCACCCCCCGTTACCCTTGCCTGGTGGTAAGCGGAGCGCTGCTGGTGGCGGGGACATCATCGGATGCGGGTAAGAGCGTGCTGGTCGCCGGGCTCTGCCGGTGGCTAGCCCGCCAGGGCGTGCGGGTGGCCCCGTTCAAGGCTCAGAACATGGCGCTCAACTCGGCCGTCACCGCCGATGGCGCGGAGATCGGGCGGGCGCAGGTCATGCAGGCGGCGGCGGCCGGGGTCGAGCCGGAGGCGGCCATGAACCCGGTCCTGCTCAAGCCGGGCAGCGACACCCGCAGCCAGGTGGTGCTGCTCGGCCAGCCCGCCGGCGAGACCGGCGCGCTTGACTACCAGGACCTCAAGCCGATGCTCCTGGAAGCCGTCACGACCAGCCTCGCTGACTTGCGCCGCCGGTTCGACGTGGTCATCTGCGAGGGGGCGGGCAGCCCCGCCGAGATCAACCTGCGGGACCGGGACCTAGCCAACATGGGGCTGGCCCGGGCGGCGGGCCTGCCAGTGGTCGTGGTCGGGGACATCGACCGGGGCGGGCTGCTGGCCGCGCTGTTCGGCACCCTGGCCGTCCTTGAGCCCGAAGACCAGCGGCTGATCGCGGGGTTCATCGTCAACAAGTTCCGCGGCGATGAGCGGCTGCTCTCCCCCGGCCTTGACATGCTCAGGTCGATGACCGGCCGACCCACCTACGGGGTGCTGCCCTGGCGGCAGGACCTGTGGCTGGACGCCGAGGACTCCCTCGACCTGGACAACCGCCCCCGCGCCGTGCTGCCCCCGCTGGGGCGGGAAAGCCTGCGGATCGCCGTCGTCCGGCTCCCCCGGATGTCCAACATCACCGACGTCGACCCGCTGGCCGCCGAACCGGGCGTGCGCGTCGACCTGGTGACCTCCCCGGGCCAGCTCGACGGCGCGGACCTGGTCATCCTGCCCGGCACCCGGGCCACCGTCAGCGACCTGGGCTGGCTGCGGTCCTCCGGCCTGGCCGCGGCCATCACCGAGCGAGCCGACGCCGGCCTTCCCGTGCTTGGCATCTGCGGCGGCTACCAGATGCTCGCCGCGACCATCGAGGACTTCGTCGAGAGCCGCGCGGGCGTCGTGCCCGGCCTCGGGCTGCTGCCAGCCTCGGTGCGGTTCGCCGGGCGCAAGACGCTCGGCCGTCCCTCCGGCGGCGCGCTGGGCGTGCCGGTCAGCGGCTATGAGATCCACCACGGGATCGTCACGGTCGACGACGGGGAGGCGTTCCTCGACGGGTGCCAGGCGGGCAGCGTCCGCGGCACCACCTGGCACGGGATCTTCGAGGGCGACGCCTTCCGGCGGGCCTTCCTCGCTGACCTGGCCGCCCAAACCGGCCGGTCATTCACCGGCGCGCCAGACGTCAGCTTCGCCGCCGTCAGGGAGCGCCGCTACGACGTGCTGGCCGCCATGATCGAGGCGCACCTGGACACCGGCGCCCTGCTGAAGCTCATCGAGGACGGCGTGCCCGCCGGCCTGCCCACGCTGGCCACCAGCCTGCGGCCTGGCTAGGCCCGGGCGAGCGGCTGGCCTCCGACGCTGGCCTGCCCGTTGGCGACGAGCCATTCCAGCGCCTCGTGCAGGGCGTCGAGCGCACTGTAGCGGGGCGCGTAGCCGAGGACCACGCGGGCCCGGGCGATGCTGGCGGTAATGCTGCGGGACGTGTGCTCGCGGGTGATCTCGGCGTGCTCGGCCCCGGCCCGGCGGGTGAACTCCTCCCAGCCGACGAAGTCCAGGACCGGCTCGCGGCCGAACCACTGGGCCACGCCGGCGGCCAGGCCGCGCTGCGTCATCGCCTGCTCTGCGACCACGTGGAAGCTGTTCCCGATGGCCGCCGGCCGGGAGAGCGCGAGCTCGAAGGCCTGGGCCACGTCATCGGCGTGCACGTGATGCAGGACGCCGAGGCCGTGATCGGGCAAGGCCAGGGGCTGGCCCGTCGCGAGGGTCGTCCACACGGCCGGGTCGAGGTTCCCGGCCGGGGTGATGACCGGCCAGCCGGGGCCGCTGATGTGACCAGGGTGCAGCACGACCGCCGGGACGCCGCCCGCCCAGGTCTCCTGGTGCAGTAGCGCCTCGATCTCGGCCTTGCCGGTGCCGTAGGCGCCGTAGGCGGTGCGGGGCTCGTCCTCGGTCACCGGCACGCGCAGCGCCTGGCCGTGGACCCAGATGGTCCCGCAGTGCACCAGCAGCGGGCGCGACGGGCGCAGCGCCTCGAGAAGCTGCCTGGCCGAGGCGGCGGTGAAGCAGATGAGGTCGATCACCGCCTCCGGGCGCAGCGCCGCCACCCGCGCGCCGAACTCCCCCGCGGCGTCTTCCGCCTCCCGGTCCGCCGTCACCATGGTGACCGCGTCCCACTGTGGGCCGCCGTGGTACGGGCCGCGGGTGCCGCGGCTGACCGCGATCACCTCATGGCCGCCATCCACCAGCCGAGGCACCAGGTACGTGCCAATGTGCCCGGTCGCCCCGATGACAACCACACGACTCATCCCATTCGTCCCTTCCTGCGCAAGCCCCTGCCATTGTCGCATTGCGGGCGGCTCGCGCTGGTCGCGGCCCGTCGCCGGACCTCACCGCTTCTTGCTGTTATCAGGCAAGATTGGTGAAGCCGTCCCGGAGGCGGTGACGGGCCGCCAGGAGCCGGCGAATCGCCAGCCGGGCCAGCGGCGGCGCGAGCAGGATCGCGACCGCGCCGACGATCAGGTTGGCCAGGGCCGCTCCGTGGGACAGGCCGCCCCCGCGCGACAGCGTCAGCGCCTCGATGACCGCGCCCCAGATGGCCAGCACGGGGACCGCCACCGCCAGAACGACGGACGTGGCCAGGCCGGTCCAGGCGCTAGCCCCGTTGACCCGCAGGAACCGCCCGGCCGGGGCGGGTGCCCCGGCCCGGCGAGAGGCCACCACCCAGCGGATCACGCCAGCGCCAAAGCGGGTCCCGAGGTTGTAGAGCCAGCCGCCCGCCAGTGCCCCGCCGACGCCCAGGCCGATGGCGACGAGGACCCGGCTATCGCCGGCCGCCGCCGGGAGCAGCAGGGCCAGCCACGCTCCCCCGATGCCACCGCCCACGCACAGCCCGGCCTGGCTGAGGCCGCCGGCCGCCCGGGCGACGCGGCCTCCAGCCGGCCGGACCCGCAGCCGCCGGTAGCCGTCCGCGCGCAGCAGGGGCGCCACCTTGCGGCTCGCGGGCTCGCGGTCCAGGATCACGGGCTGCCGGTGCAGTCCCAGGTGCTGGCACACCGCCCGCACGTCAGGCCCCCAGGCTCCTGGTGCCCTCAGCAGGACATGATGCTTAGTGTCGAGGACGAGCAGGGCCTCGCCAACGCGCCGGCCCGCGGACGCCTCAAATTCCGGATGGATCCACACCTGCCGTATCGACGTGGCCGGGATCTCGACGCGTTGGCCGCCGAAGCCGTAGGCGACCAGCATCTTGCCCTCGGCCCGCAGCCGCACGGGCATCTCCCCGAGCAGGCTGGCCCGGGCCTCAACCGGGTAGGCCGCCGGGAACCTGGGGTCGAACTCAGGGTCACCCATCCTGTCGAACGCGACGGTTCGCATACTTCATACAATACGCACTGACCGCCACATCAGCGGTCAGCGCCGCTGCTGATAGCGTGCCGCCATGGGCATCCAGCTGAGTGAGTCCGCGCGCCGGCTGATCGACGGCAGGAACTATGCGGTCCTGGCCACGGTCAATTCCGATGGCAGCCCGCACACGTCGGTGATGTGGATCGGTCGTGACGGCGATGACGTGGTGATGTCCACGGTCGAGGGCCGCCGCAAGCACCGGAACATGCTGCGCGACCCCCGGGTGAGCGTCACGGTGATCGACTCCGCGGACCCGGAGACCTACGTGGAGCTGCGCGGCCTGGCCACGATGACCTTCGATGACGGTCGCCGGGTGGATACCGGCCTGTCGTGGAAGTACGACGGCAAGGACCCCGGCCAGGATCAGCCGGGCGCCGTCCGCGTGGTCGTGCGCGTCGAGGTGCTCAAGGCCGCCGGGTACGCGGCCTAGTCTCAGGGCTGGTATGCCGCTCGCGGGGCGGCGATGCTGGAGGCATGACCGACACGCCTATTGCCCTGCCTGATCATGCGGCCAGCCGGTTCGGGCCGGTCCTTGAGACGACCGTCGGCGGCGTCCTTCGGGCGGCCGCAGAGCGCGCCGCGCAGACGACTGCCCTGGTAGAAGGCACGGCCGATCGGGTCGAGCGGCGCCGCTGGAGTTACGCCGACCTGCTGGCCGACTCCGAGCGGGTCGCCCAGGCCCTGCTGGGCCGCTTCACTCCCGGCGAGCGGGTCGCGGTCTGGGCGCCGAACTCCCCGGAATGGGTGCTACTTGAGTTCGGGGCGGCCCTCGCCGGCCTGACGCTGGTCACGGTCAACCCGGCGCTGCAGGCGAGCGAGGTGGCCTACGTGCTGGGCCAGTCCCGGGCGCACGGCGTGGTGCATGCCCCGGCCTACCGCGGCGGCGACCTCGGTGGCATGCTGCGGGAGGTGCGCGGGGGCCTGCCCGGCCTGCGCGAGGTGATCTCGCTGGCCGACTGGGACGGCTTCGTCGGCTCGGCCTCGGCGACGGAGCGGCTGCCCGACGTCGATCCCGATGACCCGGCGCAGATCCAGTACACCTCAGGGACCACGGGTTTCCCCAAGGGTGCCCTGCTGTCCCACCGGGGGATCACCAACAACGGCCGGTTCTGCGCACAGATCCTGCGGGCGGAGCCCGGCGATGTGTGGGTGAACCCGATGCCGATGTTCCACACCGCCGGCTGCGTGCTCCTGACCCTGGGACCGGTGCAGCAGCTGGCCACCCAGGTGGTGGTGCCGGGGTTCGAGCCGGGCCTGGTGCTGAACCTGATCGAGTCCGAGCACTCGGCGATGCTCGGCGGAGTGCCGACCATGCTCCTGGGCCTGCTCGGCCATCCTGGCTTTGGCACGACCGACTTCTCTAGCGTCCGGGTCGGGTTCTCGGGGGGCTCCACCGTCCCGCCGACCGTGGTGCAGCGGGTCGACTCCGCGCTGGGCGTGCCGCTCAC
>Ga0335072_10007350_pt1 | contig 16049 bp, 14 predicted proteins | sample Lox_Sample_21_FD_206725 | JGI IMG/M metagenome (GOLD analysis project Ga0335072, IMG submission 206725) | Soil microbial communities from Loxahatchee National Wildlife Refuge, Florida, United States - Lox_Sample_2.1 | ecosystem: Environmental > Terrestrial > Soil > Wetlands | place: USA...
AATCCACGAACGGCTGCCCGAGCCGGTCGAGCTGGCTGCCTACTACGCGGTGTCCGAGGCGCTGACCAACACCGCCAAGCACGCCCGCGCCACTAGCGCCGACATCGAGGTGTCCCGCAGCCAGGGCATCTTGCACGTCCGGGTCCGCGACGACGGGAGCGGCGGCGCCGACTTCGGCCACGGGTCTGGCCTGGTCGGCCTGAGAGACCGGGTGGAAGCGCTCGGCGGCCACCTCGATGTGCACAGCCCGCCCGGAGCCGGCACGGCCCTGCACATCGCGCTGCCCCTCGAGGTCTGAGCACGCTGCACCGCTGCAGGAACGAGTCTTGGTCTTGACTGAGTAGACCTGTCTGTCTATCGTTAGTCGGTATACAGACCTGTCTACCTAGCCAGCGGAGAGCAGACATGACGACGCACTGTGGTGCAGGGCCGAGAGCAGGCATCGCGGAAGCAGCGGCCGCCAGCGAAGCTGAGCAAGTCGCGAGTGTCGGAGCCCTGCCAGCCGACCCCCTGGCGCGATGGGCTGGCCTGCGGGAACTGGGTAATCGCCGGCTGAGCGGGCGCCTGGCGGTGTTCGTCCTGGGCTCGCTGATTGTGGCCCTGCTGGCCTCGTCTGCTGCGCCCACCCCGCTGTACGCGATCTACCAGGCCCAATGGCACTTCACGCCGATTACCACCACGGTGGTGTTCGGTGTCTACGCGATCGCGGTACTGGCCGCCTTGCTGACCCTGGGCAGGCTTTCCGACCATGTGGGACGCCGGCCGGTGCTATTGGCAGCGATCGCCGTGCACGCCGGCTCGCTGGTGATCTTCGCCACCGCCACCGGAGTGCCCGCGCTGATGTCGGCTCGAGTGGTCCAGGGCCTGTCCACCGGCGCCGCCCTGGGCGCGATTGGCGCGGCCATGCTGGACATGGACCGCGAGCTCGGCACCTTCGCCAATGCGGTGGCGCCAGGCACCGGCACCGCGACCGGCACGATCTTGTCCGCGCTGGCGGTCCGGTTCCTGCCCGACCCCACCCACCTCATTTACCTGGCCCTCATCGGCGTGCTCGTCCTGCAGGTGGCGGCGATCGTCGCGATGCGCGAGACAGTGAGCCGGGCGCCAGGCGCGCTGGCCAGCCTCCGGCCGGAGATCACGCTGCCGCGGGCGCTTCGTGCTCCGGTGCTGACCGCGGTGCCCATGCTGTTCGCGGTGTGGGCGCTGGCCGGGCTGTACGCCGCGCTCGGTCCGGCGCTGGTGGACGCGCTGACCGGCTCGGGCGACGTGGTGCTGGGCGGTCTGAGCCTGTTCGTGCTGGCCGCCTCGGCGGTAGTTGCCATCATCGTGTTGCGCCGCACCGCAGCCTGGACGGTGATGCTGTTCGGCGTCCTGACCCTGATCGCCGGCGTGACCGTGACCGTCGTGGCCGTGAGCCTCGGGTCCGAGGCGCTGTTCTTCGCGGGCTCCGCTGTCGCCGGCGCCGGGTTCGGCAGTGGCTTCCAGGGCGGCATCCGCATGGCGGTCCCGCTTGCCGCGGCGCATGAGCGGGCCGGCCTGGTCTCGCTGCTCTACGTGGTGTCCTACCTCGGACTGGGCGTGCCCGCCGTGGCGGCCGGCTTCGGTGTGGTGGACGGCGGAGGGCTCATCAGCACGAGCCGCTACTACGGGGCCGCGGTGATCGCGCTGGCTGCGCTGGCCCTGTTCGGCCTGCTGAAGAACCGGCCCGGCCGCGCCGCGGTGCCTGCGATCGCGCCAGCCGGGAGATAGAATAGACAAGTCTGTCTAGAAGGGTGGCCATCGTCATGGCTGTCAAGGAAGCTAGCGCGGTCCGCGCGTCGGCTCGCGAGCGGCTGCTAGCCGCGGCCAACGAGCTGTTCTACAACGAAGGCGTGCACACGGTCGGCATCGACCGGATCATCGAGCAGGCCGGCGTGGCCAAAGCTTCGCTGTACAACACCTTCGGCAGCAAGGACGAGCTGGTCCGTGCCTACCTGGAAGGCCGGCAGGCCAGCGTCGCTCAGCGAATCACCAGGGCGGTGGAACGCTACAGCACCCCGCGCGAGCGGCTGCTGGCTGTGTTCGAGGGTCAGGGGGAGCTGTTCGGCCAGCCCGACTACCGCGGCTGCGCGTTCAGCCGGGCCAGCGCCGAATCCCGTCCCGGCGACCTGACAGAGCAGGCTAACGACGCCTACCGCGGCTGGGTGCGGGGGCTGCTGACGAAACTGGCCGCCGAGGCCGGCGCCCCCGAGCCGGAGGTTCTGGCCCGCCAGCTGCACTTGCTCTACGACGGCAGCGGTCAGTCCGCCCGGATGGACCACGACCCCCGCGCGGCCGCAGCAGCCCGCGTTGCCGCGGCCAGCCTGCTCGACGCGGCCCTGGCCGGCCGCCCTTAAGGGCTGCCGGCGAGGCGTATCCCCGCGGCAGCCGGAATTTCCGGCGCCCGCCTCACCTTCCTACTGGGGCGGCCTGGCGGATCATGTGACATACCAGTCTCGGGCCGCTGGGCCGGTGCCTGCCGGCGCAAGCGGCCACGGAGACAGACGCCAGGAACAGGGACGCAGTGGAAGTACGCATCAGCCAGAAGGTCGCGGTCAGCGTCGTATTCGTCGCGGCCATGTTCATGTCGATCATGGACGCCACGATCGTCAACGTGGCCCTGCCGACCATCGGGCGCGATTTCGCGGTCACCCCGTTGGCCGTGGACAGCATCTCCATCTCATTCCTGGTCAGCCTGGCGGTCTTCATTCCTGCCTCGGGCTGGCTCGGCGACCGGTTCGGCGGGAAGCGCGTGCTGCTCGCCGCGATTGTCGTTTTCACCGTTGCGTCCGCGATGTGCGGACTTGCCTCCAGCCTCGGCGAGCTGGTGATTTTCCGCGTTCTGCAGGGAGTCGGCGGCGGCATGCTCGCCCCGGTCGGAATGGCCATGCTGTTCCGCGTCTTCCCGCCGGAGGAGCGGATCCGTGCTTCCGCGATCCTGACCGTGCCGACCACGCTGGCGCCGGCCCTGGGCCCGGTGCTCGGCGGCCTGCTGGTCACTGACCTGTCCTGGCGCTGGGTCTTCTACGTGAACGTGCCGATCGGGGCAGCGGCCTTGCTCTTCGGCCTGCTATTCCTGCGAAGCGTCCCGCAGACCGACCCCGGCCGCTTCGACCTGCCGGGCTTCCTGCTGGCTGGATTCGGCCTCGGGCTGGCGATGTATGGCGTCTCCGAGGGCCCGGTGAAGGGCTGGCACTCAGCCGACGTTCTGGCCACGATTGCCGCCGGAGTCGTGCTGCTGGCCGCGATGGTGATCGTCGAGCTGCGTCACTCGGCGCCGATGGTGGACCTGCGGCTGCTGGGGAACAGGCTGTTCCGCTCCAGCAACGGGGTCATGGTTCTCGCGTCGGTCGCGTTCCTCGGCACGCTCTATGCCATCTCGCTCTATTTCCAGGACGGCCGCGGGCTGAGCGCTCTCGCCGCGGGCCTGAGCATCTTCCCGGAAGCTTTCGGCGTGATGGCCGGAGCGCAGCTGGCTAGCCGGTTCCTGTACCCGAGGCTAGGGCCGCGACGCCACATCACAATCGGGCTCTTCGGCGTCGCTGCCTCCATTGCGCTGCTTGCTGTGCTCGGGCCGACGACGAGCCTGTGGTGGGCGCGGCTGCTGATGTTCGCCCTGGGCCTGTCCATGGGGCAGGTCTTCGTGCCGGTCCAGGCGGCTGCGTTCGCGACGATATCCCCGGCCGCGACCGGCAGGGCTTCGACGCTGTTCAACGCGGTACGCCAGTTCGGTGGTGCCGTCGGCGTGGCGGTGCTGACGACGGCAATCGTCCTGGTCGGGCCGGTCCACCTGGTCGACGGTCACGCTGCCGCGAACTTGACGGCGTACCGGGTCGCGTTCCTGGTCGCGGCGGCAGTGGCCCTGCTCGCCGTGCCGAGCGCGCTGTCGATCCGCGACCGCGACGCCGCCCGTACCATTCCCGGCCGCCTCGGCGCCCGCCTGGCGGAAGAGGCTGCCGGGGCTCGTAGCGTTGCCGGGTCGGTGCCGCCCGAGTCGCCGTCACTGGAGCCACCGTCCAGGCCAGCGCGGAGTCTCGCCGACTGAGGCGGCGCCATCCGCCGGACCGGTCACTGACGCCCCGGGAGCATCGCGAGTGCTTGCGAGCGCTGGGCGACCAGCTCGTCGTAGGTGCCGTCGCGCTCAGCCCACCGGTGCATGAGGACGCCCTTCACGAGGATCTCGTGCGGAGTGGGGTCGGACTGGAGCAGCTCCATGACTTCGGTGGCGAACTCGGTTAGGCCGAGCGCACGCGGGTTGCGCCGCGCATGCTCTGGCGTGGTCGCGACAGCCGGGGGGATGAGTTCGGAGACCTCGACGCCGGTGCCGTCCAGCTGCGCGCGCAATGCCTCGGAGTAGGCGTGCACGGCGGCCTTCGAGGCGGCGTAGGTGGGCATGACCGGGAACGGCAGGAACCCGATGCCCGAGGTGACCGTGATGATGGTGCCGGTGCCGCGCGCGATCAGGTGCGGGGTGAACGCGTCGATGACGCGGATGGTGCCGAGCACGTTGGTGTCGATTGTCTGCTTCGCAGCGCTGAAGTGCGCGGGATCGCGCAGGTCCTCGGGGATCCCGATACCGGACATCGTCATGGTCGTGTCGAGGCTGGGGTGGGACAGAAGGATCGTGTCGCGGGCATGGTCGGTGCTGACCTGGTCGGTCACATCGATCTGAACGGTTGCGAACCCCTCGCCTGCAATTTGGCCCAGCAGGTCGGTTCGCCGGCCACCGACAATGACGGTGCTGCCAGCCGTGGCGAAGCGTCGGGCCAGCTCCAGACCGATTCCCGAGGTGGCGCCCGCGATGAAGACGGTGCGGTTGGTGATGTCCATGTCCTGCTCCTAGCTCAATCTCAGGTTCGGCGACACCGTCAGTGTTGACCTTCGCCGAAGGCGCAGGCAGTGCTCCCGTCTTCCGTGGTCCTCGCAGGGCCCCCTTCGATCTGAGGGCCTGAACTACGCTGCGTGATATGACCGACGAGCTCCGCGCCAACCTGCTCGGCGGTTACCTCCGGGCCAGGCGGGCGCTGGTCACTCCGGAACAGGCCGGCCTTCCCGCGGGAGGGAATCGTCGCGTTCCGGGGCTGCGGCGTGAAGAAGTCGCCATGCTCGCCGGCATCAGCGCCGACTACTACCTGCGGCTTGAACGCGGCCGCGACAAAAACCCCTCACCGCAGGTCCTCGAATCGCTCGCGCGGGTCCTGCACCTTGACGAGCTCGAACAGGAATACCTGCTCAGCCTCGCCGCCCCGCGCCCCAGGCGGCAACGGCGCCCGAAGCCTGAACGTGTGCCGGCACGGTTGCACCAGCTCCTGGCGAGCGTGCAGATTCCGGCGTTCGTGGAAGGGCGCGCGTTCGATGTGCTTGCCTCCAACCAGCTCGCAATCGCGCTCTCTCCGCGCCTGCAGCCCGGGTACAACCGAGTTCGGTCCCTGCTTCTCGATCCCGAAGAGCAGGCGTTCCAGCAGGACTGGACTCGCTCGGCTGAAGGATTCATCGCTGCCTTCAGGAAGTCGATCGGAGACGAGGTCGACAACCCGCGATTCGTGGAACTGGTGGGCGAGCTGGCCCTCTCGAGCGAGCGATTCCGGACTCTCTGGGCACGTCACGACGTCCGCAGACTCGAAGGCGGCACCACCACCGTGAACCATCCCGTCGTCGGCGAGCTACGCCTGCACCGAGACAAGCTCCCCGTCGACGGTCTGTTCCTCGTCCTCTACTACGCCGACGAAGGCAGCGAGAGCGATGAGAAACTACATCTCCTCACCTCCCTCATCCAGGCACCTCCCGCCTCGACGCGTGACGGATCACAGACGGCTGACCTGGGCACCCACCTCGAACGCCACGGTGACCGCACCAAGCGCAACCACCGCTTACCGGGACTGGCTCACTGATAGGCGGCTGCCTGGATCTGGTACAGCTCGGCGTACCGGCCGCCGCGCGCCATCAGCTCGTCGTGCGTGCCCGACTCGGCGACCCGTGCCCCGTCGAGCACGACGATGAGATCGGCCATGCGCACCGTGCTGAACCGGTGCGAGACCAGGATGGTGATGCTGCCATTCTGCTTTCGCTCGCGGGCCCGGCTTGCGTAGCGCTCGAACAGCTGGTGCTCAGTCTCGGCGTCTAGCGCGGCCGTCGGTTCGTCGAGTGCGACGATCAGCGGCTCGTCACGCATGAAGCCGCGGGCAAGCGCCAGCTTCTGCCACTGGCCGAACGAGACATCGACGCCGTCGTGCCAGGTCGGGCCGAGCTGGGTGGCCAGGCCAGCCGGCAGCGTGCCGACCACGTCGCGCGCGCCCGCCCGGTCCATCGCAGCGGCCAGGGCCGGCTCGCTGTCGATCCGGGGCAGGTCGCCCAGGCCGATCGTCTGCCCGGCACGGAACTCGAACCGGAAGAAATCCTGGAACGCTCCGGCCATCCGCTCGCGCCATTGCGCCGGGTCCAGGCGGGCCAGGTCGGTGCCATCGATGAGGATGCGGCCCGAAGTCGGGCGGTAGAGCTTGGCGAGCAGCTTGACCAGCGTGGTCTTGCCGGCTCCGTTCTCGCCGACCACGGCAACCACGCAGCCCGACGGCAGGAACAGGTCGACGTCCGCGAGGGCAGGCCGCGTCGTTCCCGGATAGGAGAACGTGACGTGGTCGAACCGGATGCCGTCGGCGACGCGCGCAGGCGCGGGCAGGTCGGCGTCCGCGGCAGCGGCGCTGGCATAGTCCTCCAGCCAGGCAAGCCGCCGGGAGCCGTCCATCCAGATGCCGCGCAGGAAGCCGATCTCGCTGACCGTCGCGCCGACGTACGAAGAGAGCCGGGCGCCCGCGGTGAGCACCAGGATGGCTGACGCCGCCGATGCTTGCCTGCCGGTGGCAGCGATCGCAATCGCACCGACGTAGGCGGCTGCGAAGATCGCCCAGCCCGCCGCGTACCAGGCCGAGGAGCCGGTCCTCGCCGCGGCCACCGGGCCGTACCACTGCTCCCACGCCGACCTGCGCCGGGCCGCTAGCTGCGGGCCGATGCCGAGCAGGCGCAGTTCCTTGCCTGGTGAGGCGCTGGTCGTCACGGTGAACAGGTGGCGAGCCAGCCGGTCGGACTGCGCGCCGCGCTCCTGCGCGGTGCGCTCAACGACGGGCCGCCACGAGGTCGCCGCCACGGTTGGCAGGGCGAACAGCACCAGTGTCACGAACACCGGGTTCACTGTCGCGAGCAGCCCGACCGTGATGCCCAGGCGGACGATCCAGCCGGCCGTGGCGAATACCGACATGTACATGTGGTCGAGCGTGAAGATCTGCTCTCGCAGGACCGATAGCCGGTCCAGGTACTCGGGCCGCTCCTGATGCGCGATCGTGGAGATGTCTGCCTGCAGCCGGGCGACGTGGGACTCGAGCGCGATCGTCACCTTGTCGCGGAAGCGCCGCTGCATCCGGGTCGAGATCGTCTGCATCAGCCAGGTCGCACCGGCCGACACCGCGAGCGCGACGATCGCGAACTCAAGCAGGCCCGGCTTGTGCTCGAGCAGCCCTTCGCCGAGCAGCTTGAACCAGACCGCGAGCAGTGCGTCCGGAACGGCGGCGACGAGGGCGAGGACGAACGCGGTGCCCATGAGGGCCGGCTCGTAGTGGTAGCCGAGCCGGCACAGCCGCCACATCGACGACAGCGCAGGCGGCAAGCTGTCCGCGGAATCCTCAGCGAAAGCTGGCTGGTCAGGCGAGGACATCGAAGATCACCCCTTCCTCGCCTTCCTCGGGCGCGCCGGCCGCGAACCGTTGCGCCTGCAGCGTGAACATCGTCCAGTACCGGCCGCGGCGCTCCATCAGCTCGTCGTGGCTGCCGAGCTCCGCGACGGCGCCGTTCTCGACGACCGCGATGCGGTCTGCGTGCCTGACGGTCGAGAAGCGGTGCGAGATGAGGATCGTCGTGCAGCCCCTGGTCGCGGCCAGCACCCGCTCGAAGATTTCCGCTTCGCCGCGAACGTCAAGCTGAGCTGTCGGCTCGTCGAGCAAAACGACTCCGGCGCCGAGCTGGACCGCCGCCATCGCGCGAGCCAGCGCTACCCGCTGCCACTGGCCGCCCGACAGGTCGGTGCCGCCGGTATAGCCCTTGGCGAGGACGGTATCCAGGCTGGCCAGGCTTGCGGCGCCGGATGCGTCGAGCGCGGCCGCTGCGACGTGATCGAACTGGCTGTGAGCGCCATCTTGACCGGGAACGCCCTCTCGACCGGACTCGCCAGCTCGGCCGGGCTCAGACGTTCCGGCGAGGCGAGGGATCACGTTCTCCCGCAGCGTCAGCTCGAAGCGCGCGAAATCCTGGAACACCGCCGTCACCCGCTGCCGCCACGAGGCCAGGTCCAGATCCCGCAAGTCGGTGCCGTCGACCTCGATCGAGCCGGACTGCGGGTCGTAGAGCCGGCACAGCAGCTTGGCCAGCGTGGTTTTCCCGGCCCCGTTGATCCCGACGACGGCCAGCGAGCTGCCGGCCGGGATGTCCAGGTCCAGGCCGGACAGCACCGGCCGGCCGGGCGCCGCCGGGTAGGCGAAGCTGACGTCGCTGAATCGGATCTGCGCGGCCGGCATCCCGGTGGCGGGCAGCGAGCCCGACGTGACCGTTCCGGCCAGGGCCGTCGCGGTCTTGAGCCGGCCGACTGCGGCGACCGGCGCCGCCGCGCCGTCGAGTGCCCAGTTGAGCCCGCCGAAGGCGATCATCGAGGTGCCGACAGCTGCCTGCGCGTACACGACGAGCGGGCCGAGCCCTATCCGATGGCCGAGCGCGGCCGCGCCGAGCAGCCAGAAGACGCCGACGTTCGCGCCCAGGACGATCAGCATCGCGCCGAGTACGGACCGCTCGCGCATCCGGGTGGCCTGGTACTGCAGCTGGTGCAGGCGCCGGCGACTGGTGATGAAGCGCTCGAGCACCCAGTCCGGGAGGCCGAAAATGCGCAGTTCCTTCGCGGCCGGCGGATCGACGGCCAGCCGGTAGGCGTACTCGGCATCCCGTTGCGCCTGCCGCACCTCGTCGGTGTTGCGGTCCCTCCATACTGCGCTCTCGCGGAGCAGCCAGTGCGTCGAGAGCCAGGCCACGGCGAGCACGGGCGGGGCCCAGAACGCGAAGCCGAACAGGACCGCCGCCTGGGCGAGCCCGGCGACCATGTCGACCAGGCCGGTAGCGATGAAGTCCATCGAGACCGACAGCGGCGGCGCCGTCATGCCGCGATCGAAATCCCTGGCGACCTGGAGGTCCGCGGCCAGCTCAGGATCCTCCAGATGGCCGATGCCTGGCGGGCCGAGGCATGCCCCGGTCAGCTCGTCATAGAGATAGGCCGCGGTGCGGTCACCGAGGTTCGCGCTGAGCGCCGTGTGTAGCGGCGCCAGGACCTGGAGCAAGATGAACACGATGCCGACCACCACGAGCGGCACGCCCACGGCCTGGTGATGCTCGACGGCTGCGACCAGGAAGCCCGTCGCGATCGCGAACCCGGCAGGAAGCAGGCCACGCAGCGTCAGCAGTAACCACCAGCTGGCCGCCATTGCCGGATCGGCTCGCCAGAGCGCGCCGGCGAGTTGCAGTTCCTGCCGAGCGCGGAGGCGCCGCCAGGCCGGGATCCGCACAGACAGGCGACCGGTCAGGCGTGTCAGCGGCAGGCGGAGTGGCGGCGTCGCGCTCGGCGAGTCCGTTGGCCCTGGGCTCATACCTCTAGCCTGCCTGCGACCCGGCCGCGAGGATTGGAATTATCGGAAGAGTCCGCGCCCGGCGCGCTACAGGATGCCCGCTGGTCCTGCCGCCCGGCACGCCGGTTCAGAAGGACGAGCATTCCAGGCGCATTGCCGTGGCCACCGGGCTGACGACTCTTTTCAGCTCGGTCACGCCGGTCCTGGTGACCTTCAGTACTGTCGCTGACGAGTGCGATGACAGCGCTCGCGCCTCGGTGCCGATCAGGCCAAGATCGGACGTGATCTGGGCGGCCTGGTCAAGGAACAGCGAGTCGGCCTCACCTTTCATCCGGGCGAGCGCCGCCCTGACATCCCTGAGGTCAGCCGAGACCTGACTGGCGAGCTTGGCGTTCACGGTGAGCTTGCCGATCTTGTCCAGCGCTTTGCGCAGTGCCGTGATCTGCGCGCACGAGACCGAAGGGCCGGCGGCCGGGGTATCCGGCGCGCTCGCGGACGGACCAGCCGCACCGCCGGTGGCGCCCGAGCTGCACGCCGCGAGCAATGCCGTGGCGCCGAGGGCTGCGATCGCTAGCTGCCACCGGTGGGTAGCCTTCAAATACCGCGGGCTCACGGTGGCAGTTTAGAGCCTTCAGCCCGGTTGGTCCGGTTGGCTGCCTGCCTGACGGTGCTGGAACGGGCCGTTGCCGTGAGTTCATTCTCGCGAAATACTGTGCCACGCGGGTGGGTCGGAGAAGGCCGGGCGCCATGCCGGGGCCGCGGTGGAGGAAGCCATGGGCCAGGCTCTGGCCACCATACTGGCGGCATTCCTGGCCGCTGCGGTCGCTTTGTCTGGCTATGCGCTGACGCAGGCGTGGAACCGACGAGAACGACGCGCCAGGACCTACGCCGAAGCGTTGTCGGCGATACGTGACTATCAGGAACTCCCGTACCGGATTTACCGCAGGCAGGCCAGCGATGCGGAGACCAGGGAAATGCTCGGCCGACTCCACAGTGAGGTCGCCGCCAGAGTTCGTTTCTACATGGCGGCGCTTGAGATGGAGTCACCTCTTGTCTCGCTGGCTTACCGGGACCTGCGCAACCAGACACGCGGAAGGGGTGCGCTTTACCGGCACTGGGCATGGCAGCACGCGCCGATCGATAGCGATGCGGCGATGGCTCTCGATCCACCGTTTCACAGCGACAATGACGAGGAGCAGCGCCTCTGCCTGGCCTGTATGCGACATGACCTGAAGACCTTCGACAGGCGGCGCAGTCACCGCCTCATGGCGGAACTCGACGTGCTCAGACGCCGTCGGCAGGCCGAGACGCCATTGTCGTTCGATGACATAGAGCAGCGCTTCCAGCGCAAGCGGGATCAGCTTTCCAGCCAGCGCGGGGAGTCGCGCCCCTCGACCGCATCTCCTGCCGGACCTTGATGCCGCCTGCCTGACTGCTAGCGGTGTGCGGCTTTTGCCCGCTTCGGCGCCTTGTTCTTACTGCTCTTGAACATGTCACGCCAGTCCGCCTCGGAGACCTCGACGTCGTAGCGCTTCGCTGCCTTGAGAATCTTCTGCCAGGCCTTGTCCCGCTCGGCATCGGTGACGCCTTCGACCTGGTCGAAGCGAGCGATCGCGTTACGGACATGCTTGGCGTCGACCAGTGGCTCCTTGCGCTCCTTCGGGAACGCGAAATCCTTAGCCGACAGCCGGTCCTGCTCGGCAGTGCTCAGTCCCTTGCTTTGCTTCGGGATCTTGACGCCATGCGCCCTGGCGCTCTGTGCCGCCCGGGCTTTCTCGATGTTCTGCCTGGCGGCTTCCTTCTGTCGTTCGGTGGCCATCAAGTTTCCTCTCGAGATCGGGTATCGCCAGTTCACCGGGTGCTTACCCGAGATCGGCCGGTGAACACCGCTGCGGGCTAACCCAGACTTCGGCGCTTGCCGGGGTGCGGCCGGCCCGGCAGCGGGCGTTCCCTGCGATGATCAGAAGTTCTCAGCAGAGCAGTGAAGGACTCGCCCTCATGCGCCTGGATCCGGACGAGGCGCGGACTCGATTCGCCGGGTCCGCGGTGCTGCGGCTTGCAACGGCGGGCGCGGACGGGCGGCCGCACGTGGTGCCGTGCACGTTCGCCGTCGATGACCGCGGCCGTGTGGTCATCGGGGTCGACAACAAGCCGAAGTCGTCGGCCAACCTCCGGCGGCTGCGGAACATCGCCGCGAACCCGCGGGTGAGCCTGCTCGCGGATCACTATGCCGACGACTGGACGCAGCTGTGGTGGGCCCGCGCGGACGGCATCGCGACGGTCGAGCGGTCCGGCGAGGAGCACGCCACGCACTGGGCGCTGCTGCGGAACAAGTACCCGCAGTACGAGGGTCAGGTCCTGGACGGCCCGGTGATCGTGGTGGCGGTTGAGTCGTGGTCCGGCTGGGCGTTTCGCTAGGCCGGGCTCGAAGGCGCTGCCCAGGGTAACGGCCTTCTGGCCTGGTCTTCCAAATACTGAACCATAGTTCGCTGAGGTATAGTTCAGTATCCGTTCGGTTACGCAGAGTCGGCCCGGTTCTGGGGTTTGCCGGATCCGCGCCTTGCGCGGACTGTGGCCGACACAACGAGGCGAAGATGAATCAGGGCGTGGTGCGCCAGATATCTACCCGACCGTTGCCGGCGGATGGCGGCCAGCCCATGCCGTCGAGGTAGCGCTGCGCGTCCTGCTGGCCGAGTTGAATGGCGGCTTGCGCGAAGGCTGGCTCGAAGAGCAGGTAACTCATGATGTCGCCGCGACTTTTTACCGGCCCGATCAGGCGCGTGAATAGCCACAGGTCGGGATGCATCGTCGTGTGGAGGACGCTGCACTGGTCATCGAGGACAGTCGCGGCCACCTGGCCGAGCTGACCGACTTGGCCCGCGGTCGGGCCCGCGAAGATGTAGGGGATCTGCTTGTACTGGCGCCCGGTGCCCGGGCTCACGTTGCCATTGGCGAGCGCGTTGACTTTCGTGAGCGTGCGAATGTCCTCGACCATTCGGTCGGCCATCAGGCCGTGCGCGATCTCGGCAGCCTCATCCTGGATATTCGGCGCTGGCCCGGCGGCCTGCGGTCGGGGGAGGACAGGCAGGTAATCGAGTGGATCAGTGGCGACCACCACGAGCCGCTCGGCTCCCAGGGAGATGGCTGGCTTGAGAGGCGCGTTGAGCCGCACGCCGCCGTCTACGTACCAGTCGCCGTTGCTGCTGTCGCCAAGAAGCACTGGCGGGAACAGCGCCGGGATAGCTGCTGACGCCCGCACCACATTGGCGTCGATAACTTGCTCGTAGTAGTCGATGGCGCGGCTGTCGTCGCTTTCGGGTATGTCAGGAACCGACTGGGCGTGCTCGACAAATATGGACGTCCGGTCCGTTGAGGTCGCCGTCGTCACGATCGCGAGAGCCTCTACGTTGCCGGTCTCGATGTTCTGATGGAGCTGGCCCCAGTCCAGCTTGTCACTCAGGAGCTTGAGCAGGGGCTTCGTGTCGAGCAGGCTCGTCATGCCGTGCCCGATGCCGAACAGCCGGGCGATGTACTGCGGCACCGCCGACAATATGCTCGGGATGGCCGGGGGGAACACCTTTGACTGCTTCATGCTTCCCCACAAGTTCAGCGCTTGCGCCGCAGCCTGCTTCGCTGGCAGGTGAGCCAGTGACGCGAACAGGGCGGCATTGATCGCGCCGGCGCTGGTGCCGACGAAGATGCTCGGTCGCTGGCCCGTCTCCTCGAGTACCGGGAGGATGATCGACAAGGCCCCCGCCTCGTAGGCGCCGCGTGCACCAGCACCAGCGGCCACGACAGCGACGCGCTCACGCTCTTTTGGGTTCGCGGAACCTCCTGCTTGCCGCTGATGAGTGGTCTTGGGCCGTGACGTCACAGCCCTCGCGTTCTGGGCCACGTCTCCCCGCTTTCAGAGGGTTCTCGGATACGGCGACAATGGCGCGGCCCGCGCAAGATGGTCGAGAAGCGGCGAATCGACTGAAGTACGGTCTTGCCGCTCGGATTGCTGCTTCGTCGCAGCTGAGAGGTCTCTGGCCGCTGTCGCCCCGGCAATGCTTTCAAGCCTGCCCGGCCAAGCCGCTAGGCACTCCTGCCAAACTGTTTGCCCCCGAATGCTGCTGGCGCTGCGAACCGTAGGGTCGTGGGATGGCGCAACGTGACTGGGTGGAATGGCACCGGGACTACGACGATCCACGTTCCCTGCTCTCGCGACGCCTGGGACTTGTGCAGGGGCACCTGCGCGCCGAACTCGAACGTGCCCCCGCCGGGGACATCCGGCTGATCAGCCTGTGCGCTGGACAGGGCCGGGATGTGATCGGCGTGCTGGCCGGGCATCCGCGCCGGGACGACGTGCGGGCGCGGCTGGTCGAACTGGACAAGCGGAACGTCGCGGTCGCGCGGCAGGCGGCGCGGGCGGCTGGGCTGGACGGTGTCGAGGTGCTGCAGGCCGACGCCGGGATCACCGACGCCTGCGCGGGCGCGGTGCCCGCACAGATCGTCATGGTGTGCGGCATCTTCGGCAATATCAGCGTCAGCGACATCCAGGCGACGGTGGCAGGCCTGCCCGGTCTGTGCGCAACCGGCGCGCTGGTCCTCTGGACCAGGCACCGCGCGGCGCCCGACCTCACCCCCGCGATCCGCTCCTGGCTCAGCGAGACGGGATTCCGCGAGGAGGCGTTCGACATCAGCGACGACGGCTTCATGTCGGTGGGCGCGCACCGGCTAACGGGCGAGCCCGCCGCATTCGTGGCCGGCCAGCGGCTGTTCACCTTCCCGGGCAGCTAGGTCGTGTAGCTGAGGAACCACTTGCTCGGCGTCATCGCCCCGCTGACCTTGTAACAGGCCACGTCGCGGACGATCACGGTGCCGGGCCCGGCCGTGGTCGCCCACGTGGTGTTGAGATTGCAGACGCGCACGGTGCTCGACGCCGCTGTGACTTGCACCGTGTTCGGCAGCACTCCGAGCCGCGGCAGTCTCACCAGCCACTCGCCGCCGCCCGATCGCTCGATCGTGTTCACGCCGCCCCCGGTGTTGACGTTGATCCCGGCTGGCGCGGGCGCATACGGCCCGGCTGCCAGCGGGTGAGTGTTCAGCGTGTAGGCGAACAGCTTCGGCTTACCGCCGGTGATGGCCCGTCCGCGCTGGTAGCTCAGGTCCCAGCCGGTCTTGAGCGGCTTGCCTGACGGGCCGTAGCAGCGAACGGTGATCGTCTGACCCGATGTCTTCCAGGTCTGCCCGGCGACGTTACAGATCGCCGGCCTGGTCCTGTTGACCGCCGTTACCTGAATGCCGCCGGAATGCGTTGCCGGGCCAGCGCCGGGCAGCTTGACGCGCCAGACGCCGGTGCCGAGGTTGGCGACGGTGTCCGGCAGCCCGGTCGAGTTGTACGACGCGACAACTGACGTGCCGTTGTCATGCACGTACGCGTACTGCAGTCCGCCGGGCCGCTTTCCGGAGCTGGTGGTGAACAGCACCGTGAACGGCACGAACGTAGGCTTGCCGCCCTTGGTGTAACAGCGCACCGCGACAACTTCCTTGCCGCCAGTCGGGTACCACCGCTGCGCCTGACACCAGGCGAGCTCGTCGATGACCGCGGTCACGTGCACGATGCCCCGCTTGAACCGCCCTATCTTCGGGAACGACACGAAGACCTGCCCCGGCGCACCGGGCGATGCGGTCGGCGTGGGCGAGGCAACGCTCTCTTTCCAGTGCGTCGCGTCGACGGGGCCGGAAGGCTTCAGGACAAGGGCGTAGCCCCACGCATCCGGCGTCGCCGCCTGCGCGGTGCCCGCCGCGGAAGCGACTGCGATTCCGCAGCCGGCGACCGCTAATGAAAGCGTGGCTGCGAGCCTTCGGGGAAGTCGTCCAGAGTTGATCATCCTGCCCACCCCTTCGCGCAGGGCTGCTCCTGTCCAGGTGCCGCCGTGCGACTGAAAGAAGAACACCCGCTCAGTTGAGAGAGCACCCACCCAGCGCGGGAATACGCCCATCTACCGCAGATGGTAAAGGCATGGTCAAGCTGCGGCTAGAGGCAGAATGGCCGCCGGGTCAGCACGTCGTGGATCCGGCATTCGCCAGGCCGCTGCTCGGAGTAGATCTGCAGTCAGGTCGTCGGTGCGGGCGGCTGGGTCAGTGCGGCGATGCACGCGGTGAGCATGCGTCGCATCTGGTCTTGCTGGCTGGTATCGAGGTTGGCGAGCATGTCTTGCTCGACGCGGCGGACGGCGGCGCTGGCCACGGTGAGCTGGCGGCGTCCGCGGGCGGTCAGTTCGGTGGGCAGGGCCCGGCCGACGGGTGCCTGTGCGGGGCGGGTGACGAGTCCCTGGCGTTCGAGGGCTTGCAGGAGCACGTTCATTGACTGGCGGGTGACGAAGGCGCCGC
>Ga0335072_10007352_pt1 | contig 16048 bp, 14 predicted proteins | sample Lox_Sample_21_FD_206725 | JGI IMG/M metagenome (GOLD analysis project Ga0335072, IMG submission 206725) | Soil microbial communities from Loxahatchee National Wildlife Refuge, Florida, United States - Lox_Sample_2.1 | ecosystem: Environmental > Terrestrial > Soil > Wetlands | place: USA...
CTACATGAGCTGATTGGCCGGCTGGCCGCGCGGCCACTGGACAAGTCGCGGCCGCTCTGGGAGATGTACCTGGTCGAGGGCCTGGCCAAAAACCGCCTCGCGCTGTACACCAAATCGCATCAGGCCCTGATCAACGGCATGGGCGCGGTGGAGATCGGCCACGTCATCGCCGACCGTAGCCGGCGTCCGCCGCCATTCCTCGAGGACATCTGGGTGCCCGCCCGCGAACCCGGTGCCGCGCGGCTGCTGCTGGGCGCGATCGGCGACTGGGCCACCCGCCCGCAGGCCCAGTTCAGGGCCGTCCGCAGTGGGGTCACCGACCTGGTGACCAACTCCGGCCAGCTGGTCGACGCCGGCCGACGGCTGTACGACATCGCCCGCACGCTGGCCCGCGGCACCGCCCCCAACAGCCCGCTGAACACCACGGTGTCGCGCAACCGGCGATTCACCGTCGCCCGCGGGCGCCTCGACGACTACCGGGCGATTCGGTCGCGGTACAACTGCGACGTCAACGATGTGGTGCTGGCGGTGATCACCGGCGCCCTGCGCAACTGGCTGTTGTCGCGCGGCGAGGCGGCGGCACCGACATCGACCGTGCGGGCGATGGCGCCGCTGCCGGTCTACGTGGACGAGACCTTCGACTCGTCGAGCCGCGGGCAGGCGATCAGCCAGGTGGCGCCGTTCCTGGTCGACCTGCCCGTGGGGGAGGGCAACGCGGTGGTGCGGCTGTCGCAGATCGCGCACGCCACCGAATCCAACCCGACCGCGGCCAGCCTGGTCGACGCGCGAACTATCGCGACGCTGTCGGGGTTTGCGCCACCGACCTTGCACGCCATGGGTATTCGGGTCGCCACCAGCTTGTCGTCGCGTCTGTTCAACTTGTTGATCACCAATGCGCCCGGCGCCCAGTCGCAAATGTATATCGCCGGCGCAAAGTTGTTGGAGAGCTACGCGGTGCCACCGCTGCTGAACAATCAAGTGCTGGCCGTCGGCGTGACGTCCTACAACGGTGAGTTGTATTTCGGCATCAACGCCGACCGCGACGCAATGAGCGACGTCGACGTGTTACCTGCGCTGCTGTCCGAATCGCTGGATGAACTGCTGGAAGCCGCCCAGTAGCCCTACGACTCGGCGCGCCGAGAACCGCTGTCGGGCCTTAGCATCGGTTATGAGTAAATCATCTGCCACCGACGGGCCGGCCAAATCCAAACGGAAATCGCCGAAGGCCAAGATCTCGAACGAAGTCTACGAGGCCGAATTGTTCAGGCTGCAAACGGAATTCTGCAAGCTGCAGGAGTGGGTGAAGTTCTCCGGTACCCGGCTGGTGGTTATCTTCGAAGGCCGCGACGGCGCTGGCAAGGGTGGCACGATCAAACGGATCACCGAGTATCTCAATCCGCGCGTCGTCCGAATTGCCGCGCTGCCCGCCCCGACCGATCGGGAACGCGGGCAGTGGTACTACCAGCGTTATATCGCGCAGCTGCCCGCCAAAGGGGAGGTCGTGCTCTTCGACCGGTCGTGGTACAACCGGGCCGGCGTCGAGAAGGTGATGGGCTTCTGTACGGCGCAGGAGCACGCGCTTTTTCTGCGACAGACGCCGATCTTCGAGCAGATGCTGATCGAGGACGGGATTCTGCTTCGGAAGTACTGGTTTTCGGTATCCGACGAGGAGCAGATGCGCCGATTCAGAGGCAGGCTGAACGACCCTGTGCGGCAATGGAAATTGAGCCCAATGGATCTCGAGTCGCTGAATCGGTGGGAGGACTATTCCCGCGCCAAGGACGAGATGATGGTGCACACCGACACACCGGGCAGCCCATGGTATGTCGTGGAGTCAGACATCAAGAAGCATGCTCGGCTCAACATGATGTCGCATCTGTTGTCCACCGTCGACTATCACGAGGTGCAAAGGCCCAAGGTTGTGCTCCCCAAGCACCGGGTGGTCAGCGGCAATTATCAGCGCCCGCCGCGCGAACTTTCGCATTATGTGGACGATCATGTGGCAACTTTGATCGGTGACCCCGAGTGATTATCGCTGATGCGGATCTACATTCCGGTGACCCTGGCCATGCTGCAGCAGCTTGTTGCCGATGGCTCGCTGCGACCGGTCAACGGCACCGCGTTCGCGGTGACGCCCAGGCTGCGCGAGGCCTACTCCGAAGGCGACGACGACGAGCTCGGCGAAGTCGCGCTGCGGGAAGCGGCGCTTGCCTCGTTGCGGCTACTGGCCGGCGCCGCGGATCAGCCCGATGACGGGTTGCCGCCGCGGCGGGCCGTGCTGGTCGCCGATGTCGGCGACGTGACGCTGCGCCCAGACCTCGACGACGCCGTCGTGCGGATCGGCGAGCCGGTGACGACCGATGACGTTGTCGCCGCGTTCGTCGACAACGCTGCCGCGGAGCCGCACGTGACGGCGGCGATCGAGGCGATCGACGCGGCCGACCTTGGTGACGAGGACGCCGAGCTGACGGTCGGTGACGCGCAGGACCACGATCTGGCCTGGTACGCCACCCAGGAGCTGCCGTTCTTGCTCGAACTGCTCTAGACGGCTAGCTACGGTACCGTAGGTTACGGTACCGTAGGTTTCTCGAGCGAGGGCAGGAGTTCATCAGATGGACCGGAAAATCGCGAGAGTCACCGCGGATGTCGTCGAGACGGTGCCCGTTACGCTGGCCGGAGTGGACACACATCCTGGCTGGCACACCTTGCGCACGTTGGCGCGGCGCATCACCACGCCGCTGTTGCCCGACGACTACACCCGGCTGGCCAATCCGCTGTGGTCGGCGCGGGAGCTGCGGGGCCGCATCGTCGAGGTCCGGGCCGAGACGCATGATTCCGCGACGCTGGTCATCAAGCCGGGCTGGGGGTTCGGCTTCGACTACCAGCCGGGCCAGTACATGGGTATCGGTCTGCTGGTCAACGGCCGCTGGCGGTGGCGTTCGTATTCGTTGACGTCCGCGCCGGTGAAAGGCGCTCGCACGGTGACGATCACCGTCAAGGCGATGCCGGAGGGCTTCCTGTCGGCCCACTTGGTCGGCGGCGTGCAGCCGGGGACGATCGTGCGGCTGGCCGCGCCGCAGGGCAACTTCGTGTTGCCCGATCCGGCACCTCCGGCCGTGTTGTTCGTCACCGCCGGATCCGGCATCACCCCGGTGATGTCGATGCTGCGCACGCTGGTGCGCCGCGATCAGATCACTGACGTGCTGCATCTGCATTCGGCGCCGACGGCGGCCGACGTGATGTTCGGCGAGGAGCTCGACCAGCTGGCCCGCGACCATGCGGGATACCGGCTGCGGGTGCGCACCACGCGCAGCCAGGGCCGGATTGACTTGAGCCGGCTCGACGCCGAGGTGCCCGACTGGCGCCTGCGTCAGACCTGGGCGTGTGGGCCGGAGGCGATGCTGAAGGCGGCCGAACAGGCCTGGGCGGCGGCCGGCGTGCAGGACCGTCTGCACCTCGAGCGGTTTGCGGTGTCGCGTGCGGCACCTGCGGGCGCCGGTGGAACCGTCACCTTCGCCAAAAGCGGTAAAACCGCCGCGGCGGATGCGGCGACGTCGCTGATGGACGCCGGGGAACAGGCGGGTGTACAGATGCCGTTTGGTTGCCGGATGGGTATCTGCCAATCCTGCGTGGTAGGTCTGGTGGAAGGCCACGTGCGGGACTTGCGGACGGGCGCGGAACACGAACCGGGCACGCGCGTGCAGACCTGCATTTCGTCTGCGTCGGGCGACTGTACACTCGACGTTTAGGAGTTACCCACTGGTAACCTACGCAGTCGTAGGTTACGATAGCGTAGGTACTGGAACGGCAACTGCAATCTGCAGGAAGGCAACAACGACGATGGCGATCACCGAGCTCGATGTCTTCGCGCATCTGACGGACGCCGACATCGAAAACCTGGGCGTCGAGCTGGATGCCATCCGCCAGGACATTGAAGACTCCCGCGGCGAGCGCGACGCCCGCTACATCCACCGCACCATCTTCGCGCAGCGCGCGCTCGAGATCGCCGGCCGAGTATTGCTGGCGGCCAGCTCGCGCCGCTCGGCCTGGTGGGCGGGCACCGTGACCCTGGGCGTGGCCAAGATCATCGAGAACATGGAGATCGGCCACAACGTCATGCACGGCCAGTGGGACTGGATGAACGATCCCGAGATTCACTCCTCGTCGTGGGAGTGGGACATGAGCGGGGCGTCCAAGCACTGGCGTTATACGCACAACTTCGTGCACCACAAGTACACCAACATCCTCGGCATGGACGACGACGTCGGCTACGGCGTGCTGCGGGTGACCCGGGACCATCCCTGGAAGCCCTTCAATCTGCTCAACCTGGTGTACAACACGCTGCTGGCGCTCGGCTTCGAGTGGGGCGTCGGTCTTCAGCATGTGGAGATCGGCAAGATCGTCAAGAGGCGCATAGACAACGACGAGGCCCGCCAGCGGGTCGACGAGTTCCTCGCCAAGGCCGGTCGCCAGGTGTTCAAGGACTACGTCGCGTTCCCCGCGCTGACCTCGCTGTCGCCGGGCGCGACGTACAAGTCGACGTTGAAGGCCAACGCGGTGGCCAACATCATCCGCAACGTGTGGAGCAACGCGGTCATCTTCTGCGGCCATTTCCCCGACGGCGCCGAGAAATTCGCCAAGACCGACATGGTCGGCGAGTCGAAGGGCCAGTGGTATCTGCGGCAGATGCTGGGCAGTGCAAACTTCGACGCCGGCCCGGCGCTGCGGTTCATGAGCGGCAGCCTGTCCCACCAGATCGAGCACCACCTGTTCCCGGATCTACCCAGCAACCGGTACCCCGAGATCAGGGTCCGGGTGCGCGAGGTCTGCGACAAGTACGACTTGCCTTACACCACAGGCTCCTTCCTGGTGCAATACGGCAAGACGTGGCGGACCATCGCCAAGCTGTCGCTGCCGGACAAATTCCTGCGCGACACCTCCGACGACGCCCCGGAGACCCGCAGCGAGTCGATGTTCGCCGCGCTGGGGCCGGCCTACGCCGGCACCGATCCTGCGACCGGACGCCGCCGCGGCCTGAAGACCGCGATCGCCACCGTGCGGGGATGGCGGCGTGACAAGCGGGCCAAGCGGCAAGCCGAGAAAGCGCAATCGACCGGTCGGGACGACCTGGCCGCCTAACCTCAGCACGTGGACGTCGTGACCAGCCATCCGATTGTCGACACTGTGCTGGATCGGCATCGCGACGCGCTGCGTGACGCCGCGCCGACGTATGGCAATCACGTCTACCGCTGCCTCAACTACCACCAGATGCTGCTGGGCGAAACGATTCCGGACGTCGCGGCGCTGGCATGGGCGGCCCACGATTTGGGTATCTGGACCGCCCGCACGTTCGACTACCTCGCGCCATCGGCCGACCTCGCCGCCGAACACGCCGGCGAATTCGGCGTCACCGACATGGGTCAGCTTCGAGCGCTGATCACCGAGCACCACAAACTGCGGCCCGCCGACGATCGGCTGACCGAAGCCTTCCGCAAAGCGGACCTGATCGACGTCAGCCATGGGCTGCTGCGCGGCCGCGTCGGGCGTTCAGCGGTGCGAGCGGTTGTTGCCGAGCTGCCCTACCTGGGGTTTCACGCGTTTCTTGCCAAAGGCCTCTCCGGCTATGCTGTGGGCCACCCGCTGCGCCCCCTGCCGATGATGCGCTGGTAATCCCGGCGAGTGTAGGCGAATCTACGACCCCTCACCGCGCGAATCTACGCGGTACGACGGATGGAGTGAGGCTCCCGATTTCGGATAGTTGAGGCTATTCCGAACCTGGGAGGCCAGATGAGCGTCGCGAAGATCGACGGGCAGGCCGTCGTCTTGGGGGCAAGCATGAGCGGTTTACTCGCCGCCAGAGTGCTCTCCGACTTTTACCAAACTGTCACGGTTGTGGAGCGCGATGTGCTTCCGACCGATGACGCCAACCGGCGCGGCGTGCCCCAGGGCCAGCATGCCCACGCACTGTGGGCGCGAGGGTCGCAAATATTGGAAGAGTTCTTTCCCGGACTCCTCACCCAGATGGTCGCCGATGGCTGCACCGAATGGAATGACGGCGACTTCTCCACGTTGTGCCTGACCCTTGGTGGGCACCAATTTGTCCGGTCGGGCAGATTTCCAGACTTCGATCCGAGCGACGCGGTGTACTACGCGACCCGGCCGTTCGTCGAGGGTCATTGCCGTCGACGGGTGGCCGCAATTCCCAACGTGACATTGCTGGACGGCCACGATGTCGAGCGCTTGATCTCAGACACTTTTGGCGCCAACATCACCGGGGTCGCCGTCACGTCCCGCTCGACTCTTGAAAAGCGTTACCTCACAGCAGATTTAGTCGTGGACGCCACCGGCAGGGGATCGCGCACGCCGACATTTTTGGAAGACCTCGGCTATGGACGTCCCTTCGAGGACGAGGTGGTGATGCGCCTTTCCTATACGAGCCAGCTGCTGCGGATTCCGGATGCCACCATCAAAGAAAAATTGGTGCTTGTCGGGCAGGTCCCACAGCGGCCAACGGGCATGGCGCTGATCGCGAACGAGAACAACACCTGGATGCTGACCGCTTTCGGGATGGTGGGCCACGAACCGCCTGCCGACTATGCCGGAATGCTGCGCTATATGGAGGATTTCACGCCCGCTCATGTGATGTCCGCGCTCTGGTCCGCCGAACCGCTCAGGGAGGTGGCGCAGTATCGCACCCCGTCGAGTCGGTGGCGGCGCTACGACAAGATGCGACGGTTCCCTGCGGGCCTGGTGGTTTTCGGCGACGCCATTGCGAGTTTCGATCCGATCTACGGCCAGGGTATGACGGTGGCCGCCCTGCAGGCGGTAGCGCTCGAGCACTGCCTGCGTCAAGGCCCGGACGATCTCGCCGCTCGGTATTTCCGCGCTGCGGCGAAGCCGATCGGCGTGGCGTGGAAGCTCGCGGTGGGCGGTGATCTGGCCGTCCCTGAGGTCGAGGGTCCGCGGTCGTTGTCCACGCGACTGACGAATAAGTACGTCGACATGGTGCAGTCCGCTGCGGAGACGAATACGGTTGTCGCGAGGCGGTTTTTGCGGGTCGCTGGGTTCCACGATTCACCGGCCAGTCTGATGTTTCCGTCGTTCGCGCTCAGGGTCGCCGCAACCAACTGCCGGTATGTGCTGTCCGGCAGGCGACGGGCAGTTGCCGCGAAAGCTCCGACGACATCTCGCGTCGGATAAGCCTGATGCTCAAGCCTTTTCGGCGATGGCGACGAGCTGCTGCAAAGTCGTCAGTTGCTGTTCGAGGTCGCCCTCTAATTTCGCGAGCAGCGTGGTGATGCCCGCCGCTCGGTAGCGGTCGACCCGATCGGCGATGGTGTCCGGTGTGCCGAGCAGATTCGTGAGCCGACCGAGATCCAGCGGCACCGCGCTGCGCGCCTCGTCCTGTTTCCCCGCTCGCCACAACTCGGCGACGGTGTTGACTTCGGTGCCGTAACCCAATCGGGTGAACGCGTCGTTGTAGAAGTTCTGGCCCTGCGACCCGGCGGCGCCCATCGCGCCGATGGTGAACGCGTACCCGTCGGCGTGCCGGCGAGCGGCGGCGTCCGCGGAGCCTTGATCGGCGTGGAACTCGACCGCGACGGGAGCGACCAGGTCGAGGTCGTCCAGGCTGCGCCCGGCCTTTTCGGCGCCCTCGCGCAACGGGCCGAGGAACACCTCGCCGGCCTCGGGGATGAACGCGTTGCCCAGCCAGCCGTCGGCCGCCTCGCCGGTCAACCGCAGATTCTGCGGGCCCATCGCCGCGATGTAGACCGGGACGTGGTCGGGCCGCACCATGGGCCGCAGCGCCGCACCGCGACTGTCCGGCAGTGGCAACGGATAGATCTCGCCGGCGTGCTCGAGTCGCTCGCCGCGGCTGACCGTGCGGACGATCTCGATGGTTTCCCGGGTGGTCTGTACCGGCTTGCGAAACCGGACACCGTGCCAGCCCTCCATCACCCTGGGCCCCGACGTGCCGATGCCCAAGATGAAACGGCCTCCGGAAAGCTCTTGCAGGCTCAGGGCCGAGGTGGCCAGCAGCGCCGGGCTGCGCGAACCCAGTTGCACGACAAAGGTTCCCAGCCTTATCGACGACGTCTTCGCGGCCAGGTACGCAAGCCCGGTCAGTGCGTCGTAGCCCCAGACCTCGGGGATCCACAGCGACGAGACACCGATCCGCTCGGCGGCAACCGCGAACTCGACAGCACCGGGTAACCGGGGTTCGATCATGGCGCCGACCTTCATGGCTGGCATGCTAGCCACTATGCGTTACCGCGATCTACCCACAGTCGAAGTGACTCAGCGCGTTCGATGTGACGTTCCCACCGCCTGGGGCCTCGTGACCGACATCGGCCTGCCCGCACGCTGCTCATCGGAACTGGAGGGGGTCGAGTGGATCGACGGGGCAGACGCGGTTGCGGTCGGGGCACGCTTTCGAGGTCGCAACAAGCATGAGGCATTCGGGAATTGGGCGACGGAGTGCGAGGTCGTCGAGGTGGAGGACCAGCGCCGCTGGGTCTACAACGTCATCGGGCCCGAGGGCACCAGCGCGACGTGGGCCTTCGAAGTCGAGCCGACCAGCGACGGCGTGCTGATCCGGCAATGGGGCCGGATGGGCCCGGGGCCGTCGGGCCTGACCCCGGCGATCGTGGCGATGCCGGAGAAGGAGGCCAGGATCGTGTCCAACAGGCTGGCCGAATGGCAGCAGAACATGCAGGCCAACCTGGAGTGGGTTCGGTCCCAAGTCGAGGGCTGACGCTCAGCCCTCGCGTAACGCGGCCAGCAGTCGCCGTGCGGCGGCGACGCGGCGGACGGCCGGCCCGGTCAGGCTGTCCAGCGCACATTCCGGATCGGCCGGTGGGCCCAGATGCCCGCAGCCGCGCGGGCAGTCTTCGATCGCCTCGGCCAGGTCGGAGAACGCCATCACCACGTCGTCGGGCGCGATGTGGGCCAGCCCGAACGAGCGGATTCCGGGGGTGTCGATCACCCATCCGCCGTGATCCAGCGGCAGCGCAACCGATTGGGTCGAGGTGTGCCGCCCCCGGCCGATATCGGTGACCTCGCCGACGGCCCGATCGGCCTCCGGCACAAGGCGATTCACCAACGTCGACTTGCCCACCCCGGAATGGCCAAGTAGCACAGTGATTTTGCCGACCAGCAGATGGGCAACGGCGTCCAACGGGTCGTCACGGCCCGCGGTGACCACCGTGAGGTCGAGGTCCGCGAACTGCTCCGCGAACGGTTCGGCCGGCGCGAGGTCGGTCTTGGTCAGGCACAGGATCGGGACCAGCCCGCCCGCATAGGCCGCGATCAGTGTCCGATCGACCAGCCCGGTACGCGGCGGCGGGTCGGCCAGCGCCACCACGACCAACAGCTGATCGGCGTTGGCGACGACCACCCGCTCGGTCGGGTCGGTGTCATCGGCGGTGCGCCGCAACACCGTTCGACGCTCGGCGCGGCGGACGATGCGGGCCAGCGAGTCGGGCCGGCCGGACAGATCGCCGACCACGTCGACCTCATCGCCGACGACGATCGGCGTGCGGCCCAACTCGCGTGCCCGCATCGCGGTGACGCGATGATCGGGGTCGCCGTCGAGCACGCAGCCCCAACGGCCGCGGTCCACGCTGACCACCATCGCCGCCTCGGCGTCGGCGTGTTCGGGGCGGGTCTTGGTCCGCGGCCGCGAACCGCGTCCCGAGCGAACCTTGACGTCGGACTCGTCGTAGTCGCCGGGGCGCAACCTACGCGCCCCCGAGCATGTCGGCCCACATCCGCGGGAAATTCGGCAAAGTCTTGGCGGTGGTCTCGACATCGTCCACCTCGACGCCGGGCACCCGCAGGCCGACGATCGCGCCGGCGGTCGCCATCCGGTGATCGGCATACGATTGCCAGACGCCCGGCTTCAACGGCGTCGCCGTAATCTCCAGCCCGTCAACGGTTTCCCGGCAATCGCCGCCCAGCCGGTTGATCTCGGTGCTCAGCGCCGCCAATCGGTCGGTTTCGTGGCCTCGCAGATGCGCGACTCCGCTGAGTCGGGACACCGAGCCCTCCTCGGCCAGCGCCGCGAGCACCGCGACCGACGGGGTCAGCTCGCCGACGTCGCGCAGGTTCACGTCGAACCCGCCGTAGGACTCCGCCCCGCGCACTTCGAGATACGAATCCGATTGATCGACAACAGAATTCAACTGGCGAAGGATGCTCAGGATCGCGTCGGCGGGCTGGATGCTGACCGCCGGCCAGCCGGTGATTCGCACGGTGCCGCCGCTGACCACAGCCGCGGCGATGAACGGGACGGCGTTGGACAGGTCCGGTTCGATCTGCCAGTGCCGGGCCGCCACCGGGCCGGGCCGCACCTGCCACCGGTCGGGCGTGGTGTCGTCGACGTCGACGCCGGCCTGGCGCAGCATTGCCACCGTCATCGCGATGTGCGGCGCCGACGGCAGCGTCGGCCCCCGATGCTGCACGATCAGGCCGTCGGTGAAGGACGGGGCGGCGAGCAGCAGGCCGGAGACGAACTGCGACGACGCCGAGGCGTCGATGTCCACGGCCCCGCCGGTGATCGATCCGGCGCCATGTACCAGGAACGGCAACCCGTCGCCGCCGATGTCGACACCGAGGCCGCGCAGCGCGTTGAGCAGGGGCGCGATTGGCCGTGCCCGCGCCTGGTCGTCGCCGTCGAAGGTCACCGCGGCGGCGCCCAGTGCGGCCAGCGGCGGGACGAAGCGCAGCACCGTGCCGGCCAGTCCGCAGTCGATGCGGGCGTTGGGCGGCGGGGCGATCGCCCCGCTTACCGCGAGCTCGTCGGCCGGGCCCTCGACCCGCAGGCCGAGTGTCTCCAGCGCTCCGATCATCAGATCGGTGTCGCGGCTATGCAGCGCGCCGCTGATCGTCGAGGCTCCGCCGTGCGTCGCGGCCAGCGCCGAGAGCACTAGAGCCCGGTTGGTCTGCGATTTCGAGCCGGGCACCGTCACCGTCGCGCGAACCGGCTTCCGCGCGGATGGGGCAGACCAGATGCTCACTCGTCCATCCTGCCCGCTGGACTCGCATCGGCTGTATCGAAGCCCTGAAAAGCGCGCTGGGCACCGAGACGTTGACTCTGATCTGAGTTATCCACAGTCGGTGATTGATCCACAGATTGGGTTGTGGACCTTCGCTCGGGGCGGAGTTGTCGGGGTGGTTCGTAGCGTCGAGGTATGGGTTCAGTGATCAGCGCGGTGGAGGCGCGGGAGCGCATCGGCGCCGCTCTCGATGCGATCGACGCTGCCCATGACGTGCTGCGTGCTACGCCATCGGACTTGGTGGGCAACAGCTTTCGCGTCGATGTGGCCGAGCGGTTGGAGACTCAAGACCGCGTCAATCGGGGGCTGATGTATCGGTTCTTCGCCGAGATCGCCGACCCACCCGACGAAGCCGGGTCCGTGGCGATGATGCGCTCCGCACTGTGGAAGCGGCTGCGGGTGACGCCCAAGGAGATCACCCGCCGGTTCAGGCTCGCGGCCCGGATCCGGCCCCGCCGATCCTTGACCGGCCCGCCGGTGCCGCCAGAACTGCCGGCTTTGGCGGCGGCCGTCGAGGCCGGCGTCGTGGGCGAGGACCACATCCGCGCTGTGTGCCGATCCGTCGACGTGCTGCCCGGCTGCGTCGCGCCGGCCGAGGTGGCCACCGTCGAACGCACACTCGTTCGGCAGGCACGCAGCGTCGATGCGGGCATCGTCGTCAAACTGGGTCAGCGCATCGCCGACTATCTCAATCCCGATGGCCTGTTCAGCGATGAGGACCGCGCCCGGCGGCGCGGATTCCGTCTCGGCGACCCGGGAGTCGACGGCATGTCGCGGCTATCGGGCTTCCTCGACCCCGAGGCCCGCGCGTATGTCGAGGCCATCGAGGCCGCGGTCCGGCCCGGTCGCCACCAGCCCGACACCGGCGCCGATCCCGAGGCCCGCGATGACCGCAGCCCGGCCCAACGCTGCCATGACGCACTGAAGCTCGCCCTGAAAACCGCGATCGCCTCCGGCAACCTCGGCGTGCACCGTGGCCACCCCGTCACCGTGGTGGTCACCACCACGCTGGCCGAACTCAACCAGGCCGCCCACGCCGCCGTCGACCCGTCGATCCCTATGCCCGCACCCGCACTCACCGGCGGCGGATCGCGGCTCCCGATGCGGGATTTGATTCGCATGGCTGCCGACGCCATCCACTACCTGGCGGTGTTCGACAACCACACGGAGCGACCGCTGTACCTGGGCCGCCAGAAACGCATCGCCACCGCCGACCAAAGGCTGATCTGCTATGCCCGCGACCGCGGTTGCACCCGGCCCAACTGCCTGGTACCTGGCTATCACTGCGAGGTCCACCACGCCGACCCGTGGGGCCGTGGTGGGCGCACCGACGCCGACAAGCTGTACTTCGGCTGCGGCGGCGACCACGGCATGGCCACAGATGGCGAGCTACACACCGCGGTCACCCCCAGCGGCCGGCTCGGATGGACCGACGGCACCGGCCCACCGGAAATCAACCACGCCCACCACCCCGACGAACTGCTCCGCGGCGACCCTGACCCACCCGACGACGAGGAATAAGGCGTGTCCCTGGGCTCTGCCACCATGGAGTCATGTGTGGACGATTCGCGGTCACGACAGATCCGGCGGCGCTCGCCGAGAAGATCCAGGCGATCAACGAGGCCCGCTCGGGGGAGTCGGCCGGCCCTAACTACAACGTGGCGCCGACGACGACCATCACGACCGTGGTCCGCCGGCACGACGAGCCCGACGACGAACCGACCAGGCGCGTCCGGCTGATGCGTTGGGGCCTTATCCCGCCGTGGGTGAAAGCCGGATCCGACGGCGCGCCCGAATCCAAAGGGCCGCAACTGATCAACGCCCGGGCCGAGAAGATCACCACCTCGCCGGCGTTTCGCTCGAGCGCCAAATCCAAGCGCTGCCTGATCCCGATGGACGGCTACTACGAATGGCGCGCAAACCCCGACACCGAAGCCGGCAAAAAAGCCCGCAAGACGCCGTTCTTTCTGCACCGCGCCGATGGCGAGCTGCTGTTCATAGCGGGCCTGTGGTCGGCTTGGAAGCCCGCCAAGGATGCCGAACCCCTGCTGAGCTGCACCATCATCACCACCGATGCCGTCGGTGGGCTCGCCGAGATCCACGATCGGATGCCGTTGATCGTGCCGGAGCGCGAATGGGATCGCTGGCTGGACCCCGACGCACCGGCCGATCTCGAATTCCTGGCCGGCCCGCCGGATGTCCGCGGCATCGAAATGCGCGAGATCTCGACGCTGGTCAACAACGTCCGCAACAACGGGCCCGAGTTACTCCAGCCGGCCGAGCCGCAGCCCGAACAGGCGACGTTGCTCTAAAAGCGTCTGCCAGCTCCCGTTTCCCCGTTCTACACACCAGCAGCGCTACGCCGAGCAAGATGACCGACATGGGTGAGGCGAAAGGCCCGTTCGGCGGGTCGTCCCACTCCTCGGCCAGCGCCCAGGATGTCTGGGCGGTATGGACGAACCCCGCCGAATGGCCAGGTGATGTCATTGTGATGGCCAGGATCGACGGCCCGTTCGCGGTAGGGGCGAAGATCACGATGCGGGTAAAGCGCCACCCGCCGCTGAGATTCACCGTCACTCGAAGCGAACCGCCGATGTTGTGGACCGGAGTAGCACGAGCGCCCGGATTGACGGAGACCATCGATCACCTCGTCGAGCCGACTGATTCGGGCACGCTGATCACACAGCGCAGCGTCTTTACCGGCCCGTTGGCGTCGATCGCCGCACCAATACTGGGGGGAATGGCGCGGAAGACCTTTGAGGCCACGACTGCGCACTTTGGGCGGCTGGCCGAAAGCCGCGCGTCCCACTGAGGCCTTAAATCGGGCAGCTCGTCAGGCTTGTGCGTCGCCGACAACCGCGCCCAACGTGAGCGAAATTCGGCACGTGGTCGGCATTAAGTACCTATTAAGCGCGTCGCGTTAATTTCTGCGCGACGACGACGAAAGGTAGCCACCGTGGGCATTACTTCTGGCTTGAAGAAGATCACGACGGGCGCGCTGGTGTCGGGTGCCGTCGCGGTGGCGGGTTTGGGGCTAGTCGCAGGCACAGCTCATGCCGCACCGTTTCACTGGTGCCCGGGAGATCCCCCGATTATGGGAGCCGTGCCAGGCCCGAATGGCGCCATGAAGTCGGTGCCCATCTACCCGGCTTGGGATACGTCGGTCTGCCACGACTACGGCACCACGGGCAATCACGTCAAGGAAGGAAAAGCTTGTGTTCTTCCGCAGTTTCAGTGGTTTCAGTGCCCACCCGGAACGACACCTTGGCCGACTATGCCGATCATCCCGAACCAGGGTGAGTGAGTAGTATTCGGCTAGCGCAACCAGCGGCAGCAGAGTGCCGTCGCCGCCGAGAGAAAAAGAATCCAACATGAAGACGAAAGTGTTGAAGGCCACGATCGGTGGCGCAGTGGCCGCTGTGGCCGCTGGTGTTATGTGGACCGCACCGTCGGCTACGGCTAGCGACTTTTGCGATTCGCTTGGCAACCCCGCGCAGATTCATGATTGCAACTGCGGCGCCGAAAACGTCCCGGGCACACCGGAATATCAGGCGTGCCTACACGGAGCTGCGGCTACGCCCGGGCCTGCCAGTACACCAGCACCCGCGCCGCCCCCGAGTCCCTAGGGCTGGGTTAGTTGATGATGGCAACCCACTCCCGCGTGGCATGACCGTCCACGGCGTTGTTCACTTCGCCGCGCTTCTTTAGCTCCGACAGCGTACTGCTGACAACGTCCGTGGATGATCCCAGTGCCTGCGCGATCGCTGCTGCGGTGCTATGCGGATGGGCCCTGAGGTAGTCGGGGATTCGCTTCGTCAGGGGACGGTCATCATTCTGTTGGGTTGCGCGAGTAGAGGGCTGCTCCGCAAAAGCCGATCGTCGTCGAACCAGCACCACGACGATGGCAACGATGATTGCCACGGCAATGGCTATAGCAACGCCGCCGCCGACGAAAAAGGCGACCTGGCCGGCAGCCGTACGGGAGTTCGGGGGCAAACTTCTCTTGATGAGGTCGACCCCGATCGGTACGAGAATGCCGGTGGTGACACCCATTCCGATAAGAATTCGAGTGCTGTGCCGCCCCGGCAGTGAGGGAAGTACTGGACGCGCTCGCGGTGTCTCCGTCTGACGCTGACTTTTTGGTTCGGTAACCGCAATCTCTTCCGCTGCTGCGGTTGTGCTGGTGCTTGTCGCGGTGTCGAGCCCGGCGGGTAGAGCGTCGGGGGCAACGGTCGAACCACTTGAGATCGGGTCACCAACGACGGAGGGTGGTTGCACGGCAGTTTCTAGAATCGCGTTCGCGCCAACGCTCGCCAAGATGGCGTCCACGTCGGTTCGGGTGCGGTACGTGACATCTTCACGGTCCCGCAGCTTATTCAGCAGCATCACGATGTCTTTGCGGGCAGCGTCGTGGTCGCCATCTTCGCGAAGGCCGAACTGAAGCTGGGTGACCAGTGCGGCTTGATCACGTGGACTGAGTTGATCGGTGCCTGAGATGGTGGTGTAGAGCCGGATCAGGTATTCGAATGGCACTGACGGCTCAGGGGGCAGCGGCGAGGGCAGCGGCAGGCGCTGCGTTTGCGCGCGATGCAACGCCGAAAGCAACCGCATTCCTGCCGTCGAGGTTGAGGTGCGGTAATCAACTGTCTGCACTGTGGCGACGGGGTTGAGCTGCATGCTGTCGACCGCGCCGACCTGAACCGGAAGGATTGGCAAGCCGAGCGCCTGGGCGTAGCGCAGCTCAGCCTGGCATGGCTTCGATTCAATTGAGTTCTGTGACAACGCGAAGACGAATACATCGCAACCACGGATCTGCTCGAGGATCGCCCGCCACCAGGCGTCTCCGCCGGCGAGGCGCTGATCGAGCCAGACGTGCTCGCCGGCTTCTTGCAGATCCTGGCTGAGCCGCGCAACCGCCTCTTTATCCCGGCTGGAGTAGCTGACGAATATTCCCATGACGTCCTCTCCCTCAAAAGACGCGCGCTGGGTCC
>Ga0335072_10007353_pt1 | contig 16045 bp, 11 predicted proteins | sample Lox_Sample_21_FD_206725 | JGI IMG/M metagenome (GOLD analysis project Ga0335072, IMG submission 206725) | Soil microbial communities from Loxahatchee National Wildlife Refuge, Florida, United States - Lox_Sample_2.1 | ecosystem: Environmental > Terrestrial > Soil > Wetlands | place: USA...
ACCGATGTTCGGGTTTCGGCCCGAAGAAGTCGGGTTCTTGAGTAGCGGGGGCGGGATTCGAACCCGCGACCTTCGGGTTATGAGCCCGACGAGCTACCAGACTGCTCCACCCCGCGGCGGACTAAGAATCGTAGCACCGCGAACAAGATCGCCGACCTCCCGCGACCCCATCCCGGACGACTCACGAAGGTGGCGTCGGCGCGTACGTGACGGGAACGGAGTTGGACTGGCCGGCGAGCGTGTTGACGCTGAACGGAACGGTGAGCGGGAAGGTGGTCGCCGGCTCGGCCGGGGCCTCGATCTGGATCTCGGTGCCGGTCACATAGACGTAGTTGATGTCCATCGAGGAGCCGAGCAGCGGGTTGCCGAAGTCGGCCCAGTTGATGTCCAGCGGGTCGAAGCCGATCCCGTGGGCCGTCAGCACCGAGGAGCCGTCCTCGTTCAGCCAGGTCGAGGGCTTGCCCGAAGTCGAGACCGACGTGACCTGCGGCGCCGGCAGGTAGTCGTACTCGGTCGGGGCGAGCTGCGTCTCACAGCCGCAATGCTTCGGGGCGACCAGCACGCCCAGATTGTTGACCTCGATCGCACCCTCGATCGGCGGCAGAATCGTTCCGGTCGCGCTCGTGCCGTGGGCGTTCTTCACCTGGACCTGCACCTGGCAGATGTCGTTGGACGCGTTCTCGCCTCGATACACGCCGGTCGACGGCAGCGGCGAGCACGCCGTCCGCGATGAGAACGCCGGCGGAACGGCCGTGATCTCGTTGGGACTGTCCACGGCGACCAGGCGAGCGGGCACGCCGCCGAACGTCACCGATGTCGCGCCGGCGAAGCCCGAGCCGAGAATCGTCGCCGTCCGCGGCGCGGACGCCGACCCGCCGAACGGGATCACCGCGGTGATGCTGGGGACGACGCTGCCGCCACTGGTGTCGACGTACTCGAACGTGGAGCTCGGGCCGGGGGCGCTCGACTCGCCGCCGGCCACCGTGACGATCACGTCGGCCGGGCCGGCGCCGTCCTGCGGGGCGGGCGCGTTCGGGGGGAGCGTCTGACTCGCCGGCGGCAACGTCGCGGTGATCGACGTCGGGCTCACAACCGTGAAGTGGCCCGGAGCCAGCTGCGCTGAGCCCACCTGGACGCCAGCCACGTCGGACACCCCGTCCGACTCGAACCCGGTGCCCGAGATCGTGACCCGCTCCCCGCCGGCAGTGCTGCCGTAGGCGGGACTCAGGCCGGTCACCACCGGTCGCGTCGCCGTGGCCGCGAAGCTGCACAGGTAGTACGCGAGCCCCGGGCCTCCGTTCGGCGCTGTCAGCTGCGGCGAACCCAGACCGGTCGCGAGGTCGTACCCCGTTCTCGCCGGGAACACGTTGCCGCCCGCGAGGTCGTAGATGTCGTTGTTGCCCTGCGTAACGTCGGTGAACGAGGCCGCGTCATGGGCCGGGTTCGACGCGACGGCGTACAGCAGCGGGCTGACGAACCCGACGCCGGCGCGCGTGGCCGCCTGCGAGGCGCACGTCTGCGAGGCATTGGTCACCGCCAGCATCGCCGCCCAGATCGGCGCCGAGGAGGACGTGCCGCCGATCGTCGTCCAACCGCCCTCGGAGGCGTCGTAAACGGTGACCGCTCCCGTGTACTCGTCGCCCTGGGAGGAGACGTCGGGGACGAGACGGCACGGCGTCGAGGGGCCGGCGCCGGCCACGGTCGACTGGCAGAAGTTCCTCGGGTAGCCGAAGGCTTTCTCTACGGCGTTGGCGTTCGTGTAGTCGGCGCTGCCGGGAAGATCGATCCCGGGCACGGTCGCGGCCCGCTGCCAGGCCGGCATCGTCCACGACTCGGAGATCCCGCCGCCGCCGGCGCCGCCGGACCCGCCGTCGTTCCAGACGGTCTCGACGGGCGGCTCGGAGGCATCCGTGATCGTCGTGCCGCCGACCGAGACGACGTACGGCTGGCTGGAGGGGTCATCGACCGACACCGGGTTCTGACCTGGGTCCAGCGTGGGGTCTTCGAACGTTTCGCAGTCGTCTGACCCGTTGTCGCCGGCAGCGCTGAAGATCGACTGGCCCTGAGCGGCGGCCTGCTCGAACAGGAAGTTCTCGGCCTGCTGGAGCCCGGGCTGGCCGGCCTGGATCGCCTGCTCGCACAGCCCCCAGCTCGTGCTGATGATCTGGTCGCGATCGGCGTCAATCATCGCGGCGTAGTTGTCGACCGGGTCATAGATCAGTCCGTTGGCCCCGGGGCTGGGGGCCTCATACACGTCGATCGTGGCGTCCGGCGCCATCGCCGACAGGTCCTCGACGTCGAGGTTCGCCTCGCCGCTGCCCGGTCCGACCGGCTGGCCGCCGTCGATCGGGATCACGTTGAGACGGCTGAGCATGGCCGAGGCCTGAGCGGCGCCGAAAAAGCAGTTGTCGAACGTCCGCACGTCGGAGTAGGCGAACGGCTCGAGCTCGTACAGGGCGATGTGCTGACCCTGGCCGAGGTCACCGCTGCCGTACAGACCGAAGGCGCCGTAGGACCGCGCAATCTGATCGTCGGTCAATCCCCCGTTCTCCTGGGCGTCGGCGGTGGCGGCGGAGCATGGCGAGGGCGACCCGGCGGGGTGATTGAACGAAGCCGTCAGGGCACGGCGGACCTTCGCGCGGTCCGCCCCACGCGGCCGCCGGATCAGCGCCGGCTGCGCGCGGGCCAGATCGTTTAGCCCGACTATCCCCGCCACCGACCCGGCGATCGCGGACGGCACCGCGGCGGCCGATGTTGTCGTCTGGCCAACCGAGCCGCTGGACAGCCGGTAGCGCTCGACCCCGGTCTGGAAGGCGTGCTCGATCTGCGCGGCGGTTCCCGAGAAGTCGACCAGCAGCCCATCGCTAGAGACGCTGTTGATGTGGAGGCCGTCCGCCGTCAGCTGCGAGCGCACGGCGGCGATTGTCGCCGCGGTCGGACCGAACCGGCCGGCGAACGCGCCCGGCTGCAGGTACTGGTGAAACAGCGGTGAGCTCGGATCGCTGACCGCGTCGATGAACTGCACCAGCGCGACGTTGTCCCGAGGCTTCAGCACGACCGTGCCCGACAACGAGGCGGTCGACGACACCGCGCCGAGCGACTGCGCTCCGGCCGGAATCCGCGGAGTCGCGCCGACCCGAACCAGCGACGGCGAACTTGCGGCGGCGGATCCGGACAGGATCGCCACCGGCAACGCGACGAGCAGTGCCACCAGGACCGCTCGATTGAATCGCTTCGACACGATCACAGCCTCCAGAGTTGGGTAGCGAACACACACCGCCCGGCTCCCCGAGGCACGCCTCCAGCGGCACGCGGCTTATATATCACCGCCGAAACCGTCGAGTCAACCGCCGCCGTCGACCGCGCCCGCGAGCCAGCGATCGAACAGCTGGAACGCCTGGCAGCGCGCGGCGGGCGCGTGGACCTCGCTCTGGGCCACGACATCCTGAGCGGTGAGCCCGACTTCCGTGAGGTGCTCGTCGCGCTCGGCCCATGCAGCGACGCGCTCCACGTCGACCTCGGGATGGAACTGCACGGCCAGGTGCGGGCCGAGGCTGAACGCCGCGGGACCGGCCGGCGAGCGCGCGAGCTCGGTCGCCCCGGGTGGGACGCGCATCTGCTCGGTGTGCCACATCAGCCACGGGCCGCCCGGGATGAGGCCGGGGTCGGCGGTCTCTACTGGGAACCAGCCGATCTCGGGCCGGTCGAGCATGTCGACGCCGCCGCCGAGCGCCAGCGACAGTGCCTGCCCGCCAAAGCACAGCCCTAAGACCGGCACGTCGGCATCGACTGCCGCGCGCAAAGCGGCGAGCTCGTCCGGGACCCACTCGGGATCCGAAGCCGCAGCCGAGTGCTGAGAGCCAAGTGAGACCAGGAACGAGAAATCCGTCGGCGCCACCGCTCCATCAACACCGGAGTGGTGCACGACGTACGGCTGACCGCGCTCCTCGAGCCACTCCGCGACGCGCGCCGGCGGCCCGAGACGGCCGTGCTGAAAGATCAAAGCAGGCTTTGGATCCACGTCGGGATGACTGTAGCTCTGAGAGATTCCACGCCGGCGCTAGGCTGGCGCACGGTGACATCGACGACCGACCCGACGACGGCCGAAGGCCCGGCGCTACCGCTGGCCGATCGCGAGCAGGTGCTCGAGCACGCGGCCGAGCTGATCGCGGACGCGTGGCGGAGCTTCGACCACCCCCGTGCCGGCCAGCCCCTGCCCGACGCACACACCCGCGACCTGCTCAGCCGCCCCATCCCAACCAAGCCCTCAGACGCAAACGAAGCGCTCGACGCGGCAGCCGACGTGCTCGACCGCTCGCTCGCGCAGGCGCGCCCGCGGTGGTTCGCGTACATCGGCTCCTCGGGACTCGAGATCGGCGTGCTCGCGGATGCGCTGATGGCCTCGCACGATGTCAACGTCGCCAACAGCGCCGGCGCGGCCGACCTGCTCGAGGCGCAGACGATCCGGTGGGTGGGCCAGTTCGTCGGGTTCGACGACAACGCGGGCGGGTTGCTGGCGGCCGGCGGGACGATCGCCAACCTGACCGCGCTGACGGCGGCGCGCGAGCGCGCGCTGCCGGGCGTCCGGCACGAGGGCGCGGGCGGCCGGAAGATGGCGCTCTACTGCTCGGCCGAGGCGCACTACTCGGTCCGCCGCGCTGCCGAGGTGCTCGGCATCGGCGGGCATAACGTTCGCGCGATCCCGATCGACGAACACCGACGGATGGACATCGCCGCGTGTGCACAAGCGATCGAGCAAGATCGCCGCAGCGGCGTCACCCCGGTCGCGGTGGTTGCAACCGCCGGCACCACACTGACCGGCGCGGTCGACAACATCGAGGCCCTCGCCGATGTCTGCGGCGACGAGATCTGGCTCCACGTCGACGGCGCCTACGGTCTACCCGCGGCCGCCACGACTCGCGCGGGACAACTGTTCCACGGCCTCGACAAGGCGTTCTCGGCCACCGTCGACGCGCACAAGTGGCTCTACGTCCCCAAGGCGTGCAGCATCCTGCTCATGCACGACGTCGATGCGCTCGAGCACGCGTTCTCCCACTACGAGGGCTACATGCCGCACGGCGAGCAGCTGCACGCGGTCGACCGGTCGCTCGAGTACTCGCGGCCGTTGCGCGGGCTCAAGCTGTGGCTCGCGTTCACCGTGCACGGTGCCGACGCGATCCGGGCCGCGATCGAGCGCAACCTGAACCAGGCGGCGCTCCTCGCGAGCCTTATCGAGAACGATCCCCGCTTCGAGTTGCTGACGGAGCCCCAGCTTTCCGCCGTCTGCTTCCGCCACCTCCCGCCCGCAAACGCAGACCCCGACGCGCACAACATGGCGCTCGCCCGCGCGATCGCCGCCGACGGCCGCATCCTGCTCGCGCCGGCCGAGGTCGACGGGACCACGTGTCTGCGGGCGTGCTTCGTCAACCACCGGACCACCGAGGACGACGTGCGCGCGATCCTCACGGTCGTCGCCGACCTCGCCCAAACCGCACCGACCCCATGACCAAGAACGCTGTTGAGGTCGAGGGCGTCACGGTCCCGACCGACCACTACATCGACGGCCGCCGCGTCAGCAGCGAGACGACGTTCGAGGTCCGGAGCCCGATCGACTGGGACGACTGGAAGCTCGCCGAGGTCGCCAACGGGGGCAAGAACGAGGTCGACGCCGCCGTCCAGGCTGCCCGCAGAGCATTCCCGGAGTGGGCGAACCTCGGCCCGACCAAGCGACACGCCCACCTAACAAGACTCGCCGATGCGATCGACGCTGCCGTCCCCGACCTGGCCAAGGTCGAGACCGCCGACAACGGTTCGCTGTACGAGGCCATGAGCCTGCGCGTCCTCCCGCGTGCGGCCAACAACATCCGCTTCTTCGCTGATTTCGCACGCGACGGCCTCACTGAGCAAATCCGCACGCTCCATGGCGGCGAGCGCAACCGGGTCCGCTACGACCCGGCCGGCGTTGCCGCGGTCTCGACGCCCTGGAACGCGCCGTTCATGCTCGCCACCTGGCGCGTTGGCCCGGCCCTCGCCGCCGGCGACACGGTCGTGCTGAAACCGCCGGAGTGGGCGCCGCTCACGTGCTCAATGCTGGGCGATCTCGCTGAGGAGGCCGGCCTCCCGCCCGGCGTGCTGAACGTCGTCCACGGGACTGGCGCCGGCGCCGGCGCCCCGCTCACCGGACACAAGGATGTCGACCGGGTCGCGTTCACCGGGTCCCCCGCCACCGCCCACACCGTCTATCGTGACGCCGCCGCGAACCTGACCCCGGTGTCATTCGAGCTCGGCGGCAAGTCTCCGTTCATCGTGTTCGAGGACGCGGACCTCGACGCCGCGGCCGCGACTGCGGCCTACCAGTACGACAACTCGGGGCAGGTGTGCCTCGCCGGCACCCGCCTGCTCGTGCAGCGCGACATCGTCGGCGACTTCTTGACCCGGTTCGAAGAACGCGTCGCCGAAATCAAGGTAGGCGACCCTCGCGACCCCGACACGACGTACGGCCCGCTGATCCACCCGGTGGCGCTCGAGCGCGTCACCGGCTACGTCGAGCGGGCGTTCGAGGCGGGCGCCCACCTCGAGTTCGGTGGCCGCCCGATCGAAGGCCTTTATTACCCGCCGACGCTGTTCACGGACGTGCCAGAACAAGCCGAGATCCTGCACCATGAGGTGTTCGGCCCGGTGCTTACGCTGCAGACGTTTAACGACGAGGCCGACGCGGTAGCCAAAGCCAACGACACCGACTACGGCCTCGCGGCCACGATCTACACGGGCGACGAGCAGCGCGCCGACCGGGTCAGCGCCGCGGTCGTGGCCGGCACCGTGTGGGTCAACTGCTTCTACGTTCGCGATCTCGAGACGCCGTTCGGCGGCGCCCGGGACTCGGGGATCGGCCGCGAGGGCGGCCATCACTCGTTCGACTTCTACTCGGATGTCAAGACCGTCGTCGAACGAACCGCGCTGTTCTCAGCCGGCGAATGACCCGACCAGCTGCCGGCACAGCCGGCCGACCTGCGCCGGGTCGTCGGTGTACTGCGAGGGCTTGAAGCAGATCGTCGTGTAGCCGGCGTCGAGCTGTGCCGGGATCGCCTCGGCTGCCTCGGCGAGGTCAGCGACCCCGCCCACCGAAGGGAACCGGCCTCGGATCCCGCCCACGACTTCGAGCTCTGTGAAGTCCCGGCCGGCGGCGGTCATCGCCTCGACGAGGGGGCGGAGCTCGTCCGCAGTGGGCTGCCCGAACGGATGGAAGCCGTGCCCGTACTCGACGAGCCGGCGCACGATCCACGGCCCCACCGACATCCCGCCGAACCACAACCGCGGGCCCTCGGCGCGAAACGGCTTGGGCTCGAGATATACATCGGAGAACCGATAGTGGCGGCCCGAAAACGAAGCCGGATTCGAGTTCCACAAAACCTTCCACGCCGCCAGGTGCTCATCGAGCAGCTCGCCCCGCCGCTCGAACGGAACGCCCAGCGCCGCGTACTCCTCGCGGTGCCAGCTGACCGTCGGCTGGACCACGAGCCTTCCCTCGCACAGCAGGTCGAGCGTCGCGAGTTGATGAGCGAGCAGCACCGGATGCCGGAGCGGCGCGATGATCGCGGCGCCGATCAGCCGCAGCCGAGTCGTCACCGCAGCGATCGCGCTCATCAGCACGATCGAGTCGGGCCACGGCGTGTCCGGGTCCTGGTTTCCGGGCGCCGCGTAGTCGCGCGGGTTCGAAGGGCGACCGCCGGCGCCCGCCGACGGCCCGAGCACGATGTGCTCGCTCAGCATGATCCCGTCGATCCCGGCGTCCTCCGCCTCGACCGCCATCCGCACGAGCGCCCGCAGATCCCGCGGCGAGGTCATCGTCCAGTTCTCGCTGAGCACGAGAACAAACCGCGGCGACGCGCTCACGATCAGCCCAAGGTGACCCGGACTGGGAGCCGCTTCAAGCCATTCGTGAAGTTCGTCCGCTGACGCACCGGCGGTCCGGCCAACTCGACCGAGGCGACGCGGGACACAAACTCCTCGAGGTACACGCACAGCTCGAGCCGGGCCAGGTGCGCCCCGAGGCACTGATGGGGTCCGCCCCGCCCGAACGTCAGGTGGTCGGTCGGGTTCCGCGCGACGTCGAGCCGGTGCGGGTCCGGATAGTGGTCGGGGTCGCGGTTGCCGGCGGCGAACCACACGATCACCTTCTCGCCGGCCGCGATGTCGACGTCGCGCACGGTCACGTCGCGCGTCGCGGTCCGGCGGAAGAACCACACCGGCGAGGAGAAGCGCAACAGCTCCTCGGTCGCCGACGCGATCAGCGCGGGCTCCGAGCGAAGCCGCGCGTACTCGTCGGGATGCTCGGCGAGCGCGAGCGTCCCGAGGCTGATCGCCTGGCGCGTCGTCTCGTTCCCGGCCACGATCAGCAGCGCGAACGTGTTGTCGAGGTCCTGGTCGGACATCGGCTGTCCCTCGATCTCGCCGTTGGCGATCAAGCTGAGCACATCGTCGCGCGGGCAGGCGCGGCGGTCGGCGTAGAACTCGCGTCCGATCGCGCACAACTCGTCGGCCCACGGGGAACCGAACGGCTTGTAGCGATACTCCTCGCGCTCGCCGGCGAAGGCGTGCTCGCCGACGTACTCGGGGTCGGTGTCGACGAGCAGCCGGTCGCCGAGGTCGATCAGGTGAGGCAGGATCTGCTCGGGCAGGCCGAGGATGTGCGCGAGCACGCGGATCGGGATCGGCGCGGCGAGTTCATGGACGAGGTCAAACTCTCCCGACGGCAGCACCGTGTCGAGCCGATATCGGACGAGCTCGCGGAGCCACTCCTCGTAGCGCGCCACCGCCGGCGGCGTGAACTGCCTCGAGATCAGACGGCGGTAGCGGCCGTGCTTGGGTGGGTCGAACTCGAGGAAGTTCCGGCGCGCGGCCAGCACGTCCTCGGGGAGATCGTCGATCGTCGCGGCGCCGCCGAGCTCTGAGGAGAACGTCTTCGTGTCGCGCAGGACCGCGAGCACGTCGTCGTACTTGGTGAGCGCCCAGAAGCCGCGGCCGTCGGGCTCGGGGTGGCGGTAGACGGGCGCCTCGCGCTGGAGCAGGTCGAACACCTCCCACGGCTCGTGGTCGGCGAACAGGTCGTAGTCGAGCAGATCGACCGACTCCATCGTGGGCCGGAGGATACCACCGTTATGCGTAATGTATCCACGCTGAGCGCTCACCGATCCCACAGCACGTGCAGGTGCGGCGGCCGGCGGAAGTTGAACCCCTCGGGCTCGGACGGGTGCGCCGGATCCAGTCGCAAGCCCGGCAGCCGCTCGAACAGGCTGCGCAGCGCGATCGCGCCCTGCAGCCGCGCGAGATTCACCCCCAGGCACATGTGGATGCCCTTGCCGAACGAGAAATTCTGGCGCCGGACTTCGCGTGTGATGTCGAAACGATCGGGATCCGGGAACGTGGCCGGATCGCGGTTGGCGGCATGGATGACGCCGATCAGGTAGTCGCCGCGAGCGATCGGCACGCCGCCGAGCTCGGTGTCGACGCTCGCCCAGCGATCGGTGTACCCGACCGGCGGTACCCAGCGCAGACCCTCCTGGACCGCCCCCGGCCACAGATCCGGATCGGCCTCCAGCAACCCCAGCTGCTCGGGATGCCACAGCAGTGCCCAGGTGGTGTTGAGGATCATCGACTCGACGGTCTCGATCGCGCCGAACAGGATCAGGCGGAGGTTGGCGAGTAGCTCCTCGTCCGTACGCCACGCCGCCCCACTGCCGCCGGCTGCAGAAGCGAGCATCGAGCCCCCAGTCGGCTCGCGCGCGACGCGCTCGATCCCCGGGGCGAGGAGCTGGTCCAGGCGGGCGCGGCCTCGGGCGGCCCGCGCCACGGCCTCGGGGTCCCGGTAGCCGACCATCCCTTCGGCGAACGAGGTGTAGATGTCGTGCACCTCCTCGATCTCCTCCAGCCCGAGACCGAGCACGTCGCTCGCGACGCTGACCGCGAACGGATTCGCGAACCCAGCGCCGAGCTCGGCCGCACCAGCGTTCGAGCGGGCCTGCATTGCGCCGAGCAGACGATCGACCCGGTCCGTGACGAGCTCGGTGAATTGCCGGCGCACGGCCGAGTACTTGAACGGCTCGGCAAACGGACCGCGGTGGCGTGCGTGCTCCTCCCCGTCGACGACCAGCATTTGCCGACCCAGCACGACGTGCTGCGGGTTGTCCGGGACGTCGACGACGAAGCGCTCGGGATCCATCTGTAGCTCGTCGAACAGGGCCTTGCTGGTCACGAGCCACACGCCCTGCTCGGCGAACCACGTCACCGGCTCCTGCTCGCGCAGCCGGCACAGCAGCGCGGCGTTGTCGTAGCGCTCGAGATCGGCGAGCTTAACCGCGGCCCCGAGCGAGAACCGCTCGACAGCCTCAGACGACCTCATCGCAGCGTCAGAATCGATCGCCCGCTACCTGCGCCGTCCCGACTTCCACGTCGTGGGCGCCCGCTTCGGGGTCGTCCGCGGCATACGCCGCCGCGGCCCGAACCTCCTCCGAGCGCGTGGCCCGCAGCCATAGGCACCAGATCAGCGCGAGGACCATCCCTCCGATCCAGATGAACACGGCCTGGTTGTTGGGGGAGGTCGGGAACGGGTCCAGCGACCCCTTGAACGCGAGGATCGGGGCAGCGAGGCCGATCACGACGGCGACCAGCCGCCACACCGCGCCGAAGCCCGAGAAGTCGCGCCACACAATCCGCAGCGCAAACACAGCAAGGAAGATGTAGATCGTCTCGACGAGGAAGCTGCCGGCGTTCGCCGAGATCGTGAACGTCTCGATCACGTTCGCGCCGCCGTTGGGCGCGTAGTTGGTCACCGCGGTCCACAGGAGAACGAGGATCCCCCACACCCCGAGCACGCCGATGGCGGCCACTGGCGTGTTGTAACGCGATGTGGTTCCCAACCACTGCGGAAGCAGTCGGTCGCGCCCGAGCGCGAACAGCAGCCGCGACGAGGTGACCATGATCGCGATGCCCAGTGAGAGCGCGTCGAAGATGATCGCGAGGTCGATCAGGACGCTGAGCCACGTGCCCACGTAGTGCTGGGCGAGGTCGCCCATCGCGTCGGGCGAGCTTCCCCACGCGTTATGGGCGAGGGCTTCCTTGCCGTATCCGATCGTCGCCGCGTAGCAGACCAGCAGGAAGAACAGCGCACTGACCGCGACCGTCCCGAGCACGGCGACGGGGATCCGGTCGCGCGGAGCATGCATCTCCTCGGCGATCGAAGCCGCCGCCTCGAACCCGACGAACAGGAGGATCGCGAACAGGATCCCGTTGAACACGGTGTTCAGCGAAGTCTCGTTGGGGTTGAACACCGACAGCGTGTTCCCGCTCTGGCCACCCTTGGCGATGATCACCACCGACAGGATCAGGAACGGAATCGCCGACAGACCGCAAAGCGTCAGCACGCCGCGTACCGCCAGACGGACGCCGAAGTAATTGAGCGTCAGTGCGATCAGCAGACCGGCGAGACCGCCCGCCCACCAGGGGATGTTGGCATGCAGATGGCTGGCGAAGAAGCCCTGCACCAGGAAGCAAAGACCGAGGAAGATCCCGCCCGAGCCGAGCATCAGCGCGCCGACCAGGTATGTGCCCCCGGAGAAGATGCCGAACGAGTTGTTGACCGCGCGCGCCAGGTACTCGTACATCGCGCCGGCGCCCACGAAACGCCGCGCGTACAGGGACACCACATACGCGATGCCCAGGGCGCCGATCGAGCCCAGGAGGATCGACAGCGGCGTGTTGAAGCCGGCCACGGCCGCCACCAGGCCGGTGACCGCGCCCGCCGAGAAGATCGGGCCGATCCCAAGTGCCTGCCCGACCGCGTGGATCGTGGTCAGCCTTCTAGGCCCGAGCGTGCCGCCCGATTCCACGGTCACTGCGCCATCCGCGTCTGCCATCGCCCTCTCCTCAGGTGTATCTACGGCACGACCGATAAATGCGTTCTGAATACATTACGCAGCGGCTAGGAGCGGGTCAAGCGCGCCGGCGTCACCCGAGCGAGTCAATGCACGCGCGGGCTCACAGAAGCTTCGAGTACTCGGCGAACTCCCAGTCGGTGACCCACGCCCGGAACCGCTCGAGCTCGGCCATCTTGATTGTCTCGAACGTCTCGACGAGCCGCGGCCCGAGCGCGTCGATCATGACCTGATCTTCCTTGAGCGCCGCGAGCGCCTCGGCGAACGTCGTCGGGAGCGTGTCCCCGAGGGCCTCGTCGGGCAGGTCGTAGATCATCCCCTCGACCGGCTCGGGCAGCGTGAGCTCGCGCCGGACGCCGTCGAGCCCGGCGGCGAGCGCGGCCGCGTAGGCGAGGTACGGGTTGGCGGTGCCGTCGCCGAGGCGCAGCTCGAGGCGCGTCGAGGAGCCGCGCTCCTTGGGGACGCGGACGAGCGCCATCCGGTGGTCGTGGCCCCAGCACACGCGGGTCGGGACGAGCGCTTCGGCGCTGATCCGCCGGTAGGCGTTCACGGTCGGGTTGAAGAACACCATCATCGCGCGCGCGTGTTCCATCACGCCGGCGATGAAGTGACACATCACCGGCGTGAGACCGTGGGCACCATCGGCAGACTCGCCCGCGTTCGACCCGTCCGAATCGACCAGCGACACGTGCAGATGGAACCCAGACCCCTCGTCGTCGTTGAACGGCTTGCCCATGAACGTCGCGAGCAGCCCGTCGCGCGCTGCCATCTCCTTGACCATCGCGCGGAAGCGGAAAGCGCGATCGCACGAGTCGAGCGCGATCGAGTGCCGCAGGTTGATCTCGAACTGGCTGCGGCCGTATTCGTGGGCGGCGGCGATCGCGCCGAGCTCGAGCTCGACCGCCGCGTCGAGCATCCGCGCCAGCGTCCCCTTGGGGTCGGCCATGTCGCCGACCGTGTACACCGCGCTGTCCTGGCCCGCATATGGACGCCAGCCGCGCGGATCCGAGGGATCCGGCTCCATCAGATAGAACTCGAGCTCCGGTCCGACCACGGGAGAGACCCCGAGCTCCGAGAACTGGGCCAGTACCCGCTTCAAAGCCCCGCGGCAGTCGAGCGGGTGAGGCTCGTGCGTGACCGGGTCCTCGAGATCGACCAGGCACGCGACGACGCCGTCCTCCCATGGCAGCGGCACGAGCGTGTCCAGGTCCGGACGCGCGAGCAGGTCGGGGAAGCCGTGCTCGAACCCCGCGACCACGTTGTGGCGCAGGTCGACGGTCATGATCGCCTCGACGAACCCCATCCCCTCCTCGGCCACGTGCGGGAAGGCGGAGATCGGAATCAGCTTGCCGCGGCAGATGCCGTGCAGGTCGGCGTACTGGAGGCGCACTGCGCTGACGCCGACGTCGGCCAGCTCCGACAGGCTGCCGACCAGCCGCGCGCGCGCTTCTGCGTCGCGCTCCTTGGACACGCGAGGCCTCCAGGCGGCCGGCCGATCGCCGAAATCATGGGCCATCGGGGTCTCCTCTCGTGGGCCAGGGGGCAGCGGTGCACCAGCCGGCCTTTTCGTTCTGCGGGGTGGGCGCGGAGGGCTAGCCATTGGGCGTGAACGCGAGCGTACCGGCGTCGACGATTGCGGCGCCACCGTCGACGGTGAGCACCGCGCCGTTCACGTACGAGGCCGCGGGCGAGGCCAGCCAGGCGACCGCCTCGGCGGCCTCCTCGGGGCTCCCCGCGCGCCGCGTGGGCACGTGGGCACACGACGCGGCGTACGCCTCGTCACGGGTGATGCCGCGCCGCGCAGCGAGCACGTCGATCTCCTCGTCGGCCATCGCCGTCCGGATCCAGCCGGGGCACACGGTGTTGGCGCGGACCCCGAGCGGCCCGTAGTCGAGCGCGATGCACTGCGTGAGCATCACGAGCCCGGCCTTCGAGCTGCAGTACGCGGCCGAGGCCGGGTCGGCGCGCAGCCCTGCCAAAGACGAAACAGTTACCACGGCCCCGCGCGCCTCGATCAGGTGCGGGAGCGCGGCCCGGCACACCAGGAACGGCGCGGTCAGGTTCGTGGCGATCACGAGGTTCCAGCGCTCGAGCGTCTGCTCGGCGACCATCGCGCCGGCGCCGGCGCCGGCGCTGACCACGAGCGCGTCGAGCCGCCCGAACCGCTCGACGCACGCTTCCACCGCATGCGACGCACCCGCGGGCTCAGAGGCGTCGGCGCTGACCGCGAACCCCCCGACCTCAGCAGCGACCTCCTCCAAAGGCGCCGTCCGCCGCCCGCTCACGCAGACGAACCAGCCCTCACCAGCCATCCGGCGCGCGACCGCAGCCCCAATACCCGTCCCGCCGCCGATAACCAACACGCTCGGACTCATAAGAGGTCAGTCCCGCAGGAACTGCTCTACCAGCGACTCGGGGAACGACTTGTCGGCGATGTTGTAGGCGAGCGCGGTCATCCGCCAAGAGTCGCTCAGATAGAACCGCTCGTACAGCTCGCCGCGGCCGCCGAGCTCCGACCCCAGGAAGTCCCACGCCAACCGGAACAGACGGATCCGCCGCTCGGCGTCGGCGCCGGCGGCCTGGAAGTACTGCTCGATCTCGTCCCGCAACGGCCCCTCCAGATCCGCGCGCGACGGCGTCGCCATGAACCCGCCGCCCCCGATCAGCTGGAGCAGCTCGTTGACGCGCGGCAGCCACTTCGGCATCTCGGCGCGCAGCGCGACGAACGGGCGCTCGTCCGGCGTCATCACGCCGCCCGCGTCCAGCGAAGCGCCCGCCTCGGCGGCGACGATCGCCGAGCGCGCGAGCTCGCTCATCGACCAGATCTGCCCGAGCTTCTCCTGGATGTGATCGAACCGCGCGACGCCCGTGGTTGTCGCTATCAGATGACCCAACCCCAAAGCGAACGACAGCTTCACCCACGCGCGCGTGAACGCCTGGTGCATGATGTGGCTGCGCCAGCCGGTGTCGGTGATCACCTCGCTGTATCCCACCGTGTCGCCGTCCAAAAACACTCGCTCCCGCGGGATGTGAACACCGTCGAAGATCACGACCGCGTCCATCTCGTCGAACCGCGCCGACAGTGGATAGTCGTAAACGGCCCGTTGCTTGGAATAGCTATCCCGGCAAATGAAGCGAAGCCCGGGCGTCGCGATCGGGATCGCGAACGACAGCGCGTAGCGACCGTCCTGCGGGCGGATGTCGGACCCCGGGTAGACCAGTAGCTCATCGGCGAACGGCGCCAGTGTGGCCAACATCCGCGCGCCGCGCACGACGATCGAGTCGGATGTCTCGCCTACCTTGTGCAGCGCGACCTGCCCCATCGCCTGCTCGGCCTCGGGCTTGGTCCGGTCGACCTGCGGGTTCATCAGCGCGTGGGTCGTCGAAAGGTCGGCGTCGCGCATGAATGCCTGGTAGGCCACGAGGTTCCCAGCCAGAGACGAGTTCCCCCGCCGCGCCCAAACCTCCGACCGCCCGGCGAAGCACGCGAACGTCACGTTCAGGTAGTCGGGGGTCCGCCCCATCACCCCGCCCGACAGCGCCGCCACCAACTCGAACGCACGCCGGCGGCGAACGAGATCTTCGGAAGTCCGCGGAATCAGGTGGGTGACGTTCACCAAGCGCTCCGCTCCCGCCAGCGAAGATGGCGACGGCGCGAGCATCAACGACGCGTGCTCAAACTGCAGATCGAACACCCGCGCCAGCGACAGCGCCGCGTCTCGCAGCTCCGGGTGTCTGAGCGGGTTAGTGATCCTCTCGCCGCGGAGCCAGATCTCGCGCTCACCCTGCTGGAGGCCGTCGAGGTACTGGTCCCCGTTGCGGGCGCCGGTAGCTTGGGTGGTCGGAGACAGAGGCATCAGGCTGGCAACGGGTGTCCGAGCGCCTCGAGCCCCTGGCGCTCCCAATCGACCGCCTCGGGATCGAACCGGAAGTACGAGCGCGGCGGCAGGATCCCCCACGTGTTCGAGGAGTGGGCATCGTCGGGCCACGTGCGCGGCTCGTGGTCGGCGGTCAGCTGCTCCATGTCGCTGTAGAGCTCGACCATGCACTCCTCCTCGGGGATCCGCACGTACGCGGCCAGGTTCTGCCCGAGTGCGTGGCGGACGGGCCCCCAC
>Ga0335072_10007354_pt1 | contig 16043 bp, 15 predicted proteins | sample Lox_Sample_21_FD_206725 | JGI IMG/M metagenome (GOLD analysis project Ga0335072, IMG submission 206725) | Soil microbial communities from Loxahatchee National Wildlife Refuge, Florida, United States - Lox_Sample_2.1 | ecosystem: Environmental > Terrestrial > Soil > Wetlands | place: USA...
CGACCACGCTGCGGTCAAGCTCATTCGCGGCGTACTTGAAATCATCATCCAACTGTTGCCAGCGCACCTTGCGCGTGAGCTTGTCGCGCTTATCCACATAGAAGCCGGCGTTGACGGTTGACCCATGCTCGCTGATCAGGGTGCGGATGCGATAGACCTCGAAACCGACGTTCACACTGTCTGCGACGGCCTGTTCATGGCTGTACTCCATGACCAGATTCTGATTGAAGAAGCCGAGAGTCTGCTTGGACGGCGTTGCGGTCAGGCCGACGATGGAGGCGTCGAAATACTCGAGCACTTGCCGCCACAGGTTGTAGATGGATCGGTGGCATTCGTCGGTGACGATGAAGTCGAACGTCTCGATGGGGAGGCTCGGGTTGTAGCTGACCGGTACCGGCTCGTTTTGCAGGAGCGAGGCTTCGAATCCGGACTGCTCCTCAATTTCCGGATCGATCTCCTTACCCTGCAGCATCGCGTAGAGTCGTTGGATTGTGGTGATGCACACCTTGCTGACATCATCCAGCTTGTTGGATTGCATGCGCTGGACGTTGTACAACTCCGTGAACAGCCGATTCTCTTCCGGTGTGCGGAACTTCTGGAACTCGGCGAGCGCCTGGCGCCCCAGGTTGCTGCGGTCGACGAGAAACAAGATGCGCTTGGCTCCTGCGTGCTTGATCAGGCGGTAGATGAAGTTGCAGGCGGTGAATGTCTTACCGCCGCCGCTGGCCATCTGAATAAGGGCTCGAGGACGGTCCTTAGCGAGAGACTTTTCCAGATTGTGAATAGCAGCGATCTGAGCTGGCCGCAAGCCATCGGTCATGAGGTCCGGAAGTGTGCGTAGCTTAGCGCGAAGTGTTGAGCCGGGATGTTGAAGTTCTTGCGTGAGCCATTGGTCGAGAGTCTCAGGCCGGTGAAAGCTGAAGACGCGGCGGCTGCGGGCGTCAGGCTCCAGCAGATTGGTGAAGCGAGTCTCTACCCCTGTGCTCTGGTACTGGAACGGCAGAGGGCGGCGAGGGGTAGTGAGATTGTCAGGGACCCCTTCGCTGTACTTGGTTGTCTGGAGCTCGACACCTGTAAGCGTGTCGCCCTCTTTCTTAGCTTCGACAACTCCGATGGGCGCTCCATCGACGAAGAGAAGATAATCAGCCTCCCCGTGCCCTGACTTCAGTGGAAATTCCCGCACGGCCACCCCGCGCCCAGCCGACAAGTTCGTTGAGCGCTTGTCCTGAACGATCCAGCCTGCGTCGGCCAGAAGGTTGTCGATGTTCTCCCGCGCCCGATCCTCAGGGGTGATAGGCATTGGAAGTCGGTCAATTCTCCGGGGGAAGGCGCATTATCGCATATGGGAGCGAGTTGGATGGAGCTGAAAAAGATTCCGTTCCATTTCACGGAACCCCTTTTCTGAGGCGCTCCCGCGGAAATTATCGGGAGGTGCTATTGCACGCCTCAGGGCACACACCAGGGCTATCGAGGGAAGGAAACAGCATTATCGTATAGCTGGACAGCCGTGCAGACGATCTTTCGTGCAGTTACGTTTTACGAAACCTGCGCCCTACTCCGGGCGGGAACTGCTCGAATCATAGCCGGCCCGAGGTATACCCCACCGTAGTGGAATTGCAATTGTAGGCATGGGAGCAGCATAATTCGCGGCGCATGCGTATTGCCTGAATACCGCAAATGAGTACTCTTGCCACTCGGCTTCCGCTCGCCGCTCTCCTGCTGTCCTGCGTGTGCGTGGCGCAAACATCCCTTACGGATGCACAGGTGACGGATGCCATCAACAATGCGCTGTTCGGTAAACGGCACTCGATCGGTCTCACTTTGAACGATGTACAAACGAACCTCTTCTCAGGCTTGATCTGCAAGACCTGCCAAACGACTGGCTACACAATTTACGTTTACACCCCGGAAAGCTGGATCGAACTGAAGGCAGTTCAAGCTCATCGTGAGATGCTGCCGTTCGGTTTGACTGACGTAACCCCGGAGATGAGATTGCCATACATTCACGTGCTGGCTTCTCCTAGTCGGCCTGAATACCTGAATGCTAGCGGAATGGGTATGGCATCGTCCGTCCACCGCGTCGTCTTATCCAGTACGGATAGATCTGACGTGATTCAGCCATTATCCGAGTCCCACGACGAAGTGGAACTGAATAGTGCTTTGCGATCGTTCACGCAAGCGTCTGCGGGTGCAGTGTTCAGTGTGGCCGATGTTGAGCGACTCCGTTCCAAAGATCCCAACCAGGAATTCTTCGTCGTCGTGGTGGGCGACAACAAGAATAAGTACTTCAAGGTGAAGAGTAGATTCTTCAAGCAGCTTTTTGGCGCCCCCGAGCCCGTATACTCCGGCTTGAAACCCGCTTCGGTTCCGGCGAAAGCCGTGGACGCCCGTGCGAATGGAAACTCTGAACAGCCAATGGCAGCGAGACTTGAGCCGACGCTCTCTTCCACTTCCAACGCGCTTCAGCCGGCAAAAATTGCGCCGACTAGTCCGCAGCCGAGAACCGCGGAAACTTCTCAAATAACTCAGCCCCAAACGTCGGCTGCAATTGCCCCAGGACGCGCGACGGTTGTCTCTGGTTCTGTATCGGACCCGCCGGCGGAAGGTCCGATGAAACAGCGAACGTCCCCCAAATCGCATCCTCAATCGGGAAAACATGCTGCCGCAGCAGTCAGCTCGAGCGAGACAGTCGGGGATCCAGGATCCAATGCATACAAACATGACAATGCTCTCATTGCGCAGTGGTGGCATCTGAACGAACCTGCCGTGAGCTCTCCCATCATTCCCAGTATGACAGTTGACGCGAATGCTGCCGATGAGGAGACGGATCGCGCTTCGATCGGAGCGTGGACTGACGAGAAGCCGACGATTCAGCACGACGGCGTCAGGGTCGATCACATAATTCAAGGTGGCCCAGCGGATGAGATCGGTGTCGAGGTCGGAGATGAAATCCTCGCATTGGGGGGTGTGTATGTGTTCACTGCTCAAGAACTGACGGACAGTCTGCATCGGTATAGACCAGGGGATCGTGTTGCGCTCAGATTTCGTAGGCGGTCAACTATTTACGACACCTTCGTCGTCATTGGCTCAGAAAAACGGAGATAGCGTGTGGCAGTGAAGGGGAGAGAATCCCTATCACTGAGCAGATGGTGGATTGCACGAGCGCCGCGATTCTCAGGAACGCAGCCGGAATGGCCACTTGGCCATCGCAGGACGAGGGGCACCCTACCGAATCTCCCGTTCTGGTGCTGCCATTGAGCGCGAGGAATAAAGATTGCCAAGAATCAACAAGCCAGCGAAACCAAGACCAAGCCCTGAGTGGCTGTGAACAAGTCGACCGAATCAGGGGGTTCCAATCACTGCCGAATGATGGCTAGAGCCAGTTGTTGGCGATCTCCTAAAAGCGTGGAAAAAAGCAAGGTCAGGAAATCATTTGCTATGACTGGACATCGCCGCCCGCTGAATCTGTTGCATCTCATTGAATATCCGGTCTCGGTCTGCGTCGCTGGCCTCTCTGAAGCCTACGCACAGTTCACGAATCTGACGAATGCTTTTGTGTAATTGCGGGTCGAGCTCAAGAGCCAGCTTCTCATAAGAAGCGTTAATTTGTGCACTCTGGCACATGTCCGAAGACAGGCACGAATCGCAGGCAACATGAATCACAAACGGGAAGCGTTCGTCGGTTCGGGGAACATTGTCCATGGCGAACACATCGTCGGATAACTCTACACCGACATCATCCTTCCATGCTTCTGCAATAGATCGCTCATCGTCCCCCACTTTGGCAATAAGAGCTGCCATAAACTCTGTGTTAGCTTTCACGTCCGCCTCAACCTGAAATTGAACACAACACGCTGGATAACTTAACAACTGGCCCGCTTCGTGCTTCATCAAAGGGCCAGACTTCAGCTTCCTTCGGTCTTCTGGGTTCGCGCAGACCCACAAGACACGGCGTGAATTCGTTGGCGTCCGAGTCTCGCCCACAACCTGGAAATAGCGGAGAAGCGGGTGATTACTGGGCCACTCAATCTGGGCCCATACTACCTTAGATGTTAACGTCAGCAGCCCGTGGTTTATGACTTCCTCGCGAACACGTTCTAGCTCTAACCCGTCGCCTTCAAGCACACCTATAGGCCGCAATCCCGCAGCAACCGTAGCAAGTGCGAGACGATCCTTAAGATCGATTACAGGAATGTCAGAAAACAAAAGGCGCTTTGTGGCCTGATAAAGCAGACGCGCTTTTTCAATGCCTACCGGCATAGCACTGAATCCGACGATAACAAACGAGCAAGTCTGAGGATTTTAGTCATTGGGAGAGCTTAGAAGATTCTGCCTTCGCCATCGCTTGCTCGCGGAACTTTCGTCGATTCCAACATCGCTTGTACCACGGAACGACAGCCAGCCGATAGGTCCCTCCCGTGCTTGTGTAGGCTTCCCACGACTCCATCACCGATAGGTCCACACCTTTCTCGTCAATGATTGCCTGCATCTGTTTGCCCTCCGTCAACTCGCAAGGACAATTAGGGCGGGTATCCGGGATAACAAATGGCTTCTGAGGGAACAACCTATATGCTCCCACACCTGTGATCGTAATCGGCCTGCGACCGGCATTCACGACAGTCATCATTGTCAACGTCATCTTCGCATATCGTGGGTCACCAATCATCTCCATGTTATTTTGGACTCTGATTTTGAGATTCGCCCTGTCTCTGAAGTGCGTGACAATCTGCACAGCGGCAGTGATTGTGGATAGGACGGCTCCGTATATCGCAATGACACTACCGGAGATGTGGAGGTTGATTGTCGGGATTGCCATAAAGTAGTTATTTTAAGTCCACAGTCTCAGAGTTCTATCAGCACAGCCTATGATCTTTTGTTTGAAAGGTTCCAAGACCGCAGAACATTACATACGGCTTCGAATTTAACGGTCCACCAAACCCACGATCTCCTGCTGAACAGTTAGTCAGACGGCTCGCTCAAAAAACACCTTTTCTAGCGTCGCCCGGCTCGTCAAGTACGATCAAGCGACAGGACGACAAAACGCAAAAGTATACCGCCGCGTTTGCCCGAAAACGCCTGTTTCTGGGCACCAAGCTGCAGAGATCCACGTTCCTTTGTGCACAAGTAGTTGCGGGTGGGCGTTCAAACTAGTTTTTGGGCAGGCCAATTCGATCATTCTTGGAAAGACTCTGACGTAGGTCAAACAATACGATTCCTTGGGAATCGTCTATTGAATGATAAGCAGCCCGGGCATCGAGTATTGAATCCCGGTGCTGTTGGTCAATGAAATCGTTGTTGGTCCGGGAGAAACCGAAGGAATCGTGACAGTCATGGTATCCGCGTCTGTGACGATAGCTGCCGCGGCCTGTCCTCCGATCGTAACGGTAGTAGACGAGTCAAATCCGCTTCCGCGGATGACTACCCGAGAACCGGGCGTTGCAGACGTTTGGTTCAACCAGCCGATAGACAATGGCGCCTGCCCTAAATCAACGACAGTAAGTCCTTTATTAGTGATAAGAAAAATGTATCGGCCATCTGGATCGACAGCGATTGGCGCGGGAATAGAGTCTCGAACACCAGTCAGCGACTTTCAAATCGCACAGCAAAATATTGCCGGGTTACGCGACGATTAAGATGATCGCCGAATTCAAGCCCGCGCACTCACCGGTTCGCGTTTCCCCAAACGCTCGATTCGTTGTACGTGGTCGTGCTCCTATAGATCCTTCGTCGCGTTTCGAATTGCGTCTGTTAAAGGTATCAAAGGATCACCGCGAGATTGTTCTGACTACGGGACATGGCAGCCTCGTGGGTGGCTCTTCCACAACCACCCTTGACATGGGCGGAGTGCCGATTCGCTTCGAGGAATATGGCCTCAACTCCTATCAAATAACTCCCGCTCAGCCATTGGCGCCAGGCGAGTATGCCATCGGGTTGAAAGGCTTTGTTACCGAACTGTATTGCTTTAGTGTAGCCCAGTGACCCGGTCGGATAATTGGGTGACCGCGTCACGCCTATCGCTAAAGCCACTCCAACCACGATTCCGATCAAGATGATTCTCAATCCTACCTTCGCCACCCATCCGATGTCATGAGTTTGCTGGCCGACGAAATACGGCATCACACCATAGATTCCAATTCCCGCCACGAACAGTGCGAGACCCGCAAAGATGCTGAGCAGCTGCATCTAGAAACCGTTCGTCGCCCATCGCTTGATCCAAAACATCTTGCATTGTCGTGAGGGTTGACACGGCCGGTCTGGGTCAATGCCGGGCGACACTGCTCGATGGGATTCGCTAGATTTGCTGCATCAGTTTGCCAAACAAAAAGGTCGTGCCTGATTATGGCTGCCTTTGTGGTGCTTGTTGCGGTGTATCGCGTTCTTCGCCGCTGAATTGCCATCGTCCAATGCAGGTGCCTCCCATGCCCCATGCACTTGTGCTCATAGCTTCCAAACGCACGCGGCAGAGAGAGCTGCGGTCTCTAGACAATCCTAACGCGCCAATTTGTGATTCACCAATAAATGCGACCCATCACATTGTGAAAAAGGTATAGGTAGTGGCCGCAATATGCACACTGCCGAGGACCAGAGGGGGAATTGTCCAGAGCTTGGAATGGGGGCTGGCTTTCTTCAACCTGTAACTCCAAAAGGTGGTCACCACACAAAGCGGCATACTGACCCCGTACATTGTGGATGCGGATGGATGATGCCCAAAAAGAGGACTGCCTTCAACAAAACCATTTCTGAGCGCGTAGCGCGTGAGCTGAATATCACTAACGGAGGCTAGCACGGGATAGATCTGCTGCAGGACAAAGTGTTTGTCGACAACGCTACGGGCCTGAATTTGGGGAGTGGTTGTTATCGAGAACGTCGGTGTGTTCCGGCGCAAGTCCCGAATCCGAAGTCTCTCCTGTTCCGAGCTAGCGCTCGACTGAGGCGACATCGAGGCAGAAGGTGCGTCTATCGGTGACTCTTGCGCATTAGAGAACGTGGTAACGGAAGCAAGCAGGACTACTAACAATATTGTACTTTTCATGCCCCGATGATACTGCAATTGTTGTACCTCACGTCAGCTAGTTATGGCAGCTTATTCGTTTCGGTTTCCCAAATCGGGAACAATCGCCTTACTTTTCCACAGGGCCTGCATGTTCATACATCACAGCTATTCACACACCAGTCGAGCTATGGTGTAACTCGCTTGCGATAGAACGGTGACGCAAGCCTTGCTCGGTCTGCAGTCGCTCGTTGAGGTTAACGTTGTGCTCGCCCCTTCGAGGTACGAAGCGTTTCTAAGTGTGTTGACGGTGCGCGCTCGCCTGGTTAGCGACCATGTTGTGGGTATAGCAGCCATCCTTTGTGATGATCCCATATAGGTCAGGCATTGGTAGCTCTCTAACCGCACTTTCCAGCGACAGATACACCCCTGCAGAACAACCGGATTCGTGGCGCCGGTAACCTTCGTTCATGAGATTGAACTAATGCCGCGAAAGGAGGAATCGAGCATGCCAATACGTTCAGCAAAGGATGGGAAGAGCGATGCGAAATTACTTTCTTCTTAGCGTTCTGGATCAAATGTCAGCCCTCGGCAAGCAAAAGTACCTTTATACGATCTTCTTAACCTCTACTAAGAAACACGCCGTAAAACTGGTGTTTATACACCTCCTGCTAGCCGTTTCGCTGTCGGCATTCGCTCAGGACTTCGCTCCTGATCGGGTAGTCTTCCCAATCACGGATTTCAAGCCCGATCTCAAACTTCTTGCCCCAATTGCCCTCAAGTTCGGTACAGGGTTTTGCCTTGACCCAGAGTGCCGCTTTGTGGGCACTAACTATCACGTCGCAAAAGTTATGGGCAAGTATGTCCGCATCAAAGGGGTGTTCTCCGAGCAGCGCTATCTCGATTCAGATCCGAACGACGCCGGAGCACAGGCCGTAAATCTCAATTTCGGAGGTTCTCTGACGTATACACCAGCTCATGACCTTGCCATTTACGAAATGCGCCGTCCTCTGAAGCACTTTCATGGAATCGGCTTCAATACGGACGATCTCAGAGACGGCTTCGATGCAGACATCTACGCCTATCCATTCAATTGGAATCTCAGGCGTAAGTTAGTCTGCTGGCATGGCAAGTTCATGGGCAAAACCTTGCTAGGTCTCCTTGCTTTCAAGTACGAGGAAGGCCGTGTGCACGGCGGAGCTAGCGGCGGTATTGTGGTTGACAGCAAGACGAAAAAGATCGTCGGCATCCTCAATGGTGTGGGCGACAACAACGAGCGTATCGCGCTGGCAGTGCCTGTCAAAGAACTGGAAGACTTTGTCATTCGCGCACAGCCCTATCTGCAGGCGACTCTTTTTCCGAAAACCGTTTTCGTCTCTCCAGTTGCCAAAGACCTTTACACTCCCTATGTATGGCCCCGGTCCGAACTCTTCTCACAACGTCCTCAGGAAACACCAGAGACAGTTGAGCTGCGTCGGAAAGCAGAGCATCTCGCTGACTCGATGCATAACTTCACGGCAACCGAGACATTCGCTTGGGGGCACGACAATCGCGAACCGGACGCGACGGACGCTTATGAGACGCTTATCGTGGACGGGGCCCAGCGGTGGCATCACCGCGGCAGCAAGAAGTTCTATGACGAGAACGTCCCAATTCCCGCGCTCGAATATTCCATCACGCCTGGGGCAGAGTGGTCCTATCTTCCTGAGATGGTTGGGACGAAGCTCAGGTTGAAAATTCATCAAGCGCCAGACGCCGTGGTCGGGGGCCGAACCATTCATGTGTTCCAGTATGTTGCAAGAGCCGAGGATGGGGTGTGCAGATTGCGGCAAGCAACTGCCTACGGATTGTTCGGCTCCGGGAAGACGAGCAGTTATGACTGCCATGGTGAAGTTTGGCTAGATGAGTCAGGCACGATCTTGCGCATTTCGGAAACCATGGACCTTTCGGGACAGGCGTACCGATGGTGGGGAGTGATGACATATGGCTGGCTAGAGAAGGACGGGAAACAATACCGCGTGCCGGTCACCATCGTAGAGGAACTCGACCGAGACAAGACGTACTGGTGCCGAGGGATGTTCACTGATTACGAGATGTTCGGCGCAAAGACTCGCCTGCTACTGTCGGCGGCACAAGAGCAGCCGCAGGAGCCGGCCAGGGGGAAAAGAGATACCGGTGGGCAATGAGGGATGCCCTCCGAACAATGCGAGTATCGCACGCGCATTGATAGAGCAATGGGCCTGAGACGGCTCTGTTTCCACATCGCAATTCCTCCGACGCACCAACCCTGGCCTTGGGTGTTGGGGCTTCCTTTAAGGCAGGTATTGGAGGTAGGCAGCCGATGAGGTCGATATGCCATTCGTCACGAAATCGAAGCTGGGTGCTTTTCTAACTATTCTCGTGTGTTCATCGGCTCTGACGGCGCAGCAGAACTATCTTCCACGGCCCTATATTTTGGTAGGGCCGACACTGGAAAGTGCTGGATATGCACCGCTCGGGTCTACTGGTACTACCGGAGTTAGAATCGACGGTCAGCACTTCTTGTTGGATACGAATGTCTGGTACGACACCGCCCGTAAGACCGACGACAACGACCAACCGAATCCAAAGGGGCACACCCGAGGAGCCGTCGTGGGAATCTACTTCAGGATGACATCCCGCTGGGCTTTTGGGACTGGGGCGCGATGGAGCCAGCTTTCCACAACGAACTATAAGAAGAACGGATGGAGGCCGACCATTGGCGGGAGCAAAGATCTTTTCGTCAAGGATTGCATCAAGGAAGATTGTGCCGGAGCGACTTCAATGCGCGGATCGGCGTCGACTACGTGATGAAGGGCTCGGATTGGATGAACGGGACACAAGGCACTATCCTTTCCATGACGATGCCGTCGCCGGCTCTCAAGCGACACTTTTTCTATCACCAGTCTCTCGCGATTTATCGGAGCCACAACACTGTCACGGATCGCGGCAATGCAATTCTCACGTCGGAAGAGACCAGCGCCCACACCTTCTTGTCTGAGTGTGATTTTGGCATCCTTGTTCGATTTTAACGATTGGTCCCCGAGTCATTGCTGCAGAACTTGCCGGGCGGAGGACATAAGGCATTCGATTGAATACTCGTCTGACAAGTGGCCAGCTACTATTAGCCGCCGATTTGTCCACTCTAGCTGATTCCTATTTCCTTGGGGCGGTTCTATTCCCGGTACTCTAGCTCTTTGGCGGCACCGACTCGAATAGAGATTTGGAAGGTACTATCAGCCTTTCAGCAACAAACTAGGGCCTGCAACCGTTTTGTGGGAAATATGCCAGGAAGCCGAATTGCGTCGTCACTCTTTTATCAGATCCAAGTCTCGTCGGTTTCTATTGGATCAACATCTCTACCGTCCTGACCGTGTATGTTAAGAACCCCTGGAATCGCATTTGCCTGCCGCTGCGATGCCCAGAGACTTGCGTCTTCCAACTAGTTACGTAGCTGCAGAAATCAGGATGATGCGTCGTTCGCGGAATGCGTTGAGATCAGACTCTCGATTTCTAGAAAAGGGGTAGACGTTTTACAAGTGTGGCGATTTGACACCCGCAGCTGATTTGAGAACGAATCCTCGATCATCTTAAGCATTTCGATTCTCGATTCGGGTACGCTCAACGACCTCTCGATTTCTCGAGTCAGTGCTTCCAGAACATCGATATCCGCTGCCGGATCAGCCCTCAGCACCTGCGACTGCCAGGCTGGGAAGAATCGAGCTATACAGAGTCCAGTCGTCCAAGCCCGCGGATCGAGAAATATGATACCGAGAGGAATGGTGCGTTCGTGGGTGAGGTTTGGCGCATAGTGCAAGAAGAAATATTCGAATGCGACTTCGGTTGCCATTCAAAAGTTTTCCAGACTCCTATGTTACGGCACTCGGCGCTCGATGCGACCACAAAAATCCATTCCTTTCCCGAATTGGGACGTTCGCGAGCGATGCCGAACATACAGAGACGTGAATTACACCGCGCAGGTCTGTCGTGCTGGAACACCAGACCCGCATCCCTGTTGCGTCCAAGACGGGAATGGACGTCTGGGCGAAATTCGAAACTGTTCGATGAGATCTCGTACGATCGAGCGCCGCTCAAGAAGACAGCGCACCAAGTTCGATAATGCGTTCCACTCGTCCCCATACCAGCAGCTTGGAATCCTCGTCGCCGCATGCCAGAGTACATCTTCGGGCATGTTCTCGATTGAAGAAAGCCACGGTTGAAAGGAGTGCCACCCTCGGACGGATTCATAGACCTCGTTTCGGGCGTAGATGCCTCGGAGCGGATAATCAGGAAACGTCCATTCCCCAGCATTGAAGCAATAGCCATGATCGATAAAGGCTGCGTGGTATTTGCGCTCAGTTGAGCGTTGCCAGAAGGCTGCCTGTCGCCCGTCACTATTTCCCAGCCATTTATCCAAAACAAGGATTCCTGCAAACTCGTTGACGTTCCTCACTAACCCATACATCTCCGGAGGAAGGTAATCGAAGACCCGCCCTTGCCAAGGACTCACAACATATTGCGAGCCGAATTGAAGCCCAGCTTGACAAGGAATCGTTTCATGCGCCAATTGAACATGCAGTTCGGGAGTGTTAGCGATCAACCATTCGCTGACCTCGACGATTGCGGCTGGGGGAACAGGGAGACGAGCCTTCCATCCCAAGGACGTTGCAAGCATCTCGTTGGCCAGTACCCGCTGATGCTGCGGGTTATTGCGAAATTTGACCACATAAAAGTTCCCGTCGGAGCAGCGCATCAGATGACTCTGCGCCCCTCCTCGCATTCGCCTGATATGTTGAACAGCTTCGACCCGATTGGGCGGTGAATTAGGAACTGGATTCGGTGTGGACTTCACAGAACCTCCTGGTTATGAATATCGTCTGTTTATGAAAGGGCATATTGTATTTTCAACGTGGGCAGCATGGGTGCGATGGATGGTATGAAGAGTGGTAGTAGGGGTAGTGTGAGTAGTGGTGGTGTGAGTAGTGGTTTCGAGTGGTTCGATTCTCATCCACAGCCCGCTCCTCCAACTGTAGTAGGAACCTCGGCTTCGACATCTCCCTTGCCGCCACTGGAGACGAACTATAGTCATCTCCGCCAGGGCTACGTAAGCGCAGAAATGTGACGAATACGACGAACTACGTCGCAGAACTACGACGTTCACATGCTTCTCTGTGGAAAGCGAAGGCTGCACCCTTGGTTTGTCCCTTTCGCACGCTCCATCAAGCAAGCCTCAGTGGCAGGAAGAGCGCGTGAGCAATCCCATATTGGTCTGCTGGATGTTCTCAATTGGAGGAAATTGATTGACTCCGCCAATAATCAATGCCAAGGTCAGCAGGAAGACAGTTGTTGAACCTAGGAAGCACGACGTACTTTAATCCTCGCAAGGAAGTTTGCGGTGAAGGCCCAGGATCCCAGCAGGAATCGCAAGAAACATGAAGTAGAACTTCTTCTCCATGCTATCAACAACCTTCTCTGTTCGATCCGCTTTCATGCTGATGCTCTCTCCACACACGAAGAAGTCGGTGGGCAAGCAACCGACATCCTGAACGCCAGTCGTCAACTGAAGACCGACATCGACAAACTGGCCAGTCTCGCGCGTCGCTCACTGCTCCGCAGGGGCGACAGCAATAAACCCGACTTCCCTCCTCGATAGACGAATACCGTTGAGTTTTCCACAACATTTCGATGGTTTTTGTGAGATATGTCACAGATATCCTCAAGGCTGTTGATATTGAATACTTCTTCCGGTTAAACGTCGGTAGGGATTCCTCCGAGCAGAGCATTTTCCGATTCGGACTTCGAATGTAGTTCTCCTAGCAGAAGCCGAGTTGGCATATAGGAGGAGTGTCAATGGAAAATACCAGCCGGATCGCGGATTCACGAAACTCCATCAATAATGCACGAATTAGGCCCAATCTCACTGAATTTCCCGAAACGACGACGCAAGTCTCCCAAGTTTCTCCTTTCATGCAACAGGAACTTTCGGGGGATCAGGGTGGCCGTGCTTGCGTAAGCATCGTCGTTATCGATGATCATGCTGTGGTTCGGCGTGGAGCCATCAATTGGTTGAATGGACAGCGCGGACTCCACGTCGTGGCAGAAGGCTGGACGGCCCGGCAGGCAGTTGCTCTTACAATTTTTCACAAACCGGACATCGTGGTACTTGATGTGGGTTTGAAGGATGAAGGAGGGCTGTGTGCAGCATACAAGATCGCCCGCACATGTCCCGCATCAAGGGTCTTGGCGTTCAGTGCCAGTAAAGATCCTGTGCTTGTGCGGGGTATGCTTGCTGCGGGAGCAAGGGGTTATGTGATTAAGGAATCTGAACTCTCCGTACTGATGGACGCTATCCGTGTCGTTCTGCGAGGGCGCAGATTTCTCGATCCAGGGCTTGCCGATGCTGTAATCACTGAACTGGAAGCACTTCCGGAAGCTAGTCACAGGGCTCGCCATCTTCTGACGGATCGCCAGTGGCAGGTTTTGGAGTGCATCGTCTGGGGTTATTCAAATAAAGAAATGGCTGCCGAATTGGAGATCAAAGTAAGCAGCATCAATGCACATCGTATTCGTATTTGCGAGAAACTTGGCCTTACAAACCGAGCCGAATTGGTTCGTTATGGAATCGCCGTTGGAGTCACTCAAGGCAGTAGCAACAGCCGAATGGTAAAACACTTTCGTCAAGCGAGTCTGCCTTTCGATACTGCCAAAAGTGCATAGCACCGTGGATGTTGGACGATTAGAAAAGACTGTAACCAATGAGGTCCCACGAATGACAAAAAAGTGGCCAGAGCCCCCCTCCAACTGTTCCGAACAGTTGCACCTTTTGAAGGCCGCACTTGAAGCGGCAGCTAACGCAATCGTCATCACAGATCGAGTAGGGCGGATTGAGTGGACAAATGCGGCCTTCTCGACGCTGACGGGGTACACAGCTCAGGAGGTTATCGGCAAAACCTCACGCTTCCTCGCCTCCGGGAAACACCCGCGCGAGTTTTACTCTCAAATGTGGAGGACGATTCTGTCACAGAAAGTTTGGAGCGGAGAGGTTATCAATAAGCGCAAAGACGGAAGCCTTTACACCGAGGAGATGACAATCACACCGGTCCAGGCGAACGGCGGAGAATGGTCGCACTTTATTGCTGTCAAGCAGGATGTCACGGACAGAAAGTCTCTGGAACAGCAATTTCGGCAAGCGCAAAAGATGGAGGCTGTGGGGAGATTGGCAGGTGGGATTGCGCATGATTTCAATAATTTGTTGAACGTCATCAGCGGGTATTGCGAAATACTCGACAGCCAAATTGGCGATGAGACGACACTCGGAAGCATCACTCAAGAAATTCGGAGGGCGGTTGGTTCTGCCGCTGGCCTGACAACCCAACTCTTGGCTTTCAGCCGTAAGCAGGTTTTCGAGCCTCGGGTGATCTCTCCGAACAACGTCGTATTGGACACAGTCAAACTGCTGAAGGCGATTCTCGGAGAAAACGTCGAGCTTCGTCTAAACCTATCTCGTGATCCGGGAAATGTGGTTGCCGATCCCGCGCAATTGCAGCAGGTCATTATGAACCTGGGCGTTAACGCACGAGACGCAATGCCCAATGGGGGTAGACTGACAATTTCGACACAAAATGTAGTGACCGATGCGGGTGAGACGAAGTCCGGGTCTCTTGCACCCGGGCGATACGTAAGGCTGTGTGTCAAAGATACCGGAATCGGCATGGATAATTCAACCCTACAACGTGCGTTCGAGCCGTTCTTTACCACCAAACCGCAAGGCCAGGGAACGGGATTGGGGCTGTCAACCGTCTACGGCATTATCAAGCAGAGTGGTGGATATATTTATCTGTCAAGCACACCTGGCGCTGGCACCTCAGCTGACATTTACCTCGCGAAGGTTGATATGAGGGCGAAAGTGTGTGTCAACCAGCAGCCACCCTGTAAGAACGAACATGGCAATGAAAAGATCTTGTTGGTAGAGGATTACGCTGCACTACGTGACATCATGGAAAGGACGCTGAGGACAAAGGGCTACAGTGTTATTACTGCAAAGGACGCCGTACAAGCTCTTGATGTTGCAGAGTCGCAAGACGAGAAGATTGATGTACTAGTCACCGATGTAATTATGCCGGGAATGGATGGCTTCGAGTTGGCAAATCGTCTCTTGCGACGATTTTCGAACCTGAAAATTGTTTATATTTCTGGTCATGCGAATGAAAGGTTGGGCGCGACTGGCCTGACGAAACGCAACCTCATATTCCTGAAGAAACCGTTCGAACTATCTAGTCTGCTCGCGAAAGTACGGCAAGCGTTGGAACCGGTCAACCGGCCTAATAATTCTCGTTCCGCTGCAGGTTGTGTTAGAAATCGAGTTGCTACGGCGTAGTCACTCTTTCTCGGCGCAATTACCTCGAGTCCGAAGGCCCGGACCCTACGCGCCTTTCGCTTTAACCATAGGCGGCTTCAACCGGCCTAATAATTCTCGTTCCGCTGCAGGTTGTGTTAGAAATCGAGTTGCTACGGCGTAGTCACTCTTTCTCGGCGCAATTACCTCGAGTCCGAAGGCCCGGACCCTACGCGCCTTTCGCTTTAACCATAGGCGGCTGAGAATCGCCGGTCGCCTGCCAATCTAACCGGCTTCATTTACTACACTTAGCACGTTGTGGGCAGTGTGGTAACCAAGCGGATTGTTGTTCAGACAAAAGGAAACAGGTCAGCAAAAGTCAACATTAGGGTCGACCGTTGTCCGCACGTGCGCGACTCCTACGCCACATACCTTAGTTTTCCGGTACAGCCCTAGGTTATATGGGCATCTATTGGCCGCTCCTCTACTGTGGGCATAGGGCCGTCTGACTAGCGGCACCTCCGAATTCCCCCAGTCGAGAGGTGAAGAGCCGATGTCCTCCAAGAACCGAGCTCCTGTTCCGGAGCACCCACAACCTTCTTACATTCAGGAATTCTCATTTTATGCACTCATCGCTTTATCAATTCTTTGCGCCACCGCTTGCGGCAGGACAAATGCCTTATCGTCAGGTCAAAATGT
>Ga0335072_10007355_pt1 | contig 16039 bp, 13 predicted proteins | sample Lox_Sample_21_FD_206725 | JGI IMG/M metagenome (GOLD analysis project Ga0335072, IMG submission 206725) | Soil microbial communities from Loxahatchee National Wildlife Refuge, Florida, United States - Lox_Sample_2.1 | ecosystem: Environmental > Terrestrial > Soil > Wetlands | place: USA...
GCGGGCGGCAACGTCAATCCGGAACGGCAGTTTCCTTCGATGTTCGAGCCGGTGCACGGCTCGGCACCCGATATCGCGGGGAAGTTCATCTGCAATCCGATCGGACAGATCTGGTCCGCGGCACTGATGCTGGATCATCTGGGTGAGGCGGATGCCGGCAAGGCGATTGTCGATGCGATCGAAACGCTGCTGCGCGAGAGCGGCCCGAAGACGCGCGATATGGGCGGACAGGCGGGGACGCAGGATGTCGGCAATGCGCTGGCGCAGATCGTTGCTGGGTAGTGTGCGCGACAGCCAATGCTCTGCCGGTGAGGCGTTGCATGGCGCATCGCATTGGTTCGCACTCGGCTGATCTGCCCTGGAGAATTCCGCCGTATGGACATCAACCTCCCCGACGTCGTCGCCGAAGTGCAGGCTGCGTTCGCGCGCTACGAAACCGCGCTCGTCACCAATGACATTGCCACTCTCCAGCACTTGTTCTGGCCGAGTCGGCACACGATCCGCTACGGGATCAGCGAGGTGCTGTACGGTTGGGACGAGATCGGTGCCTTTCGTGCCGCACGTTCTCCCCTCGGTCTCGCACGCACGCTGTCGCGCACGGTCATCACGACGTTCGGGCGAGACTTCGCCACGGCCGCTACCTTGTTCCATCGCGAGACGGCGCCCGGCAAGACGGGCCGGCAGATGCAAACCTGGGTGCGCTTTCCCGACGCGTGGCATATCGTGGCCGCGCATGTCAGTCTGATCGACGCATGACCCGCACCATCACGTGGCTGCTTTTTGCAGCCGGCATCGCGCTGACCGCGCGAGCCGCCGATCCTTCCGCGCTTTGGCATATCGTGCACGATCGCTGTGTGCCGGACGCGCAGATGCACCAAAATCCGGCGCCCTGTGCGGCGGTGAACCTGGCGGGAGGGTTCGTTGTCCTGAAGGATATCACCGGCAACACGCAATACCTGGTGATCCCGACGACGCGCGTCAGCGGCATTGAGGACAAGGCGATCCTTGCGCCCGGTGCGCCGAACTATTTTGCCGATGCGTGGGACGCGCGCAGTTACGTTGATCGGAGTGCCGGCCATGACCTCCCGCGCGACGGCATCACACTGGCGATCAACTCGATCTATGGCCGCACGCAGGACCAGTTGCACATCCATGTCGACTGCATCCGTCGCGATGTCCGCGATAGCCTGGAGCAATACCAGTCGCAGATCGGGACGCGGTGGGGCGCGTTTCCCGTGCCGCTGGCCGGCCACAAGTACCGCGCCATGCGCATCGTCCAGCCGGAACCTGGCAGCATCAATCCGTTCCGCTTGCTCGCCGAAGACGTAACGCAGGCGCAAATGGGCACCCACACTCTGGTGCTGGCGGGTGCGACCTTCGACGGCAAGCCGGGCTTCATTCTACTGGACGGCGAAGCCGCGCTTGCCACGGGTGACCGCGGCTCCGGTGAGGAATTGCAGGATCATGACTGCGGGCTCGCCCGATGACGCAAGGGAACGCCGGCGGCCCGCGATCGCGCGACGGTCTGGTCGTGGCCGCCGAACGGCGTTTCCGCCGCCCTACTCAGTGTCCTGCATTCGCTCCGGCGCCGGCGGGGCAACCGGCAGCGGACCCGCGGCTTCGACGGCGTCGAGTTCGGCGTCGGTGAACAAGCGCGAGCGTACCGCGAACCGCACGCCGTCGGCTGCTTCCAGCGAGAAACTGTCGCCGCCGCCGGTGGTGACATCAAGCGTGAGCTCGCAGTTCGCCCAATAGGGGAACAGGGCAGCGCCGACGTAGAACGGGCAGCCCTCGACCCGGCCCAGCAATACGTCGCGCGCAGCGATACGGAAGCCCGTCGCGCGCAGGCACATGGGTGCGCTGCCCTCGCAGCAGCTGCCGGACAAATGGAACAATAGGGGGCCGTATTGGGCCTGCAGGCGCCGGGTCAACTCGGCAGCGGCCGGCATCACGCGGATGCGGGACGGCATGGACGCCTTCGTGCGACACGTGGCCGGGGGACATTGCCCCCGGCGCACGGCCTGCACTCAGAACTCGCGCTCAGAAGAAGCCCAACGCGTTCGGGCTGTAGCTCACCAGCAGGTTCTTGGTTTGCTGGTAATGCTCCATGATCATCTTATGCGTCTCGCGGCCGAAGCCTGACTGCTTGTAGCCGCCGAACGCCGCATGCGCCGGATACAGGTGATAGCAGTTGGTCCACACGCGCCCGGCCTTGATCTCGCGCCCGACCCGGTAGGCTGCCGTGCCGTTGCGCGACCACACCCCTGCGCCCAGGCCATAGATGGTGTCGTTGCCGATGCGGATCGCGTCCTCGATGTCCTTGAACGTGGTCACCGACAGTACCGGGCCGAAGATCTCCTCCTGGAAGATGCGCATCTTGTTGTGGCCGACGAACACGGTCGGCCGGACATAGTAGCCGCCGTCCAATTCGCCGCCGAGCCAGGCGCGCTCACCGCCGATCGCCAGTTTTGCCCCTTCCTGCTTGCCGACATCGATGTAGGCCAGGATCTTCTCCAACTGGCCGAGCGAGGCCTGTGCGCCCATCATGGTGTTCTGGTCCAGCGGGTGGCCCATTCTGATTTTGCCGACGCGGGCAACCGCCTTTTCCATGAACTTTTCGAAGATCGACTCCTGCACCAGCGCGCGCGATGGGCAGGTGCAGACTTCGCCCTTGTTGAAGGCGAACAAGGCGAAGCCCTCCAGCGCCTTGTCGAGGAACGCGTCGTCCTGGTCCATCACGTCGGCCATGAAGATGTTGGGCGACTTGCCGCCCAGCTCCATGGTGCTGGGGATCAGGTTCTCGGCGGCATATTGCATGATCTGCCGGCCGGTCGTGGTCTCACCGGTGAAGCCGACCTTGGCGATGCGCGGACTGGACGCCAACGGCGCGCCCACTTCCGAACCATGGCCGAACACCACGTTCAGGACGCCACGCGGCAGCACGTCGCCGATCAGGTCCATGAGGATCGCCAGGCTCAGCGGCGTGTCGGAGGCCGGCTTGATCACCACGCAGTTGCCGCAGGCCAAGGCCGGCGCCAGCTTCCAGGCCGCCATCAACAGGGGAAAGTTCCACGGGATGATTTGCGCGACGACGCCCATCGGTTCCTTGAAGTGATAGGCGACGGTATTGTCGTCGAGTTCCGAAAGAGCGCCTTCCTCGGCACGGATGCAGCCGGCGAAATAGCGGAAATGATCGGCGGCCAGCGGCACGTCGGCGGCGCGGGTCTCACGGATCGGCTTGCCGTTGTCCATCGTCTCGGCATAGGCAAGCAGTTCCAGGTTGTCGTCGATGCGGTCGGCAATTTTCAGCAGCAGGCGGGAGCGCTCGGCGGGCGCGGTGCGACCCCAGGCATCGCGTGCGGCATGGGCGGCATCGAGTGCGAGTTCGACATCGGCGGCGTCGGAGCGGGCGATGTCGCAGAGCTTCTGGCCATCCACCGGACTGTGGTCGGCGAAGGTGCGGCCCTTCACGGGCGGCTCCCACTGGCCGTTGATGAAGTTGTCGTAGCGCGCGCGCAGGCGGCTCCGCGGCGAGGCGAGGAACTGCGGCTGGTCATTCATGGAGTGGTCTCCTGGGAGGTTTCCTGGTTAGCCGGGCGGGCTCCTCGGGCTGGTTGCCGCCTGGGCAGACACAAAGATTTCGTCTGCCCACGTTAATGATTGCTTCAATTGCATTGACCTGCCCGGCGGTCATTGACTTGGATCAAAGCTGCGACGCCTGTGCATGAGTCCGGGGCGGCGGCGGGCGCCGTTTGAATGTGGCGCCATGGCGCGCCCGTGAATGTGGCGCCATGGCGCGCCCGTGAATGTGGCGCCATGGCGCGCCCGTGAATGCGGCGCCATGGGGCGCCCGCGGATATCATGGCCGGGTAAGACAAGGCTGGCGTCATGCACGGGGAGACGACGCTTCTCTGGCATCTCGTGCATTTCGTGCCGCTGCCGGGACGCAACTACGTCCTGCTGCCAGGCGATCCCCGCGCGCGACCTTTGGGCCGGGGAGGTCGAGCGGGTCCCGGACGAACCGGAGCCCGCCTAGCGCTGCCGCCAGGGCAGTCCCTCGGCCTTCCAGCCCGCCGTCACGCCACGGTGCCCCTGGGCATCCACCGCGCCTTCGAACCCGTCGGCAATGTTGTAGGCGTTGGGAAAGCCCGCCGCCTGCGCCGCCTGCGCTGCCGCATAGCTGCGCTGGCCGCTGCGGCACAGGAAATAGATATGGTGCTCTGGCGTGAAGCCGGCCTCCTTCAGGTGGTCGGCGAATTTCTCGTTGCGCGCCATCGTCGGGTAGACCTGCCAGGGGATCAGCACGGCCTGCTTGCCGGCAGATGCCAGGTCAGGCAGGCCGACGAACGCCCACTCCGGTTCGGTACGCACATCCACCAACTGCGCCTGCGGATCCCGGCGCAGGGCTTCCCATACCTTCGCCGGCGGCACATTCTGGATGCCTGTTGGCTCGACCATCCGGGATACTCCTGCTGCATAAGGGTGCGCGAATGACCCGACTCTATCACGGCTCCCGCTGGGAGGACGACATGGCGGCCACGATCGGCAGCACGCCGCTGATCAAGCTGCGGCGCGCGTCGGAGGCCACCGGCTGCACCATCCTCGGCAAGGCGGAGTTCCTCAACCCCGGCGGTTCGGTGAAGGATCGCACCGGATTGTTCATCATCGCCGATGCAGAGAAGCGCGGCACGCTGAAGCGGGGCGGCACGATCGTCGAGGGCACCGCCGGCAATACCGGCATCGGCCTGACGCTGGTGGGCAACGCGCGCGGCTATCGCAGCGTGATCGTGATGCCGGAAACGCAGAGCAAGGAGAAGATCGACTTCCTGCGCATGATCGGTGCGGACCTGCGGCTGGTGCCGGCGAAGCCGTATCGCGATCCGGGCAACTACGTGCACGTATCGCGGCGCCTGGCGGAGGAGACCGGCGCCGTCTGGGCCAACCAGTTCGACAACGTCGCCAACCGCGAAGGCCACCAGGCGACAACGGGCGTCGAAATCTGGGAGCAAACCGAGGGCAAGGTGGACGCGTTCACCTGCGCCTGCGGCACGGGCGGGACGCTGGCGGGCGTGGCATTGGCGCTGAAGGCGAAGAAGCCGAAGGTGCGCATCGTGCTGGCCGATCCGGAAGGCAGCGGCCTGTACGGCTGGGTGAAAAGCGGCGATCTGTCCATGTCAGGCAGTTCCATCACCGAGGGCATCGGCAATTCGCGCGTCACCGCCAATCTGGAAGGCGCCCCGATCGACGATGCCGAACGGATTCCGGACCCCGAGGCGTTGGACTGCATCTATGAGGTGCTGATCCACGAAGGGCTGTCGGTGGGCACCTCGTCCGGCATCAATATCGCGGCGGCAATCCGCGTGGCGAAGGCGCTGGGACCGGGACACACGGTGGTGACGATCCTCGCCGATGGCGGTTCACGCTATCAGTCCAAACTGTTCAATCTGGAGTTCCTGCGGTCGAAGAAGCTGCCGCTGCCGGCCTGGATGGAAAGTTAAGGCGGGGCAGCGCGCGCCACGGTCAGGCAATCGTCGGCATGACGAGTCGCCCGTGCGTCAGTCTTTACGCCGGCTGATATTACTCAGCAGTCGGTAAGCTGGGCGACATTGCGCCAACCCGTCATGGCGGCCGAAGGGCCACCATCCACGCCTTTGGGGCGCGCATCACAGCGATCCGTGGATGGCCGGCCTTCGCCCATTGGCGCTAACTTAAGGCTGAGGACAGCGGACATGCCCCCGTGTCATGCCCGGCGAAGAGCCTGCCCCTGCGAAGTCGAAGGCCGGGCATCCACGTCTTTTCTGCAGAAAGCCCGGCAAAGACGTGGATGGCCGCGCTGATCCCCGGGACAAGCCCGGGGACGGCCATGACTCAAAGCCGCCTGGCGCCTTAAGTTAGCGCCTATGGGCCTTCGCCGGCCATGACGCGAGATGGGTCGCCTGTCGCCCTATTTCCCGACTGCTGAGTAGATGGTGGCGATTGCTCCGTCGCCTTGCGCCTCGCAATGACGAGGTGTGGACGCCGCGGCTTCGTCGACGGGATTCGCGCCTACGCTCAGATTATCCTTGATGGCGGCCAGCGTCTCGATCAGCGCGTCTCGCGCTTGCGTCGGCAGCCCGGCGAACGCCTCCGCGCGGACCTGCTGATTGATCGCCAGGATCCGCCCCACCATCGGCCGCCCCTCTTCCGTCAGCACCAGCGTCCGCACGCGCCGATCGGTTGGATGGGCGCAGCGCGCGACCAGGCCTTCCTCGCACAGCTTGTCGAGCATGCGCACCAGCGCGATCGGCTCCATGTCTAGCCGCGCCGCGATCTCCGCCTGGCTGACCCCCTGCCCGCGCGAAACGTGGAGCAGCACCGCCGCCTGACGGCGGGTCAGCGGCAGGCCGGTCTGCCGTGCACGCCGCTCAAAATGCCGCTTCAGCAGCCGCGCCACGTCCTGCACGAGAAATCCGAACGTGCGCAGATCCGCCGTTTGCTCCGGCAGCATCACGCCTGCATCATTCGGCACCGGTTTGCTCCTCGGCCAAGGCACCGGACGGCACGTCGGACAACGCGTCCGCCATGTGCGATACCCGCTGCGAACTGCCCAGCCAGCGGCTCAAGCGTTCGAGGTACAGATAGATCACCGGCGTCGTGTACAGCGTCAGCCATTGCGACACCAACAGCCCGCCGATGATTGCAATCCCCAGCGGCCGGCGCAGTTCCGAACCCGCGCCGTGACCGAAGGCAATCGGCATCGCACCGAACAAGGCGGAGAACGTCGTCATCATGATCGGGCGGAAGCGGAGCAGGCAGGCCTGATGAATCGCCTCGCGCGGACTTGCACCCTGGTTCCGCTGCGCCTGCAACGCGAAGTCGATCATCATGATTGCGTTCTTCTTCACGATGCCGATCAGCAGGATCATGCCGATAATCGCGATCACCGTCAGGCTGTAGCCGCATGCCATCAGCATGATCAGCGTGCCGACACCCGCCGAGGGCAGCGCGGACAGGATGGTGATCGGGTGGATGTAGCTTTCGTACAGAATGCCCAGCACGATGTAGACCACCAGCACTGCCGCCGCGAGCAACAGCGGCATCGACGACAGCGACTCCTGGAACGCCTGCGCTGTGCCCTGGAAGGACCCGGTCAGCGTCGGCGGAATGTTCAATTCGTCGGTCAGTTGCTGGATCGCATCCACCGCCTGTCCCAGCGACTTGCCCGGTGCCAGGTTGAACGACAGGGTGATTGCCGGGAATTCACCCTGGTGGCTCACCGACAACGGTTCGATCGTACGACTGAAATGCGCGACCGTGCTCAACGGCACCTGCGCGCCGGTCGGCGACGCCACGTAGATTTCCGACAGCGCATTGGGATCGTTGCGGAAGCGCGGCGCCAGCTCCATCACCACCTTGTACTGGTTGGTGGATGTATAGATCGTGGTGATCTGCCGCTGGCCGAACGCGTCATACAGCGTCTGGTCGATCAGATTGGCCGACAGGCCCAGCCGCGACGCGGCATCGCGATTGACAGTCACGGCGACATGCGGAGCGGCGATCTGCTGGTCGGAGGCAACGTCCAGCAGCTCCGGCAGCTTTTGCATGCCTTGCTCCAGGATCGGTGCCCAATGGTTGAGTTCGTCCTGGTCCGTATCAGTCAGCGTGTACTGGTACTGCGTCCGGCTCAGACGGCCGCCGATGCTGATATCCTGCCCGGCCTGCATGAAGAATTTCGCACCCTCCACCTTGGCGACCTGCGGCCGCAGGCGCTCGATCACCTGGTCGGCACTGACATCGCGCTCGTCGAACGGCTTCATCTGCATGAACACGCGGGCCGTGTTCTCGGTCGGGTTGTAGGAATACGCCCCGCCCATCGAGAACACGTTCGCTATAGCGGGGTCCTGCATGCAGATCGCCACGATCTGATGCCGCAGCGCGTTGGTTTGCTCGAATGATGCATCCTGGCGGGTGTCGACTTCGCCGAAGATGAAGCCGGTGTCCTGCTGCGGGAAGAAGCCCTTCGGTATCACCATGTACAGATAGCCGGTGACGAAGATCAGCGCGACCGTTGCCAGCAGCATCAAGGGCTGATGGCGGAACACCCAGTTCAAGCCTCGCTCGTAGGCCCGCAGCATCCAGTTGAAGAAGCCTTCCGCCAGGCGGTTGAACCAGCCCCGCGATTCGGCCTCCTGCTGGTGTTTCAGGAACAAGGAACACAGCACCGGGGTCAGCGTCAGCGAGATGAAGGCCGAGGCGATCACGGCTACGGATACGGTCACTGCGAATTCGCGGAACAGACGGCCGATTATACCACCCATGAAGAACAAGGGGATGAAGACGGCAATGAGGGAAAAAGTGATCGAGATGATGGTGAAGCCGATCTGCCCTGCCCCACGCAGCGCCGCGCGGAACGGCCGTTCGCCTTGCTCGATATAGCGCACGATGTTCTCGATCATCACGATCGCATCGTCCACCACGAAGCCGACCGAGATCGTCAGTGCCATCAGCGATATGTTGTCGAGGCTGTAGCCTTCGCCGTACATGATCGCGAGCGTCGCCAGCAATGACAGCGGCACCGCCATGCTGGGGATGATCGTCGCCCACAGCGTGCGCAGGAAGATGAAGATGACGAGCACCACCAGGGCAATCGTCAGCGCCATTGTGATCTGCACGTCGTGCACCGCGGCGCGGATGATCAGCGAGCGGTCCGACATCAGGCTGACATGCACCGAAGGCGGCAGGGCTTTCTCCAGCCGCGGCATCAGCCGCTGGATACGGTCCACCAAGGCGATCGTGTTGGCGCCGGTGGCACGCATGATCGCGATGCCCTCGGCCGGGCGGTTGTTGAACCAGGCGCCGACATAGGTGTTCTGAATCGAATCGACCGCCTGCCCCACGTCCTTGACGCGCACGGGCGCACCGTCTTTGTACGCGACGATGACGTTGCCGTATTGCGAGGCGTTGAAGAGCTGATCGTTGGTATCGAGCGCCACGGCCTTGTGCTGGCCCTCGATCTCGCCCTTGGGCTCGTTCACCGTCGCGGCCACCAGGGCGTTGCGGACATCCTCAAGACCCAGGCCGCGGGCGGCGAGCTCGCCCGGGTTGATCTCGATGCGGGCCGAGTATTGCTTCTGACCGAACACCGAGACCTGCGACACGCCAGGCACGGTGGAGAGCTGCTGGGCGAGAATCGTGTAAGCGTAATCGTCGAGCTTGTAGACTGGCACCGCATCGGAATGCACCGCGTAGATCAGCACCGGGAAATCCGCCGGGTTGACCTTGCGATAGGTGGGCGGCGTCGGCAGATCCTTCGGCAGCAGCCCGCCCGCGGCATTGATCGCGGTCTGCACGTCCTGCGCCGCGCCGTCGATGTTGCGGGACAGGTCGAATTGCAGCGTGATCGTCGTTGTGCCGGTGCCGCTCAGCGAGGTCATCTGCGCCAGCGACGGGATCGCCGTGAACTGTTGCTCCAGCGGCGTGGCAATCGAGGAGGCCATCGTCGCGGGACTGGCGCCGGGATAATTGGCGGTCACGGTGATGGTTGGAAAATCCACTTGCGGCAGCGCCGCGACCGGCAGCATCCAATAGGCGACGATGCCAAACACCAGGATGCCCAGCATCAGCAGCGATGTGGCGATCGGGCGGCGGATAAACGGTTCAGAAATGCTCATGGTGCCGTCTGGTCCCCTTAGCCTGGCGACTTGGCGGTGACGGGCTGGCGCAAAGTGACGCGCACGCCCTCGGTCAGCCGGTACTGGCCGGACACCACGACTTGCTCGCCGGGCTTGAGACCATGGGTCACCACCGCGACGCCATTCAGCACATCCGCGACCGTGATCGGCCGCCGCTCGACGGTGTCGTCCTTGCCGATGACATAGGCGTAGTCGCCGTCCGGGCCCTGCTGGACGGTCTGTGCCGGCACCGTCGCGACCTGCTGGCGCACCCGCAGCGTCACCCGCGCATTCACGAACTCGCCGGGCCAGAGCCGCTCGTCGTCGTTGGGGAAGGTCGCCTTGAGCAAGATGGTGCCGGTCGTCTGGTTGATCGTGTTGTCGATCAGGCTGAGCTTGCCATGCGCCAGCTCGGTCTTGCCGTCGGAGGATACCGCGGTGACGTCGAGCGGCGCCTGCGCCTGGTACTGACGAATTTCGTCCAGCGTGTTCTGCGGCAGCGTGAAGCTCACGAAGATCGGCTTGAGCTGGGAGATGGTGACCAGAGGGGTGTTGGCACTGGTTTGCAGCAGGTTGCCGATGTCCACGAGGCGCGCGCCGGTGCGGCCGTTGATCGGCGAGCGGATCTCGGTGAAGCTCAGATTGAGCTTGGCGGTATCGATCTGCGCCTGGTCGCCCTGAACCGAGGCTTGCAATTGGGCGACCATCCCGCGCTGGTCGTCATAGCTCTGCCGGGTCTGGAATCCCTTCGGCACCAGCATGGCGTAGCGCGCGAGGTCGGCCTGGGCGGTCGCGAGCTGCGCCTGGTCCTTCGCCTTGGCGGCCAGCGCTTGTTCGAGCGCGGCCTCGTAGGGGCGCGGGTCGATCTGGAACAACAGGTCGTCCTGTTTGACTTCCTGGCCTTCGGTGAACGCCACCTTGACGATGGGCCCGCCGACGCGGGTCTTCACGGTGACCATGTTGAAGGCCTGCACCGTGCCGATGCCTTGCAGATAGACAGGCATATTGCCGACTGCGACGATGCCGGGCGTGACGGGAACCGTGGCGGGCGCAGCCTGAGCCTTGGCGTCGGGCACATGCGTATCCAGGCCAAGGCGCCAAACGGCGGCTACGGTCAGAACGAGAATGAGGGCCGTGCCGCCCCACAGGCGTTTGGTCATATATCAAGCCTCCCAAGCCGGGCATCGTTGTGCCAGGCTCCTGCCAAATGCCGCGTCCCGGCGAAGATCACGGGCAGGTTACGTCGGTCTTACGGCTGGCGGGATTACATATATCTCATCTGTCATAGACAAACCATACGGATGCGCCGGGACCGGGCGGCCCGCCGCGGAGGCGGCTGCGGGTGCGCGCCTATGCCATCCATGCCGGTTACCTTCGCGGCCGTTTGGCGCCGCCTGCCAGGTGGCGTCAGTGCTGGGGTCTCGGCCGCAGGAGCGCGTGGCGGAAACGCCGCAGGCCGGCCCATTGCTGTTGAAAATAGCCGCCGGTGTGCAGCGCTTCATCACCTGACGGATCGCCCGTGCGCACGTACTCGCGGGAGAAATCCGCGGTGTGGAACACCATGTCCCACCAGGGAAACACGGCGCCGTAATTGCAGCTCCGCTGGCCAGCGGCCAGCATGCCGTGATGGGCGCGGTGAAAACGGGGCGAGATCAGCAGCCGTTCGCCCAGCCAGCCGAAGGACACCCGCGCGTTGGCATGGGCCAGGCTTTCGACAAAGCGCAGCACCAGCACCAGCAGCGGGAACTGCAATGGCGGCACGCCGATGAGCAATGCGATGACGCCGAACCACAGGGCGGAAATCAGATCGTCCAGCACATGGTTGCGGTCGTCGGACCAGAAGGTCATCTGCCGCTGGGCGTGATGCAGCGAGTGGAGCGCCCACCACCAGCGGAACATATGCGACAAGCGGTGGCGCCAGTAGTCAGCGCAGTCGAGGATCACCGCGTAGATCGCGAACGTCGCCACCTGATGGCCAAGCAGGAAGGGGAAGAGGCGCTCGAGGGTCGGCGGCACCAGTCCCTGGTCGGCGATCCACCCGTTCAGCGCCACCTGGGCGCGATAGAACAATACGAAGGTGAACAACGGGAGTATGCCGACGCGCGACAGCACGGTGTAGAAAACATCGACCGCGACGGCCTTGTGGTCGGCCCAGCGCTCCACCGGGCGCCAGCGTTCCAATGGCAGGCATAGTGCGAAGGTCAGCGCCACCTGGGCTGCCCCGTAGACCGCGAACAAGGCCCAACCGTAGGAAATGTCCTCCCATTCCATCCAGCCGAACTGGTAGAGCAATGGGATCAGCACATGTCCTTGCAGCCAGCCGGCAGCGAGGTCGAACGGGTCGGGCATCGCGCGTCCTCTGTCATCGCGCGGAGCGAAGCGATGAGGCAATCTCGGTCACGGCGTTGGCCTGACCGGGCTTGCCCTGCCACTGCGCTCCGCGCAACGACACATGCACAGACGGCCGCGCCGCGTCATTGAGGAAAATGCCGTGCGGCGAGCGGCCGACATCGATGGTCTGGTAATCGCCGGTGGTGGGATCGAGCACGGCGACCTTCTCTGCCCAGCGCCGCGTGATCCAGAGCTTGCCGTCGGGCGCGAAGGCCATGTCGTCAGGGCCGCCGGGAATCTTATAGGTGCGTATCGGCGTCAGCGAGTCGGCGTGCAATGATTCGGTGGTGCCGGCGACACGGTTGTTCACCCACAGTGTCTTGCCGTCCGGCGACAAGAACAGATTATGCGCGCCTTTGCCGGTGATGATGTGGCGCAGCACGTGGCCATCGGATGGATCGACTTCCGCGAGGTAGTCGGTGCCCATATCCGCCACCAGCACCTTGCCGTTCAGCCACAGCACGCCGGCCGGTGTCCTGCCGACCGGCTGGTCCCAGCGGATTGCCATCTTGTTGAGGTCGATCGCCACCAGCCGGTCGGTTTCCTGCAATGAGACGAACACCGTGCTGGAATCGGGCGAAAAGGCGAGGTGGCTCGGCATGGAGGCGATCGGGAAGCGTTTCACCAGTTTGAGGGTGGCGCCGTCGTAGACGTCGACCTGGTTGCGGGCGAGGCCGTTCACCACGAGGAACCTGCCGTTGGGGCTGAACCATAGCTGGTACGGGTCAACGCAGGGCACGGTGCGTTGCAATGCGCCGGTGGCGGGGTCGAGGGAGAAGAGCTCGTTGCCCGAGGTGTCGCCGACGAGCAAGCTCTTGCCGTCCGGGGACAACGCCCAGTGGTGCGGCTCGCGGAGCACTGGGATGCGGCGCAGTTCCTTGAGGGTTGCCATGTCGATCACGCTGATCGACGCGCTGCCGGAATTCATTACGAAGGCGAGGCCCGTGGCGGACGCGGACGTGGCGAACGCGGCGGGAAACAGCGACAAGAGCAGTACGCTGGCGAGACGAATCAGACGCATCGGACCGGCGCTCCGGTAGGGTGGCGATTGCCTACGCCTTTGGCCGGGTGGGCATCAAGCAGGCTGTTGCGCATGCTCCCATGCACCGCGCGCAAACACCGCGACGGCGAAGGTAAACAAGACGCAGGCGGGGGTGGAGATCAGCATGTTATCGGTGAAGGCGTGCACCGCCAACGCAACGAACGCGAGCCGCATGACGGTGCGGTCGGATGGGCACAGGCGCCTGGTGTGCCCGCGCACCCAAAGGAACAGCATGCCGATCAGCAGGGCACGGCCGATCTGGCCGCCCTCCACCTCGACGCGCAAGTACTCGTTATGAGCGGCCCAGGTCTGTAGCAGCCGGGCGACCGGGGCATTGGGCGGGATGATCGCGTTTCCGGCCCCGACGCCCCATCCCAGCCAGGGCGAATTGGCGGCCGCGGACTCGAAATTTGGCCACAGCAACTCTCGCCCGCTGAGGTCGCCCGGATTGACGGTGACGATCTGGAAGGCGCGAACGACGGAGGCACCGCTCGGGACCAGGCCGAACACCATCATCGCGGCCAAGGGCAGGGTGCTGATGCCGGCGAGGACCAGCACCAGACGATAGCGGGCCGGGAAAGTGACGGAACGCACCAGCAGCAGGCTGAGCCCCATCACCGCCAGCGCCAGCGACAGCGGCGCCCGCGCTCCGGTCAGCAGCAACAGCAGCAGGTTGGCGCCGAGCAGGAAAAGATCGGAGCGGCGGCCGTATCGGTACAGCTCGACGAGGCAGGCATAGGCGGCGGTCTCGGTGACGCTGGCGAGGAATGCCGGGTGGCCCAGTCCTGCCAGGCGCAGGCCACCGCTGTCGATGAAGAGGGGGCGAATGCCGGCGGCATAGCAGATGGCTCCGATGGCGATGGAGAGCAGCGGGGCCCAGACGGTGGCGCGGATTACGGCGGTCGCCCAGCCGGGCGACAGTTTGCTGAAGCCGAAGGCGAACGGCGCCACCGAGCCGATCAGCGACCGGAGGCTGTCGGCGGTGGTGAGACCGGGCCAAAGCCCGTGGGACAGCCCGCTTGCGAACATCGCCAGCCACGCGAAGGCGGGGTTGAACAAGTCCAGGCGTGGGCCGTAGCGCAGCGCCGCGACCGCGGCGAGGCCCAGTCCGATGCCTTTCACCAGGGCGATGGTCGGCTGGAAGTACGCCTCACCCAGCAAATCCGCCGCGGTCATTTCCACGGTGGCGGCGGCAATCAGCAGCCAGGCGGCGGTGAGGACGGGTGTGAAGCGGAAGGCGAGAAACAGGATGGCGGCGGCGGTCGCGGCGGGCGGCAGCAGCCAGAACAAGGCGGGCGCGAGCAAGGCGCAGGACAGCAGCGCGCCGAGGGAGGCGGCGGCAAGAACGGCGATCAGGGCGGTATCGGGCAGAGGCAGGACCGGCGCCAGACGCATGCAGGTTGTCCCGTGGGCGAGCCGGCATACGCGGAAATGGTAAATAAAATGCTGAGGCAGCGCCGCCGACGCCATCCGCTGCTGGCGGGCTGGTGCTGGCCATGCCTCGTTGGGCGCGCGGTGCTCTGGCCAAGGAACCCGCGGCAGCAGTCCGGGCCGGCACGAAATCCGTTATCCGGTTCGGCCGACAAGCGATTTGTTCGGAGGTTCGCTGACCGGCGAGGGGGGCCTGGGCAAACTCCTGCGTATCACTTCTTTTGAAGCAGGCGCTCCACCAGTTCGACCATCTTGGCCAGCTCGAACGGCTTGTTCAGGCGCGGCACTGCCCGATAGACGGGTGGCAGAACCGCATCGCCATAGCCGGTGAGGAAGGCGAAGGGCACGCCCCGTGCCGTCAGGGCATCGGCGATCGGGAAGCAATTCTCGCCGGCGAGATTTATATCGAGCAAAGCGCCGTCGAGGCCGGTGCTGAGCGCCAAGGCCAGGCCCTGATCGACGCGCGCCGCGGGACCGACGACGGAGAAGCCGTAATCTTGCAGTTCCTCGGCCAGCAGATCTGCAACCAGAGCGGTGTCCTCCACCACCAGGATGGATAGACCGCGCGGGGTGGTTGCGGCGGCTGGAGGCATTGCCGTCTCCTTACTCCGGTATTCGTTCGGCGGTCCCCGTCAATGGAAACGTGATAGTGCAACGCAGACCCTGTGGTGCGAGTTCCAGTTCGGCCGTGCCTTGCAATTCATATTCCACGGCACGCTCGATGAATCCGGTGCCGAAGCCGCGCGGAGCCGAGGCGTCCACCGGCGGGCCGTTGCGCTCGGTCCAGGTCAGGAGCAAGCGCGGATTGCCTTGCGCTTCATCGACGCGCGTCCAGGCGACATCCACCGTGCCGCCGGGGAGCGACAAGGCACCGTATTTGGCAGCGTTGGTGGCAAGTTCGTGCAGTACCATCCCCATCGTTGCCGCGGCGGCCGCCCCCAGGCGGAGTTCGTCGCCCGCCAGCCGCACGTTGGTGCTGTTGAGATTGCCATAGGGCTCCAGGGCCGCGCCGATCAGCGCGCGCAGGCTGGCGCCGCTCCAGGCCCCTCCGGCCAGCAGGTCGTGCATGCGCCCCATCGCATTGATCCGCGACAGGAAGGCTTCCTGGAACTCCTGCACCGAGCGTGAACGGCGTGCCATGCGTGTGGCCAGCGAGACCACGGTCGCCAGGATATTCTTCACCCTGTGCTGCAGTTCATACAGCAGCAGAAGTTGCTGCTCTTCTGCCCGCTTATGCTCCGTCATATCGACCACCGCTGCGATGGCGCCGCGCACGCGCTGGTCCTCGGCAAACAGTGGCGTGGCGGAAATCATGACGAACATATCATGCCCGGCGTTGGTTCTCAGCCGGCCTTGCCACGCGGGCACGGGCTGCCCAAGCCTGGCGGCGCGGCGCAGCGGAAACTCTGCCGGCTTCAATTCCCGCTCGCCATCGAACAAGCGGTATTGCTCCGTCATCGGCACCAGGCCGGATTTGCCATCCGCCTCTCCTAGCAAGTGCGCGCCATAGGCGTTGATCACGACC
>Ga0335072_10007356_pt1 | contig 16039 bp, 11 predicted proteins | sample Lox_Sample_21_FD_206725 | JGI IMG/M metagenome (GOLD analysis project Ga0335072, IMG submission 206725) | Soil microbial communities from Loxahatchee National Wildlife Refuge, Florida, United States - Lox_Sample_2.1 | ecosystem: Environmental > Terrestrial > Soil > Wetlands | place: USA...
TCCCCCGGACAAGGATCAAAGGGATGGTTGATTACTACGAGTTCCTGCAGATCAGCCCGCACGCCGATGCTGACACGATTCATCGCGTCTATCGGTTTCTGGCGGCGAGGCTGCATCCTGACAATCCCGACTCAGGTGATGCAGAGGCTTTCCGTACGCTGAAACAGGCCTACGACGTGTTGTCGCACCCGGTGCGCCGCGCCGAATACAACGCTACGCGCGTCCGTGAAATGAGCCAGTTCATTCCCCTCTCCACCACGGTCGATTTCATGGATACGGTCGATGGAGAGTTGAACCGGCGCCTTGCGGTTCTGGCTGTCCTCTACTTCCGCCGCCGCGAGAATCCACGGGTACCGGAAGTCTCGCTGGCCGAGATCGAAAAACGCATGGGGTTTCCCCGGGATTACCTGGATTTCACGACGTGGTATCTGGTCAAGAAGGGCTACATCACGCGGGCCGACAACTCCGATTTCACGCTCACCGCAGACGGAGTGGATTTTGTCGAGGTCCAGCGCACCCACATCCCGGTGCTGAACCGGTTGTTGACCAGCGGAAGAATGCCGACGGCCGCGGACTTCGCAAGCGGTCAGCGATCAACCTCGTCTTCCAAGGTCACGCCCATCGTCCTGCCCCACGACATGAACAGCTCCGACAGGCGGATGACGCAGGTGGACCGGCGCGTCAACTTCTACGGGCGAAGGGCTTCAGACCGGGCCCAGCGCGCATAATTGCCCCGCTCCCGAAGTGCTCCTGCCGCCCTTGACTGCAGCGGCTAGAAGACAGGCCCCGGTTATTCGCGCACGCTGATGCCAAGGGTCTTCATCTTCCGATACAGGTGGCTGCGCTCCAGTCCCAGCAACTCGGCTGCGCGGCTCACGTTGTTCCGCGCCTCTTCAATTTTCTTGAGGATGTATTCGCGTTCATAGGCGTCACGCGCCTGCTGGAGAGTCGAAAAATCCTCGGTGGAGTGCGAGCCGGTCTTGTGCGTGAGCGGCGGCAGGTGCTTGCGCTCGATGCGCAGCACGCGCGGGTTCAGGATCAGTACGCGCTCAATCACATTCTTCAGCTCGCGTACATTGCCCGGCCAGTGGTAGCGGCCAAGAGCCTCGAGGGCTTCCTCGCTGATTTCCATCCTTGGACGGCCATACTGGCGGCCAAACTCAGCAAGAAATTCCCGCGCCAGCGGCGGAATGTCTTCCTTGCGCTCACGGAGCGGCGGCACAAAGAAGGGCACAACGTTGAGCCGGTAGAAAAGATCTTCGCGGAAATTGCCTTTCGCAATCTCCTCTTCGAGGTCCTTGTTAGTCGACGCAATCAGGCGCACATCGACGCGCACGGGCTGGGTGCCACCCACCGGCGTGAACATCTGATCGTCCAGCGCGCTCAGCACCTTGGCTTGCGTCTTGAGGCTCATATCGCCGACCTCGTCGAGATAGAGAGAGCCCTCGTCGGCGCGCTCGAGCGTACCCCGCTGTTCCGTCGCGACGCCGGCTTGGGCGCCGCGGCGATAGCCGAAAAGCTCGGCCTCGATGTGATCTTCGGGAATGGCAGCACAATTCAGCTCCACGAATACGCGATCGCGGCGCTGGCTCTCCGCGTGGATGGCACGCGCAATCAGTTCCTTCCCGGTCCCCGACTCGCCGTAGATCAAAACCCGGCCGTTCGTCGGCGCCATCAGCCGTATCTGCTGGCGAAGAGCTTTGGCCGGCACACTTTCGCCCGTCAGCACAGAACCCACGCCGAATTGGCGCTTGAACTCCTGGTTTTCTGCGTGCAAGCGCCGCGCCTCGACCGCGTTCTTGAGGACGATGAGGGTGCGATCCAAAGACAGGGGCTTTTCCAGAAAATCGAAGGCGCCGAGTTTGGTTGCCTTGACCGCGGTTTCGATCGTCCCATGGCCCGAGATGATGATCACTTCGGGCCGCATCTCAGCGGCCAGATCATGGATCTCGTTCAGGACTTCGAGACCGTCGCGGTCTGGGAGCCAGATATCGAGCAGGACGACATCGTAGGGGGTGTCCTGCACCAGGACCAGGGCCTCAGCTGCCGTGGCCGCCGACGCAACCGCGTAGCCCTCCTCGCGAAGGATCTCCTCGAGGGACTCACGAATCTCTGCCTCGTCGTCCACCACTAGGACGTGGTTCACGGGCGAGCCCCGATGACCGGCGCAGGAGTGTCGGATTCAGACTTGTCGAGCGCGGGCGGAATGGGCTGCTCCATCACCGGCAATCGCATCAGGAAGCGCGCCCCCTTGGGGCTGTTGCTCTCGGCGCGAAGCGACCCGCCATGCTCCTGCACGATTTTGGCCGCGATGGAAAGACCGAGGCCTGTACCTCGCTGCTTCGTCGAGTAGAACGGCAGGAACAGGCGCTCACGAATTTCATCGGTCAGGCCGTGGCCGGTGTCTGACACCGTGACCTCAACAGAAGCTCCGTCTTCGCTGAGTCCGCTGCGCAAATCGAGAACGCGCAGCAGGCTGCCCTGCATCGCTTCTGCGGCGTTATCGATGAGATTGGCAAGGGCACGCCGGATGGCCTCGGGATCGGCCAGCACCATGGGCAGCCCGGGCTCGAGATTGAGGCGAACCGTAATTCCGTCGAGGCGTCCGGCAAAGAGGGCCATCGCCTCCTCGGCAACCTGGTTCATGTCGCAGGCGCGCGGTTGCGGCGCGGGAAACTGGGCCAGTGCGGAAAACTGGTCGACCAGCGTGCGCAGTGTTGAAACGCAACTCAAAATCACTTCGCTGCACTTGCGGATCACCGCGGGAGAATCAGGCAGGCTGCGATCTAGGTGGCGGCCGATGCGCTCAGCCGACAACGCAATGGGCGTGAGCGGATTCTTGATCTCGTGCGCAACTCGCTGCGCCACTTCCTTCCATGCGAGCTGGCGCTGTGCGCGCAGCAACTCCGACGTGTCCTCGACCACCAGTACCGTGCCGGTCTTCCCGTGCGCCAGTTCAAGACGCGCGCTGGTCACGGCAAGATGCAGAATACGGCCGCGGGCGTGAAACTCAATTTCAGTGGAAGCGGCGCCCATGCGCTGGCCGCGCCGTATGATGCCGGCAAGGTCCTCGATGCAATCCGCCGGAACGAGCTCATCCAGCTTCTGGCCGCGCAGCCCGGCATCTTCCGTACGCCCAATCAGCACCGCAAAGGCGCGATTGGCTTGCAGCACGTGGCCCGAAGCATCCAGCGTGACAACGCCGCTGGGGATGGTTTCAAGAATCGTCTCCAGTTCGCGGCGTCGCTCTTCAAGGGCGAGGTTCGCGGCAGTCAGCTGCGCCGACGATGTTTCAGCCAGCAGACGGGTCGCTTCAAGATCCGCTGCCATGTGATTGAAAGACTGCACCAGGTCGGCCATTTCGCCGGTACTGGCCAGAGCGACACGATGATTGTATTTGCCAGCGGCAATCTCATCCATCGCATCGGCAAGCGCTTCCACCGGCCGCGTAATCTGCTTCGAGAGAAACAGCGCCAGCCACACGCTCGAAAAGAACACCACCACCGTGATCAGCAGCAGCAACAGGAAGAAGGTGTTGCGAATCTGTCTTCGGGTCCGGAACAAATCCCAGTAAGCGGCAGCGTCCTCGCGAATGCGTGTGGTGGTGGGGCTGAGCCCTTGCGGCATAGGCAGGGCGGCAACCACCACTTTGCCGGAGTTGGTGGCCGACATGCCGAGCGCGTAATCGTGGCCGGCGATGCGGATAATGGGCTCATCGTTGCGCTGCGCGGCGATGAGAATGTTGGCCGAAAGAGGTCCCGACAAGGGTATCTCGCTCATGCTGGCGCCGCTTTCGGTCCGATCGGGCATCCATGGAATCAGGCTCGCGGCGCTCGATTCGGGCGGAGCCAGGTAACTGGCAACCACGTGACGGTCTTTGTCGAAAACGATGGCAAATCCACCGTCGAGCGTGATGCGATGCGATCCAAGCACACTATCGAGCGCGACCAGATCGCCATCCAGAGCGCCCGTGGACGCAATCGATTCCGCCTCGCCCCGCGCATTGCTGGTTACGTATTGCGACAGTTCGAACACCACTCGCGTGGAGTCTTCGCGCAGTTCCGAGGTGTTGGGCGAAAACCAGCGGTCGATCGAGCGGTTCATCAGCTGGAAGCTGAACAGGAACATAAAAACCGCGGGCGCAAGGGCGATCAAGACGGCGCCTAACACCATCCGTGTGCGCAGCCGGGCCCCCAGCGCGCTGCTGCTCTGATCGGCGTAAATCTTGAGGATGTTGCGGAGAAGCAGAATCAGAAGCACCAGCAGGAGCAGAAAGACAACCACGGTCAGGCCCGTAAGCGCCAGCGTTTCGCCCGCTGTTTCCGGATTCAAATAGGGGACGTTCGAGGTATTAAAGGCCTGGAGACCGCCCAGCAAGGCAAGAATCAGCAAAGAGCCTGCGCCAAGCAGGACAACCGTGCGCCGCCTCGGGTCGCCCAGGAAACTCATGCGGCGATTATAGGCGCGGACCGTCTCAATCGCCAGATTCGACAAGGGAATGGAATGCCTGGAGTTAAGCCCGGCCGGCCCGGCCGAAATGAATCGAGAATCGACCACTCAACGCGAGCCGGCTTGGGAGAAGCTACTTCTTGCAGCAATCACTCTTGCAGCAGGACGCGTCCGACTGGCAACAGCTGGACTTGCAGCAGTCGCTCGGGCAGCACTTCGATCCGGGCTTGCAGCAGTCGGCCGTAATGGCCAGCGCGGAGAGTGAAGACAGCGTGAGAACGAAAACGGCAAACATCTTTTTCATGGAAATATCCTTTCGGTTTTAAAGGTTGAACGCTTGCGCCGGGGCGCGGAAATCGAGCGAACCGAGACACCGAAAGGGCTAGATCCTGAGATCTTCCTTGAGACGAAACACCGGGGACCGGTGGGAAGGGAGATCGGCCGCTAAGGCGGTGGGACCACTCTGCTGGGAGGCAAGCCGCCTGTGCGGGGAGCCGGCCGGAACCAGGGGCGCGCTCTCGCGAACCGTCGTGACCAGTTCCGCGTGGATGCGCGCGACCGCTCCGCATTGCGGGTGCGAACAGCCCATGCCGCCGCCCGAGACGGGGCAGCACGGCATCTGTCCGTGACACGCGGCTTGCACCGAGGCGATGTATTCAGCGAGTGCGGGAGTCGCGGTGAAGGCAGCGCAGAGCGCAAGAATCAGAACCATGCGCAGACGGAAATGGAGGAGGGCCTTCACAAGGCGGATTCTAGGCCCGGCGCGACATCAATCCTGTGACATGGATCACGAATACTAAGCCGTGTGACGGCGCGCACGACTGTTCATTCGCATTTGCCTATTAATTCATCGAAAAGCGCATACTCGAATTAGACAGTCGCGAAATAGACAAAGAATGGGGCCGTGGACCGGATGGCGCGGCTTGGCTGGAAAAGCGTCTAAGCGGAGAGCGGCGGCAAGACACCCCACCCCCCCTCGAATATTTGTGGATTTCCACAAAAAAGTTGCCACAAATTCCGCCGCCCAAACCCGACCGATCCAGTCCGCGACCTGCGCCGGGCCTCGAGTCCGTCACGAACTCGCAGCGTATCTCTGCCTCATTGAACAGGAATCGCGGTTCCTGTTGACTCGCTGACGCTCATGGGGAGTGTCAGCGATACGCCAATCATCCAAACAATGCTCACGAAACGGCCCACTGGAATAAAGTATCCGGCTTTGAGATTCAACACTGTGAACGCTGCAAGCTCGCATTGAAAAACTGAGCTATCCCAGCACGCTCGCCGGATCGGTCCATTCACGGTGCTGGCTTTCCGCCACGCCGCGATAGGTGATCTTGCCCAGCCAGGTATTCAGCCCTTCCGCCAGACCCGGATCCTTCTTGAGCGCCTCGCGAGCGCCGAGGTTCGCCAGCCGCATCACATAGGGAAATGTCGAGTTGGTCAGGGCCAGCGTGGAAGTGTGCGGCACCGCGCCGGGCATATTGGTCACGCAGTAATGCACCACGCCGTCGACCACAAAGCTGGGATTCGAGTGCGAAGTCGGCTTGGCAGTCTCGACGCATCCGCCCTGGTCGATGGCCACGTCGACAATCACCGCGCCCTTCTTCATCTGCGACACCATGGCGCGGGTGACGAGTTTGGGTGCGGTCGCGCCCGGAATCAACACGCCGCCAATGACAAGATCGGCCTCGCGCGTGGCCTGCGCGATGTTGTAGCTGTTCGAGGCCAGCGTGTAGAGGCGCCCGCCGAAGATGTCGTCGAGTTCGCGCAGACGGTTCAGATTGACATCGACCAGCGTGACCTTGGCGCCGAAGCCCAGAGCGATCCGCGCGGCGTTGGTGCCCACGATGCCGCCGCCGATGATGGTGACGTGAGCCGGCGGGACTCCCGGAACGCCGCCCAGCAGAATGCCGCGGCCGCCGCGCTCCTTTTCAAGATAGTTCGCGCCTACCTGCACGCTCATCCTGCCGGCCACTTCGCTCATCGGCGTCAGCAGGGGCAGAGTGCGCTGGCGATCACGCACCGTTTCGTACGCGATACCGATGACCTTCGACTCCAGAAGCTTGTTGGTCAAATCCGGAACCGGCGCGAGATGGAGGTAGGTGAACAGCACCAGACCATCGCGAAAGAACGGATACTCCTTCTCGATCGGCTCCTTGACCTTGACCACCATTTCGGACTTGCCCCAGACGTATCCCGCATCGCCCACAATCTCCGCGCCCGCGTTCTGGTACTCGGCGTCGTCAAAGCCCGACAGGGTGCCGGCGTTCGTCTCGACGAGAACCTTGTGACCGCCTTCGGTCAATGCCTTTACGCCTGCGGGTGTCACCCCGACGCGCGCTTCGTTGTCTTTAATCTCTCTGGGAACCCCGATGATCATCGCTGCTGCTCCTCTGCAATCTGTGTTGTTGGACGATCCTCAACGAGGCGGCTCAAAAAAGAAGAAACCGCGCCGGAACTTCATCTTGGAGGAGGGCAGATCCGGCGCGGCAAAGGTCACATCGCTTCCAACTGCGTAGAATCCTACGGCGGTTTTCGCTATCGATGTGTGCAAAATTAGTGATAAAACCATGAAATGGGAACAAAACGTGACCAAGCGACCTGTTCCATGCAAGAATTGCCTGGCATCCGATCTGAAGCCGGGCTCGACGAGCTCGATGCCGCGATTCTGCTGCACCTGGAGCGCAATGGGCGCGCTACCAACTTCGAGGTCGGCGAGGCCGTCGGACTTTCCGCTTCAGCCGCATCGAGGCGTATCCTCGCGCTCGAATCGGCAGGCGCGATCCGCGGCTACCGGGCGCTCATCGATGACCGGATGCTCGGCAAACGCATGACGGTCTATATTCGCGTAACCCTCGAGCGGCAGTCGGCGGCTGTGCTTGCCGCGTTTGAAACGGCGATCCGCCGTTGCCGCGAGATTGTGAGCTGCCACCTGATGGCGGGGCAGTATGACTACATGCTCGTAGCGCGCGTGGCCGATATCGACGACTATGGACGGCTGCATCAGAACGAACTGTCGCATCTGCCCGGCGTCACGCGGCTCGAGACCAGCTTTGCGCTGCGCGACGTGCTGGAACCGGCAAAATAATAGCCGCGTCTTTTGGTTCTTTGCAGCCCCTCGCCGCTGCGATACATTGGGAAGCACGCAAGACAGTCTGGCTGCGAATGCGATGGCATGCAGCGCGCGAATCGCTACGCGATTCAAATCTTCCGTGCCCAATGCAAAGGAGAATGATGTCTTCGTTGAAGCTGAGCCGTTGGTTTTGTTTCGTGTGGGCGATCGCGATGTGCTTTGCTTTTGCGGCCTGCAGGTGTCACGCGCAGGTGCCCACGCCCATCTCGGTGCTTGGTCACAACCCGGGCGATGACTTCTACCTCGCCGACTATGAAGACACGATCAAGTATTTCCACGCGCTCGCGGCGGCCGCTCCGGACCGCATGAAGATGTTCACCGTGGGAAAGAGTTCGGAGGGCCGCGACATTGAGATTGCCGTGATCTCCTCGGCGCAGAACATTGCAAAGCTGGATGAGACGAAGCAGACCGCGAAGCGGCTCGCGCATGCGACCGACCTGAACGATGACCAGGCCCGCGAGTTGGCCCGCACCACGCCCGTTATCATCCACATTGACGGTGGGCTGCACGCCGATGAAGTGGCCGGGCCGCAGCACACCATGGTGCTGGCCTACAAGCTGCTCTCGGCGCAAAACGATCTGCAGATCGACGCCATTCTCAACAATGTGGTGCTGGTGCTGTGGCCGACCCTCAATCCCGACGGCCAGGAGATGGTGGTGCACTGGTACCGGCAGAACGTCGGAACCAAGTACGAAGTGAGCCCGATGCCCTGGCTGTACCAGGATTACGTGGGCCACGACAACAACCGCGACGGCTACATGATGAACATGAAGGAAGAACAGGTGGTGGTGAAGACCCAGCTGGAATATAGCCCCGAGATCTTCTACTGCCAGCATCAAACCGCTCCGTTCCCGGCGCGCATCTGGATTCCTCCGTTTTCCGATCCCATTTCGAGCAACATCAGCCCGCTGGTGCGCAGCTGGCTCAACCTGGTCGGCGCAAACATGACGGCATACCTGAACGCGCATGACATGCCCGGCTCGATCTCCGAGTCGCGCTTCGACAACTGGTACGCGGGATTCACGGACTGGGCGCACGTTTTCCGCAATGAGATTTCATTCTTCACCGAGACGGCGCTGTACGAGTACGCGACGCCTCACTTCTACACCGTGCGCGACTTTCCCAAGGAGTTTCAGGATTTACGTGCGCTGAGCATGTATTCCACTCCCTGGGAGGGCGGATGGTGGCGGCTGCGGGACGCGGTCAATTACATGGTCGGCGGATCCATGTCGGTGCTTGACCTGGCCGCGAAGAATCGGGAGACGCTGCTCTACAACCGCTACCAGGCAGCGCGCGACAACATCAACCATTTCCGCAAGGAACCTCCATTCGCGTACGTGATCAGCGACAAGCAGAGCGACACGCCGGAAGCCGGGTTGTTGGCGCAGAAGATGATCGACAACGGGCTCGATGTGTACGCAACCAAGGCGGGATTCAAGGCGAATGGTGTCGAGTATCCTGCCGGGTCATGGGTGATTCCGATGGATCAGCCGTTCTCCGCGCTCGCCAAGGAATTGTTCGAGCGGCAGAAATACCCCGATGCGCTGGCCAATGGAACATCGAAAGCCATCGATCTGCCCTATGACGTGACCGGTTGGACGCTGCCCCTGCAGTTCGGGGTGAACGTGGACGAGGTGACGGATCCATTGAGCGCCGACGAGCGCGCGCTGCTCACCCCGGTGGACAAAGTTGAATTGCCGGCCGCCAGCGTGGATGGCGCCGGCGCGGTGTTCGCAGTAACGCACAGGGCAAATGCTTCGTTCGAGATCGTGAATGCAGCTCTCAAAGCGGGCGGAACGGTTTCGCTCGCCGAGGAGCCGGTCAAAACGGCCGAAGGCATGGAGACGGGCGCGTTTCTGATCGGCGGCATCAGCCGCTCCACCATCGAGAACCTGGCCAGGCAGTATGGCGTGTCGGCGCAGGGTGTCAGCGCTCCGGCACACACGCGCTCGCTCAAGAAGGCGCGCGTCGGGCTCTATCGGCCGTGGGCGCCTTCGATTGATGAGGGCTGGACCCGCTGGATCCTGGAGAATTACGGCTTCGAGCCCAGGAGCCTGTACAACGCCGACATCCGCTCTGCCGGTTTGCGCAGCCGCTATGACGTGATCATCCTTCCCGACATGTCCTCGCACCAGATGATGGATGGCTTCGGCATTGGCATTGTGCCGGGCCAGTATGCCGGCGGCATCGGCGAAGACGGCATCGACAATCTGCGCGAGTTTACGCGGCAGGGTGGAACCCTGGTGGCGCTGAACAAGAGCGCTGACGCGCTCATTCCTCTGTTCTCGCTACCGGTCAAGAACGTGCTCGAAGGCGCCAAGAGCGATAAGTTCTTCTGCTCCGGCGCGCTGCTGCGTGTGAATATTGACCACCCGGATTTGCCGGTCAACTTCGGCGAGCCTGATTCTCCTGTCGTCATGTTCCAGAACGGACCCGCGTTTGAACCCATGCCCGGATTCCATGGCGCAATCCTGGCCAGTTATCCCAAAGAGACGAACCCGCTCGAGAGCGGCCTGCTGCTGCACCCCGACGCGATCGAGGGCAAGGCCGCGGCCATGGAACTCGCGTACGGCAAGGGGCGCGTGATCCTGTTCGGATTCAAGCCCCAATTCCGCGGACAATCGCACGCAACCTATAAGTACCTCTTCAACGAGCTTTATCAGTTCGACCATCCTGACCTGCCCACGGAGCCGGGTGTTTCAGCCCCAGCGAAACCGGAGAGCCCGGCCGCGCCCTCCAAGGAACAAAAGAAGACCGAAGCAAATGCGATGGAATGAGAAGCATGATCTAAGCCGGCGCTCGGGCCGTGAATCAATCTGAAGTACCGTTGTGATGCGATCCTCAACAAGGAAAGCGCTTGAACGGTTCAGCTGGAACCTTTATAGTCAAGCCGCTCCTGGGAGTCATGGGCTGAAACGGGGGTACATTGAAAGTATTGATAAGACCGCTCGTGCAAAGCGGTTAAGGTTCCACCGGCACCATTTTTCCCCGGACTCCGAAAGGATTCTTCCATGGCGGAAACGGACCAGCCCGCTGAAAACGGTGAGTCGACTTGGGGAGCGCTGAAAGAACAGTTTCAGGAAGTCGCCGGCGAACCGGAGCAGAAGGACGCCGAGGCTCCTGCCGTCACGAAGCCAAAACACTCTGAGTACTTCATTCTCTACGTCGGCCTCGGAGTGCTTGCCGTCGCGGCCCTTGTGATCCTGCTGTTCAATCTTCCCAGGAAAAAATCGGATGCGAACGACCTCGGCCAAGGTGTCTTCAACGCCGCCGGACTCCGTGGACATCTCGTGACCAGGTGGCAAAAGGGTAAGACGCAATACCAACTCCAGATTCAGCCCATTGATGCGCGTTCCAACGCAGGCTTTGAACTCGTGGCAGGGGACCCGCCGCAGCCGATCTACATCAACCTGAGGATTCTGGATTCATCTGGATTCGCCCTCTGCGGCAAGCAGATCATCCTGCGCTTTGACCCGATGCGCGAGTTTCCCATGCTCCGGCGGGCGGCGCAGACAGGCGGCAAGATCTCCGGCGAGTTGGCGAAACAGCAGGAGGATTTGCTGATTTTGCAGGCCGAGGAACAGGATCGCGAACGCGGCAAGGACATCTTCCAGAACCAGCTAAACTCCGACGGCAAGGCCACGTCGTTGTACTCGGAGGGCGAACTGCCTTGCTCGGCCGATCAATACAAGCACTTCGACTACTGGGACTTCTCGACCAATTTTCCGACCATGGATGAACAGGACGCCTTGTTGAAGCACCCGAAAGACCTGCTTGTCTTCACCGGTCCCGAAAGAGACGGCAAAAAGAAGCCCTCTGCCCCACGTTCTGCCTACTACATTGAAGGCGACGACCGGGCGGTTGGATACGACCCCGCAAGCGGCACCCTGGAAACCGGCATGAACCGCTCTTTTGTCGTCGGCACCAAGACCGAGCAGTCCATCGCCGCGACGTGGGCCACCGATGTTGCGCACTTTCACTATAAGTGCGACCAGCGCTCCAACTGCGCGCTGATTCATTCAGGCTCGTCGACGGTCATCTCAGCACGACTGAATGAATAGGCAGTTTCATTCAGCGGCTTCCGCTTATCTTCTCTTCTCGTGCTGTGCAGGATGCTGTCCGCGCTCGTTCTCCTGTGCAGAGACTGCCTGCCAACAGCCGTTGCGTCGAACGAAAACATCCGTGAAAAGAGAGCTTGAGCCGGGACGGCCATCCGCGGCGTCGATGACAACTGTTCCGCGCGCAATCGCTGTATTGCCATACACGGAGACGGTGAGGCCTTCGATATGCCGCTTGCGGTCGCCGAGCTTCAAGTGGGATCGATAATAGGCCATCAGTTGCGCTTTGGTAATGAATCGGCCCGACTGCGGAGCGGGACGCACAAAGTCATCGCCGAGGATGGCCCCAATGGTCCTGAGATCGGCGGCATCCAGCGCGTCAACCCATCGCTGCTCGAGCTGGACAATGGCAGCTTTCGCGGCCCCCTCGCTGCTGATTGCTGGCGCAATTGCAGGAATCGAGACGAAGGTTGCGGCCATCACGGTCAACCAGCGTGGATGTGATTGGTGCGAGGGCATCGCCTACTCTGCGTTGTCGATCTGTGCGCGTTGCAGCTTGTCGGAGTAGTCGACGTAGACCGCCTTCCACGTGGTGAAGAAGTCGATCGCTCCGAGTCCTTCCCGGTGCCCGTTGCCAGTCTGCTTCACGCCGCCAAAAGGCAGATGCACCTCGGCGCCAATGGTGGGCGCATTGATGTAGGTGATACCGGATTCGAGATCGCGCATGGCGGCGAAGGCGCGGTTTACGTTTTTCGTATAGAGCGCAGTCGACAAGCCGTATTCGATGGAATTTGCGATTTCAATCGCCTGCTCGAAGGTATCGAACTCGATGAGGCTCACAACCGGACCAAATACCTCCTCCCGCGCAATGCGCATTGCGGGAGTCACGCCACCCATCACAGTCGGCTCAAAGAAGGTTCCGTGAACATAGGGCTGGCAGGTAAGCGCGCTGCCGCCGCAAAGCAGTTTTGCCCCTTCGTTCACGGCGATATCAACGTATTTCGCGGAAGTTTCGATCTGGCCTTCATTCACCTGCGGGCCCACTTCCACGGCTTCGTCGAGGCCGTTGCCGACCTTGAGCGCTTTGGCGCGCGCAACCAGCCTGTCGGTGAATTCACCGGCGATGCCCTTCTGCAGCAGGATGCGGCTGGTAGCCGTGCAACGCTGGCCGGTGGTGCCGAACGCACCCCAGAGCGCGCCATCGAGGGCGAGGTCGAGGTTGGCATCGTCGAGGACAATCTGCGCGTTCTTGCCGCCCATTTCGAGCGAAACCTGCTTGAATGTGGCGGCAGCGCGCTGGCCGACCCACGCGCCCACCTCGCTCGAACCGGTGAAGCTGATGGCCCGCACATCTTTGTGCTCCAGCAGTGCGTTGCCCGCGGCTCCTCCGCCGCCGCAGACGATATTGACTACTCCCGGCGGAAGACCCGCATCGACGAGGGTCTGGACAAGGTTGTAGACCGAAAGCGGCGTGTCCGAGGCGGGCTTGATGACGCACGCGTTGCCTGCGACAAGCGCCGGAAACAGCTTCCAGCTCGGGATCGCCATGGGGAAATTCCACGGCGTGATGAGGCCCACCACACCGACCGGCATGCGCACGCTCATGGCGAACTTGTTCTGGAGTTCCGAGGGCGTCGTAACACCAAAAAGACGCCGCCCTTCGCCGGCCACATAGAAGGCTTCGTCAATGGCCTCCTGCACGTCGCCGCGTGTCTCGGCCAGCACCTTGCCCATCTCGCGGGTCATGTCGCGGGCGAATCTCTCTTTTCGCTCCTGGAGAAGGATGCCGGTGCGCGTCAGGACTTCGGCACGCTTGGGCGCAGGCACCAGGCGCCAGGTCGCGTATGCCATCTTCGCAGCGGCTACGGCGCGGTCCACGTCTTCGGCATGGGACGAAGGGAACGAGCCAACCACATCGGAGTGGTCCGCCGGGTTCAGGTTCAGGATGGTTTTGCCGCTTGCGGCGGGCATCCACTCGCCGCCAATGAGATTGTGATACGTGGGATAGGTCATGGTCAGGTCTCAGGGGTCCGCCTTCAGTGGTCAGTGGACAGGAGTCGGTGGACAGTGAGGTTATAGCATCTTGGGGTCCTGACCGGGAAAGCGCGCGAACTCTTCCTTGCGCGATTTGCTGAGTGAGTTTCAACCGGTCGGCGCGAGTCTGGCAAGGGCGGGGTATTTACAAATGCTCCTCCGTCAGCACATTACCAGCGGTGCTTGTAGTTGAAACCCTGAGTGGCCGTACAATACGGAAGAGGCTGAGTCAATTTTCAGATGTCATTGAACGGATATCCTTCGCGCTCCTCGCGATCGCACGGTTTGCGCTCGCTTTTCAGCATGTTTTCCAGCGACCTGGCGATCGACCTGGGCACGGCCAACACGCTTGTGTACGCAGCCGGCAAGGGAATCGTGGTGAACGAACCCTCGATCGTCGCCATCAACAAGAACACCGGCGAGGTGGAGGCGGTCGGCAAAGAGGCCAAGGACATGCTGGGGCGCACGCCCGGCAACATCGTGGCCATCAAGCCCATGAAGGATGGCGTGATCGCCGACTTCAAAGTCACTGAGAAGATGCTCAACTACTTCATCCAGAAAGCGCACAACCGCAAAATGCTGGTGCATCCGCGGATCGTGATCGGGGTTCCTTCTGAAATTACCCAGGTGGAGAAGCGCGCGGTCGAAGACTCCGCTTACCGGGCAAAGGCCAGCGAAGTCTATCTGGTTGAGCAGGCCATGGTGGCGGCCATCGGCGCCGGGCTCCCCATTACCGAGCCGGGCGGCAACATGGTAGTGGACATCGGCGGCGGCACGACGGACATCGCGGTCATTTCCCTCTCGGGCATCGTCTACTCGCGGTCGGTGCGGATGGCCGGCAACCAGATGGACGAGGCCATCACCAACTACCTCAAGCGCAAGTACAACCTGCTGATCGGCGAGCGCACGGCCGAGCAGATCAAGATGGACATCGGATCGGCCTACCCGCTGGACAAGCCGCTCACGATGGAGATCAAGGGACGCAACCTGATTGAAGGCGTTCCCAAGACCATCAGCATCGACGACAGCGAAATCCGCGAGTCCCTGGGCGAGTGCATCGCAGTCATCATGAACGCCATTCGCGTCGCGCTGGAGCGGACGCCTCCCGAACTTTCGGCCGACATCAGCGACCGCGGCATTGTGCTGACGGGCGGCGGAGCGCTCATCAAGAATCTTGACAAGCGTATCCGCGAGGAGACCGGCTTGCCGGTTTCGGTCGCCGATGACCCGCTGGCGTCAGTCGTGCTCGGCACGGGCAAGATGCTCTCCGACTTCCGCCTGCTGCGCAAGATCAAGATCGACTAATCAACAGAGGTCAGAGGTCAGGGATCAGCAACTTCGTGGAACTCGCAAGTGCTTGACCTGACCCCTGAAAACTGACCGACCCCTGATCCCTGGCTGTTATGGAATCGTTCTTCGTCCGCTATCGAAACCTCGTGGTCCTGCTCACTTTGCTGGTGGCGCAGATTCTGTTCCTTGCCGTGCAGGTGCACCGCACCGACACGGGACGCGCGAGCCTCGACCCCCACGATAGCGGCGGGGTTCGGCTCATCCGCCTCTGGGCGAACGCGATTGTTTCTCCCCCCGAGAAGGTCGCGCACTCTTCCGGGCTTGGCATTTCGTGGATCTGGAACAACTACTTCGATCTGCGCCGCGTGCGTCAGCAAAATCAGGATCTGCAGCAGACGGTGGACCGGCTGCGGCTTGAAGAAGCAGCGCTGCTTGAAGATGCGCGCCAAGGACAGCGGTTGCAGGCCCTTCTCGGATTCCAGGAGAAATACATCTACAAGACCGTGGCAGCCCAGGTTCTGGGCACCGGCGGCACCGATCTTTCCCGGGTTTTCAATATCGACAAGGGCAAAGACGACGGCATCGCGCGCGATATGGCGGTCATTACGCCGGATGGAATTGTGGGCAAGGTGCGCGACGTGTTTCCGCACTCGGCGCTGGTGCTGGCCATCAATGATCCAACCAGCGGCGCGGGGGTGATCCTGGAATCCACGCGCACACGGGGCATTCTGCGCGGCAACGCTTTCGGCCAGACGCAGATCGTGGACATCATGGCCGACCAGCGCATTAAGCCCGGCGAGCAGGTACTGACCGCCGGAGGCGACCTGATCTTTCCCCGCGGATTGCCCGTCGGCGTTGTTGAGAAAGTGGTGAACGACCCTGATCGCGACTCGTTCATCGACGTGATCATCAAGCCAGCAGCGCATCTTGACAGGCTGGACGAGGTGCTGGTGATCACCTCGACCGAGCCTCGCTTCACATCGAAGCAAGCCCAGGACATCGCTGCCAGCCAAGCCCTGAAGAGCGCCGACGTAGATGAACTGAACGCGCAGAAGAAGGCCTCGGACATCATGGC
>Ga0335072_10007357_pt1 | contig 16038 bp, 14 predicted proteins | sample Lox_Sample_21_FD_206725 | JGI IMG/M metagenome (GOLD analysis project Ga0335072, IMG submission 206725) | Soil microbial communities from Loxahatchee National Wildlife Refuge, Florida, United States - Lox_Sample_2.1 | ecosystem: Environmental > Terrestrial > Soil > Wetlands | place: USA...
GCGTGCGCGAGGCGGAGGGTGAGGCGGCGAGGGGTGTTATATCGATGTACTTATTTTGGGGGGGGGAAATGGGGGGGGATTATTACCTCACACTGTAAATACCTCGGTCGCTCCCGTAAATAGCCCGCACAAGGCTGAACTGAACGATCCTGTAAGCTGGAGATCAACAGCACCCATAATTGCCCCTCACTGTTAGAAAGCAACAACCTGGTTGTTCCAGGTGGCCCGGCGGGACGTCCTTCAACCACAACCCGATACACATAGTGAGAGCGTGACTATTGGTGGGCAAGCACGTACCTCAAAACCAGGAGATCATATCTTGTTGCTAATAGGCTTGGTAGAACTTAAGGTCTCAAGTTTGACAGGAGTGCAGAGAACTCAGGAGCCGATTCAACAAATCTGAGAACAGATAATTGGTATCGACAGCTAGGAAATTGCATGAATAGTTAGCGCTCGAAGCTCGACGGTCTACCATAATCATGACGACGCCCGAGTACACGGCCCTCAACGAGCGGGCTCAAAAGGCTATTGGTGGTTCCATTCCACCTGAGAAGCGCATCGACGAACGGACGGCCCACTTCGCTTCCGTTAAGCCTCGTGAGCCAGACAAAGACGGCGACACGGAGGTTCTTGACGGAGTGACCTTTACGCACCACTTTGTCGAGGCGCCGGGCGACTACGAGAAGATACGCTGGCACTACGTCGAAGCCGGCAAACCCGGATCAGAGATTATTCTCTTCCTCCACGGCATCCCCGATAGTTGGTTCCAATGGCACCATCAAATGTCCGCTCTATCCAGCACCCACCACTGCGTCGCCGTCGACCTCAAAGGCTACGGGCAGTCTGAAAAGGGGCCTGGCGACTACCGGCACGAAGGCGTCGCGGAGCAGATGTTCGCCATGCTCACTCAAGTCGGCTTCCACAAATTCAACCTCGTGACGCACGACCGAGGTACCGTGCAGGGCGATTTCATCGCAGCCAACCATCCAGATGCAGTGCTGCGGTATGCGCGCGGCGAGCAGCATCTCTACCATTTCAACCCCGTGCTCGCACCCCAGGGCGAGATTTTCATGAACAGCCCCTGGACCGGCATCATGGAGGACCCGAAACGCTTCGTCGTGTGGGTTTATACCTGGGTCACCATACTTCCCATCAGCGACGCCGAGATGACGCGTGTCATCCAGGAATTCTCGTACCCCGGTACGACGCGGGCGGTACCGCGGTACTTCAACTCGAGCAGTTTTCGGCAGGAGTGGCTAGAGCGGAGGCGAAGGTTGTTGGCGAGCTGGAAGTGCCCGATGGTGGTCATGCAGGGGTACGACAGTAAGAGTCAGCCGAGGGAGTTTTACGAGAAGGCGAGGGAGTATATACCGAATGCGAAGGCGGTGGAAGTCAGGTATATGCCCGGTGGGCACTTTTGGACGCTGGAGAGTCCACAGGAGACGACGGATGCGATTAAGCTGTTGCTGACGATGTAATCTGAAGCTCGGCACTGTGTTCTCCCAGTGCGAAGTAATTATCGGACCAACGTGGTGATCCGTCTCATGCTTCAGCGTCAAGATGACTGGATGGGGATGGAGCGCTGGATGTTACCATTCTTTCGCCATTTGAAGGTACACTAGTCACCTTCTCCGCGTATTCGAGATCTTCCACACAGAGCTTAAATGTAGGCATGGCGATACTAACTCCATTCTGCTTGTGAAGATGAACTTTGCCGTCCCGTAGATAGAATACCGGAAAGCAACCTTCTTCTTAGGCTTAGGAATTTTAGGATTCGTAAGGGGTAGATACTCGGCTTTGTATATTTCCCAACAGGTTACTTCTATGATGGGTAGTAGTTGCTAGCAAGAAAGAGTAGAAATCTCCCCAAATGCCGCCCGGCAAGCACTAAACTACTTCTACTCTAGGCCCAAGAAATTAGACTTACCAGTAGGTAAGAAACCCTTATTACCTAATGAGTGAGTCACTATCAGTGACAAAAGTGTCGCTAACCGTTGCGAGCGCTGGGGACCCAAATTTCGATCAAAGAGCCTACGCTTGGACTCCCAGGCCAGCGGAGGCCGAGGGAGGAATCGGGCCCGTGTTCGAGGGCGGAGGAGTATGAGAGGAATGGAGGAGGTTCTGGCGTTGCGGTATCTGGAAGAAGACGAAGATGTCAGCAATTCAGAGAGGAACAAGCTCGGCCTTGCGACATCTAAGAAGATGCCACAAGATTATGTCCCGGAGGACGATGATTCCGACACCTGTGACCTAGGGGAGGACAATTGCGGTTTGTAAGTGGCGCCAACGAGGTTGTTGAAAGGAAGAAGACTCCCCGAGCTCTCTCTATCGCAACTACCACATTTAGCTATGGGCTTACCTATGGGCCTGGATAAGCCCGCTACCGGGCAGGCTTTTTGGGTTGGCCCATCAAAGCCCAGGCCCGTCGACCACTGGTCCTGCCTCCAGCTTCGGCCTCGCGCTGTGCCATATGAGACGGACATTCAGCCAGCAGATGTCGCCCGGACTCCATGCTGAAACAGTGTCCCTGCCCATCACGCCGTCTAGAACAATCATGCCCGGACGTACAAGCATGCTGCTGCAGGTCGTGTATGGATGAGATGTTGGTCGGGGCGGCGTTGAGTCCGATCTGATGCTAGAAATGTTCACTGTATGGCGAATTGTCCATTACGGTAAACGTCAAGGGAGGATGATTGATTGCTGTCTCAAAGTTACAGCCATTGGGGTGCGACAAGGTTTGTTGGTAGAGTATAATAAATTCATATCTCTGACGGAGGTCGCATACACACATCATTGAACAATGCTTGACAACGCGCACTCTTCATGATGTTGCCAGTGGTCCCTTTAATGGACTCAAACTCTGATTCATTACCTTCGTCGCCCTGTCCGTCCCCAACGTGTACGGGGCTGAGGTATCCATGTTCCTTGGATGGCTCGTAGTGATTCATCACCTGCGGATTGACAACAATGCACCGCAGCGCGCCCGAACGACAGCCGTTTGACAGGGAAATGTCAAATGCTTCCTCCGCACCACGAGCTACAACATCCAATATTCTTTGCGCACTTTGCTTAGTGACGCCATATCCAAATGTGCAGACCGTCATCACCGAGACCTGTACCGTGCGATAGCCTTCCGCCAGTTTATCTCTCAAAAAGTGTTTCGACCATCCTGAGTACAACTCGGTTTTGCAGCGCGAGTCATCGGCAAAAACAAGGGGTGGAGGCATCCAGTCTTCGATGGTAGAGCCGCAGTGGCCGAGCCACAGAACGTCCCAGTTGGTCCCATAGGGCGTTGGATCGGTGTCTGGAACGTCGGTGTAGTTGCGTACATTGTCTGAAATCAATTGAATCTGGCGTTTGATTCTCACATCCCAATCGACGTCGTCCTCCACAATGAATGCAGTTTCAAGATCCGAGGCAATGACATATTTGAGGAGGTCGAGATGGGCGAACCATGCCGTAGCTGAGCCGTGTTGTGGTGTCTTTGCACCTGTATCTGCGCCAATTTTCTCGAAAGCCCTGATGAGTTCTTCGGGGTTACGCGGCAGTGGTGGCATAGTGAGTTCTATGCCTGTGAGGTTGGCGGCGGCTTTGAGTCCCCGAGTGCGCCAACTTGGTCTCGCTGAAAGAGCTAACAACTTTTGAAACTAAAGTGAAAGTCAGCAGTGTTCACCATGAAAATATGGAATTGGTCTGGGGGCTGGATTGGATTGATCGGGCAGGAGACTTACTCCGAGCGTCGCATTTGCTGCAGCTTGCCTTGGGTGGGGTTTCGATGGGATAACGAAAGTTCTCACTCCTTCACGTCTCGTTGAAGACTTCGGTAATAGGCCGAAGAAGAGAATGAGGAGGAAGACGCCGAAAAGAATGTGAAGCCGATATTGTACCCAACCCCGATACTGTGAAGAAAACATGTTATGGAATTTATGAATATGCCTGTCATCAGATGAAGATGTGCAAGAGTTGAGTTCACATCGTTTCCCTCAAGTAAGGCCGGCAGAAGGATTGTTCTGGAGCCTAATGATTTTCTGATAGCGATGACACGCTGGCCCGGAGAGCGATGTCTTCGGAAGCAAACCGAACCCATCATTTTGGGGATTGAAATCAGTGTTGCACCCGTGGGGCGCAGTTTAGGGTTAAATAGGATAACTTGCCAACCGAACAAAGAATTCTCACGGCCACCGTGCAGACATACCTGTACAGGAACAGTTTCAACCTAAGAATTAACAGTATGATCATGCAGTGCCGTGGGGGAAACCAAAGCACTTGAGCGGCGGAGGCCACTGAACGAGCCGCTATGAAAGGCCATTTGCAAATCCGACGGGGGCTAGGTAATCGAAAAGGCGCCCGTCATGCTACGATAATTTTCATCTGGCCGGCAAATTGATATTTGGAATGCGCCAGCCGGTGTTCTACGACGTTAACTGTGGCAACTTCCGTTGGCGGAAAAATGCGCCATCGGTACAGGGGACCCTGATAAGTGACTCTACTGACACAACATACCAGGGTAAGACCGGTGTTATTGGTCGCCTACCAGCGGGTGGGAAACGGAACAGCTCTACAGGGCCTTGTCGCATCCGATTGCAAGCGTGCTCTAGTTGGAGACCGGCAAAAGTCTAATGCAGCAAATCGCTCAACGACGATTGTTCGTTAGACTGTCTGATCAGTACTTACATCGGCTAGTATGTGGCGTCTAGAAAGTTCAGTCTTGCACTCGGATGCGCCAAGGCCCTGTCCAGAGTACTCCAAGCATAAATAGCAGGCAGCATTACGTAGACTTTCAATCAGACAACCTTACCTTATCTCACACTTGCTTGGATGGTGGGGATAACATATCCTACGGGGTGATTGCAATGAAGCTGTCCCGAAGCCTTTATACCTAGTCTGGTAACTCGGATCGTTGTGAAATTCGATTTTGGGCTCTCGGAAGTATTTTTTGGAAGTTGGGGGTTTCAGAGTTGAAGATCGGGGCTTTACCCTTTATGGAGAAAATTCGGAGCATTTACAGGGTCTAACCACCCTGTATTAATAGTAGTGCTTCAGGGAACTGGAACGCAGACTTCCGGAGAAATTTTGAAGTGTCCTGACTTAGCCATGGGGGCCAAATGATGCCGAAAGTACGCAATCCACCTCGTCCGATTGCTAACTGAACTTTCCTAAACGTCACGTACTAGCTGATCCAGGTACTGATTGTGGAACCTAACGAGCAATCGCCGTTGAGTGATTCGCCGTATGAGACTTTCACTGGTCTCTGGGTAGCCTACGCTAGTAATCGGACGTGGTGGACTGTATACTAGGGGCTTGGGCCCCCGGTCGGGTCGTGTCTTCTGTCTCTTTAATTGATTTACACCTCAAGCCTGCCTTCTCTCTCCTTATCTGTCCTGTCAGACCTAATCGACAGCCATGTTCAGAAGACTTTGTGCGCTTGGCTGGCTCCTTTGCATTACTTTGGTAGTTGCACAGGACAATAGACCTGAAGACCCAAACAACCATTTCGTCTATCCTCCGCTCCCTGGAGATCAATATAGCAATGACCCCACCGTCTTCCGGACCAACATAAATATCACAGTGGGAGAGGTACAGGCAGAACCGTTCAAATGGGTTACTAACATGACAAGCATGAAAATATCCCTGGAGCAGGAAGGAGCACCGGGGACTGTGCAAAGTCGCATCCTGACTGGTAATTCTAGCCAAAAGGTCCACATTCTCTCGACAAGGCTAATTCGATATACAGGTTGCGAGGCAGGTGTTGCGCCTGCGCAGAATTTCTTTTATTGGGACGGCAATATAAGCCCCATCGATCTCAAAAACGGATCACAGGCGTACTTCGCTGCCTGGAACTGCTCTGATCCGGATGCGACGCCCATATTCTTTTCACATTACGTAAACCTCACAGAGCCAGCGGCAGCCTCCTCATCCTCCCGTGCCTCGAGCACCGCAGCTGCGATCAACAGTAAAATAAACACGACGGCTCCAAGTAGCACTGCCAGCCATACTTCATCCTCATTTGCTCCATCATCTATTACTCCAGTTCCAGCATCCTCTGGTGGGTCTTCCTCCAACGCCGCAGCTCTCGGCGGCGGTATCGGGGGTGGTATTGGAGGCGCGATTGTTCTTGCGGCCGCAGCCTTTGCATTCTGGAAATACCGACAGAGCAAGCAGGCGAAGCAATGTCAGCAATACCAAGGCGGAACCTACCATATGGGACAAGATCCAATGCATCAGGGGTATCAGCAAAGTTATCCAAAGCCACCATACAGTGATGTACCTTACAGTGATCAGACAATGTATTCCCGGCGGTCACCACCAGCAGAGCTGCCGCCAGGACACGATGTGGCTTATGGCGTTAATTGAGTTCAGTCGCACACTGACAGGTCTGGTCACAAGTCACTCAGGTTCAACAAGGCCATCATGAAAAAGTGTGCTCACATCCTACCTAAGTTGACTTGCTACTTCTTACGCAGCAATCCTACCTCTTCTCGCAACCAGGAGCAACAGCCCCGAGCCTCTCGTGGAACCCGTGGACATTTATATCTACTTTAGATGTTATGTTGTCAAGCACTGAGGCTGAAATGGACATCAGACAGAAATGGACGTGACGCGGAAACACAACGGACCGGAAGGGAACTAGGCGAGATGGGAAAGCAGGTGAGATTGAAGTCAGGTTGGAATGGACTGGTATCATATTTCTTCGCCATCTATACATTCTCACCATGAAAGACTATACTTAAATTTTCTCCCGTCCACCCATTGACCAAGGTAAGTCCAGGGTGAGCGTCACCCAAAGGCTCACCCAAGCTCACCCAAGCTCAGGCGGCTCAGGGCGGCGTCGCCCTAGGACCGGGGCAGGGTGAGCCCGGGGCGTTTTTTTGTTATCTGGGCGGCGTATAGTCAATGGGGAAGTCACTTCTCACTCCCTGTTATCGGATTAGGAAGGCGCTAAACCCAGGCCAGGCCTAACCCCTTAGACCTGGGTTGTACGGCCTGTTGGGACCACTGGCCGGAAGGTACTGCAGAGTAAGAATGAACCTTGAAAGATTTCAAGTGATTGCGGAAAAGTGGTTAAGAGACTGGTACTTAGCCCACGTACGAAGCTTCTGTGCGCGGGGAAGAACAGGAGTCATTCACAAACAAATGAGCCTTCTACTAGGCCTAGTCGTAACTATGGTCTATTAAGCATTACTCTCTTCAGCAAAATCAACCAGGCCCTTGACGTCCACTACTAGGTACAGATGACCACCGAAAACGTCTGCCCGGTACGAGGAGGGTTCATAAGCTTGGAATTCGTCAGCTACTTTGGTTCTTTGACTTCAACAACTGCACAATCACTTCATGCCCGTAAAAGGAGGCGCAGTCCAGTGCTGTCCATCCAGCCGCAGTCTTTGCTTCTACCTTAGCCCCATTCTCGAGTAACAGTCGCACGACCATCTCGTGCCCCATCTCCGCGGCTCGTCCTAGTGGTGTTTGGTGGTATTCCACATCCTCGTTGTCCACATCGACGCCATGCTGCTCGAGCAGCAGCCTCACGACCGCCTCAAACCCCTCCTGAGCGGCCCATGACAGTGGCGTCCGACCACTGGAAGACCTGGAGTCTGCATCGACACCTTTCATGAGTAGCAGCTGTACCACAGTATCATGTCCATTGCCCGCAGCCCACGACAGCGGCGTCCGACCATACATGCACTTAGATTCCGGGTCGATGCCGTCCTGCTCAAGCAGTAGCTGCACGACCGCGTCGTGCCCGTTCCGCGCGGCCCACGAAAGCGGCGTCTGACCATTGCTAGACCTAATGTCCAGATTCGCACTGCCTCGCTCGAGTAGCAGTCGCACGGCCGCCTCGTTCCCACTTTCCGCTGCCTGTAAGAGCGGTTGAGGCGGACGGTTGTCCAAGTGTTCGGAAGTGAGAGTGATGAAAAGCCGCACGACAGCATCATGGCCATTCTCCTTCGCACGCGACAGTGGCGTCCGACCCCATTTGTCTCTGGATTGCGGATCGACATCGTTTTGCTCGAGTAGCAATCGTGCCACGGCCTCATATCCGTACCGTGCTGCATATGCCAGTGGAGTCCGACCATGTCTATCCTTGGAGTCATGCTCAACACCTCCTCGGCTTAGCAGCAGTCGCACGATCATCACATGGCCATTTTCCGCAGCTCTCGACAGCGGTGTCTGTTCATCTTCCGTTTCCTTAGAGTCGGGCTCAGCGCCATGCTCAAGCAGCAGCCACACTATTGCCTCATGGCCCTCCCATGCAGCCCGTGACAGCGGCGTCAGACCATATTTTGCATCCTTCGAATCCGGCTCCACCCCTCTCTCCAGTAATTGTCGCACAACCGCCTCGTGCCCATTCTTGGCCGCTAGAGGTAGCGCCGTCTCCCCTAAGTTAGTCTTCACATTGGCGTCTGCCATTCTCTCGAAAAGTGCTTGCACCACCGCTTCACATCCATTCGATGCTGCCCAATGCAAAGCCGCCATTCCGTCGTTGTCCTTCGCCTCGATGTCAACTCCCCTCTCCAGCAGCATCTCGACCACGTCCTCATACCCATTTGAGGTTGCACTGTGCAGTGATGTCGCTCCGTTACTGTCCTTTGCCTGAATGTCCGCCCCATTCTCAATCAGCGTGCTAACAATTTCCTTCAAGCCAAAAGATGCAGCAACCTGCCAGCCGGAGACATCTTTTGGGAAATGCCGTGCATACCCTTCAAATTGGTATTGCGGCATATATCGGACTTGTATGGAGCATGAAACTTTGGGTCCTTGCTCGAGGAAGTTCAGAATTAATTTTTTTGATGATCTGGTTCCGCTCTATGCCTCTGCGAGCATGACGTCCCCAGTAATGGGCAGCGTAATGAAGAAGAGGATTCTCTCGCAACCTTATCTTCATTTCGTCGTCGCTTGGACAATGGCCAGCAGCAAATGTATCAAACGAAAGGTATGTGAGACATGTCCTTGTGATTTCCATCTCGGCAGTTGGAAAGAGATGCATGCGGGTACGTTCAAAATACTGTTGAACAGTATAGTGGACCAAGCGGATGATGTTGCTTTCTTGTTCAATGGTGACCAATCCAGCGCATGCAGAGACCAAAAGATCCTCATCCGGTAAAGCTTCTTCGTCCATGTCTGTATCATCAGGTTCAACAGCTAGCGCATATTGAACCTCTTTGACGGTCAATTGCCTAACAGCGTGGGATATCCAAGATAGAACTTGCTCAGCCCTCTTGAACCTTCGGCATTCTTGACCTTGAATTCTCTTCATTGCTTCGTCGTAAGTCCTGCTCAACTCCTCTGGAAGATTTCGAAGAGCTCTGCGTACGCCTCTACGATTATCTTCCCTTACTAGCGAATCCATATGCAACTGAGCAAGCAGAAACCTGAAAGGTGCACCAAATTAGCAATGCGTTCAAATAAAGGTCTTATGGTGGTGACATACATTCCACCAGCCTTTTGGACAATGGTATCCACAATGGCGCTTCGAAGTGTCGGGTCCGCTCTAACATGGCGAACTAATTGAGGCTGCTCTTCAATCCGTGCCTCTACATAACTTTTGACATCCTCATTGCTTGCACGGATCTCTAGGCGGGCGACCTTTTCAAATTCATCTTCGATATCTGTGATATATCGCGAGGTAACCAATAGATGCATATTTGATGGTAACTTTCGAATCTCGGGGAGAAAACCTCTGATTCCGCCCCCTTCTGAACATTCATCCAGGGCATCGATGACGATGAAAACTTTTGAAAAGCGACGGACTTCTGACTGTAGTAGCTCTGAATATTCCGCAAGCGATGGACGGGTTTGCTTATGGCTGTGGCGTTTGTAAGCGGCAATGATGTCGTCAGATACAACAGATTGTCCTTGGACAAGCTGCTGCAACAAACTTGCAATAAGATTGATAACTGTCTGGTTTTGCTCTTTGTAGTTACAGTATATGTAAGCTATTGCAGCATTCTCTTTGAAGGTCTGCTCCAAGTAGTTGATGATGATTGAACTAAAGTCCCTACAAATTAGTCGCAGATCAAGCGCTTCTATAGTTTGTTTCATACGCGAGAACGGTTTTGCCAGCACCAGCTTCCAATCGGTCAGCACTGACAGACAGAAAAGGGGGAAGAAAGGTACGTATTCCCGGACACCACAGAGCCTTTTCGGTTCCGTCTAGCCACGCCTTGAACAAATCAGCCTCCAGGAACCATTTTCCGGTTCCTTCCTGCCGCCTGCTAGAGACATCATCTTGCTTGGCCGAAAAGTTCAGAGGAGATAGCCAAGCTACAACATCTCGGTCCTCTTGGCCTACAAGAATCGTCAGTGGTGACACGAGGGAGAGCGTAGACGATTAAAACTTCACACATTTTTGATCGAATTGTAGTTGGGCAACTCTGTTGCTAATCTGATGTACTCCATGATGCACACTTACGAAGTCATTTTTGATTGCTCGAGAAAGTTGTCTGTAAACAGTGAGCATCTGTGAAAAATGCAGTGGTCAGTGAGAGTTACATGTGGTCATTTTGCAAGGCAAATATGAATAGCGTCTTTTGTCGCTCCAATGTATAGAGAATATCCATTACTTCATCTTTTCTGAGAGGCCAAACAAATGCTCTGCCAGCCTTCCTCGACCGGATTATCGGCTCTATACGTGTTGCAACTTGCTCCAGCGCCAACTTAAACTGTGCCAGCGGACCGGTCGAAGCGCCGAGTGACCTCGCCGTAGCTGACCACACTTCACCCGTCTCGGCTTCATCCAAGAAACCCTTTATACTAGAAAGAAGGCCGTTGAGGCTGCCGATTTCTACAAGGATTCTGTTGCAGGTTGTAGATGCATCTTTGACGTCGCTGAGAAACTTCACCACTTTTCCGGCGAGCTGAAGGATTGCAGTGATGCTAGAAATAACGCTAAGAGGGTCTGCCATGTTTCATTTGTTCTTGTGAGTCAGGAAAGCTGATGTGGGAATTGCTAACAGGAGCACAAACATTTTTACACCTCGCTGTAGGAGAACCCTCTTGGATGGTAGCGTGGATGTTCAAGGCTGTACAAGACTTGACACATCATCTGATTGGATATAAGTCCCTCGGGCCTTCTGCACTCATGGGACCTTTTATCTCTTAGCGCAAACTCGTATTTTGCAACTCAGATCTCGACCACCAGTATGAGGGCACTTATGCTTTATTTGTACCTCACGGGCGTATCCTACAAGCGTACGTCTGATGGGCGGGTGTCACAGGCGTGTATCTCACGGTCGTGTATCTAATAGGCGTGTGTCTCTTAGGCGTGTACCTTACGAGCGTGCATCTCATAGGCGTGCATCTCACAGGGCGCGCATCTCACAGGCGCGCATCTCACAGGCGCGCATCTCATGGGCGTGCATCTCACAGGCGCGCATCTCACAGGCGTGCATCTCATGGGCGTGCATCTCATGGGCGTGCATCTCACAGGCGTGCATCTCACAGGTGTGCATCTCACAGGCGTGCATCTCACGAGCGTGTATCTCATGGGCGTGTGTCTCATGGGCGTGTACCTCACAGGCGTGCATCTCATGGGCGTATACCTCATAAACGTGCATATCATAGGCGTGTTACCTCAGGCGTTCATCTGACGGCGTGTATCTCATAGGCGTGTATCTTACGGGTGTACACCTCATGGGCGTGTACCTCATGGACGTGTACCTCATAGGCGTGTACGTCACAGGCGTGCATCTCATAAGTGTGTACTGTGCATGTCATGGGCGTGCATCTTACGGGCGTATACCTCATGGGCGCGTACCTCATGGGCGTGTATCTCACGGGCGCGCACCTCATAGGCGTGTACATATACCTCTAGGCGTGTACCTCATGGACGTGTACCTCACGGGCATGCATCTCAAGGGTGTGAATCTCATAAACGTACATCTCACAGGCGTGTACATCATGGGCGTGCATCTCACGGCAGTGATCCTCACTGGCAAGCCTCAAGCCCAGGTCCGATGGGCGGGCCCGGGCAAGCTCTCAGGTCGGACTCGGGTTTGCCCTGCCTAATGGCTCTCAACTAACAAGCCTCAAGCTCAGGCCCGATGGGCAGGGCTGGGCAAGCTTGGGCAAGCTTTTGGCGGCCCAGGCATGCCTACCTAATGCGGACCACTGCCTCATGGGCGTGTACCTCACAGGCGTGCGCTTCATGGGCGTACATCTCATAGGAGTGTACCTCACAGGAGTGCACATCATGGGCGCGTATCTCAGGGGCGTGTACCTCACAGCGTGCATCTCATGGGTATGTACGTCATGGGCGTGAATCTCATGGGCGTGCACCTTATAGGCGTGTACCTCATGGGCGTACACCTCATAGACGTGTATATTATGGCCTTCTGTGATCCGCCGAGAAATGTCAAGGTTGAAATAGGTTGGGTTGTGGTAAAAGAGGTGGCACGCAGCCGAGGTAAGGTCGATCTCCATTTCGACTGCGGCGAGGTCAGATGAGGCCGGAATCTTTCCAGATTAGCAGGGTTCGAACGAGCGGAAGATCGCAATCACAAAGACCTAGCTGTCGCTAATAGTGCATCGATATTGATGAAGTTGTGTAAAGTGTGTTGAGATCTGAGTCGTGAAATACGAGTTTTTGCGCTAAGAGATAAAAGGTCCCTATTACGCGCCGCACTCATAGGTTTTTGGTGAGGATTTGCTCCTTCTGAATACGTGAGGCCACTCCCCAAAACCAGCCACCATGCAGCGTAATTCTGCAAAACATGTCAAAATGATGGGATCCGTCCGGCATCGCTGCTGATTGCTCAGAAAAAGTTGGGGACTTCAGGTGGGGTCAATGAACAAAATGGGCTACCCCGTACTTGGCTTCTTTAGTTAGACTCTGTCGCTTATCCACTGAATTCGGCGAGGGTAGGCAACAATAGCGGCGTAAATCTCGATACCCCAGTGTCGTAATTATCGTGGCCCTTAATTGCTATTATCTCGTTTCAGGCCCTAGACCTAGGGACCAAATATTGATCGCTGACCCGGCCCCTGCTCCTTTTCTCACCCCGGCTCACCTTCACTCACGCGACTCCGGTGCGCTCAGGGTGGCTTCACCCTAGGCCCGGAGGAGGGGTGAGGTCGGGGCAGATTTTACAACCCTTGGCGCTTCGTACAGCCCATTGCCACGACCACAAACCCTTATTCCCGATATCGCACGCGGCCAAAGGCTGATATGTCTTTGTGGACGACGCTCCTGTATCAGAGTCGAAGTCTCACGCCGCTAAGATGACCCACTTCGATAACCGAGAGCGGGTCGTAAACCAAGCAAGTTCTCAGCACATAGGAGGAAATCTTACTATCTAGTTAGTCTAGATGAGAGTGTCGTTCGGGCGACTTCTATTGACTGGCTATCTTGTACAGTGCACCCCAAAATCCCGACTCTGGCTCGAAAGATGACAGCCACCACGACTGCTTACGGAACCTGCGCATCACTGACCCCCGCGTGGACCGAGTACGGATCTTGGGGGAAAGAAATGACGTGTTAGAGGGCTCATGCTCATGGGTACTGAATGATCCGGCTTTTCGTCAATGGTGGGGCGATGACACGACCCGAATACTCTGGATCCATGGAGACCCCGGAAAGGGGAAAACGATGATGGCCATAGCCTTGATAGAGAAGATTACCAAGCTATTAGAATCGGACCCTCACCCCTCAGGGACGCTGGCATATTTCTTCTGCCAGAGCACAATTGATGGACTAAACAATGCAGTCGCAGTTGTGCGGAGTCTGGTGTACCTTCTGGTCGACCAGAAAAGAGCATTGACGCAGTACGTTCAGAGGCAATTCGAAATTGTGGGCTCCCGCTTATTCGAGGGCGATAACGCCCTGTATGCTCTTTGGACCATATTACTGGACCTACTAAAGGATCCGGCCCTACCACGGATCTATCTTCTGGTTGACGCTTTAGACGAATGTACGCGGCAGCAAATCCAGCTATTAAAGTTGATCACGGGTCGTGACATGGCGTCTCTGTCGAAAGTCAAATGGTTAGTGACCAGTCGCAACGAGCCAACGATCAAAGAATGGCTGGAGCAAGGCGACCGTCGGGTGCACACCAGCCTGGAACTAAACTCGTATCATATCTCACACGACGTTACGAGATTCATCGAGTTTAAAGTCGCGGAACTAAGTCAAATGAAAAGGTATGACTATCACCTTCGATGTTTCGTGGAGACCTATCTTCGAGACAAGGCGAATGGAACGTTCTTGTGGGTGGCGTTAGTCTGTCAGGAACTCCAGAAGGTGTCGTCTCGAAGAGCCAAGCCGACCTTAGAGAAGTTTCCTGCCGGATTAGAGCCTCTCTACATGCGCATGATGGAACAGGTGTTAAGTCTGCCTGATGCCGAAGACGTCGAGTTCTGTAGCAGCATCCTTCGTGCCCTCGTGATGGCCGTGCGGCCGTTACACTTAAACGAGCTGGTGTTCCTTGCAGAGCTGCCGGACCACACACACGAGGACCCGTCATCAGTGTATGACTTGGTCTCGCAGTGTGGGTCGTTTCTCACGCTCCGAGGGGAGGTGGTCTCGTTTATTCACCAATCGGCCAAGGATTTCCTGAGTGTCGGTAGAGGCGCGAGCATTTTCCCCTCAGGCCAATCGCGCCACCACGGCGCTGTCGCTCGTCGATGTCGGGAGCTCATGTTGCGCACGTTGAAGAAGGACATTTGCGATCTGGGAGCGCCAGGTATCGTCATCGGCGAGGTAGAGCCAGGGCGAGTGGCGCGGTGTCTCTCAACACCAGTACAGTACGTATGTTGCTACTGGGTTAATCACCTCTTACGCTCCTGGGGTTATGATGCAGGATCGATGAGCCCTCGTGATCAGGAAGAAGTGCAGGCCTTCTTTTGTCGAGCCTTCCTGCACTGGATTGAGGCGCTCAGCCTGATGGATAAGGTCTCCGAGGGCGTCATTATGGTAATGGAACTCGAATCAGTAATCCAGGTCAGTTCTCGTACATCGCGCATTCACTAGAGCAAAATCAGGGTGATGCTGATGTTATCGGTGTCCAGCCTAAACATGACACATGGCTAGCAGCATTTTTGTATGACGCCCGACGATTTATACTTAGTCATCGGTCAATGCTTGAAACGGCGCCTCTTCAGATCTATGTCACGGCGCTCTTGTTCAGTCCAAGGGAGAGCATTATTAAGCAGATATTCGTCGATGAGATTCCCAATTGGATCAGGATTCTAGGAGCGAGTGAGCAGAGATGGAGCGCATGTCTACAGACGCTCGAGGGCCACCAGGACTCGGTCACCGCTGTAGCCTTCTCGCCGGACGGCAAGACAGTGGCGTCCGGGTCGCACGATCGCACGGTGCGGCTCTGGGACACGGCGACGGGCGCCGCTCTACACACGCTCAAGGGCCACCAGCGCTCGGTCACCGCTGTAGCCTTCTCGCCGGACGGCAAGATAGTGGCGTCCGGGTCGCACGATTACACGGTGCGGCTCTGGGACGCGGCGACGGGCGCCGCTCTGCACACGCTCGAGGGCCACGGGGACTCGGTCACCGCTGTAGCCTTCTCGCCGGACGGCAAGACGGTGGCGTCCGGGTCGCACGATGACACGGTGCGGCTCTGGGACGCGGCGACGGGTGCCGCTTTGCGCATACTCGAGGGTCATAAGACCATGGTCTCCACGGTAGCCTTCTCGCCGGACGGCAAGACGGTGGCGTCCGGGTCGCACGATTGCACGGTGCGGCTCTGGGACGCGGCGACGGGCGCCGCTCTGCACACACTCAAGGGCCACTGGGGCTCGGTCAGAGTTGTAGCCTTCTCGCTGGACGGCAAGACGGTGGCGTCCGGGTCGCGCGATCACACGGTGCGGCTCTGGGACGCTGCGGCGGGCGCCGCTCTACACACGCTCGAGGGCCACTGGGGCTCGGTCAGCGCTGTAGCCTTCTCGCCGGACGGCAAGACGGTGGCGTCCGGGTCGGACGATTGCACGGTGCGGCTCTGGGACACGGCGACGGGCGCCGCTCTGCACACGCTCCAGGGCCACCGGCGCTCGGTCACAGCTGTAGCCTTCTCGCCGGACGGCAAGACA
>Ga0335072_10007358_pt1 | contig 16037 bp, 15 predicted proteins | sample Lox_Sample_21_FD_206725 | JGI IMG/M metagenome (GOLD analysis project Ga0335072, IMG submission 206725) | Soil microbial communities from Loxahatchee National Wildlife Refuge, Florida, United States - Lox_Sample_2.1 | ecosystem: Environmental > Terrestrial > Soil > Wetlands | place: USA...
GCAGCTTCATTTTGCTGATGTGCACGTCGTAATTGGCGCTGGGCAAAAGCGACTCGAGCATGAAAGTCTCGATTCCATCGCCATGCAGCTCGCTGTAGCGATACACGCCTATGTCGCCTTCGCTGGTTTCGTGACCGGTTGCCGCCGAATCGAGAAATTTCTGCGCATCGGCAACGCCCGGCGTGTCGTGATTGCCGGTTTCTGTCACGCTTTCGGCTGCGTAGCTGCGAACGAGTTTGGTCCAGTAGCGCGCCAGCAGATCGGTATTGGCAAACAGATCGGCCCAGATAAGCTTGCCGTGGACTGCGACCACCACGCCCACGGCGTGCTCGCTGCGCAGTTTCTCGAGTACCTGCTCGTGATTGCTGGTGAGCGGCGCAGCGGTTTCATCCACTTTGGCGCTGATGACGTTGTTCTGCATCACGCGCGCATAGCTGGTGGTGTTGAGGGCGTCGGCGGTGACGGGCCGGTCAACACTTACAGATGAGGTGGACAGAGGCGGAGCGCCGGCCGTGACCGTCACCATCTCTGTGGTGGTGCCGTGCACAGAGTTCCATACCTGCTGCTGGTCCTTCTCGGCCATCGCTTTCTCTCGGATCTCGGGCTGCACCATGAAACTCTCCGCGGGCTTGGGAGCCGACACGCCGAAGTTATCTGTAGCGCCCGTCCAGCGGCCGGGCTCAATGCAGAAGACTGAAAGGTCGATGGGATCGGCGTCGGGAGGCACGATGCGGTCCTTGGCAATTACGCGGTCCTGCTTGCCGCCGGTCACAATTTCGCCGGCCAGCAGCAGGAGCGGCTTGCTGGAGTGATTGACGAGCACCAGCGTGTTTACCTCGTCGCCTCGATTGGGGGGCGTCCAGATTTCGGAGCTGCGCTGGCCGTTGGCCTGCGGCCGCGGGCGCACCAGTCCGCGAACATTGCCGGCTTCAGTCACTTCGACGTCGCCTGATTTGAGGCCTTCGTCGAGGGTGATGAACGGAGTTTCCGCGGGGGATTCGCCGCCGGAGCGGACCACGGGAAACAGCAGCAGGTGGCCGCTTTCAATTGGAGCCAGGACGCGGTAGCCTGCGACGCCCGAGGCCGGGCCGCCCGCAGCGGTCGCACCGCCATTACCCGCAATCGCAATCAGCGCGGCCAACGGCACGGCAAACAGAAGCAACCTGAGTGGATTCTTCATGATTCGCTCCTCAACAAGGGTTTTGGCCGGCCCATTTTGAACCGGCGCTGCAAGAGGAACGGAGCCAGAAGGAATTCTTGCGCAGGTTTTATGAGGAATTCTTAAGGTCCGGAAGCCGAATTGGCCAGGTTAAAGAAAGAACTGTTGGATTGAGGCTGGAGAAACTACTTAACCCAGCCGAAGAGATGAATACGGTACAGCAGCATTCGCTGGGCAGTGCGGGCAGGGAAAACGTGGGGCTGGTTCGATGAGATTGAAGCCGCTTCGTCCAAATGAAACCGGGGCTGCGCGGGCGAAGGCCGGCGTCGAGACGCCGTCGAACTTGCCGTGGGCTTATCTGCGCCTTCCGCCCTTTCCGCAAGTGGCTGTTCGGGTGTTGCAACTGGTGACGAACGAGAATGTGCAGTTGCACGAGCTGTGCGAACTGGTGAGTTCCGATGCGGTCTTCGCCAGCGAGGTGCTCACGGTGGCCAACTCAGCGCTGTTCGCGCCGCGGTATCCAGCTACCAGCATTCTTCAGGCGATTGCGGTGCTCGGCGCCGACAAGCTGCAGGGTATGTGCGTCACGGTGGGCGTGCGCGCGTATCTTGGCAAATCGATGACCATGCCTGCGATGCGCGGGTTGTGGCGGCATAGCCTGGCCTGCGGGCTGATTGCGCAGAAGCTGGCATCCGGCGGGCTGGAGGACGAGTATACGTCCTATACCGCGGGGGTTCTGCATGATATTGGCCGCATCGCGCTAACCGTGGTTCAACCAAAAGATTACGCTGCGCTGCTCGAATCGCATAGCGGGCCCGCGGACAGCATTCGCGAGTGCGAGCGCGCCCTGTTTGGATGGGACCATTGCGACGCGGGTCAGCGGCTGGTTGCCAGTTGGCGCCTGCCCGTGGAGTTCGAAGAGATCGTACTGGACCATCACTCGCCGCGCCGCACCGATGGCGCGTGGGGTCTTGCGGAACTGGTGAAGATGAGCTGCGCGATTGCCGACTCGGCCGGCTATGCCGCGTTCGCAGGATGCGAATCTGCGGTCTACGGCGAACTGCTCGAGAGACTCCCGGCTCGCGAACGGCGGCTTTTCTATCCCGACGTGGAGCAGTTGACCCAGGACGTTGCAGCTGGGATCAGAGCGATTGAGTCGGTGTGAGCGGACGGGCATTCGAGGTTTCCGATCCTTGGGGCAAAATGCCGCCGCAAGGGTGGGGCGCGGAGAATCGAACTCCGAGTGATAAGATACGTTTGCTCAGGAAACAGGCATTTGTTATGCGATAAATGCGGCTTTCCTCGGCAGGCCCTGGTAACCGTTTTCTCGGCATACTCAAGATCGAGGTTCTACTCCATGACTGCTCGTGCACGATTCGTTTCAGCACTGCTGGCCGCCGGACTATCCGCGGCAATCGCGCAGGCCCAGAATGCGCCTGCAAATTTGACAATTCATAGCGATCAACTGGTCGCCAAAGTGAGCCCAACCCTGTACGGGTTGATGACCGAAGAGATCAATCACTCGTACGAAGGCGGGCTGTACGCGGAGCTGCTGCAAAACGAAACCTTCCGCAGCGACTGGTCGGGAGTGTCGAACTGGTACGCGGTCGAGAAAGGCGACTCGAAGTCCAGCATGTCAGAGGATCGCACGACCGGCCCCAGCACGGCGCTGCCTTACAGCCTGCATGTTGAAGTTGAGAATGCCAGTGCAAAAAGCCCGGCGGGAGTGCTGAACGAAGGCTTTTGGGGCATCCCCGTCAAGCCGGACACGACCTATCGCGGATCGGTTTACGCAAAGGCCGACTCGACCGCGATCGGGCCCCTCACCGTAAGCCTGATCGCCAACCAGACCGGCAAGGTGCTGGCGTCGGCAACGATCTCAGATGTGGGCACGGCATGGGCGGAGCACAAATTCACACTCAAGACTGGCGCAATTGCCGCTTCGCAGGCGAACCATTTTGAAATCACAGTCGCGCACTCCGGCTCGTTGTGGCTGAATCTCGCCACGCTGTTCCCGCCCAGTTATCACGATCGCGCCAATGGCAATCGGATCGACCTGATGGAAAAGCTGGCGGCGATGCATCCGGCGTTCCTGCGGTTCCCCGGCGGAAATTATGTAGAGGGCAACAACATCGCCGATTGGTACGACTGGAAAAAGACTGTCGGCCCGCTGGTTAACAGGTCCGGCCACCCCAGCCCATGGGAGTACTGGTCGACTGACGGATTTGGGCTGCTCGAATTCCTGGAGTGGTGCGAAGACCTGCACATGCAGCCGGTGCTGGCCGTGTATGCGGGCTACTCGCTGCACGGGCAACACGTAACGCCGGGCCCCGATCTGGCGCCGTATGTTGACAGCGCGCTCGACGAGATTGAGTACGCGACTGGCGGCGCAGACACCAAGTGGGGCGCGCAGCGCGCAGCCGACGGGCATCCGCAGCCGTTTCACATTACCTATGTTGAAATCGGCAACGAAGACTGGTTCGACCGCTCGGGCAGCTACGACCAGCGCTTCGCACAGTTCGCAAAGGCGATCCGCGCGAAGTACCCCGAGCTGCAGTTGATTGCTACCGCGCCGGTAAAGACTGAGAAGCCCGACGTGCTCGATGAACACTATTACGTGAGAGCCACTAAATTCTTCAGCGATGTGGCGCACTACGACAAAACAGACCGCAACGGGCCGAAGATCTTTGTGGGCGAGTGGGCAACCAAGGAGGGTACACCGACACCCAATATGGGCGCGGCGCTGGGTGATGCCGCGTGGATGACGGGGATGGAGCGCAACAGCGACATTATCGTGATGGCCGCATACGCGCCGCTGCTGGTTAATGTAAATCCGGGAGCGTCGCAGTGGTCGCCCGACCTAATTGGCTACGACGCGATGCACAGCTACGGCTCGCCCAGCTACTACGCGCAGGTGATGTTTGGGTCGAAGCTTGGCGACAAGAGGCCGGCTTCGGAAGTGGAAGGCGGCGGTCCGAGATTCTTCTACTCAGTCACTGAAGACACGGCCAAGAAGCGGCTGTACATCAAGCTGGTGAACGCCTCGAGTGACGCGCAACCGGTAAGGATCAAATTCGATGGAGCCGCGCCTGGACCGGCTGGCAAGCTTACGGTGCTGAGCGGGAAAGACACCATGGCAACCAACTCCATCGACAACCCGACGGCCGTTGTGCCAGACGATAAGCCATTAGTGGTGACGGGAAGCACTTTGAGCTACGATGCGCCGGGTTATTCGGTGCAGGTGCTGGATGTGCCGCTGAAATAGGGAGCTGAGAGGCTGCGGAAGAACGCGCTGGGTGGAGTGGAGTCGACGAAAACCGTCCCGCAAGGGGTTAAAACCCCTTGTCTGTATAGCCCTTATCGGCACGGATAAATCCGTGCCCTGACACTTCGTGCCTTTCATTTGAGATTTTGCCGCAGCTTGAGAAGTCCCGATGAGGGTTTGGAAACCCTCATTACAGCCGGTCAGGAGACCGGCGGTACAGGGCTGAAGTGCGCTGACACTTCGTGCCTTTCATTTTAGTTTTTCCGCAACCTATCGAGCTCGGCGCTCTATTGGCGACATGCAGGCCTGGAGGCCAGCAGAGACAACCGGGCTACCACCCCAACGAATTCAAATCATTCGTCGGGGACCCCGGGGAGCCCGGCGCTCTATTTTGGGGTGTCTGTGAGAAATGCTGCCTGACGATAAACTGTTGTCCAGACTTACGAATGTTGGAGGTAAGTTTTGCTTATCTGGACGACATTTGCGCTCGCCTTCACTACGCTGCTGCCCATGATCAATCCCCTGGGCTCGGCGTTGAGCCTGATGGGCATAGTGGGCGAGATTCCGCAGGACTCTTACAAATACCTGGCGCGCAAAATCGCCATCAACAACCTGATTTTTCTCACCATCATTGAGGTGACCGGATCGGCGATCCTGCGATTTTTCGGAGTTTCGATTCCCGTGGTCGAGGTCTCGGGCGGCATCGTCATCGCAGCTATCGGCTGGTCTGTGCTCAACGCCGATCCAACCCGTACCGGAGTTCAATTTAAGAACAGCGACGTTGACGAGAAGTCCGGCGCTACCGGCCACAGACTCGAGCAGCTTCTCTTTTATCCGCTCACGTTTCCGGTGACGTCAGGGCCGGGCACGCTGGTGGTGATGCTGACGCTGAGCGCGCATGTCTCAAATCCCAGCATCACGCGGAATGTCCTGGGCCATCTCGGCATCTTTCTCGCGGTGCTGGTACTCAGCGTGATGGTTTATCTGTGCTATGCGTTCGCGCCCCGGCTCGCATCGGCGGTCGCCCCATCCACGGTGCGGGGAATTCTGCGCGTGGTGGCATTCATTCTGCTCACCATCGGCGTGCAGATTGCGTGGAACGGCCTGTCTGTGCTGCTGAAGAGCGTGATTGGCAAAGGCTGACAGGCGGCCGTTCGAAGGCCCGCGCTAGTTTGTCGCGCCTTTTTTAGTGGCGGCTTTCATCGCCGCTCGCATCCGCGACTCATCCTCATCGCTCCAGTAGCCGCAGTCCAATTGGAAGAACACTGAAGTGTATGGAATCGTGAGCGGGGTTTTGATGATGAGGACCTTGAAAGTCTTGCCTGCGTCATCGAGCTTCTGGATGATCTGCTCGTGAAGCAGCTCGTGCGCATCCCGACCGGCGAGCAGTTGCGCAAGCGCCTCTCGATACGCGGATACGCCGTTCGCCTCTGTTTCTGGTACGTAACTCAGTTCGGAATCGGTATAGACAACGGGCCTAACGTGCCTGGCAGTTGATAGCTGCGCGAGCACCTCTTTCACCACCATGAGCTGATCGGCGTCGACGGTAATGGTTTCAATTCCAGGTGAGGTTTGCAGCGGATACGCAGAATCGGCAACCACAATCCAGTTGCGATGCCCGAAGAGCGAGATGTCCTGCTGGAGTTTCTGTTTCCATCCATCGGCAGCTCTTGCGGTGGAGCAAACAGCTAACAACAGGACCGTCAGGAGGGTTATTTTTCTCATGCGGATTTCCAATCTTGCCGACGCGGGAATTCGGAACCAATCGTATATCCGTGTCGGGCATCCATGTCGGGCATCCATGTCGAGGCGACTCCAGAGTATATATGCAATCGAGCGCGGCATGCCTGGTCATCTCAGCTTTGCTTAGTCGCTACGACTTGCTGCCGCGCGACTCAGCTGATAGCTGAAAGCCGGAGGCTCTCGTGCTGTACCATCGTTTACGTGAATCGGCGCGGCCCATCAGTCGAGTCGTCTAAAGTTCGTGCCAGGATCGCCAGATTTGTTGAACCGTTAGTTATGAACGACGACGCGCAACTTCGCTGGAACCCCCTGAACACGGCTCCCAACATTCTTACGCTCGGACGCATCTGCCTGATGCCTTTCCTGGTGGCCGCGATTCTTGAGGACCAGTTCCTGCTCAGCTTTGTGCTGTTTATCGTCGCGGGGCTCACCGATGCCCTCGACGGAATGCTCGCCCGCCTGCTGGAACAGCGCTCGATGCTCGGCCATTATCTCGATCCCGTGGCAGACAAGCTGCTGCTGAGCACGTTGTTTCTGGTGCTGATGCACAAGGGGCTGATTCCGGTAACGGTGACGGTGCTCGTTTTTGGCCGCGATGTTGGCATTGTGCTGGTGGCTGCGATTCTCTACGCCGCGGTGGGCAGACGGGAGTTTCATCCCAGCGTATTCGGCAAGGCGAACACCCTGGCCCAGATTTTGACTGTGGCCGTGGTACTGCTGCGCCAGTTGACCGCAGCGCCATGGGTGATTGAATTCAGAAAGGTAGCGCTCGACCTTACCATGGTGCTGACCGTGGCGTCGGGACTGCACTATGCCTGGCTGGCTTCGAGGCGGAGCTCCAACCCGGCGCCCAAAACGGACTAAGAGAGCCGGGAGTCTGGATCAGGAGTCATCTTCAACGTTTTCAGGCTCAGCGGAGTCTTCGATCTCCATATCGCGAAATTCTTCGGAATCAAAGACTTCGCCACAATCCAAGCACTCAACGAATTCGGTGTCTTCGTGGCGGGATACGATTCGAACCCTGGGGTGTCTGCAGGCGGTAGGCATCGTTCTAATTTCGAGCAGGAAATAGCTTTCTTTGCGGGGATTGTAGCCCGTTTTTCCTCAATTGCGAAAGCATATTTTGTTGAATCTTGAGTTCTAAAGCGGGATAGCCGGGCGGTCCCAGGAAAAGGACCGCAAGCAGTTGAATCGCGGACAGAAATGGTCGTATACTTAAAACGGACCGTATAGGTCGGATATTCCATGCTTAAACTCACGAAGAAGGCCGATTACGGGTTGATGGCTCTGAAGTATCTGGCCGAGCACCCTGAGACGCCAGCATTGAGCGCCAAAGATGTGGCGGATGCGTATGGAATTCCTGCCCAACTGCTGGCCAAGATTCTGCAGAGACTCACCAAGACAGGGCTTTTGCGTTCGCACGCCGGTATGAACGGCGGCTACGCATTGGCAAAAGACGCCCGCCAGATTTCAGCCTACGAGGTGATTCATGCCATCGACGGCCCGTTTTTCATAACTTCGTGCACCAAGGGCGCTAACGGATGCGACCTGACCCCCAGTTGCACCATCAAAGAGCCGTTGGCACGCGTAAACGACACAATTGCCGGAGTCCTCAGAAGCATCAGCATCCAGGATCTGGCGGAGAATGTGCAGCCCGTGGGGCAAAAGAACGAGTCGCAAGGTCTTGTGACATTGACGATTTAAAGACAAAAGCGGAGTTGGCGCAGCTGGCGGAGTCAGCGGCGCTAAGCACAAATCCCCCGCACAACAAACTCCGTTAACGCCGCCGGCACAGCCGCCGCCGCTGAGGAAACGATGAGCACAGTAGTGAGCCAAATTGAAGTTCCGGCAGGTGTGAGCCTGCCAATCTATATGGATAATCACGCCACCAGCCCGCTCGATCCCCGGGTGCTGGAAGCGATGATGCCTTATTTCACCACCAAGTTTGGAAACGCGGCCAGCCGCAACCACTCGTTTGGGTGGGAGGCCGAGCAGGCCGTTGAAACTGCGCGCGAGCAAATTGCCAGGCTCATCGGCGCCACGGCCAAGGAGATCATTTTTACCTCGGGCGCAACCGAGAGCGACAACCTAGCCATCAAGGGCATTGCGGAGATGTATCGTGAGCGCGGCAACCACATCATCACGCAGGTGACTGAGCACAAGGCGGTGCTGGATACGTGCAAGCGGCTCGAGAAGTACGGCTACCGCGTGACGTATCTGCCGGTGAAGGCCGACGGCCTGATCGATCTTGAAGACCTGAAGCGGGCGATGGACGAGAAGACGATTCTGGTCACCATTATGGCGGCCAACAACGAGATCGGCGTACTGCAGCCCATTCGCGAAATCGGCAAGCTTTGCCATGAGAAGGGCGTCATCTTCCACACCGATGCTGTGCAGATCATCGGCAAGGTCCCGTTCAACGTGATCGCCGATAACGTTGATGTTGCGTCGATCTCGGGGCACAAAGTCTACGGACCGAAGGGCGTGGGCGCGCTGTATGTGCGGCGCCGCAATCCGCGCGTGCAGATTGCCGCGCAGATCGACGGCGGCGGCCACGAACGCGGCATGCGCTCGGGCACGTTGAATGTTCCCGGCATCGTTGGACTCGGCAAGGCGTGCGAGATCGCAATGGAAGAGATGGACTCAGAAGCCGCATATTTGCGCGGGTTGCGCGACGGGCTCAAGGAGAAGCTTCTGTCGAGTCTCGACTACATCCATGTGAACGGATCGATGGAGCACCGGCTGCCCGGCAACCTGAATGTGAGTTTTGTTTACGTCGAAGGCGAGAGCCTGTTGATGGGAATTAACGACGTAGCCGTTTCGAGCGGCTCGGCGTGCACCTCGGCGACGCTCGAACCCAGCTACGTGCTCAAGGCGCTGGGCCTGGGCGACGATGTGGCGCACAGCTCGATACGCTTCGGGTTGGGGCGCTTTAACACGCAGGCCGAAGTGGACTACGTTGCGGCAAAGGTAATTGACATTGTGAAGAAACTGCGCGAACTTTCACCGCTTTACGAAATGGTGAAAGAAGGCATTGACCTGACCAAGATCGAGTGGCAGGCGCACTAAAGAAACGAGTGGTCAGTGTCCAGTGGTAAGTGGTCAGATAATGCGCCTCGATATTGGCTTGGGCATCTAACTACTGAACACTGATCACTGTTCACCGAACACTGTTTTCGCGGCTTCCCCGCGGAGGAGAAAAGGCACATGGCTTACAGCGATAAGGTAGTTGACCATTACAACAATCCCCGTAACGTGGGCACGCTAGACAAAAGTTCCACCGAAGTGGGCACGGGCCTGGTGGGCGCGCCGGAGTGCGGCGACGTAATGCGCCTGCAGATCCGCGTGAACCCTGAGACCCAGGTGATTGAAGAAGCCAAGTTCAAGACCTTCGGCTGCGGATCGGCGATCGCGAGCTCGTCGCTCGCCACCGAGTGGATCAAGGGCCGCACGGTTGAAGACGCGATGGCCATTAAGAACACCGACATTGTGAAGGAACTCTCGCTTCCTCCGGTCAAGATTCACTGCTCGGTGCTGGCTGAAGACGCTATCCGCGCCGCAATCGGCGACTGGAAGAAGAAGAACGGCGTGGCCGAGACCGAGAGCGCGCCAGCGGCTGCAACACAGGGGTAAGAATGCAGGACGTGGTAACAATTGGGGCGAAAGCCGCTGAGGGCATCTCGGCGGCGCAACCGCAGCCTGCCGCACCGGGCCCAGGGGGCACCCCGCCCGCGCAGGGGCTTCAGGTGACTGAGCGCGCGGTGAAGCGCATTCGCGCGGCGATGGCGAAAGAAAATATTTCACCCGCTGAGGGCGGATTGCGCCTGGGCGTTATGGGCGGCGGTTGCTCGGGGCTCTCCTATTCAATCAAGTTCGACACGCAGGCGCGTGAGCGTGACCGCGTGTATGAGTTCGACGGAGTTCGCGTTTTCGTCGATCCCAAATCGTTCCTCTATCTGCACGGCATGACGCTGGACTACGAGGAATCGCTGATGCGGCAGGGGTTTAACTTCATCAATCCGAACTCTTCGCGCTCCTGCGGCTGCGGTAGCTCGTTCTCGTCGTAGGGTTTTTCTTTCGCTGGTTCGATCATGATGAAAGTTCTTGATTCCGCAGTTCCCGTTGCATGCTGGTCCTGTTCCGTGGCTCATAACGAGTCCACGCTCTTTTGCCCGCATTGCAGCAAGATTCAGCCGCCGCAAGTGGGCGATTATTTTTCTGTCTTCTCTCTCGACCCCAGGCTCAACATCGATCTCGCGGCCCTCGAACAGGAATTTCATCGCCTCAGCCGCCGTCTTCATCCCGATCGCTTTGCGCGCTCGAGCGACAGCGAAAAGGAATGGAGTCTGGCCGATACGGCTCTGCTGAACGACGCGTATCGCACGCTCAAAGATCCGCTGCGGCGCACTGAGTATCTGCTCAAACGCAGCGGCGCCGAGATTGGCGAAGAGCACGCGGGAAAAGATCGACGCGATCCATCGCGCGCTCCAGCCGATCTGCTTGAAGAGGTCTTTGACCTGAACATGCAGATCGAAGAGATGCGGATGACGAAAGCCTCGGGCGAGACCGATGCTGAAGTTGAGAAAACTCTGGCCGAAGCGAAGGCGAAATTTGAAGGCCTGGTTGACGAGGTCGATCGGGATCTGCGCGCCCAGTGGAATGCGTGGGACGAAGGCGATGAAGCTCAACGGAAAACGGCTCAGAGCGCGATGGTGGCGCTGCTTGATCGCCGGCGCTATTTGAATAACCTTGTCCGCGACGTGACTGAGACACTGGGAGCCTAAACGAGGATTATGGCGGAAGGAAAAGTAGTCGGGATCGACCTGGGGACAACGAACTCCCTGGTGGCATATATGCAGGGCGACAAGCCGGTGGTGATTCCGGGTGTCGACGGTTCGAATCTTGTGCCGTCGGTCGTCGCGCTCGATCCCATTGTCGAGGGCAACGGCCGGCCGACAGTGACCGTAGGCAACAGCGCGCGCAAGGCTCTGATTGAGACGCCGGAGCGGGTCATTTATTCAGTGAAGCGATTGATGGGCCGCGGTCTCGAAGAGGCAAAGAGCGAGCTCAAGCTGTTTCCATTCAGGCTTGCCGACGACGTTGAGGCCGGTGAGGTGCCGCGCATCCAGCTCGGCGAGCTGCGCTTTACTCCGCCTGAGATCTCGGCCTATGTTCTGCGGCAGCTCAAGCGCAACGCCGAGCGATTTTTCGGTGCGCCCGTCACGCAGGCCGTCATTACGGTTCCCGCATACTTTAACGATGCACAGCGGCAGGCCACCAAAGACGCCGGCCGCATGGCAGGGCTAGAAGTGCTGCGCCTGGTGAACGAACCCACCGCCGCAGCGCTGGCCTACGGGCTCGACCGCGCCAAAGACGGCACCATCGCGGTCTACGACTTCGGCGGCGGGACATTCGACATTTCGATTCTCAAGTTGCGCGACGGCATCTTCGAAGTGCAGTCGACCAACGGCGACACGCATCTTGGCGGCGACGATATTGACAATTTGCTGCTGGCGATCGCGCTCGATGAGATCCATTCCGAGCATGGCGTCGACCTGCGCGCACATCCTGGAGCTGTGCAGGCTTTGCGCAAAGCTGCTATCGATGCCAAGATCGCGCTTTCATCAAAGGCCGCAGCGCACTTCGACATTGAATTGCCGAACGGCGACCGGTACCAGCGCGAGATTCCGCGCGAAGTTTTCGAAGTGCTGATTGAGCCGGTGCTGAGCCGGACTGTTGCGCCGTGCAAACAAGCGATTGCCGACGCAGGCATTACCTCAGAGCAGATTGACGAAGTGGTGCTGGTGGGCGGATCGACGCGCATCCCCGCAGTGCGGAAGCTGGTGGACGGGCTCTTCAACTTGAGCGCGCGCGGAAAAAAGGCGCATACCGAATTGAATCCCGACGAGGTGGTAGCCTTGGGCGCGGCTGTTCAGGCCGACATTCTCGCCGGCGCATCGAAGTCGACCGAGGAGCTTCTTCTGCTGGACGTGACGCCGCTTTCGCTGGGAATCGAAGCGCTGGGCGGGGTGGTTGCGAAGATCATTCAGCGCAATTCCACGATTCCCGCATCGGCGACAGAGCATTTCACTACCGGCGTTGACGGCCAAACAAACGTGGCCATCCACGTGGTACAGGGCGAGCGCGAGCTGGCTGCGGATTGCCGGTCATTGGCGCGATTCGATCTCAAAGGGATTCCGCCGATGATGGCCGGGCTGCCGCGGATTGAGGTCAAATTTCTGATCGACGCCGATGGGATTCTGCAAGTCTCCGCGCGAGAACAGCGCAGCGGCAAGCAGGCTGAGATTGAAGTAAAGCCGACGTATGGTTTGACAGACGAGCAGGTCGAAGGCATGATTCTGGATTCGTTCGACCACGCCGAAGCGGATTTTGCAAAGCGGCTTTTGATTGAGGCGCGAGTTGAAGCCGAGTCGGATCTTGCGAAGGTCGACCAGGCAAAGGCGAATCTCGCGTGGCATAGATTGAGCGGTGAGGAACAGGCAGCGATAGGAGCAGCCGAAAGCAAGCTCATCCAGGCGAAAGCCGGCGAAGACGCGGCGGCCATTCGCGACGCGCGCGTGGCGCTCGACCAGGCAACGCGCCATTTGGCCGAGCTGATGATGGACGCGGCGGTGACAGAGGCGATTCGTGGCAAGACGATGGAAGCTGCGGGCGAAGAATTGAGCGACGATATCAGCGCACCGCATCCCATGGCTGCTGCAGAGTTCAAATAACGGCGGAGCCGGATGAAGAGCGCAGCTTTAATCCCTGAGGGACGTTCCGAGAATAGGGAAAGAGACGGCAATGAGCGAAGCAGCAAAGAAGGAAATACCGCCCGACAAGCTGGTGCGGGTGACGTTTATGCCCGAGGGGCGCACGGTTGAGTTTGAGTTCGGCACCATGCCATACGAGCACCACGGCAAGCCGATGAGCTTTCTCGATGTGGCGGAAAACTTCGGCATCTTTCTCGATCACGCGTGCGGAGGTGTCTGCGCCTGCACTACCTGCCATCTGTGGATCAAGGATCAGGCAGGCATCAGTGAGGCGGACGACGACGAGATTGACCGCATGGACATGGCGGCCGATCAGCAATTGAACTCGCGCCTCGGCTGCCAGGCGGTGATTACCAAACCCGGCAACTACGTGGTCGAGATTCCCAAGTGGAACCGCAATTACACATCGGAAGGCAAGCCGCTGGCGATGGCCGAGGGGAAGTAGTTTTTGAATTTCGGTGAGCCCACGCTGGGGTGGTGAATCCGAAGTTCGTTGAAAAACAACCGCAGGTCCTTCGGCTACGTTTGCCGCAAAAAGCACGGCAAACTCCGCTCAGGATGACAGTTCATTTGTTGTGCGAAATTTGGAGACAGGGCACTAGCGACAAAAGTAAGAACGTCGCGAGGGTGGGTACCCTGGAGCCAAAAACAAAGAGGGATCGGATGCCGCGCGAAATACATTGGACCGACGCCGAAGAGATCGGCATTCAACTGCAGGAGAAGTATCCCGACACCGATCCGCTGACCGTGCGGTTCACTGATCTGCATAAATATGTAACCGAGCTCGAAGGCTTCGCCGACGATCCTTCGAAATCGAACGAGTCGAGGCTCGAGGCCATCCAGATGGCGTGGCACGAGGAGTTCGAGGACGCGCAGAGATGAAGCGGCGCCGTGCTTTTTCTTCAGCCTTGCGGCTAAAGAGGCTGCAGAAAAACGCCTTGATTGGGGTCCAATTGGCAAAAGGCGTCCCGCAGGGGCTAAAGCCCTCGCCCATTTAACGAGTCATATCGGCACGACTGAAGTCGTGCCCTGACACTTCGTGCCTTTCATTTGAGTTTTTCCGCAGCCTGTAAAGCTCCGCTAAGCCGCGTGCTGCGAAATCGAGAGCACGTTTCCGTCGGGGTCCTGAAACCAAGCCACCTTATCGCCCGTGGGAAACGTCGCGATGCCGCGCTCGTCCTGGCCCATGTTGGGGTAGCGTGTGAAGGCCACGCCCTTGGCCGCAAGCTCATCAACGGTCGCGGCAATATTTTCCGACTCCCAGCCAAGCACGGTGATCTGCGCCGGCGTGAATTCCGGGACCTTGCCGATGCGCAGCATCACGCCGCCCAGATCGAAGACCAGCGCGAACCCGTCGTCGCGCAGATACTTCAAGCCGAGCGTATCGCGATAGAAGTGAATCGCTGCGTCGGAATTTTTGCAGAGCAGAAACGTTACCACTCTGTTCATTGAGTCTCCTTGGGAAATAGCAGAGCCAGATTACCGGGATCATGGAGAGATGGAAAGAGAAAAGTCAGCTTGATGTGGTCTATACGCGATAGCCGCGCCCGTCGCTCCAGCCGAATGCATTTTCAAAGTGTGTGATTTCGGGCTTGTTGCCCGGCAGCATGTACACGCTGATGACATCGAATCGCACCTGCGGCAGTTCAGGCTGCGCGTGGCTTGATTGCGGCAACTGGTTGAGGTAACGCCGGGCCAAGCGGCGCAGCACTGAACGCTTGTGGCTGTCGACCGCAACCTCGGCCGGCGTCATGTCGCGCGCAGTGCGAGTCTTCACTTCGATGATGCAAAGCAACGCGTTCTTCCACGCGACGATGTCGATGTCGCCGGGTACGTTTCCTGCCGACCAGCGCGTGGCCACTACCAGGTAGCCCTCATGCAAAAGATAAAAATAAGCTTCCTTTTCGCCTTCGAAACCAGTGGCAAGATGTGGCGGAAGATCGGGCGCACGGCCACCCAGACGCGAAACACGATCGAGCCCGTCGACCGCGAGACGCAGTGCGCCCACGCGCAAATCTCTCAGCAATTGCACGTCAACCATTCTCATGCCTTATTGCCGCGTGAGGCAAATGTCGCGGTCGGAGTGAAGAATTAGTTGCATAAATGGCCGATCCGAATGAGGGAGTCTTCCCTCAGGTGCTAAAGCCCTCAGTTTTATTGGCCTTTTTCGGCACGACTAAAGTCGAGCCCTTTCAAGACCGGATTTATGCATCAGTTCAGGAGAGGCAACCGGAGTAGAGAGTCACGACGCGCGCCAAACGATTCCCTTATCCGGACTTGCCTTCCCGAATTGGGAGCGCCAAGTTTTGAAAACACTTTATGCCGTTCATCGCGCTCCAATCTCGTTTGAGACTGAGAGTGGGATTTGCTGGAGAGTCCTCACAATGTCTGGTGGATTGATAAAGGGTTTGCTATCGCGGCATCAGGGACCCGCTGCCGCAGCGGTGATGGAAATCGACGAAAGCCAGTGTGCCGAAGTCGAAGTCGACCGCACGTTTGAGTTTGCGCTGGATGCGCTGCCGGTGAATGCAATGTTCTGCGACCAGGATCTAATCCTGCGTTATATCAACCGCGCCTCGCGCAAAACCCTCGGAGAGCTCGAGGAGTATACGCGGGTTTCGCCGAATGAGATCGTGGGAAAGTCGATCCACATCTTTCACAAATCGAAAGAGCATATCGATAAAATCCTGGGACACACGCAGGGCCGCGGCAAGCACGAACTGCCGCACAAAGCGACCATCGAACTGGGGCCGGTAAAGCTCGATCTCCAAATCGACGCAATGACCGACGAGACAGGCGCGCACATTGGCGCGGTCGTGGTGTGGGGCATAAGCACACAGCAAACCATCGAAGCTTTGCGCCGCGCGCAGGAGGGGCAAAGGAACGACATCGAGCATCTGAACGGGAACCTGCAGATTGTTGCGACTGCGACGCATGAAATAGAGGCCAGTATCGCCGAAATTGCGCGGAATGCCGAGAATGTCGCCCATTCCGCTGAAAAATCGCGCGTGGCGACGGATGAAAGCAAGACTTCAATTCTGAAACTGAAGGAGTCGAGCAGCGGAGTGGCGAAGGTTGCGGAGTTGATTGCTTCGAT
>Ga0335072_10007359_pt1 | contig 16033 bp, 10 predicted proteins | sample Lox_Sample_21_FD_206725 | JGI IMG/M metagenome (GOLD analysis project Ga0335072, IMG submission 206725) | Soil microbial communities from Loxahatchee National Wildlife Refuge, Florida, United States - Lox_Sample_2.1 | ecosystem: Environmental > Terrestrial > Soil > Wetlands | place: USA...
CAACCAAAAGGCTGCCGGCCTGGTGGGTGTCCTGCCTGATGGTCGTCAATGGCGGCTGGAAATACCGCGCCATGGGAAGATCGTTGTAGCCGATGACGGAGACGTCCGCCGGAACCTTCAGACCCGATTCCCGCAACGCGAGAATGACACCCATGGCGACCGAATCGCTGGCCGCGAACACCGCATTCGGCGGCATCGACCCCGGGCGCGTGAGACGGCCTCGCATGGCTGCATACGCGGTTTCCAAGGTGAAATCGGCGATCTCGAGATCGTCCACCCGCGTGCGGCGATCCGAACCGAATCCGGCTTCGAGTCCTTTGCGTCGCTGCTCCATCTCCGGATGAGCGCGGCTTCCGACGAACAGCACCCTATCGCGCCGGAGCGCCGCAAACCGCTTGCCCGCCAGTAGCCCTCCCTTGGTGTTATCGCTACCGACGGTGCAGTATGCGGCGCGATCATCCGCCGCTCCCCAGACGACGAACGGGACTCGTGTTCGGGCAAGGCTCTTCAGCCATTCATCCCCCGGACCCTGTCCGAAAAAGATGAAGCCATCGGCTCTTTTGGAGGCGATCATTGACTCGTAGGAGTACGGATCGTCCGACTCCGGCGCGCAGAGCAGCACGTCGTGACGCCTCACCCAAAGACCACGGGCCACGTCGTTGAGGAGCTCGAAGAAAAAAGGCGCCGAAGTGGCCTCACTGGACTGCGGCGGAAGATGCATGACCACCGCGACCGTGTTGGCACGGTTGGTCCTGAGCTTGCGGGCGTTCCAATTGACCGAGTAGCCGTGCTGGCGGGCAAGTGCGAGGATGCGCTTCTTGGTCTCGGGATTGACCAGCGGGCTGTCCTTGAATGCGCGCGAGACAGTCGGTTTCGACACATTCGCCAGCCTGGCGATATCATCCATTGATGTCAGCTTCTGTTTCTTGGCGCGCATGAGCGTCTGAATATATAGGTTCCGTCACCGAATGCAATCCGTTGCAGTGCCGCTGCGGGACCAGGATCGCAGCAAGTTGCAACGCGCCGGGCAGCACAGCAAACTGTGGGCAGATCAGGCGGCGCGCCGGCCGCCCCCGGGAGAAACTCAGGTGCAGCTTTATTTCAATCCGGCCTCACCCTACGTCCGCAAGGTGTGCGTCACGGCGCACGAGCTCGGGCTCAGCGACAGGCTGGAGCGCACCAGCATCACTCTGAGCCCGGTGAGCCCGCACGAAGGAGTACGCGCCAACAACCCCATCGGCAAGATCCCGACGCTCGTGCTCGAAGACGGCACGGCGCTCTACGACTCGCCGGTGATCTGCGAGTATCTCGATGCGCTCACAGGCGGCAATCGCATCTTTCCCGCGACGGGGCCGGAGCGTTGGACAGCCCTGCGGCGCCAGTCGATCGCGGACGGCATCATGGACGCTGCCGTGCTAACACGGTATGAGGACGCCGTGCGCCCGAAAGAGCTGCGCTGGCAGGAGTGGGTCGACGGCCAGTTCCTGAAGATTCGCACCGCCCTCGATGTGCTGGAGAATGAGAACCTCGACGGCGGCTTCGACATCGGCGCCATCTCGATCGCCTGCGCGCTCGGCTATCTCGACTTGCGCTATGCGAGCGAGGCCTGGCGCAAGAGCCGACCGCGCCTCGCCGCATGGGCCGCAGCCGTCGGCAAGCGGCCGTCCCTCGCGGCCACCACCCCGGCCGTACCGTAGACGGCACCTGCGTCGGCTGCCGCGCCTCCGCTGGCTGTCAGGCCGGCGCCGGCTGTCACGCCGCCGCGGCGCGCCCCGCGGCCTGCTGCCCGTTCAACTCCTGGATCAGCTCGATGATGAGTTTCGCCAGCTCACCGGTCATCACCGCGAAGTCGAGGTCGAACTGCTCGGCCGGATCGACCTCCTCTTCATCGCCTTCCTCGCGGGCGACCTCGAGGAACTCGACCCGTTTGATCTGCAGCTTTTCCGTCAGTACGAATGAGATCCGCCCGTTCCACGTCAGCCCGAGCTGAGTTGGACGCTTGCCGCCCGCAACGTAGGCGCGTACGTCCTTCCCGTCCAGCGGATGCCGGCGATAGCGCACGATGGATTTGGCGGGCTCTCCCGATTGCAGCTCGAGGTCCTGCTCGATGGAGAACGGCCCTGACGCATCGGATTGCATCAGCCACGCGGCCATGCAGGCGCTCGGCGCGCGCTCCGTATCGACCTTCTGCACGGCGAGACTGCCGAGCGTGTCACGCAGGGTCTCGACGAGCTCCTCTGCCCTCTTATCGCTGGCGGAGTCCACCACCAGCCAGCCGCCGCGCGGATCGATCCACGCGCGCGTGATCCTCCGCCTGCTCAAGGCGCGGGCGCGCAGCTCATCCAACACCTGCATCTTCAGAGCACGCATCTGGCGGCGTCGGACCGGGAACCCCTGGGTTTCGGCTTGAACCTTGGCGCGCCGTTCGGCTTCCTGCCGCACGATCGATGCGGGCAGCAGCTTCTGATCGACGCCGAGCGCGAGCAGGTGATGCTCGCCCAGCGTATGCAGAAGCCGATCGCCGGTCGCCGGCGCGACCCACCCCGTGCTCCGCATCTCGAGCGGACTGCAGGGCTGCAGCGGGCGCCGTGCAAGCGCCTCCTCCAGGCTCGGCACGGACCAGTTCCAATCGGCGGGCAGACGATAGAGAGTGAGATTCTTGAACCACATGCGGGTGCGTAGCGATGGGGCAAGGCGGGAGGGGGCGCGCAGTATAGCGATGCGTCCCCGCGAAGTCCGCCCCGGATAGCCCGGATAGCGCGCATCAGCCGCGGTGGAAATCCACGGGGCTCAGGGCCGCGAAGGCGTCAGCAGCGCCTGGAGATCATCGTGCGATGGCGAACCCGCGAAGCCGTCGAATCGGCCCTGATCCGCCAGTATTTTCGCTGCGTGCATGAAGCCGCTCCATGCAGCGCGTGCGAGCGCGCCACCCACGCTGATACGGCGCACGCCGAGCGCCGCGATCTCCGCCACGGAGAGCGGGCTCGCGGAGCCGACGAGCAGATTGACGGGCTTGGGCGCAAGGCTCTCTACCACGCGCCGGATGTGCTCAGGTGTGCGGATGCCGGGCGCGTAAAGGCAGTCGGCGCCCGCGCCGGCATAAGCCTGCAGCCGTGCGATCGTCTCCTCGATGTTGGGCCGGCCCGCCAGGAAGCACTCCGCCCGGCCCACCAACAGCGTGTCGCCTCCCGCCTGATCGATCGCTTTGCGCGCGGCGCGCAGACGCGCGACCGCATCATCCACGTCATAGAGCGGCTTGTCGTCCTGGCCGGTGGAATCCTCGATGGAGAGTCCCGCCACTCCCGTCTCGACGGCCCGGCGGACGCTTTCTGAGACGCCATGGGGATCACGCGCATGCCCGCTCTCGAAATCGGCGTTGATCGGCAGATCCGTCGCCTCGACCATCGTCCTCAGGTGCGCCAGAACGGCTTCGAGGCTCATTCCGCCGTCGGGAGCTCCCTGCGCCCACGCAGCGCCTGAGCTCGTCGTGGCCAGCGCCTTGAACCCCAGCGTCTGCAGATAGCGTGCGCTGCCGGCGTCCCAGGGATTCGGGATGACGAAGCAGCCGCTGCGATGCAGCTCGTGGAAGCGGCGGCGCTTATCGGCGGCGGTCGGACGGCTGGCGGGCATGGCGTCGGGCTCCGGTAGCGAGCGGATCATCATACTCCCGGGAGAGGCGCGACCAGCCAAGCTGTCGTAAGCTCAATGTATTATCCGAGGGGGGAACCTGCAGACGTGAGAGCACGAGCCTGGCTGGCCTTCGTGGGCCTGGGAATCACTTGGGGCCTGCCATATTTCTTCATCAAGATCGCGGTGCAGGAGATCTCGCCGTTCGACGTGGCCTGGGGCCGGATCACTCTCGCCGCACTCATCCTGCTGCCCATCGCCTGGCGACGCGGCGCGCTGCGCACGCTCGCCACCCACAAGGGGGCGGTTCTGGCCTTCTCCCTGCTCGAGTTCACGGTGCCCTTCTGCCTGATCTCCATGGGAGAGCGTTGGATCCCCTCCTCGGTCACGGCGATCCTGATTGCGACGGTGCCGATCATCATCGCCCTCATCTCCCGCTTCTTCGGCGTGCACGAGCGGCTCGGGGCCGTGCGGGTCGTCGGCCTCCTGGTCGGTCTCGCGGGCGTCGTCGCCCTGGTCGGAATGGGCACTCTGTCGGGGACTCGCGCCTGGCTCGGCGTCGGGTGTGTCGTGATCTCCACCATCTGTTATGCGATGGGCGCGCTCACCATTCAGAGATACCTGCACGCCATTGATTCCATTGGCCCCATCGCCGGCAGCCTCGCGATCGCGAGCCTGCTGCTGCTGGCTCCGGCCATGCTCACCCTGCCGCATCGTATGCCGAGCGTCCTGGCCCTCTCGTCCGTCGCGATTCTGGGCCTGGTCTGCACGGCCCTTTCCATGCTGATGATGTTCTACCTGGTGAAGAATGCCGGCGCGTCCCGCGCGGCGATCATCACTTACATCAATCCGGCCGTCGCCACGCTCCTCGGCATGGCGCTGCTCGATGAGCGCCTCGGAGTCTCCGGGCTGATCGGATTCGGCCTCATCCTGCTCGGCTCCTGGCTCGCCACACGCGGCAGCGCGGTCGTCGAGGAGATTGCAGCGGCGGAGGCCTGAATCACCCCAACGGCGCCTGCATCATGCCGGGCATCATGTTCAGGTAAAGGTTGTGCATGATCCAGACGGATCCGCCGAGGATGATGCACACGACGATCGCGGTGAAGATCAGCGCCATCAGATTCCAGCTCTGCTCCTCGGGCCTGACGTGCAGGAAGTACACGATGTGCACTCCGATCTGCGCCAGCGCAAACACGGTGATGATGAGCGGGGTACCGACCGACGAGTGGGTCATCACCAACCCGAAAGGCACGACCGTCAGCGCGATTGCCAGCAGGAAGCCGCTGATGTAGGACTTGCGGGTGCCGTGCGCGCCGTGCCCCGACCCCTGCTCGGCGGGATGGATGGCCCCGTGCGGTGCGCGGCCGACGAAGGCATCGTTGGCAACGCTCATGTCAGGAGACTCCGAAGAGATAGACCAGGGAGAACACGCCGACCCAGATGATGTCGAGGAAGTGCCAGAAGAGGCTCAGGCAGGCGAGGCGCGACTCTGTGGATGGCGTGAAGCCCTTCTTCACGACCAACACCATCATGATCCCCATCCAGATGAGGCCACAGGTGACGTGCAACCCGTGCGTCGCCACCAGGGTGAAGAAGCTCGACAGGAACGCGCTGCGATCGGGGCCGGCGCCGTCCGCAACCATGTGCGCGAACTCGTGCACCTCCATGCCGACGAACGTGAGTCCCAGCAGGAACGTCACCGCCAGCCAGCCGAGCGTCGCACCACGGCTGCGCCGCCCCATGGCGAGCGTCGCGAGCCCGCAGGTGAAGCTGCTCACGAGGAGGAACGCCGTCTCCGTCAGGACATACGGCAGGTTGAAGAGGCCCTGCGGCGCGGGACCGCCGGCCGTGCGCGCGTGCAGCACCGAGTACGTGGCGAAGAGGCCCGCGAACAGCAGGCAGTCGCTCATCAGGTAGACCCAGAAGCCGAGCTGCGCCGTGCCGGCCGCATCATGATGATGCTCCAGCTCGAAGTCGGTCGTTTCACTGCCCGGACGCAGGTCCCGCAGCGCATCGGCCGCGTTGTCGGCGTATCCCGGCTTGAAAGCCAGCGCCCCGCCGTGGGCAGATGTGATACCGATTGCCATGGGCTACACGCTCCTCAGTTGGGCGCGACCGCGGTGGATCTCGGTCCGCCTGACCTCTTCAGCCTCGACGTAGTAATCACGATCGTCATCGAATGCATGCCGGACCAGCGCCACCATTGCGGCCGCGAATCCGGCGATCGCGAGCCACCAGATGTGCCAGATCATCGCGAACCCGGTGAAGCCGAGAAGCAACGCCATGACGAAGCCGGTGCCCGTGTTGCGCGGCATGTGGATCGGCCGATAGACGGTCGCCTTCATGTCCACGCCCCGCTGCTTCATGTCCCAGAAAGCGTCACGGTCGCGAACCACCGGGATGCGCGCGAAGTTGTAGGCGGGCGGCGGCGAGGATGTCGCCCATTCCAGCGTGCGGCCGCTCCAGGGGTCGCCGCTGAGATCACGCGCGCGCTCCCGCTGCGCGATGCTCACCACCACCTGCGCAAGCTGCAGCATGATCCCGCAGAAGATGATGGCCGCGCCGACTGCGGCGACGATGAACAGCGGCTGCCAAGCCGGGTTGTCGTAGTGATCCATGCGCCGCGTCGCGCCCATGAGTCCGAGGACATAAAGCGGCATGAAGGCCACGTAGAACCCGACGAGCCAGCACCAGAACGCCGCCTTGCCGAGCGGCTCGTGCAGCCGGAAGCCGAACACCTTGGGGAACCAGTAGGTGAGCCCGGCCATGGCCCCGAACACCACGCCGCCGATGATGACGTTGTGAAAATGCGCCACCAGGAAGAGGCTGTTGTGCAGCACGAAGTCGGCGGGCGGCACGGCCATGAGCACGCCGCTCATGCCGCCGATCACGAAGGTGATCATGAAACCGATGGTCCACAGCACCGGCGTGTCGAAGCGCACCCGCCCGCGGTACATCGTGAACAGCCAGTTGAAGATCTTCACGCCCGTCGGTACGGCGATCACCATGGTCGTGATCCCGAAGAAGGCGTTGACGTCGGCGCCCGAGCCCATCGTGAAGAAGTGATGCAGCCACACCAGGAAGGAGAGGAGCGCGATCGCCATGGTGGCGAACACCATGGAGGTGTAGCCGAAGAGACGCTTGCCGGAGAAGGTGGCGATGATCTCGGAGAAGATGCCGAACGCGGGCAGGATGAGGATGTAGACCTCGGGATGCCCCCAGATCCAGATGAGGTTGATGTACATCATCGGATCGCCGCCGAGGGAGTTCGTGAAGAAGTGCATCCCGAGGTAGCGGTCGAGGGTCAGCAGCGCCAGCGACACCGTGAGAACCGGGAACGCCGCGACGATGAGGATGTTGGTGCAGAGCGCGGCCCAGGTAAACACCGGCATCCGCATCAGCGTCATGCCCGGCGCCCGCATCCTGAGGATGGTGGCGATGAAGTTGACGCCGGTGAGCGTCGTCCCGATGCCCGAGATCTGCAGTGCCCAGATGTAGTAATCGACGCCGACGCCCGGACTGAAGTGCAGCTCCGAGAGCGGGGGATAGGCCAGCCAGCCCGTGCGGGCAAAGTTGCCCACGGCCAGCGAGAGATTGACCAGCATCGCGCCGACGACGGTCAGCCAGAGGCTGAGCGAGTTGAGGAAGGGGAACGCGACGTCGCGGGCGCCGATCTGCAGCGGCAGCACGCAGTTCATCAGTCCGATCATGAACGGCATCGCCATGAAGAAGATCATGATGGTGCCGTGGGCGCTGAACACCTGGTCGAAGTGCTCGGGCGGCAGGTACCCCTGGTGTGATCCGTACGCCAGCGCCTGTTGGGCGCGCATCATGACAGCGTCCGCGAAGCCCCGCAGCAGCATCACGCCCGCGAGGATGATGTACATCGCGCCGATCTTCTTGTGATCGACCGACGTCAGCCACTCCGTCCAGAGGTACTTCCATTTACCGAGCACTGTAATCGTGCCGACCACCGCGACCGCGACCAGCACCATGAAGGCGATGGCCCCGAAGATGATCGGGTTCTGGTATGGGACGGCGGCGAGAGTCAGCTTGCCCAGCATGATCACTTGCTCCTCATCGCGGACATGTCGGCCCTGCCACCGGCGACGATGTCGCCAAAGAGGTTCGGCTGCACCCGCGAGTAGTACGCGACCGGGTTGTCCTCGCTCGCCTTGGCGAGCTGCTCATAGGCGTTCATGTCGAGCGTCTGCTGCGAGGCTCTGACCTTCGCGAGCCATCCGTCGAAACCCTGCTGGGGCAGCGCGAGCGCCTTGAACGTCATGCCGGAGAACCCGTCGCCGCTGTAGTTCGAGGACAGGCCCTGATACGTGCCCGGCTCGGTCGCCAGCAGGTGCAGTTGCGTCTGCATGCCCGCCATGGCGTAGATCTGACTGCCCAGCTGCGGGATGAAGAAGGCGTTCATCACCGTCGCGGAGGTGATGTGAAACTCCACCGGCACGTTCGCCGGGAAGGCCACCTGGTTCACCGTCGCGACCTTCTGGTCCGGATAGATGAACAGCCATTTCCAATCGAGCGCCACCGCATCGATGCGGATCGGCTTCACGTTGGAGGCCAGCGGCCGGTAGGGGTCGAGAGCGTGCGACGACCTCCAGGCGATCACGCCCAGGGCCGCGACAATGACACAGGGGATCAGCCACACCACCGCCTCGATGCGGTTGGAATGCGCCCAGTCCGGCTGGTAATCCGCCTTCTCGTTCGAGGCGCGATAGCGCCACGCGAAGAAGAGGATGAGCGCGATCACCGGTACCACCACGAGCAGCATCAACACCGTCGAGGTGATGATGATCGAGCGCTCCTGCAGGCCGACCGGACCCTTGGGATCGAGCAGCGCCCATTGACATCCGGAGAGCAGCAGCGCCGCCGGAAGCGGCAGCAGCCTCGTCAGACGGGCTGGATCCGGGCTCCTGCCCGGCTCAGCGCCGTCTCGGGCAAAAAGCGTGGTTTTTGCCCGAGACTCGGCCACCTGCGGCGGCCGGGCACATCCCTGCGCTTGGATGGCTGTGTCCTCTAGCTTCATGACTTGGGTTCGCAGCGCAATCACCGGTCTTTTACGACGCGGTAAGCATCGCCCTACCCAGCCGCCCAAGTCCTTAGCTGACCCTGAACCGTCTTAATTGTTCTAAATCGCCGCGCCCTGGCCCCGGGCCGTGATATCCGTCACGTCTCGAGCGCTGTGGACATCGCCTCTTCTTCGGTCCACCGCGCGCCGGCTTCCATGAGCTCCGTCAGCCGCTCGCCCGGCAGGGCGCGGCGCAGACTCTCGACGATGCGCGCCTGGATTTGTCGCTTGGCGGGGCTTCGTCCCTCGAACTCGGCGGCGAAAAAGGCACGCGCATAACCGATGAGGAGCGCCGCGCGCTCCAGGCGATTCTCGCGGGCGGCGATGGCCGCGAGATGCTGCAGGCCGCCGGCGAGCAGCACCGCATCGAGGTCGCTCTCCTGCGCCAGCGGCAGCCCCTCGCGCAGCGCCGTACCCGCCTCCTCGAGATCGCCGTGAGCGATGAGGTAGCCCGCGAGATTGCACAGCGCGTGCCCGAGCATGCCCGTTCGCCGGGCTGCACGCGCGACGGCGATGACTTCGCGCGCCTGCGCTATCGCCTCCTCGACCCGCCCCTCGGCGAATGCGACTTCCGCCTTGTAGATGAGCGCGCGCCAGACCCAGAAGTCGGCCTTGGAGTGCGCGCCCAGCGCGAGCGACTCATCGAGCAGCGCGCGAGCGACGGCGAACTCCCCGGCCACCGTGCGTGCGATGGCCAGGTTGGTGAGGCAGAGCGCCAGGCTCTTCGGGTGGGCGCTCGCGCGGAGATGTCCGCGCGCCTCCTCGAGCGCAGCCAGGCCCTCCGCCAACCGGCCCGTGCGCGCCAGATTCAGGCCGTAGAAGCTCAGGGCGCGTCCAAGATCCAACGGCTCGCCGGACTCACGATGCAACGCCACCGCGCGGCTCAGCGCCGGTACGGCGCGTCCGCGCGGCTCCCCTGTCGAGAGAAAGCCGTATCCGTACCAGAGCCGCGCTTCCACCTTCTTCGGAGTGGCTGCGGACAACGCTCCGGTCGCGCGCTCGAGGCGCGCCCTGCCCTCCTGCATCAACGAAAGGAGATACCAGAGCACATAGGAAGCCGCGGCAAGCTCGATGCCGACAGCAGGATCGCCGTCGGCGCCGAGCGCCCAATCGAGCGCAACCCGGATGTTGTCGATTTCGGGCGTCTGCGCCTCCAGCCACTGCACTGACGGCGCCTCCTCCCAGAGGGCGAGCGCGCTGCGTGCGTGATCCCGGAAATGCACTGCGTGCAGGCGCGCGAGCGAGCCGAACTCTCCGCTGTCCGCAAGCTTCTCCATGGCGTAGGCATGTGTCGTCTCGAGCAACCGATACCGGCGCGCGGGGCCTGTCGCGTCGGCAACCACGAGCGATTTATCCACCAACTCGGCGATTCGCCCGATGACCTCCCATTCCGGCAGCGCCGAGTCCGCCACCACGCTCGCAGCGGCTTCGAGGCTGAAGCTGCCGGCGAACACCGCCAGCCGCCGCAGCACGATCCGATCCGGCTCCGCCAGCAGCCGATGGCTCCAATCGAGCGTTGCGCGCAGCGTCTGGTGGCGCGGCAGCGCCGTGCGGCGGCCGCCGGTGAGCACGTGAAATCTCAAATCCAACCTGCGCGCGAGCCCTTCTATTCCGAGCGCGGCCGCACGGGCCGCGGCGAGCTCGATCGCGAGCGGAATGCCGTCGAGGCGGCGGCAGATGGTGACGACGGTGGCGGCGTTGCGCTCGTTCAGGTTGAAATGCGGATCGGCAGCGCGTGCGCGCGCCACGAAGAGGCGCACCGCGTCATGGCGCAGGGCGGCCGCGAGCTCGGCAGTCTCTTCGGCGGGAAACTCCAGCGGGCTCAGGCGATAGGTGCACTCGCCGTCGATGCCGAGCGGCTCCTGACTGGTGGCGAGGATGCAGGCGCCTGGCACCGCCCGCAGCAGTGTTTCCGCCTCGCGCGCCGCCGCCCCGATCAGGTGCTCGCAGTTGTCCAGCACCAGGAGCAGCCGCCGTCCACGCAACGCCGCGGCGAGCCGTTCCGCGGTCCAGCGGCCGGCGCCGCTCTGCAGGCCCAGGGCCGTGTTGATGGCGCTCGCAACCAGCTCCGGATCGGTCAGCGGCGCGAGCTCCGCCAGCCAGACCCCATCGGCAAACTCGTCGAGCAGCGCCCGCGCGGCCTCGAGCCCGAGCCGTGTCTTGCCGATCCCTCCGGTCCCTGCCACGGTGACCAGCCGATTGCTGCGCAGCAGCTCGCGCAGCTCCCGCAGCTCGGTCTCGCGCCCGATGAAATCCGACACCGGCGCCGGCAGGTTGGTCGGCACCGGCCGCGCGGGCTGAGCCGCGGGGCCCGACGGCGGCAGAGCGCGGCCCTCGCCATCGAGCGCGCGCACCTCCCCCGTGAAGCGATAGCCCCGCAATGGCACGGTGAGGATGAGATTGCGCTCTTCGCCGAGCGCCTTGCGCAGCGCCGAGACCTGCACCTGGATGTTGCTTTCCTCGACTACGCTGCCCGGCCAGGCGCGCGCCAGCAACTCTTCCTTGGTGACCAGCGCACCCTCGGCCTCGACCAGGATGAGCAGCACGTCGAACGCCCGCGAACCCAGCGCAACCGTCGCATCACCGATGCGCAGCTCTCGCTGGCGGGTAAAGAGTCGAAAGCGTCCGAACTCGAGGCAAGCCGCGCCTCGCGCAGTACCGTGCATGAAGAAGATCTACCGGGGTGCCCGGATGTGCGAGCGATATCCAGGCTCGAATTGTACCAAAAGGGTGGCTCACGCCACCGTCACGGCCGCAAGCCGCTCCCGGCTGAGCATCTGCGCGAGCTCGTGCGCCGGCACGGCGGCGCTGTGCAGGAAGCCCTGCGAGTGGCTGCAGCGCAGCGCCCGCAAGCCCGCGAGTTGCTCCACGGTCTCGACCCCTTCGGCCACGGTGATGAGATCGAAAGCCGAGGCGAGCTCGATGACGCTCGCCACCAGGGTCACGCTGGCCACATCCTCGGGCAGGCCCAGCACGAAGGAGCGGTCGATCTTCAGCACGTCGACGGGCAGCTTCGACAGCAGCCCGAGTGAAGAGTAGCCGGTGCCGAAATCATCGAGAGCGACGCGAATGCCGGCCTTGCGCAGCTCGCGAAGCTTCTCACTCGTGCCCTCCAGGTCCTGCAGCAGCGTCGTCTCCGTGATCTCGATGTCGAGGCCGAAGCCCGCGAGCGGCGCGAGCCGCTCGGCGAGCCCCAACAGGCCGTGCAGGAACTCCCGTTGCCGCAGCTGCTGCGCCGACACGTTGACGCCGACGCGCATCGGACTGCAGCCCGCCCGGCGCCAGCTCTCGAGATCTTCCACGGCCTTGAGCAGCGCCCAGTTGCCCAGTGGCACGATCATGCCGGAGGACTCGAGAACCCCGAGGAACCGCCCCGGCAACACCAAGCCCATGGTGGGATCGCGCCAGCGCAGCAGGGCCTCAGCGGCGTCGATCCGGCCGGTGGCGAGGTCGATCTGCGGCTGGTAGTGCAACACGAACTGCTGCTCCTCGAGAGCCGTCCGCAGCCTGTGCTCGAGCACCACCCGCCGCACCGTTTCGCGGCTCATCTCGGGGCGATAGTTGAGATAGTGCTCGCCGGTTTCCTTGGCGCGCTTGAGCGCCGCCTCCGCGCGCTGCACCAGGATGGCTCCGCTCGCGACTTGGAAGGAGTGCTCCGCGGCGCCGCAACTCACCGCGAGGCGGATCCGGCGGCCCTCGATCTCGAACGGCTCGCCGAGCAGCACGGCATCGAGCGCGAGCGGCCGGCTCTCGGTCACCGGATCGGCCGTGCGCTCGAGCAGCACGAACGTGCCCGCGCCCAGGTAGCCGATGCGCTCATCATCCGCGGCGTGGCGCTTCAGCCGCTCCACGAGTCTCTGCAGCAGCAGATCGCCGACGCGTTGACCGTAAAGAGTGTTGATGCTGCCGAGCCCGCGCACGTCGAAAGCGATGACCACGGCGCGAGCCTGACCCGCGCCGTCGTCCGTCGACCGCAGCTTCCTGTCCAGGCGGTCGCAGAACAGCGCTCTCTTGGCGAGCCCGGTGAGCGGATCGAAACTGGCGAGGTATTGCGCGGCATCGGCACTGTCGAGGGAATGGAGGGCGAACGCCAGACTTGCCGCCATGTTCTCCAGCAGGCGCAGCAGCTCGCCTTCCTCGGCCGGAGCCGGCTCGCGCGCCGTCAGCGTCAACACCGCTACGCGCTTGCCCTCGACGATCAACGGCAACGTGATCAGTGAGCGGATGCCGCGGGCCAGCAGGCGATCGCGCCCGGAGACGAATGGGCCATCGCCGGCAAGATCCCGGCACAGCATGACCTTGCCGGTGCGCAGCGCGCACCCCGAAAGACTGGGATCGGGCCCGGTGCCGTCACCGATCTCGAGCCGCTGCAGAGTCTCGCTGTCGCGAACCTCCTCCCCGGCGCGGTGCTTCAGCCACGCCCAGCGACCCGTGCCGTCCACGACCCAGACTACGGCGCCGAAGAAGCCCCCGAGCTCGACCGCCAACCGACACGCCTCCTGCAACAGATCATCGCGGTTACGGATGCGGATCACCGCGGCGTTGATGGCGCTGTGGACACGCACCATTTTCGCCAGACGCTCCAGCTGCCGGCGTTGCCGTTGGATCTCTTCATGTGCATGCAGCGCGTTCAGGCCGAAGGCCAGATCGGACGCGAGCTCGGTAAGGAGCGCGAGCTCGGACTGGTCGAAAGCATCGGGACGCGCGGCGTAGATCGAGAGAGCGCCGATGCAGCGGCTCTCCAGAAGGAGAGGGAGCGCCACCGAGGAGCCATATCCCTCGCGATGGGCGGCCTCCCGCCAGGGCGAGAAATCAGGATCGGCTTCGATGCTCCGGCACACCTGCGCCCGGCGCTCGCGGATGGCGCGCCCGGTGGGTCCCTGGCCTGTCTCGCCATCGCTCCAACTGACTCGCAGCCGCCCGAGGTAACCGCTCTCGTGACCGGCATGGGCCACCACGCGCACGGCGCAATCGGGCTCGCCCTCGGCAAAGCCGAACCAGGCGAGCCGGTAGCCGCCGGGACCGACGAGGATCCGGCAGATCTGCCCGAGAAGCTGTGACTCATCCCGGGCACGCGCCAGCGCGCGCTTGCAGTCGATGAGCATCCGCAGCTCGCGATTTGCCCGGGCGAGCGCGGCCTCGGGGCAGTGCGTGTCAGGCAGCAGCGCGCGGGGAAAAGGACGCCCCGAGTCTTGCCCGGTCTCGCTCCCGGAACTCGCGAAGTTCTCGTCCTCCGCCGCACTCACCATCGTCGTGAACCGCCCCCGCAATATGTCCCGAGCCTACTACAGTCTCGGAGCCGTATGCACAGGACGGCCGCAAAGGAGCGCCCACTTGTCGCGCCGGACATCGAAGCCACAGCGCCAATCCGTGACTCACTTCAAATTATTTGATTTGGCCAAACCGGCCTGGCGGCCGTTTGGCGGATTTACCTCGTGGGACCCTTATGACCGCAAGGCATTGCTATTCTCGGAACGCCATGATGCTGTGAGGCTCGACCTGCAGCTCGTAGCCGTACTGCTGCTGTCCGGCCGTGGTCACCGGCTCCCCGTCCGCGGCCGCGCCGGTCGTCAGGTTGGTGAGACGTGCGAAGCCGCCGATGACCCTGACCGCGGTGGGGTGATCCAGATAGGACTCCACCACGAAAGTGCCGTTGCCATACTCGAACAGGCTGACCTGCGACGCGCCCTCGAGCCTGACAGGCAGATCCGGGGTCAGATAGCGGCGCAGCGCGTTCAGCACCGGAGCCGGCAGCGCATAGAGGTCGTTCATCTCCTCCGGCACCGCAACGACGTAGAGCTCGCCGTCGCCGTAGCGATCCATCAGCAGAAGCGGCACGCCTGCCTGGCTCGCGATTCCGCGCAGCACCGCCCACTCCTCGTTGGTGTAGAAGTGGATGAGCGGGAACAGAATCGGCTTCGAATGACCGAGCACCGTCCCGGCGCCGAAGCCGAATCCCTCGACGTACTCCGTGGCGGGCACGACATCGTTGGTCACACGCATGTCCGTGACCTGGTCGAAGCCCTCGTCCTGGATTGCCCGCAGCAGCCCTGAAGTGATGATGACGTTGCCGCCGCCGCGCAGGTGCCGCTCGATCCGCGCAACGATATTGGGATCAGTGGCCGCCGCCTGCGTCAGGAAGACCGTCTTCGCATCCGGCCACTGCGGATACATCTCGATCGGGATGCCGGTCATCCCGACGGTCTCCGGCAGGAAATCCTCGCCCGTCGAGTCGTAAGGCCGATAGGTCGCGAGGCCTACGGGTTGGCCGAGCGCGCCGGCCACATCGTCCACTTTCCGCAGCGCGTACTCGACCGCGTCGGCCAGAAGCGGGTAGCTCGCGCCGGGCCTTCCGGGCATGCCGCCGCAGCACTGGCGTGCCATGTCGAAGTAGTCGAAGGTCGTGGGGAGGCGCTCCCAGGCAGCGCGGTTGCGCGGGTCCGCGATGGTGAGCAAGTCCGTGTACTGGAAGAGGTTGATGGCCGGCGCCTTGGCGAGGATAGTGTCCCAGAGCTGGCCGGCGTAGCGGTCGAGGTATTGCATGGCGATGGGATCGACCCAGCCGCCGCCGTTGCGCCCGGGCGCGATGTTCTCGAAGTAACGGAATATCTCGTAGCTCTCGTACGGCCGCAGCTGCTGGTCGGTGGTGGCGGCGTAGCGTGTCTCATCACCCGTCCAGATTTCCGGGAAGATCTTCGGCTCGTTCTTCAGGTCGAAGCCCATCTCCTGGAAGAAGGGATAGAAGTTGGGAAACTTGATGATGACCTTGACGTTGGGATTCGCCGCTTTGGCCGGCTTCAGGATGAGGTCGCGCGAGACCTCGTCCATGGTGCGCATGCGGAACTGCGCCCAGCTCTCCCTGCCCTTGGCGGCAATGTCCGCGTCGCTCTTGGTATTGAAGAAATAGAGGTCGTCGAGCACGACCGTGTCGAAATGCCGCGCCAGCAGCGCCGACATGCGGCTGGCGAGCGCGCGATCCGCGGGTACCGCGTAGTCGAGGGTCTGGAACTGCGCGCTGTGTCCGGCACCCAACATCGCCATGCCGCCGGCCACGGCGACACCCTGAGACGAGAAGAACTGCTTCACCTGCGCGATGGCGGCATCGTCGGCGCTGACGCCGGAGCGATAGTCCTCGATGAAGACCTGGTCGACGTGCAGCCGGCTGCCGATCGTGTGCCAGCTCGAGCGCATCCAGCCCGGATCGTGGGCCATGCGCTCCACCGCCTGCACCGGAATGTAGACGGTGACCTTGAAGCTATGGAAAGCCTGCGGTGCAGCCTCGCAGGGCCGCGAGGCGCCGGTGACGACAGCGAGGGAGAGGAG
>Ga0335072_10007360_pt1 | contig 16033 bp, 9 predicted proteins | sample Lox_Sample_21_FD_206725 | JGI IMG/M metagenome (GOLD analysis project Ga0335072, IMG submission 206725) | Soil microbial communities from Loxahatchee National Wildlife Refuge, Florida, United States - Lox_Sample_2.1 | ecosystem: Environmental > Terrestrial > Soil > Wetlands | place: USA: Florida...
CGCCGCGCTGATCGCGCGGTTCACCTCCTTCGGCCTGGCCGCCGCGGCGGCCTTCGGCATCGGAATCCTTGACTCGCTGCTTCAGCTCGCGTCGACCGAGTCCTGGTTCCCGCAGTCCGGCGGCGTCGCGATTCCCGGCACGACGGACCTGCTCGCGTTCCTCATCATCATCGGCGTGCTGTTCTGGCGCGGGCGCAGCATCCCCGGCCGCGGCGAGGTGCAGGAGACCAGGCTGCCGCAAGCGCCGCGGCCACAGCACCTGTTCCGTTCCGCGCTGATCTTCGGCGGCGGGGCCGCGGTGCTGCTCGTCGTGTTCCCGTTTGACTTCCGCAACGCGCTGATCAACACGCTGATCGGCATCCTGATGGCACTGTCGCTCGTCATCATCACCGGCTTCGTCGGCCAGATCTCGATCATCCAGCTCGCCTTGGCGGGCGCGGCCGGCTTCACGATCTCGCACATGGCGAGCAACTTCGGCATCACCTTCCCGCTCGCGGCGCTCGCGGGCATCGCGGTCGCCGTCGCCCTCGGTATCCTCACCGCGTTTTCCGCCGTCCGGGTACGCGGCACCAGTCTGTCGGTCGTTACCCTGGCCGGCGCCGTGGCCATCAACAGCTTCGGTTTCCAGAACCCGACCTGGGGCGGCGGCGGACTCGGTTCGCCGGTGCCGGAGATGAAGTGGTTCGGCGTGGACTTCGGCCCGAACGCCGGGTTCCGCGGCATCGACGGCAACCAGCCGAGCCCCATCTTCGGCTGGGTCGTCCTGCTCTGCGTGCTGCTCGCCTGCGTCGGCGTCGGTTACCTGCGGCGCGGCAAGCTCGGCCAGCGGATGCTCGCCGTCCGGTCCAACGAGCGCGCGGCGGCCGCCGCCGCGATCAACCCGCGGACCGTCAAGCTGTACGCGTTCATCATCGCGGCCGTCATCGCGGGCGTCGCCGGATGCCTGTACGCCTACAACTTCGGCTCGGTGAGCGCCGACCGGTTCGACGCCTTCACCGCGCTATCGCTGATCGCGTTCGCCTACGCGGGCGGCATCACGCTCATCTCGGGCGCGTTGTTCGCGGGCCTGATCTCCGCCGAGGGGGTGATCCCGTACGCCCTCCAGAAGTGGTTCGGCCTCGACGGAAACTGGTTCCTGCTGGTCGGCGGCATCCTGCTTATCTTCACCCTGCTGCAGAACCCGGAGGGCGTGGCCGGCGACTTGTACCGCCGCCTGCACAAGCGGCCGCAGGTCCGCGCGCCGGAGGCGGACGCCGCGACCCGCGAACATCTCATGCCGCGCACGGCGCGCCCCGACCTGTCGGGCCGTCCGGCCGCCCTCACGATCGAGGGCCTGTCGGTGCGGTTCGGCGGCGTGCATGCGCTGTCGGACGTCTCGCTCAACGTCCGCGAGGGCGAGCTCGTCGGTCTCATCGGCCCGAACGGCGCCGGCAAGACCACCCTCATCGACGCCATCACCGGGTTCGTGAACAGCACGGGAACCGTCCGGCTCGGCGAGCGCGACCTGCGCGGCCTGCCGCCGTACGGGCGTGCCCGCGCCGGCCTGTCCCGCACCTGGCAGTCCACCGAGCTGTTCGATGACCTGAACATCGCGGAGAACCTCACGGTCGCCTCCCGCGAGAACACGGTCAGCGAGGAGATGGTCAGCGAGACGCTCGCCGTGGTCAGCATGGACTGGGCGGCGGGGGCGATGCCCACTCAGCTGTCCTCCGGGCAGCGCAAGCTCGTCGGCGTCGCCCGCGCGCTCGTCGCCAAGCCGACGCTGCTCTGCCTGGACGAGCCCGCCGCCGGGCTGGACAGCACCGAGAGCGAGGAGCTGGGCGTCACCCTGCGCCGCCTCGCCGACCAGGGCCAGTCGATGCTGCTCATCGAGCACGACATGGGGCTGGTCCTCGGCATCTGCGACCGGGTCGTGGTGCTCGAGTTCGGCAAGGTCATCGCCGAGGGCACGCCCGAGGTCGTCCGGCGGGACCCGCGCGTCATCGCCGCCTACCTCGGCGAGGACACCTCCGCCCCGGACACCGTGACCGCGGAAGCGCCGGAAACCGCGGAAAAAGCCTAAAAGCATCATCCAGAACGTACGCGGCTTACTCTGGCCGCCCGTGACCCTCTAGCTGTGGGGGGTGTGGGTAGCGTCCCCGTCCGGTGTGGGCCAGCCCCATTGTCCGGTGCCCGACGGACGGGCTAGCTTAACCGTGGACTGTCCGCGCGGTCCGCGCGGCAAGGGGGAGCGGGGGAGCCGAATGGGCATGGCGCTGACGTGGCTGCGGCTCGACCTGCGGCGCCGCTGGCGGTCGCTGGTGGTGCTCGCGCTGCTCGTCGCGCTGTCCGCCGGCGTCGTGCTCACCGCGATGGCCGGGGCCAGGCGCGGCGACACGGCCTTCGACCGGCTGTGGGCGCGGACGCTGCCCGGAACCGTCGTCGTGCTGGCGAACCAGCCCGCCTTCGACTGGGCGAAGGTCCGCGCACTGCCCGAGGTCACCGCGCTCGGGCTGTTCGCCGTCTACTACGGCGCCGCGGTGGAGGGCATGGACGGGGTGGACCTCGGCTTCCCGCCAGGGAACACGGACGTGTTCCGGACCGTGGAGCGCCCGGTGGTGCTGGCGGGCCGGATGTTCAACCCCGCCCGGGCGGACGAGGCGGTCGTCAGCCCGCACTTCCTGACCGCCCACCACAAGCGGGTCGGCGACGTCCTGACCGTGCACCTGTCTACCCCCGCCCAGGCCACCGCCGGTGACGACGCGAGCCAGGTGCCGCCGGGCGGCCCGCAGGTCAAACTGCGCATCGTGGGCGTCATCCGCACCCCGTTCGGGCTCGACAGTCCCGGCGACGGCGGCGGCGTGATCCCGTCCTACGGCCTGGTCACCAAGTACCGCGCCGACATCATGGGCGACAAGCCGAGCGTGAGCGCGACCTACCTGAACGCCATCATTCGCCTGAAGGGCGGCGAGGCCGCGATCCCGGCGTTCCGCGCCGACCTCGCCCGGGTGTCCGGACGGTCCGACATCGACGTGCTGGATGAGAACATCTGGGTCGGTGCCCCCGTCAGGACGGTGACGGGGTACGAGGCGACCTGCCTGTTCGCGTTCGGGCTCGCGGCGCTGCTCGCCGCGCTGGTCCTCGTCGGCCAGTCCGTGTCCAGGTACACCTCGGCCGCGGTGGCGGAACTCCTGGTGCTGCGGGCGGTGGGGCTGACGCGCCGGCAGGCCGCGGCATCCGCCGCGCTCGCACCCGGGCTGGCCGCCATCGTCGGCGCCACCCTGGGCGTGGCCGCCGCGATCGTCGCCTCCCGCTGGATGCCGATCGGCGCCGCCTCCCTCGCGGAACCGAGCCCGGGGATCAGCGCCGACTGGCTGGTGCTCGGCGTCGGCTGGGCCGCGGCCGTGCTGCTCGTGCTGGCCGCGACGGCGGCCATCGCGTGGACCGCCCTGCGAGCCGGAACGGCCGCCGTCGCCCGCCGGTCGCCGGCAGTGGCCGCCGGGGTGCGGGCGGGACTGCCGGTGCCCGCCCTGGTCGGCGCGCGCTTTGCGCTCGAGCCCGGCCGGGGCCGGTCCGCGGTGCCGGTCCGCCCGGCGATCGCTGGCGCGGTCGCCGGCGTGCTCGGCGTGCTGGCCGCGCTGACGTTCTCCGCCGGCATCTCCGACGCCGTCGCCAACCCCGCGCGGTTCGGTCAGACGTGGCAGCTCACCGCGTTCTACGGTGTGGACGGGCAGGACTTCGGCCCAGTCGGCGCGGGGTCCCGTGCCGCCGCGGCCGACCGCGACGTCAGCGGGTTCCTCGATCTGCGCATCGCCAGCGCCCAGTCGGGCCGCGTCTCGATCGAGAGCTTCACCTACGCCCCGGTGGACGGCAAGCAGGTTCCTCTGGTACTGACCGCGGGCCGGATGCCCGCCGGCCCTGGCGAGATAGCACTCGCGCCTACCACCGCCCGGGAGTTGCACGCCGGTGTCGGCTCCGCGATCCGGCTCGACGGCGGCCCTGCGACGCGGACCATGACCGTCTCCGGCATCGCGTTCGTCCCGACCGGGCCGCACAACAGTTACGACCAGGGCGCGTGGCTGACCCCGGGCGGGTATGACCGGCTGTTCGCCGGCGCGTACTACGCCTTCAAGTTCCACGCGGCGGTGCTGGCGCTGCGGCCAGGCGCGAACGTCGCGGTGGTGACGCAGCGGCTGAACGCCGAGGTCGCCAGGGCAGTCCACATCCCGGGGACCACCTTCACGCCGCCGTCGCCGCTGCCGGTGGCGGAGCTCAAGGACGTGTCGGTGCTGCCGCTCGCGCTCGGCGGGTTCCTCGCGCTGCTCGCGGTGGGCGCGGTGGGGCAGGCGCTCACGATGGCGGTGCGCCGCCGCCGGCATGAGCTCGCGGTGCTGCGCACCCTCGGGCTGACCGGGCGGCAGACGTGGCTGGTCGTGGTCACTCAGGCGAGCCTGCTCGCCCTGGTCGGGCTGGCGGTCGGCATCCCGCTCGGCCTCGCGGTCGGCCGGGCCGTCTGGCGCGTCGTCGCGAACTTCACCCCGCTGTCGTACTACCCGCCGCTGTCGGTCTGGGCGCTGGTGCTGATCGTGCCGGTGACCCTGCTGGCCGCCAACCTGCTGGCCGTGTGGCCCGGCTATCGCGCCGCACGGCTGCGGCCTGGCCGGATCCTGCGCGGCGAATGACAGTCATGCCGCGCGGCTGTGTCGTGGAGGTGTGGGTAACGTCCCCGCCCGGCGTGAGTCAGGCACTATTGCCCGGCGGGCTGGCCAGACGGTTAGCTTGGCTCATGAACCTTCTGGGCCGCCTCTGCGGCCGCCGCGCGGGCTGGTGACCTGGCCATGGGCATGCCCCTTACCTGGCTGCGGCTCGACCTGCGGCGGCGCTGGCGGTCGCTGGTCATCCTCGCGCTGCTCGTCGCGCTGTCCGCCGGCGTTGTGCTCACCGCGGTGGCCGGGGCCAGGCGCGGCGACACGGCCTTCGACCGGCTCTGGGCGCGCACCCTCCCCGCGGACGTCACCGTGCTGCCGAACCAGCCCGGCTTCGACTGGTCCAAGGTCGCGGCGATCCCCGGGGTCACCGCGGTCGGCCTGTTCTCCGTCTACTACGGGGCCGGCATCGAGGGCATGGACGGGGTGGACCTCGGCTTCCCGCCCGCGAACGCCGGCGTGGGCCAGACCATCGAACGGCCGGTGATACTGGCGGGCCGGATGGACGACCCCAATCGGGCGGACGAGGCGATCGCCAGCCCGCACTTCATGAGCGCCCACCACCTGCGGGTCGGCGACACGGTGACGGTACGGCTGTCCACGCCCGCCCAGGCCGCCGAAGGCGCCGACGCGAGCCAGACGCCGCCACTGGGCCCGCTGGCCACGCTGCGCATCACCGGGGTGGCCCGGACTCCCTTCTTCATGGACGCCCCGGGGGACAGCGGCGGGATGATCCCGACGTACGCCTTCTTCGAGAAGTACCACGCCGACATCGAGGGCCCGGGCGATGCGACCTACGTCAACGCCCTGCTCCGGCTGGACGGCGGCGAGGCGGCGATCCCGGCCTTCAAGGCCAACCTCGCCCGGGTGACGGGACGCTCGGACATCGACGTGTGGGACAACTACACGACGTTCGGCGGGCCGGTCAAGCGGGTAACCGCCTACGAGGCGGCCTGCCTGCTCGCGTTCGCGGTGGCGGCGCTGCTCGCCGCCCTGATCCTCGTCGGCCAGGCCGTGGCTCGATACGCCTCGGCCGTGGTGGCGGAACTGCTCATGCTGCGCGCCGTCGGGCTGACCCGGTGGCAGGCGGCGGCGTCTGTCGCGCTCGGGCCGGCGCTGGCCGCGGTCGCCGGCGCCACGCTCGGCGTGGGCGCCGCGATCGTCGCCTCCAACTGGATGCCGATCGGCGTGGCGTCCCTCGCGGAACCGAGCCCGGGGATCAGCGCGGACTGGCTGGTGCTCGGTGTCGGCTGGGCCGCCGCCGTGCTGCTCGTGGCGGGCGGCGCCGCGGTCATCGCGTGGGCCGCGCTGAGCGCCGCGCGGTCCCCGGTCTTCGAGCGCAGGTCCCCGATCCTGGCGGCCGCCGCGGGGGCGGGCCTGCCGGTGCCCGCCGTGGTCGGCGCGCGGTTCGCGCTCGAGTCGGGCCGGGGCCGGTCCGCGGTGCCGGTCCGCCCGGCGATCGCGGGCGCGGTCGCCGGCGTGCTCGGCGTGCTGGCCGCGCTGACGTTCTCCGCCGGGATCTCCGACGCCGTCGCCAACCCGGCGCGGTTCGGCCAGACGTGGCAGCTGGAGACCATGTACGGCCAGGACGGGCAGTCACTCGCCCCGGCGGCCGCGGTGGACCGCGCCGCCGCGGCCAACCCCGACGTGACCGGGTACCTCGACGTGCGCGTCGGCGGCGCCCAGTCCGGCCTGACCTCGATCGAGAGCTTCACCTATGCCCCGGTAGACGGCAAGCAGGTCCCGATGGTGCTGACCGCCGGCCAGATGCCCGCCAGCCCGACGCAGATCGCACTCGCGCCCACGACCGCGAAGGATCTGCACGCGGGTGTCGGTTCCGTGGTCCACCTGGCGGGCGGCGGCGCGGCGAAGCCGCTGACGGTCTCCGGCATCGCCTTCGTCCCCACCGGGCCGCACAACAACTACGACGAGGGCTCGTGGCTGACCCCCGGCGGGTACGACCGGCTGTTCGCGGGCTCGCACTACGCCTATAAGTTCCTCGCCGCGGTGATCGCGCTGCGGCCGGGCGCGAACCCCGCGGCGGTGGCCAGCCAGCTGGACGCCTCGGTCGCCAAGGCCACCCACGTCCAGGGGATCGAATTCATGCCGCCGCCCCCGCTGCCGACGGCGGAGCTCAAGGACGTGTCGGTGCTGCCGCTGGCGCTCGGCGCGTTCCTCGCGCTGCTCGCGCTGGGGGCAGTCGGGCACGCCCTGACCATCGCGGTGCGCCGCCGGCGGCACGAGCTGGCGGTGCTGCGCACCCTCGGGATGACGGGGCCGCAGTCCCGGCTGGTGGTGGTCACTCAGGCGACCGTGCTGGCGGTGATCGGGCTGGTGCTGGGCATCCCGCTCGGCCTCGCCGTCGGCCGCGCCGTCTGGCGGATCGTCGCCAGCTTCACTCCGCTCGCGTATCACTCGCCGCTCGCGCTCTGGCCGCTGCTGCTGATCGCGCCGGTGGCCCTGCTGGCCGCCAACCTGCTGGCCGCCTGGCCAGGTCACCGCGCCGCGCGGCTGCGCCCTGGCCGGATCCTGCGGGAGGAGTAGTTATACGGGGGCCAGGGTGGCGGCCGGGCTGACGGCCAGCGTGCGGCCGGTCCGGCGCAGCGCGGGCCGCAGCAGCTCCCACAGCGGCGCGTCACCGACGTCCGCGGTGCCGCCGCCCGACGTGATCGCCTGCGCGTAGTCGGCCCCCTGGCTGAGCGCCGACATCCGGATCGCCACCGACCGCGGCAGGCCGGGCGCCGTATCCTGCCCAGGTGCCTCCGCCTCGGGCGCCCCGGCCACCGCGAGCGTCCTGATGTCAGCCGCCAGCCGCCGCGCCATGTCCGCGAGCCGCTGCGGGAGGTCGAGCGGCAGGTCGGGACGGGACGGCACGGCGCGCCGCCAGGTGGTCGCGATCTCGCTGAGCGCGCCGGAAACGGTGGCCAGGTCCCAGGCCACGCCGTCGAAATCGGGGCGAGCCGCCCGTGCCTCCTGGGTGCCGATCATCAGCGCCTGCCCATCGTCGTACCTGCCATGTACCAAGAACCTTAATGCCTAAGGTCCTTAGGTTACTGAAGGCTTGCTCTGAGCTTCCTAGGTACCGCGAAAGCCGCGTTTTGACGCGGATTTTTACGACATAATTTTCCAGAACGGCCGGGGGCGACTGCACGACCCGCGGTGACGAGCGGGAGGTGGGGGATGCGCGGCTTCGGCGATCTGGAGAGCGCCATCATGGATCAAGTGTGGTCGTCAGGTCGGCCGCTCCTGGTGCGTGAGATCCAGCAGGCGCTGTACCCGGAACGGGCGTACAACACCGTGTGGACGGTGACCGAGATCCTGTACCGCAAAGGCTGGCTGGCCAGGGAGAAGGCGGGCCGCGCCTACCGGTACCGTGCCACCGTCTCCCGCGACGAGTACACCGGCGACCTGATGGGCGAGGCCCTCGCCGCCAGCGGCGACGTGGCGGCGGCGTTCCGCCGGTTCGCCGAGCGGATCAGCCCCGACGAGGCAGAACAGCTCCGCCAGGCGCTCGAGCAGGCGCGGCACAGCGGGAGCGAGCAATGATCGCGGCGGCGGCGCTGCTCGGTTACGCCGCGCTGCTGCTGCTGGCCGCCGCCCCGGCGCTGGCGCGGGCCGGCTGGCCGGAGCGCGCGCCGCGGCTCGCCATGGCCGTGTGGATCACGCTGGCCTTCTCGGCGATCGTGTCCGTGGTGCTCGCCGGGCTGGTCATGCTCGTGCCCGCCCCGCGGGTCAGCCGCGGCATCTCCTGGCTCCTCGCGATCTGCGGGATGCAACTGCGCGCCCGGTACGCCCACCCGGGCGGCGCCGCGCTGGGCGCGGCGGGGGTGCTGGTCGCGGTCATCCTGGCCGGGCGGCTCGCCTGGTGCGCGGTGGCCACGCTGACCGCCACGGCGCGCGCGGGCCGCAGTCACCGGCTGCGGCTGCGGCTGGCCGGCCGCCAGGACGACCGGCTCGGCGCGCTGGTCGTCGAGCACGGTGAGCCCGCCGCCTACTGCATGCCAGGCGCGAACCGCCCGGTCGTGCTCACCACCGCCGCGCTCCGGCTGCTCGACGACACCCAGCTCGGCGCCGTGCTAGCGCACGAGCGGGCGCACCAGGCCGGCCGGCACCACCTGCTCGTCTCGCTGGCCGCGATCCCGGCGGCGGCGTTCCCCCGGGTGCCCGCCTTCCGGCACGCGCGAAACGAGGTCGGCAGGCTGGCCGAGCTGGCCGCCGACGATGTCGCGGCGGCACGGTCGCCGCGACTGGCCGTGGCTGAGGCGCTGCTCACATTGGGCGCCGCTCCCGAGCTGCCGGCGCCCGCGTGGGCGCTCGCCGCCGGCGGCTCCACGGCCGGCGACCGCGTCCGGCGGCTCATCGCGGCGCCGAACCCGCTCAGTCGCGTGGCGAGCACCACGGGCGCGCTCGCCGTCGCCGCGCTGGTCGCGCTGCCGCTCCTCCTGTTGTCCGCGCCGGCGCTTGGCGCGGTCGGCACCAGCCACCACCTGCACTCGGGCGCGTCGCTCACTGCTTACCTAGACCGGGCCCGCCACTAGCGCCATACCCCTAGGGGGTATAGTGAGCGGCATGCACGCGATCATGCATGCCCTCGCCATTACCGGGTCGATGACCTGGCAGATCACCTGGGCGCTCATCCTCGGGTTCGCGCTGTCCGCGGTCGTGCAGGCAGTGGTGTCCAAGGAGGTCATCATCCGGCGGCTCGGCGACGACCGGCCGCGGACGCTGGCGCTGGCGACGGCCTTCGGCGCGGCCTCCTCGTCCTGCTCCTACGCCGCGGTCGCCCTGGCCAGGTCGCTGTTCCGCAAGGGCGCCAGCTTCACGGCCGCGATCGCGTTCGAGATCGCCTCGACGAACCTGGTCATCGAGCTCGGCGTGATCCTGGCGCTGCTGATGGGCTGGCAGTTCACCGCCGCCGAGTTCACCGGCGGCCCGATCATGATCGTACTCATCGCCGTGCTCTTCCGGCTCTTCGTGACGAAGCGCCTGCTGGGTGAGGCGCGCACCCAGGCCGACCGCGCGGTCGCCGGTTCGATGGAGGGCCACGCCGCGATGGACATGTCTGTCGGCGGCAGCGGCTCGGTCGTCAGGCGGCTGCTGTCCAGGGACGGGTTCACCGGGGTCTCGCACGTGTTCGTGATGGAGTGGGCCGCGATCCTCAGGGACCTCGTGATCGGGCTACTGGTCGCGGGCGCGATCGCCGCGTGGGTGCCCGACTCGTTCTGGCAGGGCTTCTTCTTCGCCGGCCACCCGCTGGCCGCGAAGCTGTGGGGCCCGCTGATCGGCCCGGTGGTCGCGATCCTCTCGTTCGTCTGCTCCATCGGGAACGTGCCCCTGGCCGTGGTGCTGTGGAAAGGCGGCATCAGCTTCGGCGGCGTGATCGCGTTCATCTTCGCTGACCTGATCATCGCCCCGATCCTGAACATCTACCGCAAGTACTACGGGGCGCGGATGGCCGCCTTCCTGCTGGGGGCGCTGTTCGTCACGATGGCGGCGGCCGGGTACGTGGTCGAGCTGGTCTTCGGCGGCCTGGGGCTGGTGCCGGACAGGTCTACGGCGCACATCCCCGACCAGGGCATATCGCTGGACTACACGACCTGGCTGAACATCGTGTTCCTGCTACTCGCCGCCGTGCTGGTCATCAGGTTCGTGCGCACCGGCGGAATCCCCATGCTGCGCATGATGAACGGCGAACCTGACGGTGACCACTCCGGACACGGCGGCCATGGCGGGCACGCCGGGCATGAGCACCACGCCCACCACCACATGTAGGGCTGGCTTCCGCCTGGTGTCGTGGTAACCCCCGCGCCTGGAACCGGCAAAAGCGGGAGAATCGCAGCATAAGCCGGGTGCGGGCTAGGAGCGGGGCGCCAATGAGAGCGGTGTGGTCATGCGTTCGGGCGGGACTGCGCCAGGACTGGCGCGGCCTCGCGCTGCTCGCGCTGATCACGGCCTTGATGGGGGCGGTGGCGCTCGCCGCGCTGGCGGGGGCGCGCCGGACCGACACGGCGGTCGCCAGGTTCCTGCAGTACGCGGGCCCGCTGCAAGGGCAGGTGTCGGCCGACCCCGCCACCTATGGCAAGATCGCGGCCCTGCCCGGCCTCGCTTACACGGAAACCGGCGCGCTGATGCTGGCCATCCCGGTCGCCGTCGACGGACGGCCGGCCCCTGCGGACGGCGGCGCGGTGATCACCCAGGCGGTCGTGCACCGGTCGCCGCAGTCGCGGGCGATCGTCCTGGCCGGACGGGACGCCCTGCCGTCGCGGGCGGACGAGGTCATGCTCAACGAGTCGGCCGCGCAGGTGCTGCACGCGCACGTCGGATCGGTGCTCGCGATGCGGGGGTTCCGGCCGAGCGAGATGCAGCAGGTGATGAACGGCACCAACCGCCCACCGGACGTGTCGCTGGGCAACGTCACGGTGACCGGCATCATCCGGCTGCCCACCGACCTGACCGACGACCTCGACGCGCCGTCCGACGTGACGTACATCGGCCAGGGCGACATCATCGCGACGGCCGCTTTCTACCGGGAGTACGGGGCCTCCGTCGCAAACTTCACGGGCATATCGTTCCAGCTCAAGCAGGGCGCGGCAGGCTTCCCGGCGTTCGAGGCGCAGGTGAAGCACATCGCAGGAAACAGCGCGCAGTTCGAGCTCGGGGACGACAACGCCGCCGCTGGCGCCTTCGCCCAGCGCGGCACGACGCTGGAGGCGCTGGCGCTGCTGGTGTTCGCCATCATCGTGGCGCTGGCGCTGCTGGTGGTCGTCGGGCAGAGCCTGGCGCGTCAGGCGTACGCCGCGGCCGGCGACTTCCCCGCACTGCGGTCTCTCGGTGCCACTCCGCGGCAGCTGGCCGCGATCGCGATGGCCCCGGGGGCGCTGGTCGCCGCGGCCGGGATGGCGCTGGCGATCCCGGCCGCCTATGCACTGTCGTGGTTCACCCCGATTGGGCTGGCCCGCCGGGCGGAGGTCTCCCCGGGGTTCGCGTTCGACGCCGCGGCGGTACTTGGCGGGGCCGCCGTGCTCGCGCTGCTGCTCGCCGGCCGGGCCGCGCTGGCAGCGCCGCGCGCGGCGCGAACCGGCGTGCGCGCGGCGGCCGACGGCCGGGCCGGCGCCGGGCTGGCGAGCCGGCTGGCGGGCCGGGGCCTGTCGCCTGCCGCCGTGTCGGGCATCCAGCTGGCGTTTGAGCCCGGTCGCGGCCGGTCCGCCGTGCCCGTCCGCGCGGCGATCGTCGGGATGGCGGCGGCGCTCGCCGCGGTGCTGGCGGCGCTGGTGTTCGAATCCAGCGTGTCCCACGTGATCGGCGACCCGGCGGTGGCCGGCTGGGACTGGAACGTGACGGTCGGCAACCCGCACTCTGGTGACATCAGCGCGCAGGCCGTGCCCCGGTTGCGGGCGGATACATTCATCTCCGGGTTCACCGTGACGGCCATGGGCGACGCGTTGCTCGACGGGCGCGACGACGTCACCGTGGTGGGCCTGCAGACCGTCACCGGCCGGGTGGTCCCGCCCGTGCTGGCTGGCCGGCTTCCTGACGCGCCTGGCGAGATCGCGCTCGGCGGCCGGGAACTGCGGGCGCTGGGCAAGGGCGTCGGGGACACCGTGACGGCGGGCGGCCCGCACGGCCCGGTGACGCTGCGCGTCACCGGCGAGGTGGTGCTGTCGCCGGAGATCACCAACGAGCAGACGCAGCTCGGCAACGGCGGGGTGATGACGATGGCCGGGGCGGCGGCGGTGAGCCAGTCGCCGATGCCGCGCAACGTGTTCCTGGTGAGCCTGCGGAACCCTGCCAGCCCGGCGGCCATCAGCGTCCTCAAGCAGCAGTTCCCAGGCACCGTGCTGCCCGCACTGCCGCCGCCTGAGGTGCGGGACCTGTCGGGGGTCAGCAGCCTGCCGCTCATCCTCGCCTTCGTGCTGATGCTGCTCGCCTGCGGGATCATCGCGCACACGCTGCTCACGTCGGTGCGCCGCCGGCGTCGGGACCTGGCGATCCTCAAGACCGTCGGGTTCGTCTCGCGGCAGGTCCGCGCCACCGTGGCGTGGCAGGCCACCGCCCTGGCGGCCGCCGGCCTGCTCGTCGGGGTGCCGCTCGGGCTGCTGGCGGGCCGGTGGGCCTGGATCCTGTTCGCGGGCCAGGTCGCGATCATCCCGGCGCCGGTGATCTCCCCGCTGGTGCTGCTCGCGATCCCGGCCGTCCTGCTGCTGGCCAACGCGATCGCGGCCATCCCGGCCAGGTCCGCGGCCCGCACCCAGGCGGCCGTGATCCTCAGGACCGAGTAGCCGGGCTAGATCTCCAGCCGGGTCCCGACGGCGTTCGGGATGTACGCCTCGGGGAAGCGCTGGGCGAAGGCCCGTTGCGCCGCCCAGCCCGTGCAGTGCGCGGGGACGATGACGGCGGGCGACAATTGCTCGAATTCGGCACAGACCTGCGGGATCAGCGGCTCGAACAGCGGCCCGCCGAGGTGGAAGCCGCCCACGACGGCGTACACCTGGCTGACCCCGGTGAGCCGCCGCGCGTACCTGGCGATGTTGACGATGCCGGCGTGCCCGCAGCCGGTGAGCACGACCAGGCCCTTGCCGCGCACGTTGACGATCAGCGCCTGGTCGTCGAGCACCAGCGGGTCGGGTTCCCACTGCCCGTCGCGCAGCGCCTGCTGCGGCGGGAAGCCGGGCTCGAACCCTGACGTGCGGTCCACCTCGCCGGTGATTAGCACGCTGCCGTCGAACAGGAAGCTCGGCTGGCGGTCCTCGATGATCGTGAAGCCCGCGCCCTCGAGCGCGAAGCGGCTGGTCGTGGGCAGCTCGACCGGGTCATGGCCGGGGATCACGAGCCGCCGGCGACTCCAGAACTCCGGATGGATCATGACGGGCAGGCTGGTACGGCCAACCGCGCGGATGAAGCCGTCCAGGCCGGCGGTGTGGTCGAAGTGGCCGTGGCTGAGCACGATGGCCTCGATGCTGCCCGGGTCGATACCCAGGGCGCGCATGTTCGAGGTCAGCCCGTCGGGACTCAGCCCGGCGTCGAACAGCAGCCGGTGCGTCCTGTCGCCCGCGGTGACCGTGATCAGCGCGGCGAAGCCGTGCTCGGCGATCAGGCCCTGCAGGGTCCAGCCGTCCTCGTACACCGCCGACGCGGCGCGCCGCGCGTCGCCGATGAAGGGCCGTTTCGCCGGCCCCATGTTCACCGCGAGGCTGTCAGTGACGTTGTCGATGAGGCTCGTAATAGTGATGCTGTCGACCGGCTCGAGCGGGATGGTGAGCCGCGGCTCGGATTCCTCGGCCGCTGTCATCACCGGGACTGGTTGGCCACCGTGGGCGGTGTCGCACATACCGTCAGCGTAGCGAGGGGAACCACGAGGCCGTTCTGAAGAAAAAATCGTTTAGCCACCAGGATGCGGAAACCGATACTGAAAACATGGTGACGGCGCGGCTCGCTCGCTGGCTGCGGCCCTGGCGGCGGAAGGGACGCGAGACGCCGTCCGATGAGGAGACCGCCGAGCTGACCGCCGCCTACTGGCGGAAGTACGACGAGCGGATGGCCTCGGTCGGGTTCGGCGACGTGGCGCGGCGGTTCCCGGGGCTGGTGGGACAGGCGGTACGGCTGGGCTGGTCGGCCAGCCGGGTGGACACCGCGGCGACTCTCGGGCTCAACGTGGTCTCCGGAGTGTTCACCGGGTTCGCGCTGTTCGCGACCACCGGCGTGCTCGAGGCGCTGTTCGCCGCCGGGCCGACGCCGGAGCGAGTGCGCGCCGCGCTGCCGTCGCTGATCGTGGTCGGCCTGGCCACGGCGGCGCGGTCCGGCCTCTCCGCCGCGGCGGGCTGGGCGCAGAGCCGGCTGGAGCCGCAGGTGGACCAGGTGGTCGAGGTGCGGCTGTTCGACCTGGCAACCCAGGTGGAACTCGCCGCGTTCGACGACCCGGACTTCCACGACCGGCTGCAGCGCGCCAGGGACCGGGGAGTGTGGTCGGCGTGGCAGCTGGTGAACAACATGATCAACTTCGTGACCGCGTTCTCCGGGATCGCCGCCGCGGTGACGGTGGTTGGCCTGCTGAACCCCATCCTGCTGGTGGTGGTCCTCCTCGCGCAGGCGCCCGGCGCGTGGGCCGCCGTGCGGTCGGCGCGCATCGAGTACGTGACCCGGTTCGCGCTCATCGACAGCTACCGGCGGAAATACATCCTGACCGACCTGATCGGCGAGCGGCGGATCGCCGCCGAGCTGCGCTCGTTCACGATGCGGTCGTTCCTGATGGCGCGGGTCTCGCAGCTCGCCGCCTATGTGCGGCGCGCCGAGCTGAACGCGGCGAAGCAGCAGACGGTCACCCGGGTCGCCGCGAGCGCGATGGGCGGTGTCGCGACCATCGGGGTCTACGTATCGCTCGGCGCGCTGCTGGCGACGGACGTGCTGCCGTTGTCGGTCGCGGGCACCGCGGTGCTGGCGATCCGTTCTGCGCAGGCGTCCCTGGCGCAGCTGATGTTCGCGGTCAACCAGTGTTACGAGGAGGGGCTGTACTTCTCTGACTACCTCGCGTTCTGCGACGACGCGCTGAGCCGGCTGCCGTCCGCCGGGTCCGTAGAGGTGCCGCCGGAGTTCTCCCGGATCGAGGTCTCCGGCGTGACGTTCTCCTATCCCGGCGCGGACTCGCTCGCGCTGCGGGACGTGTCCATCGAGATCGCGCGCGGCGAGGTGGTGGCGCTCGTGGGGGAGAACGGGTCGGGCAAGACCACCCTCGCGAAGGTGCTCGCCGGGCTGTACCAGCCGTCGTCCGGGTTGGTTCGCTGGGACGGGGTCTCGCTGGCCGACGTCGACGGCGAACTGCTGCGGGAGCGGATCGCGGTGATCGCCCAGGACCACGCCAACTGGCCGTTGACAGTGCGGCAGAACATCACGATGGGCCGGCCGCTCGACGAGGAGCTGCTGACGTCGGCTGCGGCCTCGTCCGGGGCGGACACGGTGATTTCCGAGCTTTCCCGTGGCTACGACACGCTGCTGGCCCGCGAGTTCAAGGACGGCGCGGAACTGTCCGGAGGCCAGTGGCAGCGGATCGCCGCCGCGCGCGGCTTCTACCGGAGCGCGCCGCTGCTGATCATGGACGAGCCGACCGCAGCGCTGGACGCGCGCGCGGAGTACGCGCTGTTCTCCTCGCTGCGGACGCTGGCGGCCGACCGGACGGTGCTGATCATCACGCACCGGCTGGCGAGCGTCCGGCACGCGGACCGGATCTACGTGCTCTCCCACGGGTCGGTCATGGAGACTGGCACGCACGAGTCGCTGATGACGCTGGGCGGCCAGTACGCGGAGCTGTACACGCTCCAGGCGTCGCAGTACGACCTGTTATCGTCCTCGGTTCT
>Ga0335072_10007361_pt1 | contig 16032 bp, 12 predicted proteins | sample Lox_Sample_21_FD_206725 | JGI IMG/M metagenome (GOLD analysis project Ga0335072, IMG submission 206725) | Soil microbial communities from Loxahatchee National Wildlife Refuge, Florida, United States - Lox_Sample_2.1 | ecosystem: Environmental > Terrestrial > Soil > Wetlands | place: USA...
GAGAACTTGCATCGGTCAAATTTCCCGATGTAACCATGGTCGTTTCACAAGCGCTGCGCTCGGGCTATCAGAAGACTCATGGCGCGAACACGTTCTATGTGCCGAATGGCGGATTGTTGCGGGAGCGGCGCGAACCGCGCACCATTCTCGAATGGGGACTCGATCCTGGGCGCTACATTTTGTTTCTGGGCCGATTCTCGCCGGAAAAAGGCTGCCATCTGCTCGTAGACGCGTTTGAGCGGCTTCAGGCCGACGTGCAGCTTGTAATGGCTGGCGCGTCGAGTTACTGCGACGAATATAGTCGCGAATTGCGAACCCATGCTTCCGACCGCACTCGAATGTTGGACTGGGTTTCCGGCGAAACGCTGGATGAACTCCTCACTAACGCTATGATTTTTGTGCTTCCCTCGGATCTGGAAGGTTTGTCCCTGGCCTTACTTGATGCGATGGGAGCGGGGTTGTGCGTGTTGACGAGCGATGTTCCCGAGAACCGGGAAGTAGTTGACGGCGCGGGATTCACCTTCAAACGCGGCGACGCCCGCGACCTCGCGGAACGGTTGAAATTCCTGATAGCCAATCCAGCGGTGCGCGAAGCCGCGGGGAAAGCCGCCAAGCGGCGAATTGGTGAGCAATATTTGTGGGACAAAATCGTGTCGGATATTGAAGAAGTCTACTTCGACGTGCTGGGATGGGATCGGCCGCAATTTGGGGCGAAAATACCCGCTACGAGAGTCGCGCTTGCGCCCGAAATTCCGACGATAGAGCGGCGGGTCGGGTAGAACTCGCTGTGGGCCGTTCTGACTCATTGCAGTACGGAACGGTGCGCCTGCGCTGTCCGACGTCCAAGACGGGCTTTGCCCATCCTTTTTTATTACAATCAAACGTCAGTTCTTGCGTCGCGCGATTCAGCACTACGCACGCAAGATCCCTCGGTCCGCTCGTGAGCGGCAGGCCGTCGGAATGACGCCGCTATTTTCGGGGCAGTATAAGCTTTCTTTCCATGCGAGAAACACTCCTAGTCACGGGCGGGGCGGGATTTATCGGCTCGAACTTCGTTCTGCAAAGAATGGAGCAGGACTCGTATGCGATCGTGAATCTGGACAAGCTGACCTATGCGGGCAATCTGCGGAATCTGGAGAGTGTGTCGCGAGATCCACGATACCAGTTTGTGCATGGAGACATTGGCGATGGCCGCTTGGTTCGGGAGCTGCTCGAAAAACATCGGCCCGCGGCAGTCGTGCATTTTGCGGCCGAAAGTCATGTAGACCGCTCGATTCGCGGACCTGCGGATTTCATTACGACCAACATCAACGGGACGTTCACCATTCTCGAAGAGATTCGAGTTTACTGGGCTGGATTGAACGCGAGCGAAAAAACGCGCTTTCGATTTCTTCATGTTTCGACCGATGAAGTCTATGGATCGCTTGGCCCTGACGATCCGCCGTTCACGGAAAATACGCCCTACGCTCCGAACAGCCCGTATGCGGCGTCCAAAGCGGCTTCCGATCATCTGGTGCGCGCTTATCATCACACTTACGGATTGCCGACGCTGACCACGAACTGTTCGAACAATTACGGGCGCTTTCAATTTCCCGAGAAACTGATTCCGTTGATGATCTTGAACGCCCGCGACGGAAAGCCGTTGCCGGTCTATGGCGACGGGAAGAACGTTCGCGACTGGCTGTACGTGGAAGATCACTGCACTGCGATTGCAACTGTTCTGCGAAAAGGCAGGCCGGGGGAGACGTATAACATTGGCGGATGGAACGAAAAGCCGAACATCGAAATTGTCCAGACAATCTGCGATCTGGTGGATGAAATGGCTTCGGGACGGTCGGGTTCACGCCGGCAACTGATTACGTTTGTGAAGGATCGTCCGGGGCATGATCGCCGCTACGCCATGGACGCGCGCAAGATCGAGCTTGAACTTGGCTGGAAGCCGAAAGAAACGTTCGAAACCGGCATTCGCAAAACGGTGCGCTGGTACCTGAAGCACGAAGAATGGGTGCGCGAAGTGACCAGCGGCAGTTACCGGCAGTGGATCGAAACGCATTACTCAGTCTGAGTCAGGGAAATTTCAAAACTTCATGACGGAAAGCACGCAGTACAAGGGCATCATTCTGGCGGGAGGTTCGGGCACACGCCTGTACCCGGTGACGCAGGCGATGGGCAAAAGCCTGCTGCCGGTTTACAACAAACCGATGATCTATTACCCGCTGTGCACGCTGATGCTGGCGGGAATTCGCGACATTTTGATCATTTCCACCCCGGAAGATGTGCCCAGGTTCGAAGCCCTGTTGCGCGACGGAAGTCAGTATGGGATCTGTCTGAACTATTGCCCGCAGCCCCGGCCGGAAGGAATTGCGCAGGCATTCTTGCTGGGAGAAAAGTTCATTGCTGGGAGTCCCTGTGCGCTGGTGCTCGGCGACAACATTTTTTACGGGCATGACTTGGCGAAAGATCTGCGCGAAGCGGCAAAGAAAGATCGTGGAGCGCGCGTGTTCGCTTACCCGGTGCATGATCCGGAGCGGTACGGAGTGGTCGAGTTTGATGGCGCCGGGCGTGCCCTGAGCATCGAGGAAAAACCCAGGCAGCCGAAGTCACGTTACGCGGTGACTGGGTTGTATTTTTATGACGCCCAGGCTGTAGAGATCGCCAAGTCACTCAAGCCGAGTGCGCGCGGCGAACTGGAGATCACCGACGTCAATAAAGCGTACCTAAAAAAAAATGAACTCGAAGTCGTGGTGATGGGCCGCGGCATGGCCTGGCTCGACACGGGAACGCACGAATCGCTGATGGAAGCTGCGCTCTACATTCAGGCGATCGAAAAACGGCAAGGCTTGATGGTCGCCTGCCCCGAGGAGATCGCGTATCGCTCGGGCTACATCACGGCGCAAGACGTCGAGCGCGTGGCGGTATCGATGAAGAACAATGGATACGGCGCGTACCTGCTGCAATTGCTGAAAGAACGGGTGTTTTGATGAATGCAATTTCTCTTGAGAAGCCTGCGATGAATACATTCCAGAAGATTCCGACTTCGCTGCCGGGAGTTTTCATTCTCGAACCGCGCGTGTTCGGCGATGAGCGCGGATTCTTTCTCGAGAGCTTTAACCAGCGCGCGATGCGGGAACTCGGAATCGAAGAACAGTTTGTGCAGGATAACCATTCCTGCTCCTCGCGAAATGTGTTGCGCGGATTGCACTATCAGGTCAAACAGACGCAAGGAAAACTGGTGCGCGTCGGGGAAGGAGAGATTCTTGATGTTGCTGTGGACCTGCGCCGCAGTTCGCCAACTTTCTCCCGCTGGGAAGCTGTGCGGCTCTCCGGAGAAAACAAGCGCATGTTGTGGATTCCGCGCGGCTTCGCCCACGGCTTTCGCGTGATTTCCGAAAAGGCTCACGTCTTGTACAAGGCCACGGATTACTACGCTCCGGAACATGAACGCACGCTCGCCTGGAACGATCCGGAACTGAAGATCGATTGGGGATTGAATGGCGATGCGACCGTTTCGGCCCCGATCGTTTCCGCCAAAGACCAGCGCGGCGTACCTCTCACGGATGCTGAGACATTCGAATAAGAACGGAATTCCAAGCATGCGAGTGATGGTTCTGGGCGCAACTGGACTTCTGGGGCAGGCGCTGATGCGCGAGTGGAGCGGGGACGAAGTCATCGGGCTCAGTTCGCGCCAGGTCGATCTCCGCGACGAAAGAAAGGTTCGCGAGACGGTGGAAGGCATTCGTCCGGATTGGATTGTTCTTGCCGCGGCTTACACCAATGTCGACGGCTGCGAAACTAATCAAGAGTTAGCGTTCGCCGTGAATCGAGATGGAGCGGCACATGTGGCCGAAGCAGCCCGGGGTATCGGCGCGCGGCTGCTGTTTATCAGTTCCGACTATGTGTTTGATGGAACGAAGAAGTCTCCATACGAAACTGACGACAGGCGCAATCCGCTGAGTGTGTACGGAAGATCGAAAGACGAAGCGGAGATCCGCCTGCAGGAGTTGATGCCGGAGAGCTGCATTGTACGGACTTCGTGGCTGTTCGGAACCGGGGGAAAGTGTTTTCCCGATACGATTTTGAAGCTTGCCGGGACCCGGCCTGCGCTCGATGTCGTGAATGATCAGAGCGGATGCCCGACTTATTCGATCGACCTGGCGAGGGCGATCCTTCAGTTATGCCGGCACAGTGCCGGCGGAATTGTTCACGTGACCAATGCTGAAAGCTGCACGTGGTTTGAGTTCGCGCGTGAGATCGTGAAACAGTCAGGGTCGGCGACGGAAGTACGGCCGATTACGACGGAGCAAATGCCGCGACCGGCGGTGCGTCCCGCGTACTCGGTTTTGTCATCCGCAAGTCTCGAACCATTCGGCATAAAGATGCCCCGCTGGCAAGATGCGCTGGCGCGTTATCTGCGAGAGCGAAACCTCTGAAGCACAACCGGGACCGCGTTGCGCCGTTTGGAGAGTTTGCGAAATCCCGCGTGGCGAAACTATGGTTCGTCTTGATCGCGATGGCAGTGGCTGTCACGTCCCTTCTCCATCGATACTACCGCGGAGCATCCGGCCGGACATTGATTAGCGGTCGCAGGGGAGATTCTGTCTCTGGCTTCTTGGCACTGATCTAATTCAGATCAGTACCGGCTTCTTGGCATCTCCTTTTTGCCGGGACAATATTAGTACTACGTTAGTACTGCGCGTAATCGGGTATTGAAAGTTCCTGCAAGCCCAAACACCGGGAAGTCACAGAAGAGAAAAAAGTGTGGTAGCGCTACCGGGAATCGAACCCGGGTTTGAAGATTGAGAATCTTCCGTCCTAACCCCTAGACGATAGCGCCACGGTGGGCGGCACGAAAAATTATAGCAAAGCCGCAGATTGCGGCTGCCCTTGAGGCTGCGTCCTCAAGCTGCAAACAAAACGGTATCGCCGTTCTTCCGCGGGGCAGGATACGGGCAACAAGCCGTGAGCGATGATCTCGCGAGAGGCCGACATTCTCCACACAATCGGGGGATTGTTACGGCCCTCCTGAGCCCTTCGACTGTGGCTACCGGATTGCTCCAACTTATGACGCATTGCCCTGCTCATTGCGCAGAGACGGACATCTCTGTCCCCCCGGCTCTGAAGGACTGAGCCAATAAAATCTCCCCGTTCGGATTTGGAATCGCAATGTTAATCTAGGGCGTTCCCAGGTTTGACCCCGTGAATGAGGCGTGTTATAAATGCCGGTTTTGTGCTGGGCACCCCAAGGCCGGGACCTGTTCGCCGGCCAAACCCGGCAGAGGCTCCGACGCGGCCAAGCTTCATCACTCCTACAAGGTCTTGCGGTGGAAGCGTGTTCGGAATTCCGGAAGCAACTAGGTCCGAATGGTGCTCGGTTGTGGCCCGAGAATTGCACTAACCGAGCAGAAAGTGACCTGCCCCGGAAGAACTCGCGTACGGAGACGGATCGAAAGACGTTGGTATTCTCTTAAATCGCCTTCATTATCGGAGGAATCTTATGCGCTCATGCCTTGCCATAGCTGCGTGCCGTGCACGCCGCCTGGCTAACAAAATTGCGATCGCAGCCGCGGTTCTCACCGCTACGGCGGCCCTGGCTCAGCCCCAGGGCGAAACCGCCGGTGGCGAAGCTTCCTTGAAGCTGCCCAATCTTTCCCAGGTCAGCTTTTTCAATAACGCCATTAACGGCCACAACCTTCTGCTCATCGGCATTCTGTTCTGCATTCTCGGGCTGTTGTTCGGCCTGACGATCTACATGCGCCTCAAACATCTTCCGGTACACCGCGCCATGCGCGAGATCTCAGAACTGATCTACGAAACCTGCAAGACCTATTTGTTGACGCAGGGCAAATTCATTCTAATGCTCTGGGTTTTTATTGCCATCATCATTCTTCTTTATTTTGGCGTGCTGCAGCACATGGAAGGTCTCCGGGTGGCGATCATCCTGGGGTTCAGCCTGCTGGGGATCGGCGGCAGCTACGGCGTGGCGTGGTTCGGCATCCGGGTCAACACCTTCGCCAATTCGCGCACCGCGTTTGCTTCTCTGCCCGGCAAACCGTACCCGGTTTATGCGATTCCGCTGGAAGCCGGCATGAGCATCGGCATGATGCTGATCTCGGTTGAGCTGCTGATGATGTTGATCATCCTGCTGTTTATACCGGGAGATTATGCGGGGCCGTGCTTTATCGGATTTGCCATCGGCGAATCGCTGGGTGCGGCCGCACTGCGAATTGCGGGCGGCATTTTTACCAAAATCGCCGACATCGGCTCCGATCTGATGAAGATTGTCTTCAAGATCAAAGAAGACGACGCCCGCAATCCCGGCGTGATTGCCGACTGCACCGGCGATAATGCCGGCGACTCAGTCGGACCCTCCGCCGACGGATTTGAAACTTACGGCGTGACCGGCGTGGCGCTGATCGCTTTCATTTTGCTGGGCGTGAAGAGTTCTGATGTGCAAGTCCAGTTGTTGGTATGGATCTTCGTGATGCGTGTGATGATGCTGGTCTCGAGTTCGGGAGCGTACTTTTTGAACGGCATCATTGCCAAAGCAAAATACGGCTCGGCGGACGAGATGAACTTCGAAGCTCCGCTGACTTCGCTGGTCTGGATCACTTCGATCGTGTCCATCGGTCTGACGTATCTCGTTTCCTATTTCGTCATTCCAACTCTGGGCGCGGACAGCACCCAGTGGTGGAAGCTGGCCACAATTATCTCCTGCGGAACTCTGGCGGGAGCGATCATTCCCGAACTCGTCAAGGTCTTCACTTCCGTCGACGCGCGGCACGTCAAGGAAGTTGTTGTGTCGGCGCAGGAAGGCGGAGCGTCGCTCGGAATCTTGTCGGGATTCGTTGCCGGCAACTTCTCCGCGTATTATCTCGGCTTCGCCATGATGTCGCTTATGGCCGTCGCCTACTACATGAGCACGATGGGACTGGCCACCATGGGAACCAGTGCAGTGGTCATGCTGGCCCCGGCCGTGTTTGCCTTCGGCCTGGTGGCGTTCGGATTCCTGGGGATGGGCCCGGTCACAATCGCAGTCGACTCTTACGGCCCGGTCACCGACAACGCGCAATCGGTGTACGAATTGTCGTTGATTGAGCAGGTGCCCAACGTCGAAGCCGAAATCAAGAAAGATTTCAACCAGACCGTCAACTTCGATCGCGCGAAGCACTTGCTCGAGGCGAACGATGGCGCGGGCAATACCTTTAAAGCGACGGCCAAACCTGTGCTGATTGGGACCGCGGTGGTCGGCGCCACCACCATGATCTTCTCGATCATCATGGCGCTCACCGATGGGCTCAACACGAATGTCGACAAGCTCTCACTGCTGCACGCACCGTTCTTCCTGGGTTTGATTACCGGCGGCGCCATGATCTACTGGTTCACCGGCGCGGCTACCCAAGCCGTGACGACTGGAGCGTATCGCGCGGTGGAGTTCATCAAGACCCACATCAAGCTCGAGGGCGCGGAAAAGGCTTCCGTGGCTGACAGTAAAAAAGTAGTCGAGATCTGCACGCAATATGCGCAGAAAGGCATGCTGAACATTTTCTTGGCAGTCTTTTTCGCAACCCTGGCCTTCGCCTTCGTCGATCCATTCTTCTTTATTGGCTATCTGATCTCGATTGCCATTTTTGGCTTGTATCAGGCGATCTTCATGGCCGATGCAGGCGCTGCGTGGGACAACGCCAAGAAGATCGTGGAAGTGGAATTGAAGCAGAAAGGCACTCCACTTCACGATGCGACCGTCATCGGCGATACTGTCGGTGATCCCTTCAAAGATACGTCTTCCGTAGCTTTGAACCCGGTGATCAAATTCACGACGCTGTTCGGATTGCTGGCCGTCGAACTGGCAGTGTCTCTCTCGGTAAACAGTTCGACACTGACGCGCGGCTTGGCGCTGGCTTTCTTCCTGGCCTCGTTCTACTTCGTCTACAAGTCGTTCTACGGAATGCGGATCAAGTCAGGCGCAGCAGCGTAGGCTGTGCTTTTGTGATTACGCCATCCGGCCATACCGGGTGGCGTTTTTCAATTGTGCTTTTCCCGGCAGGTGCCCCAACTCCGGAGCCTGCCCTGAGCGGAGTCGAACTTTTCGTAGGTGGGGATTTCGCTCTCAGTACAACTGTTTCATCTTCGATCTCACGCTGCGGGCGAGCTTCTCGATCTGCTCAGCCTTCTTGAGGGCGTCCACTGAAACTATGTTCTGGTTGCTCTTCTGCAGATAGGTATTCAGTTCCTGCGTCAGTTCGAGCATTTTCTGCGTGTCGCGCTTGATCTCAAGCTGGCGCTGTTGGTTCAGAGCTTCCTGTTGCTGTTTCTGCACATCATTGCCGGAGGTCACGGGCACATTGTTGATATTGCTGCCCTGCGCGGTCCCTTGCGTAATACCCGAAGGAAGGCGCGGCTGCTGCGCAAGAGCCGAAGTCGCAAATAGCAGAAATGATGTCGCAAAGATCACATATAGCCTGGACATAAGAACCCCCGCGGAGAAGTCGCCTGGTCGCGGCCTCGGAAAATCGTATTGATTGAGATTATGGCTCAGCAGCCAGTGCGGAACAATGCCCGAATCCATGGAGGCGAAGCCAAACGGCGATTACCGCGTGTCGCCCGCCCTTTCGCCCAAACCGCGAAAGGATAGGGGCACCCTCCGCCGTAATAGTGTCCGCTAAAATGGCGATAAAAAGGGTGGGCCACCGGCCGCACCCGCATCGCGTACCCGACCTTGACGATCATCCTGACTACTGATACTCAGAAAACCCTGCAGCTCCGAATAAGAAAAAAGAAGGCTAGTTCGGCCCGCGCATTTTGTCGTGGACGCTTTTGGCGAGTTTTTCGATCTCTTCCGCCTTTTTCATGACGTCCAGCGAAAGCACTTCCGTGTTCGTTTTGTCGACATAGGCCTTGAGCTCGACAGAAAGCTTCAGCAGTTTGTCGGTATCGCTTTTGAGGTCCTCGATACGTTGTTTCTCCGCTTTCTTTTCCAGCTCTGCCCTCATTAGATCGATGGAGTCATCGCCGTTGCCCATGGGCGCGCTGGGGTCGAGGGTGGGCATATTCGGAGGCGGCTGTGGTGGCTGAGGCGGATTGCCACCTGGCATTTGCGCCATCGCAGGCAGAGAGACAAGGATGATCAGGAAAGTAAAGGCGAGAAGTCTGGAGCCCACGGAAACCTCCCGAGAGTCAATAGGAGCCCTTCTGCGCGAATTATACGTCGCCGAAATCCGGACAGAAATTGCCTTCGCTCACACCCGGGAAGATCCCGACTCGGCGAAGCAACTCGTTGGATGAAAAGCAAGCCAGAGAGGTGGTCTCTGGCTTGGCTAGTCTTTCCAGATTAGAAAGTTGAGATCCGAGGCCGCCGTAAAAGCGCGCTGCCCATCAACGACTACAGCGCGCGGGTTGGGCTCCGGGATGTACCAATCGGATGCGCTGATTGCCAGTGTCGGCGATATAGAGATTGCCTTGTGCATCGAAGCTGATGCCCATGGGGCGATTCAGCTGCGCGCATTCGGCGGGGCCGCCATCGCCGCTCAGTCCTGGTTTGCCCGTGCCGGCAATGACTTGCGTCGCGCGCGTTTGCAAATTTAGACAACGAACCTGGTGAGCGCCAGCTTCGGAAAAACACAGGACGTCAGGCGATTGGAAAGCCAGTGCGGCGGGCTGATGAAGGCTCGACAAGATGGTCTTGATTTTGCGGCTGGTGGGTTCGATACGAAGAATGCGGCCATTCGTTTGATTGAGATAACCATCGGCCACGTAGAGATCGCCGTTGGAATCCAGCGCCAGGCCCGATGGGGCAGCTAGCTTAAAGCCGGTAGCTTCGAATCCGGGAACAGCGAAGTCAGGCGGCACGCCGGCGTAAATCTCAGCCGAACCATCCTGCCGCGAAATGCGCCAAACGCAATTTGCATTGGGGTCAGACAGAAAAAAGTAATTGCTGTCAGCAACAAGGGCGCCCGCGTAGTAGAGGTAAACGCCGGCGGAATTGGTTCGCTTGAGAGTTCGGGCGAAGTTGCTCACCGCGCCGATGTACGGGTCGAGGCGGCGAATGATCGTATTGTCATAGTCGGAAAAGTAGGGGTCGCCGTTGGTGTCGATCCAAATGCCCTCTGGGCGCGAGAGCGCTACCTGATCAGCCGAGCCGGGCTTCATACTCATCCTGAAGAATTCACCGCCTCCGGCAACGGAGATGAGTTGGCCGTCGCGATCGAGGCGCAAAACGCGATTGCTGTACGTGCTGGCGATATACAGCGAACCATCGGGGGCGGCCATCGCAAGCGCGGGCTCAGAAAGCTTGAGAGCGGGATCGTCCGAATGAATCGGCTCAGAATTCGCAGGGTTTCGGCCCACGACCGTCGAAATTACGTGGGACGCAGCTTCAACGAGACGAATGTCAGAATCCTCGCCGATGATCAGGTCCCCCGAAGCTCCCAAGGCAAGTTTGGTGGGAGCCATCAGCTCCGCCTGGTCGGCGCGACCGCCATCACCATGGAATCCCTGAGTAGAGGTTCCCGCATAGACCGAGGCGGCACCTGTCTTGAGCGAGATGCGCAGAACGCGCCAGCGATTGCCTTGCGCGACGAGGAGGTTGCCGTTTTGATCGAGAACGATGGCGTGGGGATTGTCATATTCGTTCAACGGACCTCGAGCACCTGGTACGCGCAGGCTGATTTCATGGAGCTTGCCATCCTCGGGCGAGATGCTGAAGACGGAAGGCTCCAAGCCGGCGAAGTAAACCGTTCCATCCGAAGCGACTGCGAGGGATTGCGGATAGCGCAGAGGGCTCGATGTTGCGACGACGCCGGGTTGAGCCGGGCCAACCTTTCCATTGCCCGCGATGATGCTAACCTCGCGGGTGGTGAATGAAAATGTCTTAATGCGGTGGTCGCCGCCGTCATTGAGATAAAGCTTGCCGTCGGGGCCGATCACCATGCCTTCGACGTCGTGGATCAGTTCGGGACCGTCTGCCTCACGGTAGGGCAAATCGAACACTTTGGAGATGGTGTGCGTGCCCGCGTCCACAGCGAGTAAGGCGTTGGCGCAGGTGATGTAAAGATTGCCGCTGGTATCTGTGGTCAGGCCGTAGGGACCAGAAAGCGGAGAGGAAACGGCGGGTGTGCCGTCAATCTGTCTTCCGTGGACTCCATTCCCTGCATAAGCTGTAACGCGGCCGTCGCGGCCAAGGCGATAGATGCGGCTTTGCTCCTGCACGGAAAAATAAACGTCGCCGTCGAGGTCTGCCGCCAGACCTGACAGAGCTGAAAGGTTGAACTCGGGTCCCGGGATACTGGCGGGTTCGCCGCCCGCGATGGTCTCAATCGATGAGGGGAGTGGGCGCTCGGATTGAGATCTGGCTCCCGGTACAGCAAGAGAAAACAGCAGCAACGGTAGGAGACAACGGAATTTCACCGAGTTGTCGTAATCGTTTCTCTTAGACGAAAGCGGCCGCAAACCTAAATCCCTGCGCAGCATCGCGTCCCTCCAGGCGCAACTGGATCGGTGCTGCCAACCTGATCGCTTGGCCCGGGAAGCATGGGGGAGAACGAAAGCGTTACAGCGCGCTCATGTTGGCCAGGAATTCGCCATTCGACTTGGTCTTGCTCAATTTGTCGATCAGCAATTCCATGGCTTCCACCGGCGACAGCGGGTTGAGCACTTTGCGCAGCACCCAGATTCGCTGCAAGTCTTCCTTGGGGATGAGCAGCTCTTCTTTTCGCGTGCCGGAGCGTTGAATGTCGATGGCCGGGAAGACGCGCTTGTCGACCAGCTTGCGCTCCAGGATGATTTCCGAATTGCCCGTGCCTTTGAATTCTTCAAAGATCACGTCATCCATGCGCGAGCCGGTGTCGATCAGCGCCGTGGCGATGATGGTCAGCGATCCGCCTTCTTCGATGTTGCGAGCCGATCCGAAAAAGCGCTTCGGACGCTGCAATGCGTTCGAATCCACGCCGCCTGACAGCACCTTGCCGGACGGAGGAACGATCGTGTTGTAAGCGCGCGCCAGACGCGTAATGGAATCGAGCAGGATGACAACATCTCGCTTGTGTTCGACCAACCGCTTCGCCTTTTCAATCACCATTTCGGCGACTTGCACGTGCCGCGCCGCAGGCTCGTCGAACGTAGACGAAATCACTTCGCCCTTCACTGAACGCTGCATGTCGGTGACTTCTTCCGGGCGCTCGTCGATCAACAGCACCATCAGCACGACTTCGGGATGGTTCGTCGTAATCGAATTCGCAACATTCTGCAGCAGCATGGTCTTGCCGGCGCGCGGAGGCGAAACGATCAATCCGCGCTGGCCTTTGCCGAGCGGCGTGAGCAGATCCATCACGCGGGCGCTTGAGTTATCTCGCGCAGTCTCCAGCTTGATCCGTTCCTGCGGATACAAGGGCGTCAAGTTGTCGAACAGAATCTTGTTGCGCGCCTCGTCGGGCGACTCGAAATTGACAGCTTCGATTTTGACGAGAGCGAAATACTTTTCTCCCTCATGCGGAGGCCGCACCTGGCCGCTGATGGTGTCGCCGGTCTTCAAGTCGAATTTGCGGATTTGCGAGGGCGAAACGTAAATGTCGTCTGGGCCGGGGAGATAGTTGTAATCGGGCGAGCGCAGGAACCCGTAGCCGTCGGGCAGGATTTCGAGCACTCCCTCGGCAAAGATGTGGCCTTCTTTTTCGCTCTGCGCCTGCAGGATTTTGAAGATGAGGTCCTGCTTGCGCATACCGCTGGCACCGGGCAGATCCAAGGTCCTTGCGATCTTGGTCAACTCGGTGATGTTCTTTTCTTTTAGTTCTGCAATGGTCATTGATTCACCTGAACCCGCGCACTCAAAGCATATTCAGTAGTGTCGACGGGAGATTTTCAAAGGAGGGGACTCAGGAAAGATACGACTTCTACCGGGGCAGGAAGGCGGGGCTGGGTTAAGCAGCCCGCCGTTGTGCCTCAGCGTAGTTCTCTGGTTCCGACAAAACCTGCTGCCGCGGTGAGCCAGCGATGCGATCCAGCACGCCGTTCATTGTTTCCTGGATTCTGGTGCTGGGCCGGTGGAACTTCCGCGTGGCCTTCGAGGCAAGCTGACAGAGCATATACCGGTTCCGCAGAGTTTGTAAAGCATCAAACACACGATCAGAGCGCATGTGCTTTATCTCCTTCTAGTTATGATTTGTGGCCTTCCGCCTTTTCCTTCCGCCACAGGAGGGTGACCCGAGCCCCAGAATACGAATCTAAGTCACTGAATCCGATTGGGTTTTAAAGGAGTAAGCGTAAAACTCACTTGAATAGATGCATGCCAGGATACGGAAGATGCTCAATATCAGGACTTCCCTGTACGGCGCGGGCGACCGACAACCGGCCCGAAAGGCCTCCCGTCTTTCCTGGAACTCGTTAATGTAACGGCAACGTGAATCGCGGTCAAGTAATTATTTGTGAACAACCATAACGTCATTGGGTTCAATTGCTTACGCGCTATACAGGCTCGCACACTACCTCTGATCGCAGGCGATTCATGTCGTAGGTTCTGCATGTCATCGATCGTGGTCGCGCGGCGGGTCGGAACGTAGATCCTGGGCGATCCCTTCGATCGAATCCGGCGTGAGAGTGTCTAGGGAGTCGGCTTGACGATCTGGTTGCGGTAAGTCTGCACGCCGCGCTCGTGCGCGCGTCGCCTAGTGGCGAATTGAACGATGTAAAGCAAGATTCCCACGAATGTCGTAGACGATCACGATGACGATCATGGCGGCTACTCCGAGAAGTACAATCGCGAAAACAATCGCGAGGGGCCAGAAAAGCCATGGGCGCGAGTGCCTTCTGATGTTTTGTATGGAGTTGCGCAACGAGAAAACCGCACCGATCGTGCCAGCGGGAGTGAGGGCAGCGGCGGGCAAAAAAGCATCGAGCCCGTTTCCCTGGCAATACTGCAGACCGTACAACCGTACACATTCCAGGAGCAGAGAAAAAGGCACGAGAAACGAAATGATGTAAGCAATTGCAAAGAAATAGGAAATTCCCAGGCCTATTTTCCGGAACATGAGAGCCGTCCTCGAATCAATCTCGTTGAATCAATCTCGCTGATATGCGCAGCCACGTTAGCACAGAGAGCTTCGCGTTCAGCGGCGCCGACCATCCTCCCATTTGCCCGTAGAACGCCTGTCGGGCGCTGTGGGCCGGCGGCCCACCACGAAAGCTGCCCCCGATCTGGCTATCCGTCAACATTTCTCAGTGATGAGATCGATGAAACACAACGAAATAAACAAGCATGCCAATGAACGTAATCACGCCGAGAAGAACGATCGCGAAGACAACGGCAAGAGGCCAGAAAACCCAGGACCACGAATCTCTTTTTCTGATATTCAGAACGGCGTTATAAAGGCACAAGGCTGAAGCAATCCCGCCAACTGGAGTGAGGAAGAAAGCGGGCATAAAAGCATCTCCCTCCCCCGGTCCCTTACATCCATGCTGGAAACAATAAAGCGCAGGCAGCAGGACCGAAAGGATGTAAGCCACTGCAACGAAATAGGAAATTGCCAGGCCCAGCCTGCGCAGCATAGATCGCCTCGAATTGTTCCCGCTGGCATTCGCAGAGCCACGTTAGCATGGCAAGCCCCGCATTTCCGCGAGACTGAGATTACCAGTGGGGTACGCGATCGGCGGCAATGGCGCAACTCAAGCACGGTTTTCATGCTGTGTTCCCCGCAAAAATGCAGCCGACCCACATGTGTTTGTGATTGAAATCACAGACCGTCGCCAAGCCCACGGATTACCGTGAGATGAAGTCTCCTGTGAGGTCCTCATGGCTATTGCTACCCAAACTGCCCGTGTTCTGAACCCGAAACTTGAATCGAAGATTATGTGCGCGGCTGAAGCCGCGGCGCTGATCCGCTCCGGCGATCAGATCGGAATGAGCGGATTTACCGGCTCCGGCTATCCCAAGGCCGTGCCGATCGAGCTGGCGCACCGCATCGCCGAGGCCCATTTCCGCGGACAGAAGTTTCAGGTCAGCGTGTTTACCGGCGCATCAACCGGCCCGGAGCTCGATGGGGCGCTGGCCATGGCCGGAGGCATTCATCTACGGCTGCCCTATCAGTCCGATCCGGAGACGCGCAAGCGCATCAACGCCGGTGAGATGGAGTACATGGACGTCCATCTCAGCCATGTGGCGCAAATTGTCGAATATGGATTTCTGGGCAAGCTCGATGTGGCGCTGATCGAAGTTACGGCCGTACTCGAGGACGGTCGCCTGGTGCCGAGCTCTTCCATCGGCAATAACAAAACGTGGATCGATCAAGCCGAGCGCGTCATTCTGGAAGTCAATTCCTGGCAGCCCATGGCCCTCGAAGGCATGCATGATATCTATTACGGACTCCAGCCGCCGCCCAACCGCGTGCCCATTCCGCTTACCAAGACCGGACAGCGCATAGGCACGCCTTATCTGAAAGTCGATCCGGAAAAAATCGTTGCCATCGTGCTGACCGATTCTCCCGACCGCAACAGCCCGTTCAAAGCGCCCGACGAGGCCTCGAAGAAGATTGCCGGGCACATTCTTGAGTTTCTTGGCTGGGAAGTGAAGAAAGGCCGCATGCCGGCCAATCTGCTGCCGTTGCAATCGGGCGTGGGAAACATCGCCAACGCGGTTCTGTTCGGGCTCGAAGAGGGTCCGTTTGAAAATCTGACGTCCTACACGGAAGTCATTCAAGACGGCATGATCCGCCTACTCAAATCTGGCAAGCTGACCTGCGCTTCGGCGACCGCGTTTTCGCTCAGCCCCGAGATGCTGACCGAAGTTAACGCCAACATGGCGAGCTATCGTGACCGTATCGTGCTGCGTCCGCAGGAGATTTCAAACAATCCCGGAATCATCCGCCGACTGGGCGTCATCGCCATGAACGGCATGATCGAGGCCGACATCTACGGCAACGTGAATTCCACGCACATCATGGGATCGCGGATCATGAACGGCATCGGCGGTTCCGGCGACTTCGCCCGCAACGGATATCTCTCGATCTTCATGGCGCCGTCAATCGCGCAAAAGGGAACGATTTCGAC
>Ga0335072_10007362_pt1 | contig 16031 bp, 12 predicted proteins | sample Lox_Sample_21_FD_206725 | JGI IMG/M metagenome (GOLD analysis project Ga0335072, IMG submission 206725) | Soil microbial communities from Loxahatchee National Wildlife Refuge, Florida, United States - Lox_Sample_2.1 | ecosystem: Environmental > Terrestrial > Soil > Wetlands | place: USA...
CCGATGTCGATGGCAGGCAGCAGCCGGCCAAGGCTGTCGAACACCATCAGGTTGCTGATGATCCCTGCGGGCTCGGTCGTGAAGCGGACCCTGGAGGCGCTCGGGGCTAGCGGTCCCAGCACGGGTGACGTCTGCGCGGCGGCGCCGAGGTAGCCGTTGTACATGACGTCCTCCGGGGTCGCCCCGGAGAGGATGACCGTACCCGGCGCTGCCTTAGCCAGTGCCACTCGCGCGGTGGCGATATAGGACTGTGTCGTGGCGCTGGATGTCTGCTCCAGGTACCTCGTGCCGGACAAGATCGAGCTCGCCAGGAAGCATCCAACGGCCAGACAGCTGACCGGCCTCAGCAGCCGTCGCGGCGGTGACGCGGCCCGGTACGGGCGCTCCTCACCGATCACCGGCCAGAAAGCCAGGCCAACGCAGAGCGCGAGGGCGGGTGCAGCATCGGCCAGGTAGTGCAGGTCCAGGCCGAGGATCGTGGCGGAGATGGCACTGACCCTGGAGAGCACTACCGGCCCGAGGTCAGCCAACAGGAGCCAGCAGGCCAGAATGACCCAGGCCCGCAGGGCATGCCGCCGATACCACAGGCTTACGCCGATGATAATGATCGCCAGCACCCAGCAGATCTGAGTCAGCGGGGCCGTCTCGACCGCGTATCCGTAGCCACCGCCGGGGGCGTACCACTGCCATGGTCCGCCGAAAGCGGCCGACGCGAAGCTGACCCGGAACATCGTCGATGCAAGCGTTACCACGCCGGAGAACAGTCCCGGCTTGCCTGGCTGCTGGACAGAGGTCTGCAGCCGGACCAGGAAGACGATGAGATAGGTGGCGGTCAGCGCGCCGTAGATCACCCAGGCGCGCCAGTACGTCCGGAGTGCCTGGTGGACAGCCGTCAGCCACCGGCCTGGCACGAAGTACGCCGACGTCAGGGCCAATAGCATGACCGGCACAAGCATGCCGGGCTCGTCGGAAAGCATTCCGACCGCGAGCCAGGCTGCCGCCGCGACCGCATGCGAGATTCGTCCAGAGCGGAGATACCTGACATGGGAACCGAGCGCCATCAGGATCGCCAGCTGCAGCGGGAGCCATAGCAGCGTCGTTGTCCAGAAGGACAAGCCCGGCAGCGTGAGCGGCGAGAACAGGAAGATGGCCAGTGGAATCAGGATGGCGGGGCGCTTGCCGAAGATCAGCCAGAGCAGCCGTAGCATCGCGAAGCTCGTCGCAGTGAGCAGCACCATGGTGACGATCGAGGCCAGCGTCCAGTCGTACAGCGACAGCCGGACCAAGGCCCAGGCGATGGCCAGGCCACCAGGCATCAGGTGGCCGCCGTCGATGGTGAAAAGGTATTTCAGGCTGAGCCCGCTGCCGAGCGCGTGGTCCATGACCTGGAAGTCGTCCTGGCGGAAGTAGAAGTGCGTCAGCAGATGCGCCTTCCACCACAGCTGACCGGCAATCAGCGCGACGGCTGCCAGGGCAACGGCATTGCTTCGGAGCCACTCGACGGCCTCGCTGGACTCCTGCGGGACCGCCGCAGCAGGTAGCTGCTCAATCTGCGCCACCGGCTTGGTCCCTTCGATGCTCTCCGATTCGGAGAAGTGTAGCTTCCGGGCTGAATCGGTACGTACGTTCTAGATAAGGACAGCAGCAGCGGCTTGCTTGCATGCAGCCGACCATCAGGGCACCGGATAGAACGGCAGCGGGTAGGCGGTCTTGGACGGATAGAGCAGGCCGACGGTCAGCCTGGAGACGCAGGCGCCCTGGCCGACACTAAGGTTACGCAGCACAATGTCCTTCCCCGCACCGGTCACTGGTAGGTAGACGTCGTGCTCGCCAGCGGGCAGCGTGGCATCGCGCACGCCGGTTCCGAGTTGGAGCTGGACGGTCGTGGTGGACCCGGCATAGTGCAGCTGGACAATCCAGCCATAGTCGAAGACAGCTCTGGCGAGCGGGATAGTAGTAATAGCCGCTATAGGCCAGCAGCCGCGGTTGGCAGGCGCAGGAACCGACGTGGCCCCGATGTCGACCGCTGGCAGCAGCCGGCCGAGGCTATCGAACACCATCAGGTTCCTGATCGGCCCTGCGGGCTCGGTCGCGAAGCGGACCCTGGCTGCGCTCGGAGCCAGCGGACCGAGCACCTGTGCCGTCACCGCGGCCGTATCCAGGTTGCCGTAGTACATGACGTTCTGCGGAGTCGCCTGGGACACGATGACGGTGCCCGGCGGCGCCTTGGCCAGCGCCACTCGCGCAGTCGCGATATAGGAGCGCGAGACGGCGCTCGAGGTGTCCTTCAGATAGGTGAATCCGCTCCAGATCGAGCTCGCCAGGAAGCTTCCGACCGCCACTAAAGTGACCGTGGTCAGCAGGCGCCGAGACGGCAGCCTCCCCCGGTACGGGCGTTCCTCGCCGCGCACCGGCCAGAATGCAAGACCTACGCATAGGGCCAGGATGGGTGCAGCGTCGGCCACGTAGTGCAGGTCTAGGCCGAGGCTGGTGGCAGAGATGGCCCTGACCCGCGAGATGATGGCAGGGCCTATGTCGGCCAGTAGGACCCAGCAGGCGAGGATCACCCACGCCCGTAGCGCGTGCCGTCGGTACCACAGGCTTATGCCAATCACAAGGATGGCCAGCCCCCAGCAGATCTGTGTCAGCGGAACGGTCTCGACCGCGTAGCCATAGTCTCCGCCAGGGGCATACCAGCGCCACGGGCCGCCAAAGGCAGCCGAAGCAAAGCTGACCCGGAACATCGTCGATGCCAGGGTCAGGACCCCGGAAAACTGGCCGGGATTACCAGGCTGTTCTACCGATGTCGAAAGCCTGATAGCGAACACGATGACGTAGCCAAGGGTGAGCACGCCGTAGATCACCCACGCCTGCCAGTAAGCGCGCAGCGCCTCACGGGCGGCCGAGAGCCATCTACCCGGAGAGAAATACGCCGACGTCAGAGCGAAGACCAGGATTCCTACCAGCATCCCCTGGTCGGAAAAGAGCATCCCGGCCACCACCCAGACCGCTGCGGCAACGGCATGTCCAATCCGGCCAGAGCGCAAATACCTGATATGCGAGCCAAGCGCCATCAGAATCGCGAGCTGCAACGGGAGCCACATCAGCGTGGTCGTCCAGAACGAAAGGCCCACTAGCGTGAGCGGCGAGAACAGGAAAATCGCCAGCGGAATAAGGATGGCGGGGCGCTTGCCGAGAAGCAGCCAGAGGAGCCGCAGCATCGCGAAGCTCGTCGCGGCGAGCAGCATGATGGTGACGATCGACGCCAGCGTCCAGTCGTACAGCGACAGCCGGACCATGGCCGCAGCTAGCGCAAGGCCGCCGGGCATCAGGTGGCCATCGTCGAGAGTAAAGAGGAACCTTAGGCTGAATCCGTACCTCAGCGCGTGATCCATAATCCGGAAGTCGTCCTGCCGGAAGTAAAAGTGCGCCAGCAGATGCGCCTTCCACCACAGCTGGCCGGCAATCAGCGCGACGGCGGCCAGCGCGACGGAATTGCGTCGGAGCCACTGGACGACCTCGCTGGACTCCTGCGGGACCGCCGCAGCAGGTAGCTGGTCAAGTTGCGCCACCAGCGTGGTCCCTTCGATGATCTCCGATTCGGGCGGTTCCGAGTTACGCTGACTCCGACCAGCCCGGTTCTGTCCACGCTGGGATCGGACCGCCCAGCTCCCTCGGTCCGGCCGGGCTCACCGTCGGCAGCGGAGCGGCCGCGGCCCCGTCGCCGAACACCTCGGTCAGCCCGACTGACGGCCGCACCGCTGGCCAGGCGGTCAGCCCGCGAAGCGTCAGCCAGATCGAGGCGACCTCGGTGAACGCAGCAAGCGAGTGCCGCCAGACCGAGAAGGTCGAGCCCGGGACGTCGCGCCAGCTGACGGGTATCTCGACTGGCTCCGCGCCGAGCTGGCGGCATCGCGCGATCAGCTCGATATCAAAGGCGAACCCGGTCGCCCGGAGATCACGAGCCGCCGCTCGTGCTACCGGGCCAGCGAAGAACTTGAAGCCGCACTGGGTATCGAGGACGCCGGGCACCACCGTGCGCGCGGCGCTCCTGAAGACGGAAGCGCCTGTCTTGCGGAGCAGGTTGTGCCGGTCCTCGACGACCGACTCGGGATGAGCACGCGACCCGAGCACGACCGGAAAGCCGGACTCCAGGAGCTCGACTGCATGATCGAGGGCCGACAGGTCGGCAGCCATGTCGGCGTCGCAGAAGCCGACGTAGGGGGCGGTTGTCGCCAGCAGCCCCGCGCGAACTGCGGCGCCCTTACCCGAGCGCGCACAATCCAGGAGCCGGACCGGGACCGGGATGGCCGGCCACCGGCTGACAATCTGTGGCGTCGCGTCTGTGCTCGCGCTGTCCACCACGATGATGGCCACGCTCGCCGGCAACGTGGCCGCCTTGGCACACAGCTGCGCGAGGCCGGACGGAAGCCTAGCCTCCTCGTTCCGGGCCGGAACGACGATCTCGAGCCATGGCGGGCCTGCCGCTGAGGTCGCAGTCATCTGTGCTCGGCCGCCCGCATCACATGCGGTGCCTGACTAGCGCGTGCCGTAGTTATAGAGCTGCGCGTTGACCGGCTTGCCGTTGGCCACACCGGACAGGACGGCCCCGGCGCCCACGCCCGCGCCTACGGCGAGCACCGCGCCGATCGCGACTGCCAGCAGCAACGCTCGCATAGACCTATCCTTTCCGCACGCTCGCGCGACAGCATAGCGGGAAGTCGCGGTCGATCCCGGAAGGGATTATCAAAAAGTAACAATACGGAGGTACCCGGCTCCCGGCCCACTGGCCCCAGCCGAGCCGGAGGTCACGGAACCCGGTAGACCACCAGCCCCGGCCCGGAGAAAGCGACCGCGCAGCCGGCCAGGCGGCCGGCCACAGCCCCCGGGTCGGAATCCACGATCACGAACCGGACGCCAGCCGCGGCGAGCCGCCGTGTCAGCGGACCTCCGGCCATGACCACGCCGTTCAGCGCCTGCGCGGCCGGATCCTCGGGCGGCAGCTGCAGCGGGCCGACCTCCACGCCGTCGTTCCAGATGACGGTCCGGGTCACCAGCCGGGGCCACGGGTCGAGCATCGCTTCCCCGTGGTTCCAGCCGAACCGGCGGTAGGAGGCCCACGGCAGCAGCAGCACGCTGCCCGGCCGCGGATCGGCGTTGATAACCCGCCGGGCTGCCAGCCACGCGGCCGGGTACTGGACCGGGCGAAGCCGGCCGGCTGCCCCGAAGGCGAGGCCAGGCAGGAAGAGCACCGGCGCGATGACGGCTGCGGCCGCGAGCACCGCCGTTCCCTCCCGGATGAACGCAGGCCGCTGCAGCCGCAGCACCCACGCGGTAGCAAGCCCGAACCCGGCCGCTTCCGCGAGCGCCAGCGGCGCGACGAACTGCTGGCCGTCCCGCAGGACCGCGAATCCGGGCCAGCCGCCGATCATCGCGTGCAGCAGGTGCTGGCCGGGCCCGACCGATCCGAGCAGCGCGAGTACCAGGCCCGCCACCGCCGCGGGCCCGAGCCCTGGCCAGCGGCTGCGGCCGAGGCGGACGAACCCGGCGAGCGCGACCACGACCAGGCACAGCCAGAGCACCGACACTGCCCCGCCGTAACCAGCCGGCACGGTCTGCGCGTTCCACGCCCCGCCCAGCATCACGACGCTGCCGGCCGTCCCGAACGGGGTGTCGGCCCGCGCCGCGAACGCCGCCACCCCGGCCGGGCTGGTGTGCACCTGCCGGGTCAGCGATGGAATCAGCCACGGCAGGCTGAGCAGGGCAAGTACGCCCAGCGCAGCAGCGACTGTCGCGACCCGGTCCCGGGCGGAGCCGCGCCGCCAGGCCGCTGCTGGCAGGGCGACCAGGGCGGCGAGCAACATAGCGGCGAAGCCACCTACCGCAGCGGGGATCAGGGCGACGAGCAGGCGGCCGCTGGTGCGCGCCAGGCTCACGGCGGGCCTGGTCAGCGCAGCCAGCACCCAGGGCAGCGCGGCGTAGCCGAGCAGGAGCGCCCACTGCCCGATCAGCAGCCGCTCGGCGACGTACGGGTTCCAGGCATAGAAGACGCCCGCCGCGATCCTGGCCAGCCAGTGCTCGCCGGCGAGCAGGCGGGCCGCGCCCGCGCACGCCAGCACGAAGATCGCCAGCAGGACGCATTTCTGCACCAGATCGGCTGGCAGCACCTGCGCCAGCGCGGTGGCGACCGCATCACTCGGCACCGCCCTGGGTAGCGTGCCGGTCAGGCCGAGCATGGTGGTGCTGAACCGGGGCGAGGGTACGAACACCATGTCGTAGGCGAGCACGTAACCAGGGCCGAGCGCCGGGCCGAGCGCCAGCAGCCCGAGTCCGAGGCCCGCGAGCGCGGCGCCAGCGCCAGCACCCAGGCGGAGCTTCATCACCTGACTGCCGCGGACATCTGCACTCGCTCCCATCGGCCAGCGACTCCTGGCCGGCACGAGTGTAGCTTCGCTGCCCGACCTCATAGGCTTCGCTGAAAGCCCGGCGGCCGGCAGCAAGGAAGGAGGCAGCCGTGCACCGCACTCTCCGCCTGCTCCGGCTCTTCCGGGCCGAGCAGTCGGCGCCGGAGGTGTTCTACCGCGAGCTGGCCGCGGATTCCGTGCGTCAGGTCGAGGCATACGGCAGCCTGGCGGGCCGGACCGTGCTCGACCTCGGCGGCGGTCCTGGCCATTTCACCGCGGCCTTCCGCGCCCGCGGGGCGCGCTGCGTCCTGGTCGAGCCGGACCTCGCCGAGCTCTCCGCGCGGGGCTCAGCGCCGACGGCCGCCGTCCGCGGCGACGGCATGCGGCTCCCGGTCGCCGACGCCGCGGTCGACGTGTGCTTCTCCTCCAACGTGCTCGAGCACGTCAAGGACCCGGATCGCATGATCGCCGAGACGATACGGGTGACGCGGCCTGGCGGATTGATCTACCTGGCATTCACCAACTGGTACTCCCCGTGGGGCGGCCACGAGATGTCGCCATGGCACTACCTCGGGGCCGGCTACGCCGAGCGGCGGTACCGGCGCAAGCGGCTCGAACTTCCGAAGAACAGGCCGGGAACGGGGTTGTTTCCCCTCCATGTCGGCCCGACCCTGCGGCAGATCCGGGACCGCAAGGACGTCGAGGTGCTGGCGGCTCAGCCTCGCTACTACCCGCGCTGGTGCCGGGCCGTGCTCGCCGTCCCCGGCCTGCGCGAGGTACTGACCTGGAACCTGCTGCTGGTACTGCGCCGGCTGCCCGATTCCGCGAGCCCGGCCGTCCGGCTCACCGGCTGGGGGCGAACCGAGCCGACCGTGGCCCGCATCAGCGAGCCCGCCGATCAGGGCCAGCTCGCCGTGGTGCTGAAGGAAGCACCGGCCCGCGGCATCATCGCGCGCGGGCTGGGCCGCAGCTACAACAATGCCGCGCAGAACGACGGCGGACAGGTAGTGCTGACCACGAGGCTGAACCGGATCACCGGCTTCGACCAGGACCTGGGCATCGCCGTCTGCGAGTCGGGAGTGAGCCTCGAGCAGCTGATCATCCGCGCGCTGCCGGCCGGGTGGTTCATTCCGGTGTCACCCGGCACCCGCCAGGTGACGATCGGCGGCGCGATCGCCGCGGACGTGCACGGCAAGAATCATCACGTCGCCGGCAGCTTCGCCCGCCATGTGCCCTGGTTCGACCTGCTGCTGCCGGACGGCGAGGAGCGCCGCGTGACGCCGACAGCCGATCCGCGGCTGTTCTGGGCGACCGCCGGCGGGATGGGACTGACCGGCATCATCGTGCGGGCGGCGGTTCAGCTCACCAGGGTCGCGACCTCACGGGTCCGGGTCGACACGGTGCGCACCACCGATATCGACGAGGCGCTCGCCTACCTGGCCGAGACCGACGCGTCCTACACCTACTCCGTCGCCTGGCTGGACTGCCTGACCAGGGGACGGCACCTGGGCCGGTCGGTAATCACCAGCGGCGATTTTGCAGAGCCGGCCGAGCTCGCAGCGGCGGACCGGCGTAACCCGCTGGCGTTCCGGCCGGCGGCGCGGCTCAGCACGCCGCCCGCATGTCCGCCGGGCCTGATCAACCGGCACACCGTCGCGCTCGCCAACGAGGCCTGGTACCGCAAGGCGCCGAAGCGCCGCGAGGGCGAGATCCAGACGATCGGCGCGTTCTTCCATCCGCTGGACGGCATCAGGAACTGGAACCGGGTCTATGGCCCGGCGGGCTTCCGCCAGTACCAGTTCGTCGTCCCGTTCGGCGCGGAGGCTATCGTCCGCACGTCGCTGGAACGGATCAGCCAGGCACAAGCGCCATCGTTCGTGACCGTGCTGAAGCGCTTCGGGCCAGGTGACGAGGGATTCCTGTCCTTCCCGATGGCCGGGTGGACGCTGGCACTCGACTTCCCCGCCCGGACCCCCGGCCTGGCCGGATTGCTGAACGCGCTGGACGACGAGGTGCTTGCCGCCGGCGGCCGCGTCTACCTTGCGAAGGACTCGCGGGTCGAGGCCGGGATGCTGGCCGGCATGTATCCGCGGCTCAGCGAGTTCCGCGCCCTGCGAGCCGAGCTGGACCCGGCCGGCGTCATGGCCTCAGACCTGTCACGCCGGCTGGGCCTGTAACACGGTCATCCGAACTGGCCGGGCTGGTAGTCCCCGGCGGGCTGCTGGATGATGACGTTCATCCGGTTGTAGGCGTTGATGAGGGCGATCACCGCCACGAGGGCGATGAGCTGCTCGTCGTCGTAGTACTTGACCGCGTTCGCCCAGGCGTCATCGGTGACACCACCAGCGGCGTCGGCGATGCGCGTGCCCTGCTCGGCAAGCTCCAGCGCGGCGCGCTCCGCCTCGCTGAAGACATTCGCCTCCCGCCACGCCGCGACCATGTTCAGCCGCTGCTGGCTTTCGCCCGCGTGCAGGGCCTCCTTGGTATGCATGTCGGTGCAGAAGCTGCAGCCGTTGATCTGGCTGGCCCGGAGCTTCACCAGCTCCTGCGTCGCGGCCGGCAGGCTCGCGTCATGCAGGGCAACCCCTGCGGAGTTAATGTGCTTGACGAGCTTCATGGCGAGCGGGCTGCCGAAGAAATCCAGGCGGGCGTCCATTGCCATCTCCTTGCCGTTAGGGCGGGCCGCTGGCTCGCCGGATGGTGTGTTCTTCCATAGGTCCGACGATGCAGCTCGCCCGAATGTGAGACGGCCGGCGGCCTCACATTCCGGCCTGCTGTTTCGTCGAACTGGTAAGGACAGCGCTACCCAGGAAGAGAGGCATCATGAGCACCGAATCCGGCCACGGCGGCGGCCGGACCGACCAGGACCTGAGCGCGATCATGAGTGAGCGGCGCCAGCTGATGAATCTTGCCTACCGCCTGCTGGGCTCCCTGGCCGAGGCCGAGGATGCCGTCCAGGAGACCTATGCCCGCTGGTACGCAATGTCCCGGCAGCAGCAGGACGCCATCGACTCACCGGGGGCCTGGCTGACAACGGTCGCCAGCCGCATCTGTCTGGACATGCTGGGGTCAGCGCGGGTCCGGCGGGAGCGCTACGTGGGCGAATGGGTCCCCGAGCCGCTGCCCGATCCGGCCGAGTGGATCAGCGGCCGGCCCGGCGGCACCACCGCTGATCCGGCCGACCGGGTCACCCTGGATGAGTCGGTCAGCATGGCCTTCCTCGTGGTGCTGGAGTCGATGACCCCGGCCGAGCGCGTGGCCTTCGTCCTGCACGACGTCTTCGGCTACTCATTTGCGGAAATCGCTGATATCGCCGGCCGTACGCCGGCAGCTTGCCGCCAGCTTGCCTCCTCAGCCCGCCGCCGCGTTCGCGCGGCCCAGCCTCCCGCGCCCCCGACGGCCCGGCAGGCGGGCATTGTCAGGGACTTCAGGCAGGCATGGCAAGCCAAGGACATCGCCGCGCTCGTCGGCCTGCTCGACCCCGACGCGACCGTGATCGCCGACGGCGGCGGCCTCGTCAGCGCTGCGCTCACGCCGATCGAAGGCGCCGAGCAGATCGCACGCTATATCGTCGAGATCGCCAGCCGCGCACCCAGCAACCTGGAGATCCTGGAGCGCACGGTGAACGGCCAGCCCGGCCTGGTGGCCCAGCAAGACGGCGTCATCGTGACGGTGCTCGCCTTTGATGTCGCAGGCGAGCGGATCAGGCACATCTGGGCGGTGCGCAACCCGGAGAAGCTGCGCCCCTGGCGGGCGCCCTGATCTCAGGACCGCGGCCCCGTGACGATGACTTCGGGCAACAGCTTCTCGTAGGCATCGAGGTCCGGCTCGGCATCGGGCGTCACCGACGCTGAGAGCGCGACGGCATGCCTGAGCATGTCCGGCCACGACCAGCCGAGCGCGACGCCAGGGACGAACCCGGCGACAAGCGCATCCCGGCGCCCGGCCAGGGTCTGCTCGCTGGCGTCGCGGAAGCCTGGCGGCGTGATGGCGGAATGCCATCGCCCCATGGCGGTGACGGCCTCGATGCCGCGCTCGGTGAGCAGCACGACCGAAGCGGCTCCGATCGCCATCAGCTCGCCTGCGAGGCGGTCGGGCGTCCCGGCGTCAGCGGCTTCCGGACCAGCCGTCTCGCGGCTGTCGGGAATCGCCAGTGCCGGGCCGCGGGCCGCGCCAAATCGCAGCGCGCTGCCGCCTGCGTCCAGGATGACCGGCACCCCCGCTCCGGTCGCGTAACTGGTCAGTGACCCGTACGTCTCAGCGGGCAGGCCAGCCGGCAAGCTGCCGCACAGCACCACCGCCGTCGCGCCGTCGAGCATGGCGCGGTAGTCGGCGGCCAGCCGGCCGAGCTCCTCGGTCGTGATGTACGGCGCTGGCTCCTCCAGGCTGGTCACCAGGCCCGTCGAGGCGTCGGCGACCCGGACCACCCGGCGCGACTCCGCCGTGATCCGGGTGAACTGCGTCGCCACCCCGGCTCGCGCCAGCTCGATTCTGATCAGCTCTCCAGACGAACCGCCCGCGAGCCCGGCGACGACGACGTCGTGGCCGAACGTGTGCAGCAGCCGCGCCACGGCGAGCCCGCGCCCGCCAGCCTCATGCCGCACCCGGCCGACTTCGTTCGCAGCGCCCTGCACCAGCCTGTCCGCCTGGTAATGCACGTGCAGAGCTGGATTCAAGGTAACCGTGATGATCACCCGGTTACCTCCCCCGCCACTCCGGCGGCAACGAGCGCGCCGAGTTCCCAGCACGCCTCCAGGTCAGCCTTTCCCGGCGTCCCGGTGACCGCTACCGCCGGCCTGACTTGCTGCCAGGCCAGGCCGGTCGTAATCGACTCCACCGCCCGGACGGCTCCGCCGGTATCGAGATTCCCGTGCACGTACAGGCCGTACGGCCGGCGCTTGGTCGCCTCCAGACACGGGTAGTAAATGGTGTCAAAGAAGTACTTCAGCGCGCCCGACATGTAGCCGATGTTCGCTGGCGTTCCCAGCAGGTAGCCGTCGGCAGCCAGCACATCCGGCACGGTGGCGGTCAGGGCCGGCCGGACAACCACTTCCACGCCCTCGATCTCGTCGGTCCGCGCGCCGCTCGCGGCGGCCTCGAACATCGCCTGGAGCGCTGGCGACGGCGTGTGGTGAACAATCAGCAACGTCGGCATTACCGGCGAGCTTAGACCAGCCGCTGGCTGGCTTGATGGTTCGTGTCTGTGACCACAGCGCGATGTGCCCCGGCCAGATTGCACGCCAGCGCATTACACCGCTCTTGGGTATAATTACAGAGCTGTAATTAATCGACGCCCTTGTGAGACATCGTGCGGGTTCCGCCCACTCCCGAAGCAGCAGTTCACGTACCGCAGAGGTACCCGACTGCTCTGATCTTCGTGGATGAGAGCGCCGTAAAGGTCAGCGCTGGACGCTTCTTCGTCGTCGGAGCGGTCAAGGTCCGGCGATCCGGGCAGCTTCTGCGGGCCGTGAAGGACATCCGAGACCGGCACGGATACGTCGAGGAGTTCAAGTTCAGCAAGATCACCCGGGCACGTACCCCAGTCTTCTGTGAGCTAGTCGATGTTCTCGAGCAGTCGGATGCTCACATTGCTGCCTGCATCGTCGACCGCTCGAATGGCACGGACCCATTCGCATCATCGGAGCCTCAGTGGGTAGCACACGCGCGAGTTGCAGCCAAGCTCCTCGTTGGAATCATCAACAAGCGCGAGTTGGCCGCGGCCTTGATAGACCAAGTGACTACTCCGAAGGGCAGCGCTTTTGACGATACCGTCCGTGACATGGTGAACCAGCGGATGAGGTCCACGTCGCTGGTCGCGGCATCGTGCGTCGATTCAGCATGTAGTGACGGCGTCCAGCTCGCCGACCTCGTGGCCGGGGCCGTGGCTCATCAGTGCGGGCAGGTTGCCGGGACGGCACGTCCGAGCTCTCACAAAGGCAAGATCGCAGCCAGACTCGCGGCCGCCTACGGCCTTAAGAATCTGGGTGATGTGCGTACAGACCGCGTCAATATCGCGACACTGGGCGCAGCGGTACCCATAAGGCTCGGAAGTCTGAGGCAATCGGGACCGAAGGCCAGTTGAAGCGACTTTCTTGAGGCAGGTAGTCTGGTTAGCGCGGTCAGAGCTACGGGCTCACAACTGCGCACCTAGGTCAGAGCTACGGGCTCACAACTTAGGGAACGACACCAAACGCAGCGAAGCACCCCATGTCTAGTGCGTGGGGTGCTTTCGCTATCTCAAACGAGCTCAGCTCTAGTCGACCGCGATCGACACATGCCCGTTCCCGGCTGGAAAGGGCTTGTCGGTTACCGTAGCGCGATGCGCCGGGTCGTCGTCTGCACGCTGCTGGACGTGTGCTGCGTGCTCGCGTTCGTCATCATCGGCCGGCATACCCACGGCAACGGCGACAGCCTGGCCGGGATCTGGCACACCGCCTGGCCGTTCCTTGCCGGGCTGGCCATCGGCCTGGCTGCGGTCAGGTACTGGCGGCAGCCGGCCGCGATCAGGCCAGCCGGCCTCGGAGCGTGGATCGGCGCGGCCGGGGCCGGCATGGTGATCCGGGTACTGGCCGGTCAGGGCACTGCCCTTGCTTTCATCGGAGTGACCATCGCCTTCCTGGCACTGTTCATCCTGGGCTGGCGCGTCGTCGCGCTAGTTAGCAGTCACTTGCGTCACTAGCGTCCCGGTGACCGACAGCGGGGGTTGACTGACCTGGCCGTTGTAACCGCATACTCCTAAATAGGCCTGCGGCCGGCCGGGGGCTGGCAGCTTGCTCGGGACGGGAGGCGCCAGGCAGATGCGGCAGCTTCGCCGGACCGCAGCCGTTACCGCGATCGCGGCGGTGGCCGCCGCGCTGACAGTGGCCTTGCTGGCGGGCTGCGCAGCGCCTGCGTATACCTACGCCGCCGACACGCCCGATCACGCTTATTTCAAGGTGCCATCGAGCTGGCAGCAGGTGAACCCGCGGTCGCTCGCGGACGCGCAGCTCGTCCTGCTGAGCCGGTCCGCGGCCGGTCCGGCCGGCGGCAAGTTCGCCTGGTCGCGCGCTTACGCGGCGGCCACCGATCCGCCGCCGAATGCCTTGCTGGACGGCTCGAGCACCCCTGTCGTCTACGCCAGCGTCCAGAACCTCAAGGACTCGCTGCGGGGCGCGCTGTCCTTCGACCAGATGCGCGACCTGCTATTCCCGGTGACGGCCGCGGACCGGCAGGCAGCTGCGGCTGCGGGCGATAAGCTCACCGGCTTCAGCCTCGTCTACAGCAACACGATTACCGCGACCGACGGCGTGCGCGGCATCAACGAACTGTTCGAGTACGACATCAACGGGCTGCCAGATGCCTTCGATCAGACCGTGCTGACCAACAGCGCAACCACGAAGCTGTACTTGCTGCTGGTGCAGTGCTACCAGAGCTGCTTCGTCTCCCATGAGGCGCAGATCAAGCAGGTCGTGGACTCGTTCACGGTGCGAGGTTCCTGATGTCAGAGCCAGCAGGCAAGCCAGGCCGGCGAGCGCGCCGAGAGTGGCGCAAGGAGTACGGACTGCTCGCCGTAGGCCGGCAGACGAGACGGCCGCTGGGCCTGTGGGACCGGCTCAAGTTCAGCGTCCTGTTCACCGCACTGTGGTTCATCATCGTGTGGTACCAGATGGCGCAGGACCCGATCCTGGGCTTCGGCGATGCGGCCCGCCAGCAGCTGCGGGTGAACTCGGGCACCGGGCGCTGGCTGGTGCTGCTGCTCGCCCTGGAGATACTGCGCCAGCTGAGCTATCTGCTGGCCGAGCGGTCGCCGTTCTACTACCGGGTGTCCACCGGGGTTTTCGGCCGCGGCGACCAGGTGACTCACCAGCTGAGTGACTACACCCGGTTCCGGCTGGCCCGCGTCATCAAGATCTTCATCATCATTGCGATCGTGGCCATCATCCTCGGCCTCGTCTACCACACCACGCCGGTCCAGGGACTGTTCCAGGCGCCGGCCTCCGTCTATCACGCGCTGCCGATCATCCTGTACGGGCTGGCGATCATCAGCCTCGGAATCATGCAGTTCGTCGCCATCTTCTGGTTCCTGTCCAGGGGCGGCGTCGACGTGTACTACCCGGGCGACGTCACCACCAGGTTCTCCGACGTGTGGGGCCAGGACCACGTGCTCGCGCGAGTACAGGAGAACATCCTCTTCCTGGAGGACCCGGAGTCGATCGAGGATCACGGCGGATACGTGCCGGGCGGCATCTTGCTGTGGGGGCCGCCGGGCACCGGCAAGACCCTGATGGCCGAGGCGATGGCCGGGGAGACCGGCAAGCCGTATGTGTTCGTCGACCCTGGCGCGTTCATCAATATGTTCTTCGGCGTCGGGGTGCTGAAGGTGAAGTCGCTGTTCCGGCGGCTGCGCAAGCTGGCCGTCCGGTACGGCGGCGTGATCGTCTTCTTCGACGAGGCCGACTCGCTGGGCAGCCGCGGCGGCAGCGTCGGCGGCCAGGGCGGCCGCGCCGGGTACCAGCATCAGCCGGGGCCGGCTGACCTGTTCGCGGCCTGCCACGGCTTCAGTTACCTGACGCCGCATGCCCAGTCGGCGCTGTACGCGCAGGCCCTGGGCCGCGCCGCCGCGGATCCGGCGCCGCGGCGGGCCGGCCGGTTCCGCCAGATGATTCCCACGGGCATGAACATGGGCGGCGGCATGGGCACGCTGCAGGCGCTGCTCACCGAGATGTCCGGTCTGAAGAAGCCGCGCGGGTTCGTGAACCGGGTCGTCCGCCGGACGCTGGGCCTGCGGCCGAAGCCGCCGCCGAAGTACCGGATCCTCATCGTGATGGCCACGAACATGCCGAGCGCGCTGGACGAGGCGCTGCTGCGGCCCGGCCGCCTGGACCGCATGTACCGCGTGGGCTACCCGTCGAAGGAGGGCCGGAAGCGCACCTACGAGGGGTACTTCTCCAAGGTCGCCCACGAGATCGACGATGACCAGATGGATCACCTGGCGACCATCACCCCCTATGCGACGGGCGCCACCATCAAGGACTTGGTGAACGAGTCCCTCATCGTCGCCCTGCGCGACAACCGGACAGTCATCACGTGGGCCGATGTCCTGAAGGCCAAGCTGGCCAAGAGCGTGGGCCCGTCCGAGGGCGTGGAGTACATCGAGCGGGAGCGGCATGCGGTCGCGCTGCACGAGGCCTGCCACGCGGTGATCAGTCACCTGGTGCAGAAGCGCAACGTCATCGACACTGCCACGATCCAGAAGGGGGCCGATTACCTCGGCTTCGTCAAGCCGATCCCGATCGAGGAGCAGTTCACCTCGTGGCGCAGTGAGTATGAGGCGGACGTCATGGTCAGCCTGGCGTCCCTGGTTGGCGAGCGGATGTTCTTCGAGGGTGACTCCAGCTCGGGTGTTTCCGGCGACCTGCAGAACGCCACCACGATCTCGCTGGCGATGGAGGGCCTGTGGGGAATGGGCGGCCAGTACGGCTCCTATGCCGCGACCAGGGCGCCGCACGACGCCCATCCGGTTGCCGACGGGAACGACCGGAACGTCCTGGAGACCCAGTTCGGCCGCCGGGTCGAGGCGAGCCTGGCCGCCCTGGCCGAGCGAACCGGCGGCCTGCTGGCCGACAACCGGGCCAGCGTGCTGGCCGT
>Ga0335072_10007363_pt1 | contig 16031 bp, 11 predicted proteins | sample Lox_Sample_21_FD_206725 | JGI IMG/M metagenome (GOLD analysis project Ga0335072, IMG submission 206725) | Soil microbial communities from Loxahatchee National Wildlife Refuge, Florida, United States - Lox_Sample_2.1 | ecosystem: Environmental > Terrestrial > Soil > Wetlands | place: USA...
CAGGTTGGTGGTGGTGCTGCCGGTGGTGGTGAAGGCGAGGTTGTGGATGTTCCAGCCGCCGTTGTCCTGGTCGATGGTGAGGGTCTGCTGTCCGGCGGGGAGGGTGATGGTGGCGGTGGTGGTGGTCCAGGTCTGCCAGCCGCCGGTGTCGGGGATGTTGATGTTGCCGGACAGGTTGGTGCCGGCGGAGCTGGCGATGTGGAGGCCGTCGGTGGCGCCGCTGGGGGAGGCGAGGCGGAGGGTGACGGTGTAGGTGCCGCCGGTGGCGACGTTGACGGTGTACTTGAACCACTGGCCGGCGGCGGTCCAGCCGAGGTCGTCGCCGCCGCCGGTGTCGGAGGTGGCCTCGAGGTCGACGGCGTCGGTCCGGTAGCTGGTGTCGGTGCCGTTGACGGAGGTGACGTTGTAGGCCACGCCCTGCCCGCCGGTGTCGTAGTTGGCCGCCTGCACCGTGCCGGGCACCGCCGCGGGCGTCCCGCCATACGGTCCCTCGGCCGGGGCCGCGCTGCCGGAGAAGATCTCGAGCTCCGACAACTGCGCGGCGTCCCAGCCGGTGTTCGCGGTGAAGCTCAGCTCCACGTACTGGGCACTCGTCCCCGACGGCAGGCTGATCGTCACCGTGTTCCCGGTGGCGGGGTTGAACGTGTAGCCGGCCGACCCGACGATCTGGGAGAACGAGGAGCCGCTGGCGCTACCGAGCACCGACAGGGTCTCGGTCCTGGTGGACCACGCGGTCGACGGCGGCAGGTCCAGCGTGAGGGATCCGATGGACTGCATCGACCCGAGGTTCACCGTGATCGTCTGCGGGTAAGCCGCCCCGTCCGTGCTCTCCCAGTACGTACTGGTATTGCCATCGGTCACGTTCGATGGCACATAGCTCTGATCGGTGCTGCTCGCCGTCGCGGGCTTGTTCAGGGCCAGGTTCGTCGTAGACGTCACCCCGGTGCCCGACAGCCCCACGGTCAGCGACGGGTTGCTCGCGTTGCTCGTGACCGTGAGGGTGCCCGAGGCGGCGCCACCCGCGGTGGGCGTGAACGTCACGCTGGCCGTGCACGACGCGCCCGCGGCCAGCGAGGATCCGCAGGTGCTCGTCTCGGCGAACGGGGCACCTGCCGTGATCGACGACAGGCTGGCGGCCGCGCTGCCGGTGTTGGTGACCGTGACGGACTGGGCGGCGCTGGCCGACCCGACCGCCTGGTTGCCGAACGACAGCGACGCGGCCGACGCGGTCAGCGTCGGCCCCGAGCTGCCTGTCACCGACATTGTGACGCTCGCCGTGATGAGCGGCGCGGCCGCATCGGTGACGTTCAGGCGCAGGTCCGCGCCACCGTTTTCGGCCTCCTCGAATTGCGCTCCGGTCAGCTGCACGGTCGCCGTGGTCCACGTCCCGGTTCCCGGACTACTGACTGTCGGCCCGTTTTGATAAGCATTGCTGGGGGTGTCGTACTGCACCACGAAGCCCTGGCCCGAGGTGGCCCAGTAGGTGACCTTGACCGTCACGCTGGCCGCGGCCTCGACGGCGGACATCGGGTTGAGCTGCAGGTACACGTTGGCGTCGCCGGAGCCGCTCTGCGACGTCGTCCAGGTCTCCACGGCCTGCTCGCCGCCCTGCGTGATCTGGGTGAGGTTACCGTCCGAGCCCGAGCCGGTCGCGCCGACGCCGAGGAACTGCAGGCCGCTGCCCGCCTGGCCCGCCGTCGCCGTCACCGAGGTGGCACCCGTCTCGGTGACCGGGCAACTGGATGACGCCGTGCCCGACGGCGGTGTGCCCGCCACCACGTTCCACTGCGCGAGGGTCGCGGCGCCGATGTTCGCCGTCGCGCACAGCAGCCCGTTCGACTGCTGTGTCTGCGGGACGGCGGCCCCGGTCGCCGCGTTGACCAGGTAGTAGTTGCCCGGGTTCAGGCCGAGCCCGGCCGGGCTGAAGGCGATCGGGTCGCTGTAGCTGGTGCCCGAGGTGATGTTCGCCAGGGTGATGGAAGCGCTGTCGCCGTTGCTGGCCACCGCGGGGACCGTCTGCACGTTGCCCACGTCCGGAGCGTCGATCTGCGCGTAGGCCGTCGTGTACTGGGTGAGCTGCTCCGGCTCGGTGAGCAGCGTGCCGCCGGCCGACTTGTACGCCGTCAGGTTCGAGTCGACGCCGTTGAGCGGCAGGACCGCCTTGAACTTGGACAGGCTGACCGCGCCGTTGTTCACTTCCTGGCTGGTCACCACGACGAAGCCGGCCTGGTAGTTCAGCCACAGGTTGCCGAGCTCGCTCTCGACGTTGTTCAGGGCGCCGCCTGGCGCGCCGTACCCCTGGGAGAAGTCGATGTACACGGCGGCCGGCTGCTGCGGGTACGTGCCCGACAGGCCCTTCAGGTTCGACAGCCAGCTGGTGTAGATCGGGAAGCCGACGGTGTCCTTCTCGGTGCCGTCGTGGATGAAGAAGTCCTCGCCGCCGCCTTCGGGCAGGCCCATCGCGTAGAGGGATATCCACGACACCGCCTTCGCGGCCAGCTGGCTGTTGTCGGGTGGCGCGGTCCACTCCTGGGCCACCTTCACGCCATAAGCACGGGCCAGGCTGCCGAACGTCAGGGTCAGTCCCTGCGATGAGGCGTCATCATCGATGATCGTGACGTTGTACTGCTTGGCCAGCTCGAAGAACGTGTCCGGGTTGTTAGCGTAAGACGTCGCGTTGCCGAAGCCGCCGCCGAAGTAGTAGTACAGCGGGGTGCTGGCCGTAACGTTGCGGACGTCGGCGGTCAGCTGCCCGTAGGTCTGCTGCACGCTCCACGCCCGGAACGCCTGGAAGACGCCGAACAGGGCCTGGCCCGGCGCGGCCGCGGGCACCTGGCTGAACGCGCTGTAGGAGGTCCCGTTGTCGGAGTTGAACGTGGCGATGGTGCCGTAGACCTGTGGCAGGTAGGTGCCGCGGAACTCGCTGATGTCGTCGGCCGCGTAGCCGCCACCGGCCCCGCCCAGGTCCCACTGGGCGTCGAGGTAGCCGTAGTCCAGGATCGCGCCGCCGTAGCCGCCCGGCTGGCTGACCGCGTTCTGGACGGTGTCGGTGACGTAGGTGAAGTACTCGGACTGCTCCGTCGGGTCCCACCAGGTTGGCGCCTGGCCCTGCGCGCCGCCGCTGCCGACCTCGAAGTCGGTGATCCACGGGGCGGGGCTGCCGCCCCAGCCGGCCTGCCAGAAGATCGGGATGAGCTGGATGCCGGCCGCGCTGGCGTTAGCCAGTTCGCTGTCAAACTCGCTGAAGCTGAACGTGCCGGCCGAGGGTTCGATCGTGCCCCATGGCATGTTGAGCTCGGCGGTGGTCAGGCCATCGGCGGCCAGCCCGGCGAAGAACGACTCCGACCAGGCGGTGCCATTGTTGTCGAAGTCGAGCTGAGTGGACCAGATGGGCGTCGTGGGCGACGAGGCCGCCTGCGCCATGGGGGCATGGACGCCGCCGAGCAGCGCGGCCGTCACCGCCAGAACGAAAAGTGGCACCAGTCGAAACGGCCGAAGGCCATGGTGCCCCAATGCCGACGCGTATCCCTTCACGCTCATGTCGCGTTCCTCCTTGAGCGCAGATGTCCGTGCCTGGCCAGACGGGTCGCGAGCGCCGCAGGCGGGGGAGCACTGGGCGGTTCGTTGAGATGACTGTAAGCTTCGCAACATCGGCCTGCAATATATCGACTGAAACTCGCAACTAATCTGCTCGTTACAGTAACTACAGATGCCGCTGCCGAGAGATTCTCACTGGTGAGGCCCGCTGGTGGCCGGGCCGGGCCTGGAAACGGCAACTGACCACTGCCGGCTATCGGCAGCGGCCAGTCGACCTCGATGGGCTACAGAAGCGAAAGGATCTCGTTGAGCAGGGCCGACAGCTCGCTCAGCGTCCCGCCGCCGTTCAGCAGGTTCGCGACATCACACAACAGGTCGCCGAGCAGGGAGCCCGGGACGGCCGTGATGTTCAGGTGGAGCTGGTTGAGGGTGACCACCAGGCCGAGCAGGTTCAGGTTGAGCGGCCCGAGCACCAGGTTGAGGATGTTGCAGGCAGCCGGGTCGGCGGCGGACGCGGTGGTGTTGACGGGCAGGGTCGCGGTCTGGGAGACGCTGCCCAGCGACGTGCCATTGGCGTCGGTCAGCGTTCCCTTCAGCAGGCCGGTGGCCTCAAGAACGCCGTTGACCACGCTGAACGCGGTCGGGGTGAACGTGCCCGTGAAGGTGCCCGTCCCGTCGGTGTTGGTGAACGTGCCGGTGACCGGCGTCGTGATGCTCGCCGGAGCGGCGGTACCGGTCGCGCCCGGCGCGGCGGAGTCGCGGGCGGTGGCGGCGGAGGCGCTGGTCGCCATGAGCGTGGGCACGCCGACGCCCATGGTGACTGCGACCGCTGACGCGGTGAAAGCACGTGCGTGGGATATCCTCATTAATTTCCCTCTCGGTATCTCTTGCATGGGCTGGAACGGCGACACATCTGCCCAATCGGACATCGTTAAACCGACTCGGCCGAGTTCTATATCTGATCATGATCACTAAAGGGCGTTCCGGTGTTCATCTTCGCAGGTTAATGGCTATTTTTGGCTTGCCGGAATTGGCGAGATGTGACTGTCGTCACGGGTCGGCTGCCTGCTCCTCATCGCCAGCCGCCGCGCTCGCGGCCGCACAATGATAACCATCGTGTCACATGAGAAACCTGAACATCATAAGCAGCAGAATTATGGCGGGTAAATGAGCTCGGGCCAGCGTTTTGGCCATTCAGGAAATGCGTGCTCTCGGGCCGGCCCGGGTGGCGTCCGCGAGGCGGGCCTGTGCCCGCGCGGGGGGCACTGGCCCCGCCCGGGATCCCGCGCGGTCAGGACTGGGATACTGAGGCTCGTGCGAAAGATCGCGATCCTCGATGACTACATCGGCGTGGCGCTGGACTACGGCGACTGGTCGGGGCTGCCCGACAACGCCGAGGTGACCGTCTACCGCGAGTCGATCCCGCCGGAGCGGCTCGTGGACGAGCTCTCCCGCTACGAGGTCGTCGTCATTACCCAGCAACGGGCACGCTTCCCGAGGACCGTCCTCGAGGGCCTGCCCGACCTGCGGCTGCTCGTCTGCAATGGCCGGACGAGCAATGTCATCGACCACGAGGCCAGGGTCGAGCGGGGAGTCCTGCTGTGCGGCACCGCCGAGACCGGCGCGGGCGCCGCGTCGCCTCCCTCCCCGGCCGGCCACCAGGCGCTGCCCGGCTTGCCCGCGCCGTCGGAGCTGGCCTGGGCGCTCATCTTCGCTGTCGCCAAGCGGACCGGCATCGAGGACCGGGCCATCCGCGCCGGGGGATGGCAGACCGGGTTCCCCGTCCCGCTGGGCGGCAAGACCCTCGGCCTCCTTGGCGCCGGGCGCCTCGGCGGCGCGATGGTCCCGGTGGCCAAGGCGCTTGGCATGGACGTCGTCGCGTGGAGCCAGAACCTCACCGAGGAGCGCTGCGCCGAGCTGGGCATCAGGCGGGTCACGAAGGAAAGGCTCCTGTCGTCCGCCGACGTCCTCGGGGTCTTCCTCGTCTTTTCTGAGCGCACGCGCGCCCTGGTAGGTGCGCGCGACCTGGCCGCGATGAAGCCGGGCTCCATCGTGGTGAACGTCTCTCGCGGGCCGATCGTCGAGGAGGAGGCCCTCGTCGACGCGCTGCGCACCGGTCACCTGGCCGGCGCTGGCCTCGATGTGTTCGACCGCGAGCCACTGCCCGCCGGGCACCCCTTCCGGTCGCTCGACAACGTGGTGCTCACGCCGCATATCGGCTATGTCACCGAGCAGCTCTTCCGCACCGCCTGGCAGCGCATGGCGCACGATGTGGTGGCCTACCTCGCGGGATCGCCGATTCGGGTCGTCAGCGCCCCCGCCGACCTGCCACCGATGGCCCCGCAGTAGCGGCTAGGCCCGCGGCGGCGGGTGCCCGTCCGGGCTTGTCACCAGGTGGAAGGGCATGCTGGTGACGACCACGCCGGGCAGGCCGCGCAGGGCGTGCCGCAGTCGCCGTGCGACCCGGTCATGCAGGATCTGGTGATACCAGCGCCGGGTCACGATCTCGGGCACGACGACCGTTAGCGTGAGATCAGGCCAGTGCCGGTGCAGCGTCCAGATGTAGTTGACCAGCGGCGCGATCTTGGCCCGGTGGGGCGACACGACGACCTCAAGGGGCAAGTGGTCTCCCCAGGTCTGCCAGTAGCCGCTGAACCGCTTGGCCTCGTTCGTGGTTGGGCTGACATGCAGGGCGAAGGCGGGCTGGCCGAGCGAGGCGGCGTAGGCGAGCGCCCGCATGGCCGCCTGGTCAAGGACGGTCAGCGGGACGATGGTGAGGTTGGTGATCTGTCCGGGATCCTCGGCCGTCTCGGCAGCGAGGCCGTCCGTTCTGTCCTCGCGGCCGTCACCGCCGGACCTGGCTAGGGGTACCCGCGGGCTGGCCAGCGCGGGCGGGGAGGTGCTCGTCCGGCCCCTCTCCGGGCGCAGCGCCAGTTGCGCCCCGGCCCGGTCGTAATAACGGCGGATGCGCAGCGCGGCCACGATGATCAGCAGGATCAAAACGATGGCGACCCAGGCACCCGAGAAGAACTTGGTGATGCCCGCGACGATGAACACGATGCCGGACATCACCGCCCCCGTGCCGTTCAATACCAGGCTGCGCCGCCAGTGCGGGTCATCGCGATGGCGCCGCCAGTGCACCACCATGCCGGTCTGGGACAAGGTGAAGGCCAGGAACACTCCGACCGCGTACAGCGGCAGCAGGGCGTTCGTGTACCCGGCGAAGGCGGCGTAGATGAGGCCGGAGACGATCGACAGCAGCACGATGCCGTTACGGAAGGTAAGCCGGTCGCCGATCTCAAGGAACGAGCGCGGGGCCATCCGGTCCCGTGCCATCAGGTACAGCACGCGAGGGAAGTCGTTGTAGGCCGTGTTCGCCGCCAGCAGCAGCACCGCCGCGGTGGCCCCCTGGATGAAGATGTAGCCCGGGCCGTTGCCGAAGCTGAGGTGAGCCAGCTGCGACAAGACGGTCTGGCCGGCCTTCGGCAGCACCCCGGTGAGCCTCGCGATCGCAAGCACGCCGGCGAACATCCCGACAAGCAGCCCGGTCATGCAGGTCAGCGTGGCCCGCGCGTTGCGCCACTCGGCCGGCTTGAACGCGGGCACGGCGTTGGAGATCGCCTCCATGCCGGTCATCGCGGTCGAGCCTGAGGCGAACGCGCGCAGCACCAGCAGCACCGACAGGCCTTCAGTGGCGGTCAGGTGCCGGGCTGGGGGCGGCTGGAACCCGCGGCCCGCCGCGTGCATCAGGCCTGCGACCACTAGGGCCGCGATGGCCACGATGAACGCGTACGTCGGCGCGGCGAACAGGACGCCGGCCTGACGCACACCGCGCAGGTTCCCGGCCAGCAGGAGCACGATCACCCCCACGCCCAGCCACGTGGTCGCGGGCAGCAGGGACGGCAGGGCCGAGGTAATGGCGGCCACCCCGGAGGCGATGGAGACCGCGACCGTCATGATGTAGTCGATCAGCAGGCCGGCGGCGGCCGCCAGGCCGAGCACGCGGCCCAGGTTCTGGCTGGCGACAATGTAGGACCCGCCGCCTTGCGGGTAGGCCCGGATCGTCTGCCGGTAGGAGATCCCGACCGAGAGCATCAGGAAGACGACGACCGCACCGATTGGCACCGAGTACGACAGGCCAGGCAGGCCCGCCAGCACCAGGACGGTCAGCAGTGCCTCTGGTGCGTAGGCCACCGAGGACAGCGCGTCGGCTGACAGGACCGGCAGGGCCACGAGCTTGCGCATCCGCTCCATCGCGATCGCGCTCACGTCCAGGGGCGGCCCGAGCAGCACCCGCCGCACTGCCTGGCTGACCCGGCCGGCCGCCGTGGGCGGGATCTCGGCCGCCCGCGTGGTCTCGATGGGAGGCAGCTGCCCGTCCCGGCCGGCCACCGACACCAGCCGGGTAAACCCTTCCGGCTGGAAGTCATGGGCCGGAGGGTAGGCCCCGAGCGCCGGGTCGACCAGCAGCGCGTCCCGCCAGGCCCGGGGGGCGGCCGATGTCCGGTCCCACGCCCGGCCGACCTCACGCAACGCGGCCAGCTGGTCCGGGTCAAGCGCGGGCAAGATCGCCTCAGGCTGCGGCCTGCCCGCGTATTCGACGTTACGATCCTCGCCGCCAGGTGGCCGCGGAGCCGGAACGCCTGCCTGCGCCTTGTCCCCTTTCGCGCCCTCGCGGGGGGTGCCCGTCGGCCGTCGGGGCACGTCGCCACTCACCCTCGGTTACCCCCAGTCGTCAGCAGGGCCGGCGCCACGTGGGGGTAAGGGGCGCGCCGCCAGGCATACCCGGCGGCAGACCTGGCGACACGCCGCCAGCGGCATTTCCGGACCGGCCGGGCCTGCTAGGGCAGCTCAGCCGGCTGGGCCGGCTGCTGCCCCGGCGCCACCTGCCCGGCGGGCTTCTGGATGTCGCTGCGGGTAATGACCAGGCAGGCAACGCCGATCACGACGGCGACCGTGACGACCACCGCGGTGGGCCCGTCGCCGAAGCCCACGCCGCTGAGCGAGGTGGCCTTGCTGAGGTAGTCAGCGACCGACGCGCCCAGCGGCCGGGTCAGCACGTAAGCCCACCAGAAGGCGGTGATCGGGTTGAGGCCGAAGCGCCAGGCGACGGCCGGGACCATGATGGCCACGAAGAACAAAACGATCGAGGCGAAGTACCCCAGGCCGAGCGTGGTGGCCGTGAAGTCGCCGAGGGCGGTGCCCAGCGCGAAGGTCGCGAACACGGTCGACCAGTAGAACATCTCCCGGCGGCGGGTGAGGATGCTGTGAATGGACAACGTCCGCTCGCTGCGGTGCCAGGTGATGAAGACCCCGGCCAGGACGACAGCCCACAGCAGCGTGGTCGCCGCGTACGGCAGGCCGACGACGAGGTGCAGGGTGTCCGACACGCCGGTGCCGAAGATCGCGATGGCGAAGGCCAGGAACCAGTAGGCGGCCGCGGCGTAGCGCCGGATCCGGAACTGCCAGACCAGGGCGATGACCAGGAGGCCGAGCTCGACGGCGGCGCCCACGACATGACTGCCGAGTGCCAGGTAGTCAGAGGTCGCCTCGCCGCCCGCGGTGGTGAGCAGCTTGACCACCCAGAACATCAGGGTGATCTCCGGCACCTTCGCCGCCACGGGCTCAGGGAAGACACGGCGGTGGCTCGTCATGTGGTTGCTTACCTCCGGTCGCTGGCATGGTGCCGGGCATCTGGGGCGCTCACTGGCGCGGCGCGAGTTCCGCCGCCTCAGGGCTGGAGGGCGACAGAAGCGGACCGCCGACGGCTGGCCCCGCAACGCCTCTCCTCATGCCCCCGCCACCCAAAATAGGGCCCCGGCCGGCCCCGTGCCACCTCCCAGAGAACGAAAATCCCGGCCCTGAGGTCATACTCAAGTCGGATGTGAGTGCCGGGTACCCTGCGGTTAAGTGATCGCGGAGGACGCATATGGGGATCATGACTGACGCCAGTCCGCAGTGGACCTCGCTACAGCCACCGGAGGAGATAACCGGCGGCATGTTCAGCCGGGGCCGCGACATCGTTCGCACCCACCCGGTGGCGACCGACGCGCTGCTGGCGGTGATCCTGCTCGCGTTGTCGACCGCGTGGCTGGCCGGGTCAGGGACCGCGACCCCCCGTGCCGCGATTCTGCAGGCGGCGCTGGTCGCCGTGGTGGCAGTGCGCCGTGCCTGGCCCTCGGGGGCCTTCCTGCTGGCGTGCGCTATCGCGTTCGTCCAGTGGCTGTTTGCCTTCCCGCTCATCGGTGACGGGGCGCTGCTCGTGTGCCTGTACACGGTGGCGGCCCACCAGTCGCGGATCCGCGCCGCGCTCGCCGCGGGCCTGCTGGAGGTGGGCGCCTTCATGGCCACGCTGAAGTGGGAGCCAGCCGACACCACGCTGCGCTCGCTGCTGTTCCTGACCGGCACGGTGGTGGCCGCCCTGTTCGCGGGGCTGGCCGTCGCGTCAGGCAGCAGGTACCTGGCCTGGATGGACGAGCGCGCCCGGCGGCTGGCGGTCGAGCGGGACCAGCAGGCGACGATCGCCGCGGCCGCCGAGCGGACCAGGATCGCGCGAGAGCTGCATGACATCGTTTCCCACAGCCTGTCGGTCGTGATCACGCTGGCCGACGCCGCTGCGGTGGTCAGCCGGTCCGATCCTGGCCGTGAGGCCATGGCCGAGGTCTCGGAGGCAGGCCGCCAGGCCCTGTCGGACATGCGGGCGATGCTCGGCGTCCTGCGCACCGACGACCCGCCCGCCGACCTGGCGCCGCAGCCCGGCCTGGCCCAGCTCGGGCCGCTCATCGAACGGGTGCGAGCCACCGGGCTTGGTGTCGACCTCGACATCGAAGGAGCCGCCTTCCCGCCCGGCGCCGCGGCCGGGCTGACCGCCTACCGCATCGTCCAGGAGGCGCTGACCAACACGATCCGCCACGCCGGCGCCCGCCACGCGCGAATCACCATCAAGTACGAAGCGCCCTGCCTGCATGTGCGGGTAGCCGACGACGGCACGGCCACGGCGCCGGGCGGGCGCCAAGGGCATGGCATCAACGGGATGCGCGAGCGGGCCGCGCTGCACGGCGGCACGGTTGCCGCCGGCCCCGCGCCGGACGGCGGCTGGCTCGTCTCGGCCACCTTGCGCCCGCCGCAGGGAGGCGTGCCCGCATGAGTATTTCCGTCTTGCTGGCCGACGACCAGCCGCTACTGCGCCGCGGGTTCCGCATGATCATCGAGGCCGAGGACGACCTGACGGTGACGGGAGAGGCCGGAGACGGCGGCGAGGCCGTCGAGCGCGCCCGCAGGAACCCGCCGGATGTGGTGCTCATGGACATCCGGATGCCGAACACCGACGGCATCGAGGCGACCCGTCGTATCGTCGCAGCCAACCCGGCCGTGCGAGTCCTGGTCCTGACCACGTTCGACCTTGACGAGTACGCCTTCGGCGCGCTGCGCGCGGGCGCCAGCGGCTTCCTGCTCAAGGATGTTCGCCCCGCCGAGCTCATCACCGCGATCCGGACGGTCGCGGCGGGCAACGCGGTCGTCTCGCCCCGGGTCACCCGCCGCCTCCTTGAGGAGTACACCCAGGTCATGCCGCCCCCGGCCGGACAGCAGGCGGAGCGCTACCCGCAGCTGTCCTCGCTCACCGAGCGGGAGAGCGAGGTGCTCGAGGCGGTGGCCCGCGGACTATCGAACGCCGAGATCGCCGCGAAGCTGTTCGTATCGGAAACGACGGTCAAGTCGCATGTCGGGCGGATCCTCGCCAAGCTCGGCCTGCGCGACCGGATTCAGATCGTGGTCCTCGCCTACGAGGCCGGGCTGGTCCGGCCGGGGACGCTCGGCTGACGACCGGGCGCCTGCGGCGACCCTGGCCCGCTACCGCAGGTGCCAGCGGACGATGCCGAACCCGTGCCGCAGCGCCGCCTGCAGTGCCTGCGGCTCAAGCCGCCCGTCGGGCTGACGCGGGATCGGGACGAACCTGGCCGCCTGCGGGTTCTCCCTGGCGATGACCGCGAGCAAGTGCTCGACCTCGTCGGCGTCGGTCACGAGCTCGCCCTCGGCGCTCACGTCCCGGCCACGCAGCCGGATCTGGACCGGCCGGCCGCCGGCCAGGTTCAGCGTCCACCGGCCGCCGCCCGGGGTGAGTAGCACCTGGCCGTCGCGGGCGTAGCTCACCGGCTGACGGTAGGCCTTACCGCTCCTGCGGCCCGTGTAGGAGATGAGCATCAGGTTCCGGCTCAGCGGGGTGGCGAACGGCAGGCCGAGCACCGCCCGCATCGGTACGTTCACCGCGCGCATGATGCGGGCACGGCGCACCATCGCGGCTTCTTTCGTGGTCATGCGCTAAAGCTTAGATATCTAATGGTTGAAGGTCAAATTATTAGACGATGGTAGGGTGGCTGGCGTGCCGGACCCGTTTCCCGCCCCGATCGGGCTGCGCCTGAACCAGACGGCCCGCGCCGTCGAGCGCGCCTTCGACGCTGCGCTGGCCGGGGCGGGCGGCACACTGCCGGTCTGGCTGATCCTGCTCAACTTGAAGATCGGCAAGCCGGGGACGCAGCGGGAACTGGCGGGGGCCATCGGGATCCGCGAGGCGACGCTGACCCACCACCTGGGCGCCATGAGCGCATCCGGCCTGATCGCCCGCAGCAGGGACGCGGCCAACCGACGCGTCCAGGTGGTCACGCTGACCGAGGCGGGCGAGGCGGCCTTCCTCCGGCTTCGGGCCGCCGCGATGGCCTTCGACGCTAGGCTCCGCGACGGCCTGGCCGAGCCCGACCTGGCGACGCTCGCCACCCTGCTGGCCCGACTGGCCGCGAATGCCGGCGCCCCCGCCGAGCCCGTCCCGCCCTGGGCGGGCCTAGCCGACCATAAGCCGCGATAGCCCGCGAGGGGGCTATCGCCGTGTTGCCCCTTTTGCTTAGATAGAAGTCGATGATCCGCATTGCCTTCGCCGGCACGGGCAACATCGCACGGGTTCACGCCAGGGACCTGGCGGGCCCCGTGGCTGACGGGACCGCCGCGCTGGTCGCCGCTACCGACGCTGACGCCGCAACGCTCGCCAGCTTTGCCACGGAGTTCGGCATCCGCCGGACCTACCCGCGCCTTGCTGACCTGCTCGAGCGCGAGCGGGTTGATCTCGTCCACCTGTGCACGCCGCCCGGGACCCACCACCCGCTGGCGCTAGCGTGCCTGCGGGCCGGGGCGAGCGTGCTGGTGGAGAAGCCGCCGGCGATCAGCCTCAGGGAGTTCGACGAGATCAGCGCCGTCGCGACCGGCGGGCCGTGGCTCGCGACGGTCTTCCAGCACCGGTTCGGCCCAGGACAGCGCCGCCTCAAGACCCTGACCGGCCAGCGGGGCGGCGGTCAGCTTGGCAGGCCGCTGCTCGCGATCTGCCATACCACCTGGTACCGCGACCAGGCGTATTTCGATGTGCCCTGGCGCGGGCGATGGGAGACCGAGGGCGGCGGCCCCACGATGGGGCACGGCATCCACCAGATGGACATGCTGACCGACGTGCTTGGCGACTGGGCTGAAGTGTCAGCGATCACAAGAACACAGGCTCGGCGCATGCCGACCGAGGACGTGTCGCTAGCCCACGTCACGTTCGCCAGCGGCGCGGTCGCCAGCGTCGTCAACAGCGTGCTGTCCCCGCGCGAGGAGTCCTACCTGCGGTTCGACTTCGAGCACGGCACCGTCGAGGTCAGCCACCTGTACGGGTACGCCGACGACGACTGGCGGGTTACCCCGGCCGCCGGCCACGAGGAAGTGCTCGACGCGTGGCAGCGGGCCGCACCAGCCGCCGCCCCCGGGGCCGTGGCCCGCAGCGGCCACGCGGGCCAGTTCCGCGCGGTGCTGGCGGCACTGGCGTCCGGCCAGGCGCCACCGGTAGCGCCGGTGGATGCCCGCCGGACCCTGTCCCTGGTCGCCGCCATCTACGCCTCGGCCATCACCGGCCGGCCGGTCACTCCGCAGGACCTCGCACCGGGCACGCCGTTCCACGCCTCGATGAACGGAAGGTAACCGCAGCCATGATGACCCTCACGGCCGACGACGCAGGCACCGTGCTCACCGCCATGTGGGATGGCCGGGACCTGTTTCGCTACGTCTACCAGCCGGGCGACCCGCAACTGGAGTCGCCGCGCCCCTATTTCCACCCGCTCGCCACCCTCGGCGGGGACGTGGTCACGATCTTCCGCCCGCATGACCACGTGTGGCACAAGGGCCTCGCGCTGTCCTTGCCGAACGTCGGGCAGGAGAACTTCTGGGGCGGCCCGACCTTCCGTGACGGCGGCTACAGTCAGCTTCCCAACGACGGCGCCATCCAGCACGTCGCCTTCGACCAGGCCAGCGCGACCGGCGACCGGGCCAACGTGACCGAGCGGCTCACCTGGGTCACCGAGGCTGGCCAGAGCGTGATCACCGAATTGCGTCAGTTCACCGTGACGGCCTGGCCGGCCGACCACGCCTGGGGCCTGCGGTTCCAGGCCACCCTGGCCAATACCACGGGCGACACCATCGTCTTCGGCAGCCCGACCACCGAGGGGCGGCCCAACGCCGGATACGGCGGCCTGTTCTGGCGCGGCCCAAGATCGTTCACCGGCGGGCGAGTCACCCTGCCCGATGAAGCGGGCGGCGATGACCTGATGGGCCACCGCGCCAGCTGGCTGGCGTTCACTGGCCAGCATGATGAGCACGGCCGCTGGTCGACGCTGGTCTTCGCCGACGACCCGGCCAACTTCAGCTACCCCAGTCAGTGGTTCGTCCGCAGCACGCCGTTCGCGGCGGCATGTCCCGCGCCGTTCTTCGACAAGACCCACGACCTGCCAGCCGGCCACCAGCTGACCCTCCGCTACGGGGTCGCCATCGCCGACGGCACCCTCGACCCTCCCGCCTGCGCCCGGCTGGCCGAGATGACCGGTGACCTCGCATGATCCCCTCGTTTCCTGGCGCGACCGGGCTCACCGTGCTCGACGTCTACGACTGGGTCGCCCCCGACGGGCTGCGCGGTGGCTCGGCCCATGTCCACCTCGCCTCGGCTGAGGGCTACCTGGTCGTGTCAGGCGCGGGGGAGTTGCAGACTCTCGGCGCCCGTGGCTACGCGGCCACGCCGCTGCGCCCGGGCGACTGCGTCTGGTTCACCCCCGGCACCATTCACCGCCTGGTCAATGACGGAGGGCTGCGGCTGGCCATCGTCATGCAGAACGCGGGCCTGCCCGAGCACGGCGACGCCGTCCTGACCTTTCCCCCCGGCATCCTGGCCGATCAGGAGGCCTACGCCGAGGCCGCCACGCTGGCCGGGGCGCCGGGCGACGACGATCTCGCGCCGCGGGCACGCCGCCGCGCCGCACTGGCGGTCCAGGGCTACCTGGCGCTCCGCGACGCGGTCGCCGACCGCGGCCCGGCCGGCCTGGAGGACTTCTTCGCCGCCGCGCTGCGCCTGAAGGCCGCCCAGGTGCCGGACTGGCGGGACCGCTGGCGGGCCGGCGCACTGGCTACCGCCGAGCAGACCGGGGAGCACCTCGACGAGATCGCCGCTGGCGCGGTGGGCCACCTGGCCGAGGCCGGGCTGTGGCGCATTGATTCCCCAATCCGGACCGGGGCGGCGCCTAGTGCCGCCGATGCACGCGACACCAGAGGCTATGGCATGTGTGGCCGCCTGACCGTGTACCCGGCCGTCGGTGCGGCGCGGCTGCTTTAATCTCCGCCCGAAATGTTTTCGGAGCGAATTACCTTGCTTGTCCACTTGTCGGCCAATAATCATGTGATTAAGATCAGGGCAACCTCATAGAAAACTTTCGAAAAGTTTCGAAGAGGAGGCCGACGTGATCTTCCGTGATGAGGCGAGGATCAAGAGCAGGCACGGGCGGGCGGCCGCCGCGATCGTGGCCGGGATCGCCGCCGTCGGCCTGGCCGCCTGCGGCAGCTCGTCCACCTCGGGCGGATCGGGTGGGCAGGCCAGCTTGTCCGGCCAGACGCTTACCGTCTTCACGCAGGCGCCCTACGGAGTTCAGCTCAAGCAATACGAGCAGTACTACGCCTACATTGCCGCCCTGTTCCACAAGGCGACTGGCTCCACGATCAAGTGGGACTACTCGACGAGCACGGAGTCGCTGTCCCAGGCCGTGGAGAACGCGGCGGCTACCGGCACGGGACCCGATGTGTTCAGCGTAGGGTCCTCCTTCGACGGCACGGTCGCGGCGACCAAGGCGTTCTACACGCTGACCCCGTCGGACTGGCAGCAGGCTGGCGGGCAAGGGCAGATCGTGCCCGCGATGCTCACCGAGGCGGGGTCGAGCAACAGCAGCGATGTCGCCATCCCCTTCGAGTCGATCCCGTTCGTGATGGCCTACAACAAGGCCCTGTTCGCCAAGGCCGGCATCACGTCCGCGCCAGCAACCTGGGCACAGTGGATCGCCGACGGCCAGGCCGTGCAGAAGGCCGATCCGGCCGTCAACGGAGCCAGCTTCTCGCCCGCCGATCCCTACGGTCCCTGGAAGCCCGTCTGGTCCTACATG
>Ga0335072_10007364_pt1 | contig 16031 bp, 12 predicted proteins | sample Lox_Sample_21_FD_206725 | JGI IMG/M metagenome (GOLD analysis project Ga0335072, IMG submission 206725) | Soil microbial communities from Loxahatchee National Wildlife Refuge, Florida, United States - Lox_Sample_2.1 | ecosystem: Environmental > Terrestrial > Soil > Wetlands | place: USA...
AGGCAGGTCGAGCACGAGAAAATCGAGTTCGCCCCAGTTGACACTGCGCAAAAATTGTTGCGTGTACCGGGTGACCATCGGTCCGCGTAAAATGGCCGGCGCGGTGTCGTCGAGAATAAATCCCATGCTCATCAGGTTGAGATCGTGGCGCCGGACCGGTTCGATGCGTCCCTCTTCCGACACGGAGGGCCGCTCCTGGGTTCCAAACATAAGGCCAATGCTGGGGCCATAGATATCGCAATCGCAAAGGCCAACCCGGGTCTGATTATTTTTCCCGCGCAACGCCAGGGCGAGATTGGCCGCGATGGTCGATTTACCGACGCCGCCTTTGCCGCTGGCCACGGCGATAACGTGGTTGACGCCCTCAATTTTGGTTTGCGGCAGGCCTCCGGCATCCGCCTGCAACGCCTTGGTCACCGGCGCGCTGACAAGCATCTCAACCGTGGCCTCGCTTACACCGGAAATCGATTCAATCGCGGCGATGGCCGTTTCTTCGATTTGCTTGGGGATATTGGCGTCGGCGGTGGTGACGGCGATCCGCACCATCACGCGCGTGCCGTCGATCCGCACATCTTTGATCAGGCCAAACGAGACGATATCGCGCGAATAACCCGGATACTTCACGCCGCGCAACTGCGCCAGGATGACTTCGGAGGTCAGGGAAGGAGGCATAGAGCAAGGCTAACGGAATATCGGAAGCATGTAGATGAATTTAATGCGCCGCCCGGCCCGAAACATCCGCCGCGTGTTCCGTAAAGGACTTGCCCCGGCCCGTCGGTTTGATAACCGAGTCGATGACGCCTTCCTCGAATTCCTTCCACATCGGCGACATGTTGCGCAGCTTGTGCACGATCTTGGCGAAAGTCTCGACCACGTAATCGACATCCTCGACGGTATTGTCTTTGCCGAGACTCATAATGATGTTGCCCTGCGCCAGGGCGTGATCGAGTTTGATTGCGCTGAGAACATGCGAGACTTTAAGCGACTTGCTCACGCAGCTCGATCCGCTTGCGACCGCGATCCCCTGGTAATCGAGGAGCAGAAGCTGTCCTTCGCCCTCGATGAATTCGGTGCTGAGATTAAGCTGGTTGCAGATGCGCAGCGGTCCCGGTTCGGGGCCGTTGAGTTTGATGTACTCGACATTCTTCCAGAGTCCCTCATAGAGCCGTTTTTGCAGAGCGGAGACATGCTCGACCCGTTTGGCCAAATCACGCACGGCAAATTCCGCCGCCACGCCCGCGCCGATAATGCCGGGAACATTCTCGGTTCCCGCGCGACGTCCATTTTCCTGCACGCCGCCATGAATATGACTCGTGACCCGGGCTTTGCGGTTGCGGTAGAGTACGCCAATGCCCTTAGGCCCGTAAAAGCGGTGCGGGCTGAAACTGAGAAGCTGCACCCCTAGATTCCGCACGTCGATCGGCATCCAGCCGGCGGCGGCCAGCGCGTCGGCGTAGAGGGCAATCCCTTTTTCCGCGGTGATCTTCGCGATCTCCTTGACCGGTTGAATGGTGCCAATGTCGTGGTTGACGAGATGAACACCAACAAGAATGGTTTTGTCCGTAATCGCGGCGCGCACATCTTCGGGGTTAATGCGCCCGATGGTGTCGACCGGCACGTGAGTCGCTTCAAAGCCGTGTTTGGTGAGGAATTCGATCGATTGCAGTAGGGAGGGATGTTCCGTTGCCGAGACGACAAAGTGATTGCCTTTGCGGTGATTGGCCTCGGCGAAACCCTTGATGGCCAAATTGGCCGCCTCCGTGCCGCCCGAGGTCAAAATAATATCCTCCTCGCTTTCGGCGTTGATCATCCGGGCGATTTTCTCCCGCGCTTCCTTGATGCCCTCCCGAACTTGGAGGCCGTAGCGATGCAGGCTCGATGGCGAGCCATACGCTTCGCGGAGATAGGGAAGCATCGCCTGGAAAACTTCCTCCAATGGCGGAGTGGTGGCTTGATGATCGAGATAGACGGAGCGCTTATTCATGGGAAATGCTAGTGTACCTTATCTGGCGCCGCTTGGCCAATGGAAGGTCACTGGCCTTGCCGTGGAGCCGCATTTCAGGCCTTGATCCCGCAATGGTTCAAAAGTGGAGCGAACGCCGATATTCTCGGGATTGATCGGCAACGCCGCCGCCGACAATAGCCCGTGAATCAGGTGAGAGCGGCAGGCTTGGCGGACTGCTTGGCTTCGTAATCTTCAATGGCGGCTTTAAGGGCTTCCTCGGCAAGTACAGAGCAGTGAATCTTGACGGGAGGGAGACCACCGAGGGCATCGACGACTTCCTGGTTGGAGAAACTTTTGGCTTCCTCGACGGTCCGGCCCTTGATCAATTCGGTGGCCATGCTGGAAGAGGCAATCGCGCTGCCGCAACCGAAAGTCTTGAAGCGGGCATCCTCAATCTTGCCATCGCGGATTTTCAGGGAAATTTTCATGATATCGCCGCAAGCCGCTGCGCCAACTTCGCCGATGCCGTCAGCTTCCTGTACCTCGCCCATGTTGCGGGGATTGAGGAAGTGATCCATCACCGTGTCGTTATAAAGCGTATATTCCTTGGTCTCTTTCATTGTGCATCTCCTGCGCCCTTACAATAAGGGTATTGGAACCGAAAGTAAAGGGATTTGGACCATTCTTTCGCAGCCAGCACGCATAAAAAACCAATCACTCCGAAAATCTTTGATCCAATTTCGCTTTTAAACGCACCCATGCGAGACGGGCTGGAAAGTCTTGCCGACATCGGCCCGGCGGTTCAATCCATCAGCGTGAATTGGCACTTATAAAGACCCGATATCCGTTCCTGTTCCCGCTGCACGCGAACGCCGAGAACGGACTCGATCAGCGCATTCTCGAGCTGAGTCAAAATTTTGAATTGATCCGCGATAGGCAGCACCGGGGAATTGTATTCAATGATCTGGTGGCGCTGAATGTCGGGATTGAAATAATATTCGCTCATGTAACCCTCGTGATCGCGCAAAGCGGCAAAAGAGCGCGCTCTTTCTTCAATCGTATTGCCGTTGATTCTCGTTCTGAGCTTGGCCGTCTGGTTCTGATAGATCTGATAGAGAATTTTTTCCGGCGCGGCCGGTCCGTAAACCTGTTCAAGACTCTTCAAAATCTCCGCCGTGAAATTGGTATGCTCTGAGGGAAAAAACTCTTGGGCCTGTGGCGTGAGCCGGTAAGCTTTCTCGGGCCGGCCCATTCCTTTGGGACGGCGCCAGGTATCGAGATAGCCATCCTTTTCCAGAGCGACGCAATGCTGCTTAACGCCCATGTAGGAGAGGTTGATGCGCTCGCATAATTGCGAAACCGAAAGACCTTGACTCCGCTTAATTTCAGCAAGAATCAGGTATTTCTGACTTTTAGCGAGTTTGCGCAAAAGCTTGCTTTTCATAAAATGCTATGGAAACGAGCTTTTTAACCGTTTTTATTGATCCTCTCCTTCATCTCCTTCCTGAAAGAGGGTTCAAATGTGGAAACTAGGAAGCCATGAGCCAACGAGCAAGCCTTTTTACCTTTCCGATGAAAAAAAGTGAAAAAAACTGGCTTTTCAAAAGAGTTGGCGTTGTTTTCGCTCAATTTATTGTTTTTGTGTAAAAACATCTGTTAAAGGCTTAATTTACTCAAAAAACAAGTAGTTGTACAGAAGACATTCCACTTCGTTTTTTGCATGTGGCAGAATGATGACGCGCAAGAGGAGGTCGACTAGTGATTTTGGATTATGCGGGTGAGTTACTTCCTTGTAACAAAAAAGAAGAAAATGACCGAAATGTGTCCGAGTCGTGAAAGCTGTGAAACGTCACCTGATTGCCGCATTGAGGTGCTTCGGAACCGATAATGGCATTGTCTTACCCGAGGGATTTGACAAAATGCCCCACCTGAACAGATGCGATTTCGGCAAGTTAATAATCCAATCTATCTCCTGGGGCGTCTTCATCTTGCTCTCTGGGAACGGCAAAATCCGGATGCGCCATGGATGAGTCAGGGCGCGGTGCACTTCCTCGATAGCTTTATACGAAAGGAGGATGTTGGAATCGAATTTGGCAGCGGCCGCAGTACAGTTTGGTTTGGGAAACGGGTGAAACGGTTAATCAGTATCGAACACGACGGCAATTGGGCTTCCAAAGTCAAAGAAACGATTCGTGAAAGCGGTTTGACGAATGTCGAACATCATCACATCCCCCTCGATCACCCCGAGGATGAGCCCCACCGGCAAATTTATGATCCATTGCCAAACTATGTCGGCGTCATCAACCGGTATGCGGACCTTTTCTTTGACTTTGTTATTGTCGACGGCCACTACCGGCAAGCCTGCATTGCTGCCGCTGTTCCGAAGCTAAAATTGAGCGGCATCCTGATTCTGGATAATTCAAATTGGTTAACCCGCAAAGAATGGGGGATCCCATCTTACTTCCGGGTGTTGCATCAAAGCCGCAATGTCAAAAGTGAAACGACGGTTTTTTTGAAAACCACGCCGCCTTGAGCCGTGATCGCGCGGATGAGATTCCCGGCGCAACCGCGGACAAAGTGCTTGCGTGCTTGCCGCCGGCGGCAACGTGACGGAGAAATAGCCCAATCATCCAGTAGACGGACTTGAACCCGTCTTGAATCCGGATTCTTGCCTGCTTCAGGCCTTGAAAGCAAATTCCTTCCAAAGTTGAATAGACATTAGGTTCTAGTTTTTAGCGGCGTAGATTTGACATTTTCGGACCATTCCCCGAATCTCGCGGGGTGACTGCATATAAAATTTTGGCCGCCGACGGCGTTTCACCCAAAGGTATCGCTCTCCTCGCGGAAAACCCCTCTTTCGAGGTTTCCACCAGCGGCGGCCTCAAGGAAGACGAACTGATCGCCCGCATCGCCGATCTCGATGCCCTCGTGGTGCGAAGCCAGACCAAGGTGACGGCGAAGGCTCTGGCCGCCGCGAAAAAACTCAAGGTCATCGGGCGCGCCGGCGTCGGCGTCGACAACGTCAACGTCGAGGCGGCCACCGAACGTGGCATCGTTGTGATGAACACGCCGGGCGGCAATACCATCTCAACCGCCGAACATACTTTTTCCCTCCTGCTCGCCTTGGCGCGCAAGATTCCGCAGGCGCATGCCTCGATGGCCGCCGGCAAATGGGACCGCAAATCATTCGAAGGAACCGAGCTTTGCGGAAAGACCCTCGGTATTGTCGGCATGGGCCGTATCGGCGGTGAAGTGGCCCGCCGCGCCATCGCTTTCGGCATGACTGTGGTAGCCTTCGATCCCTACCTCGTCCCAAGCCGCGCCCGCAGCCTTCAGGTTGAAATGGCCGATGACTTGGCCAGTCTGCTGACGCAGGCCGATTTCATCACCGTCCACATGCCGCTGACGTCCGAGACGAAAAATATCCTTAACGCCGAAACCATCGCCAAATGCAAGCCCGGCGTGCGTCTCATCAATTGCGCGCGCGGCGGACTGATCGAGGAGTCCGCGCTTCTGGCCGCTCTGCAAAGCGGGCATGTCGCCGGCGTCGCATTGGATGTTTACGAAAAAGAGCCCCCCGCCGACGATCTGCCCTTCCGCTCCCTGCCCAACGTCGTGCTCACGCCGCACCTGGGCGCTTCGACCGCCGAAGCGCAGGAAAGCGTCGGGGTTGAGATTGCGCAGGCCATCTCCGACTACCTCCGTAACGGTATCATCAACAACGCCGTCAATGTCCCCAACGTCGACCTGCGCGCGCTCGAAGTGCTGCGCCCCTACCTCGGTGTCGGCGAAAAACTGGGCCGCTTCCTTGCCCAAGTTGCGCCGCCCGGCCTTGAGAAACTGATCGTTCATTACACCGGCAAAGTCGGTGAAGCCGAAACGGTTCCCGTGACCCGTTCGTTGCTCAAGGGACTTCTCTCCCACACTTCGGAGGGCGCCATTAACGAAGTCAACGCCCCGCGTGTCGCGCACAACCTTGGCCTCAGCGTTACCGAAACCAAACGGGCCGAGGGAGGGGACTTTACCGATCTCATCGCAGTTGAGGCGTGGAAAGGGGCCGAGCGTTTCGAGATCGCCGCGACTATCGTCGGCATGCGTCCGCGGATCGTCCGCATTAATGGCCACAACCTCGAAGCAAGCCCCGCCGGCGTTCTTTTGCTCGTCGTCAACAAAGACCGTCCCGGCATGGTAGGCTCTATTGGCACCTTGCTGGCCAAGCACAAGATCAACATTGCCAGCATGTCGCTGAGCCGGGGCGAAGAGGGCGGCCATGCCCTCAGCGTCTATAATCTCGACGAATTGCCGGCGCCAGAAGTCATCAAGGAAATCGAGGCCGATCCGGGTATTCTCTCCGTCCACGTGGCCAAGCTCTAGACTTGGATTAGATTTGGATCATATTGAAAGGGATACCGGAAGAGAGATATTCCGGATCGAAAGCTTTGGCGGGTTCGCGTTCCCAAGTTATGTTTGGGAACGCGAGGGTCATTGAAGCTTTGCTTCGTACCGTTTCCAATGAGTCTTCACTCTCCTATCGCCCTCACCGGCGGCATCGCCTGCGGCAAGTCGACCCTCGCGGAGGGCCTGCTGGTACGCGGCTGGCATGTGATTGATACCGACCGCATCGCCCGCGAAGTTACCGCCCCGGGCGGGCCGGCGTGGAAAAATGTAGTTGACGCTTTCGGCCCTTCCATTCTACAACCGGACAAGTCGATTGACCGAAAGGTCTTGGGTAGACTCGTTTTTGCCGACCCGGCTCTACGGGCAAAATTGAACGAGATCACCCACCCCGCTATCCGATCCGTCTGGCAACGCGAACTCGAAGAGCGGATTCGAACCCACCCCACAGAAGCTCTGGCTGTTATGATACCTCTGCTGTTCGAGTGCGAACTCGAAAGGCTGTTTTCCGTCATTTGGTGCGTCGGCGCATCGCGCGCCACGCAACTCTGTCGCCTTGCCGGACGCGGCTTGACGTCAGAAGAAGCCGGACAGCGTCTGGCCAGTCAGATGCCGGTGATGGAAAAAATGGCGCGCGCCACCGTGGCCTTCTGGGGCGAGGGGACTCCCGCCTCGCTCTTGCGCCAGATCGATCAAATACATTTTTCATGAGGATGCGTCGTTCACAAAACCGGCCCTTTCGCCGCGGCCATCATAAGCCGCGTCGGATAGAAGGGCTGCCCGCCGATGAACCGGAATTGCCGCCGCTGGGCGCCGCGCCGGCTGCTCAGCCCCCGGCCCAGGACGCAGGCGGCATTGAACTCGCCTCAGCGGATGCCACCGAAACGCCGCTCCCGCCGGTGGAGCCGCTTCCACCGGGACCTCACCTCGAAGTCGAGGAACTTCAGGCCAAGCCGACCCGGGCGCTGAAGACTTTTGCCAAGAACGAATATGGCATCGAAAACGCGGCCGCGCTGAAGAAGCACGATCTCATCGTCGAAATCATCAAGCGTAATGCCGCGAAAAACGGCACCGCCAATGGCGGCGGCGTGCTCGATCTTTACCCCGACGGTTACGGTTTTCTTCGCTCGTACCGGTTCAATTTTCTCACCTGTCCCGAGGATCTTTACGTTTCACCCTCGCAGGTGCGCCGTTACAACCTGCGCAAAGGCGAACAACTTTACGGTCCCGTTCGCGCGCCCAAAGACAAGGAGCGTTACTTCGCCCTCGCGCGCGTCGACCGGATCGAGGGCAAGCCGGCTGAAGAAGGCCGCCAGGTTCCCGTTTTCGATCTCCTCACCCCGATGTTCCCCAACCGGCGCATTTTTCTCGAAGGTAAACACGGCGACGTCTCCATGCGCGCGATGGATCTCGTCTGCCCGCTTGGCTTTGGCCAGCGCGGCTTGATCGTCGCTCCGCCCCGCACCGGGAAAACGATTTTGCTCCAGAAGATCGCCAACGCGATCATGGAAAACAATCCCGGCGCGCACCTGATCATGCTTCTCATCGACGAACGGCCCGAAGAAGTGACCGATATGCTCCGCACCGTCAAGGGCGAGGTCGTCGCCTCCACCTTCGACGAGACTCCCGAGCGGCACGTGGCCGTTGCCGAGATGGTGACCGAACGCGCCAAGCGCCTTGTCGAGAATAAAGTCGATGTCATCATTCTCCTCGACAGCATCACCCGCCTGGCCCGCGCCTATAACACCATGCAACCGAGCACCGGCAAGATCATGAGCGGCGGCGTCGAATCGAACGCGTTACAAAAGCCCAAGCGCTTTTTCGGCGCGGCCCGCAATGTGCAGGAGGGTGGCAGCCTGACCATCATCGCCACCGCGCTGATCGAGACCGGGAGCCGGATGGATGACGTGATTTTCGAGGAATTCAAGGGTACCGGCAACATGGAAGTGAACCTCGACCGCAATCTTTCCGACCAGCGGATCTTCCCCGCCTTCAACATTTCCCGCTCGGGCACTCGCAAGGAGGAACTCCTCTATCATCCCGATGAATTGCCGCGCATCCACGCCTTGCGCCGCGTGCTCTCCGAGGAGGCGCCGGTCGAGGCGATGAATCTCCTGCTCGAAAAAATCAAGAAGACCGAGAACAACATCGAGTTCCTGATGGGACTTAATTTGAAGAACAAATAGTCATTTGCCGTGGGCAACCCATGGAGGCGGAGGGAGTTTTGCGAAATTAATGGATCACCGCTTCGGCGCTGGTGAGGCTTGCAGCCGCTCGATCATCATTCGCGCGGTGGAGAGGTTGGGGTTGATCTCCAGCGCCGCTTGATATTGCTCGATGGCGGCGGGAATATCCCCGCTTTTGACCAGCGCCGATCCGAGGTTGCAGCGGGCATCCGCATTGGCCGGATCGAGGCTGAGCGCCAGCTTGTATTGCGCGATGGCTTCGGGAATTTGCCCGGCCTGAAGGTAGACGTTGCCGAGATTCAAATGGGCGGGGGCGAACTCAGCGTCCGTTTGCAGAGATTCCAGATACTCTTCCTTTGCCTCGGAAAAACGGCCCGCCTGCGCCGCGAAATTGCCGAGCGCGTAATGGGCATCGGCATTCGTTGGATCGAGCGCCAGCGTTTTTTGGTACTCGGCCAGCGCCCCGGTTGCGTGACCCATCTTGGCAAGGACATCACCTAGGTGGGCATGAACCGGAGCGCCCGGCCAGATTTGCAAAGCTTGTTGAAATTGACCAAGCGCGGCGGGCAAGTCGCCCGCTTGCATCAGAGCCAGACCCAAATTGCTGCGGAGAGTGGACGACGCCGGTTCAAGCATCAGCGCCTGGCTATATTGTTCGATGGCTTCATCGGTCCGCCCGGTGACGAGATAGACGCCGCCGAGGTTATCGTGAGCCGGCCACGCCTCGGGGTTGTGTTCGAGCGTATAAGTCCAGAGAGTCTCCTGATTGGTGAACTTCGAAGCGTAATCGCGGCTGGCCATGGCCAGCAGGATCACCACAGCCGCGACGAGACCCATCCTGTAAGGACGCGTCGCGGTGGGAAGAAGCATGTCCGTATGCTCCAGCGCCGCCACCGCCAGCCCGATCAACCCGATGATCGGAATGTAGAGAAAATGATCCATCACCCACGAAAAACGCATGAAGGAAATTTCGTGAAAGCCGATAAAGGGCAGCAGATTGAGCAGAAAAAATCCCAGCCCCAGCAAAGCGTGACGCCCCCAGCTCCGGCGCCGGAGCCACAGCCAGTAAATCGCGCCGGCGAAAACCGGCCAGGGAAGCAATTGCGTCGGCGAGGGGGGATCGATCCTCCACTGCGTGTAGATGGGCGAGAGGCTCACAGGCAAAAAACATTTCGAGAAATAGAACGCGAGCGCCAACCCCGCGCAGGCCAGGCGCGAGAAAAAGCCGCCCAGCGGAATCGATTCCTCCCCCACTCCGTGACGCACGAACGAAAGCAAAGCCAACCCCACCGCCAGCGATACGGCGAAAAACGCCGCGCTCCGCATCAGATCGGCCCGTGCCACGCGGCCCCGTTTCCACCACGCATAGAGCAGAATGACCAACGGAAACATCACCATCGTCGTCTTGCCCAGCATCGCGATGAGAAAAAGACTCAGGGCGAGGATGTAATCCTTGACCTTGCGCTTCCGGTCGAAGTCGATCCAGGCGCACATGGCCAGGAGAAACGGCGGCAGCGAGAGCGTATTCTTTAATTCGGAAATCCAGGCCACCGACTCGACCAGCGCGGGATGAACGGCGAAAAGGAGGCCGCCGAGCCAGGCCAGCCGCAGACCCAGCTTGTCCAGCAGGCGCCAGACCAGCAGCGCGCTGCAGAGATGGAGAACCACGTTGGTGAAATGAAAACAGAACGTGCTGTTGGGCCACAGTTGCCACTCCAGCCATTGCACGCTGGCGGTGAGGGGAAAATAGTCGATCAGCTCGGACGGCCTAAACCAGATATGCCATAGGCCGGCGGGATTATGAATGATTGGATTCCGGGAGATAAGGACATCGTCATCCCAAAGCCAGTCCCCGTTAAGGACGGGCCAGTAGATCCAGAGTCCGACGAAAATAATCAATAGACTGCGCTGAAGCTGCTTCCAGTTTAGTTCCGGTTCGGGCGATGAATTCTTGCCATTGGTTTCACTCGGATGAGTACTTTTGATCAGAGTACGAGACATGTACCCCGAATTAAATCGGCCGGCATTGCAATTGGCCACTGCTTTATAGGCCGGGATGGCCGGATTGGGTAGTTGGCCATTTTGCCGATACGCCGAAAATCGACGTGGCAGAATCGGCCATGTCGAGGGAGGAATCCCGGTATAAACGCAGACGCGCGATGGTTCTTGGCCCATCGCGCGTCGCGCACGTACTAACTGTTATTATAAGTTTCGTGCTTTGCTCGGATAAGCTCGGGATGACTGCAGTTCTGAAAGTGACCCGCTATCTCGGATTGTCTCGTTTTATTGCGCCAGCCGCAGTTAATCAGCATGCGCCGCGAACCAAGCCGCGCCTTGCAGCGCGGTCTTGTCGTTTAAAATCACGTAAACTGGCGTCGACTTCAGTAGCGGGCTCATCCGTCCTTTGTTATAAAACGCGTCGCGGAAAATCTCGCTTTTGAGTTTGGTGAGCATTTTTGGGGCAATGCCGCCTCCGATGTAGACGCCGCCCAGCGCCAGCATCTTCAGCGCGAGATTGGCCGTCTCCGCGCCATAGTTGCGCGTAAAGTAATCGACCGACTCGACGCAAACCGGGTCCTTGCCCTCAAGCCCCGCCTTGCTGACCACGGCGGCGAGATCGCCCGCGGCGATCTCCTCGCTCAGCCAGGCTGGTTCCGCCTGGCCGGAGCGGTGACGGAAGAAACGGTAGAGGTTTTTCATGCCCATGCCCGAGAGGACTCTCTCCCAACTGACATGTCCGTGTTCCCGCCGCAGAAAGCAGAGCAATTCATCTCCGGTGGCGTCATTCGGCGCAAAGCTGGCATGCCCGCCCTCGGTCGCGAAAGGACGATAGGCGACGCCGTCCCAAAGCAGACCCGCCTCGCCAAGTCCCGTGCCAGCCGAGATCAACGCGCGGTTGCCGATTTGACGTGGATTGCCATCCGGGTTGATGGGGATTAATTCGTCAGAGCGCAGCGTCTGGATGCCATACGCATTGGCCTCGAGATCATTGAGCAGGCTGACCTGCTTGAAATTCAGCCGCGATCGAAGCGCGGAGGCATCGACGATCCAGGGCAGATTGGTCACATGCACCTGACCGTCCTTTACCGGACCGGCGATGCCGAAGCAGGCCGATTTGACTTCCGGATATTTGCCAGCGAGAAAATCGCGGATGATTTCCTCGATCGAGGCGTGGTCTTTGTTAGCGTAAGAGGCGCTTCCCTGGTTGATGAGCTGGTCGTGCTCATAGGCGTAAACCGCCAAGTTGGTTTTGGTGCCGCCGATATCGCCTGCGAGGAACATAAGAAGATAAAGTTAAGTTCTTAATGGCTGGTCAGACGGTAAGATGGAAGAAAAGTAAAGCCTTTGATGAACGAGCGCCATTCGTAAGTGAAAAATTCTGCTTAAGGAGCTTGAAGAGATTAATCAAATTTAATCCACATCTTTGAACATGGTCTATAAGACAGTGTTATACTAACCAAGTCACCATCCATTTTATGAAGCGTTTATTTTGTTTAACTCTCCTCTTAACCACGGCCCTTTCAGGCTGCGGCAAGGCTTCTAGCGGCGTTGCCGACGACAAGAATAAGGCCGCACCCGGCACGAACGCCGCTCCCACGGCCCCGGTGATGTCCGTGGCGTTTACGCCCGATACGAACGGCCTCGTGGCGCCTCAGGAAGTGCCGCTGCTGGAGCAGATCGACCGTGAAAACACACGTGTGGTTGCCGTCGCGCTGCCCAGCATTGTGCGGATTTCCGCCACGCATCCGGATGAAGGCTCGCACATGGGATTTTTCGGCCGGCAGCTGCCGTTTCCTTTTCCGGGGATGCCGGATGATCCGCATCATCATTTCGCCGTGCCAAACGATACGTCGTTTGGGTCGGGTGTTATTATCAGCAAGGACGGCTACATTGTGACCAACAATCACGTCGTGGACCAGGCGAAAAGCATCCAGGTGGAGCTTGCCGACAAACGGAGTTTTCCCGCCCACTTTGTCGCCGCCGACGATCTGGTCGACATCGCGGTGCTCAAAATCGATGGCGCGGGCGATCTCCAGCCGCTCCCGTGGGGCGACTCGGATAAAGTGGAGGTTGGCCAACAGGTTTTTGCCATTGGCGATCCCTATGATTTCGACGACTCGGTCAGCAAGGGTATTGTCAGTGCCAAGGGACGCAATCTGCCGGATACCAGCAACTACGAGGACTACATTCAAACCGATGCAGCGGTGAATCCCGGCAATTCGGGAGGCGCTCTCATCAATATTTATGGCCAATTAATCGGTATCAACACCGCGATTGCGTCGGACTTTCGTTTTGGTGTCGGGGTTGGGTTTGCCATCCCGAGCAATCTTGTCCGCTATGCCGTTGAAGGACTGTTGAAGAACGGCAAAATCGTTCGCGGTTATCTGGGGGTGATGCTTCCGGCCTCTATCGACGACGGTGTGCTGGCCCAGCTTGGCCTCAATAACGAGCAGGGCGCCCTTCTGGCCGGTGTGCCGTCCGGCTCTCCTGCGGACAAGGCGGGACTCAAGGCGGGTGATTTCATTACGGAAGTGGATGGGCATAAGATTGCCAGCATCGCCGACCTGCGCTTGGTGGTGGCGCAGCTCCCCATTGGCCGGGAAGTCGAGGTGAAATTCATCCGCGATGGGCAGCCCAAAACGGCCACGGTACAAATTTCGGAAATTCCCGCCGATCTCCAGGAGGCTTCCAATGCACGGGGGGATGACGATCAATCCGGTTTTCCTATGGCCCCGGATACACAATCGCAGCCGCCGGCGGTCGACAATGTCCTCGGTGGGCTGGAGGTTTCCGATCTTAACGCCAAAACCCGCCAGAAATATGAAGTCGACAAGAGCATTACATCGGGCGTCGTGGTTACCGGCACCGAATCCAATTCTCCCGCCGACGATAAGCTCGACAAAGGCGATGTGATCGAAAGTCTTTCCATTAACCGGGGCTCAACCCAGTCCGTGAATTCGGCCAAAGATTTTGCCAGCCTTGCTCACGGGGTCAAATCCGACCAAAGCGTTGTCCTGCTGATCCATCACGGCAAAGCCAGCAGCTATGTCTTTCTCTCGCCGGAGAAATAAGACCGTGCGCTGACTCGTCCCGGCTACCTTCCGTTTTACTTCCGCCGCTTAATGGCGCTACTGGCGAATTTGGGGATATTTCCGCTCTGTCTCAACCCGGCCATAAGCCAAATCGGATCAGGTAGTTTCTCAAGATCAGCGCCTACCGTCGCGCGGCGATCAAACATCTTCGCGCGGCCCTCGTAGCGCACCCGGGCTTTCAATGAGATAATATTACGGCTCATAACGAGTCTGTAGTTACGCACAAGGTGACGCCGTTGCAAATAGGTTTATTTCGAATATAACCTATTGTTGCTGTAAAAATTACGTCAACTCATTTGGCGGTATGGAATTGGGCAGCCGTTTGCCTAAAATGGCCGCCTGTGAAATAACTCGCTTGGGATCGGTATCGAAACGGTAGCCATGGCAGTTCGGACAGGTTGCCGCTTCGCGCATCACAATCGATTCGCACCCTTCGCATACTTTATAAAGCCGGGGTTGCTGGGCGATTTGTGCCGCCCGCTCCGCGCGTGCTTCCAAAGATTCGTTGTCTGCCATGATAGAACAAATTTAGCCGTTGAACCGGTCGTTTTGTCGAGGACCTATATGGTCATGCTTCTTTCTCAGTCGCCGTAAATACTGAACGTGAAATCGTCGGTGTAGCTGCCACCCACTGCTTTCTCCATCGCCGGGCTGAAAGGAGGAAAAGGCGCCGCCTCGGTAATCGCATTCCGGCTGATCGCAAGCAACAATTCCAGGGTGCCGGTGCCACCGTCGAGCACCTTGGTGGTTACCGTTCCATCCGCATAGATGGTGTACTGGACGCGAACGCTGCCAACGGGTAACACTTGGAGTTGATTGTTGACCTTCGGATACCAGCGTGAACCCACGGCGCGGTAGACGATCATTTTGTAACGCCCCAAGTCTGTCGCCATCGCTTCGGGGGAGGGTTCGCCGGACATACCGGCCCGCCCGTCCGTATTAGCCTGTGTTTGCTGCAACATTTGCTGCAATCTTTGCTGCATCTCGCTGGTGTGGGGATCGCTTGCCGCCAAAGTCGGCGCATCGAGGGGAGGCAGCACCGGCAAGCCGTCCGGAGTATACTGCATCGGTTTGGGCTGAGGTGTGATGGGTTGAGGTTGAGGCTGCGGCGTCTTGAATAAGGTATTGGGGTTTTGTTGTTCCTGGGCAGGTGATGGATTGGGCGTCGGCGAGCTTTGCCGAACCTCCCGGGATTTGGGGGTATTCGGAGATTCCCACAAGCTGTCTCCATGCTTGTTGAGGCTCACGATGTCTGGCATGACCGAATCGGGCTTGCGTGACTGCTGGCTACGGGAAGTCAGGTTCGTATCGTTGTCCGATTCGACCAACGTGTTTTTAGGCCGCACATTCAACTGGGGCCTTGTTGGCAGAGAGATGTGCGGTGGCGATGGTGTGAAAAGGGATAGATTTATCTCGGAAATCTTCGGCGGGACGAAATCGATTGTTTGCGGCGGAAAAAAGATGGCCAGAAGGACGAGTACCAAAACCGGCATGCCATAGACAAGCAACAGCACGGCGGTAAAACTCTTCACGAGTGTGGTCGAGTCCGGATCCGGCACATCTGCGGCGTGAGGCAGATGTAAGGGGGGACGCAACCGTGCGACGTATGGCATCCGGGGACTATAGCAAAATGAGCTAAAAAAAGCGGGAAAACCTTTTGCTCTTGCCGCATTACCGTTTAGTAAGGGTGCGGTCTGTTTATGAAGCGCAAAATACCGTCCTCATTGCGGATGATGGCGTTTTGTTTTGCCGGGACGGCCATCTTATTTGCCGCCGCCGCGTTTGCTTTGGCGCTTCCCGCCCCTTCTCCGCCGCCTCCAGCGCCAATCACATCCTCATGGCCTGTGGCGGAACGGGAATGGACGAACAGTCTTGGCATGAGATTTGTTCCAGCGGGAACGGAGAATGTTTTGTTTTGTGTCTGGGACGTGCGGGTGAAGGATTTTCAGGCTTATGCGCAAGCGACTGGTTACCAACAAACGGGTGGCATTTATGTCATGGGAGTCAAGGCCGTTGGCAACGGGCGCCTCCATTTGATGTGGAGACTCGATCCGCGCGCGAGTTGGGATGATCCTGGATTTAATCAGGGGCCAACCCATCCGGTTGTGGGGGTAAGTTGGAACGAGGCAATGGCGTTTTGCGATTGGCTGACCCGGAAAGAACGGAACGAAGGCAAGCTTGGGGGCAATCAGATGTACCGGCTGCCTTCGGATGGGGAATGGAGCAACGCCGTCTGGTATGGAGAATATCCATGGGGTACGACATGGCCGCCGCCGAAAGGCGCGGGCAATTACGCCGATCAGGCCCTTGTCGCCACCCTGCCGGGCAAGAATTGGCAATGTCTGGCTCAAAACGATGACTACGCGCAAACCAGCCCGGTGGGAAGTTTTCAACCCAATCCTTACGGATTAT